>SDBV01003411.1_pt1 | contig 23454 bp, 13 predicted proteins | sample 2277081 | NCBI WGS metagenome assembly SDBV01 (sample SAMN10402039, study PRJNA504765) | marine sediment metagenome | isolation source: marine sediment core GS10_PC15, 223 cmbsf | place: Arctic Ocean: Southern Knipovich Ridge | collected 2010 | reverse complement strand
CCGATCAACTCCAGAAGGAAATTGAATGGGAAGAAGCACGGGCTGAAGGACAGCCCGGGTCAAGAACGCGATGGGGAGAAATAGTTGACGTCAGTGGGGAAAAGTAATTGACGCTGGGCAATCTTCTTCCCATTCACCAGCAACAAACCCTGCTTCGTGTGCGTCGTAGTGTTTCTCGTCAAAGAGCTTCGCTTCCCCGTTAGCTACTTTTTCTAATGCTTCCTCTTCGGAGTCTGCATTTACGCGATAGACTAAGTTGACTACATGACTCGGTTCGTGAATTTCATAGGTCTTCATCTTGATATCTCCTTCCGTGTCTTCAGTTTTCGTCTCTGGTTCCCCCACTGTGGGTTCTTCCACTTCATCGAATAATTTTGACATAATGGTTCTCCTATCGCGCAAGTGCGCGTGAAATCAGTATGAAATAGAAATATGTTCTGGTGCGCGATCAGATTCAAGCAGGACGCGCTACTGCTGTACTACAAACTTCTTGTGCTTGTTCCCTCCCAAACACATATAGAACTATAAGTTGTACAGCTTAGGATATCAAGGTGAAAGTTGAATTAGTTGTATTATCTTACATACGTTTATCTTCCCCCTCTCTATGACTAGAAGTGGAAAATTCCGATAAAGCAAGGAAGAATTGCATACCCAGTGAAACAAGTTGATTTTGTTGAGGTTTTGGTATCAAACAGTTTAGGTGCTGTTTTTCAGGTATCGGGAAGCCCAGACCAAGTGAGAACGTCGCTTACAGACCGTTCTGGAGCGTCCCAGAGCTATCCCTGGAAGGAGCACAGGGTCTATTCAGGGTTTGGTGTGTCCTGTGCTTCCTCTAGACTTGGTCGAGAGGTACGCTCGCTCCACATGTAGATACCGAAAACAACCAACCCGAGAGCAGAAAACCCGACCGTAAGCTTTGGAAAACGGTTCAATGGGTTGAACCAGAAACCCAGCGCAGCAGCGTTTACCCAGAGGGGAGCTGCATAGTCGAAATCGCGGAACCAAGCTCCAAGCATTTGTCTTTCGGTAATTCGGAAGTCTAAGGAGTTTCGCTCCCGAATCTCCACACTAGACCTACCGCTCTTCTGATGTCGCGTTTTCTTAGCACCTAAACGTTCCTCATTGAAGCGAACACCTCGGTTGAGGAAACGGGGAAACAATTCTTCTATCGTTTTCTTGAGTTCCTCAACTTGAGGGAACGTAAGATCGGTGATCCCGTAATTATACTCGTCGCTAACCGCGTACGAGCGCTCAAGAAGCTCTTTGCGTCTTCTCCAAGGGGAACGGTTGACCATGTAGCCGTAATACCAATAACCAACGAACCCCCAAATGGACGCTACTACCAGACCAATCGGGATTAACTCTGGTTTACCAATTTCAAAACGGACAATCGGAGTTGTAATTATCGGATTTCCCCCCGCTTCTGCTTTGATTGGTTTGAATTCTGCGACTACATAGGAGAAGAGTATTACCCCAATTACTAGGGAGAATCGTCGGAGCTTTTGAAGTTGTTCGGGAGTCACAATCTCAGGTCCTGAAATGTGACGGTAGCAGATACTGCTGATCGGTCTGATTCTATAAAAAAGGGTGATCCCAACGCAGGGACCACCCCTTTCTTCAAGCGGTCAGTTGGAGTTTTTGGTTACTGAACCTCCCCAGCGGGGGGAGCGGGTTCTTCGTCATACGCGTTCTGGTTCTTCTTGTTCTTCTCGAACTTCTCCACCCTCTCTACGATCTTGAGAGCTTCATCCCTGCGATTGTCCCCTTCGAGACCGAGAGCTTCGCAGAGAGCGTTCAGGTCCCCGTTCCCAGGAGTGTTGAACGTCTCGACTGCATCCCTCTGCTCCGGAGTGATCCCACCCCGAGGCATAGCAACGATAGTCGCGCGGATATCTGCGCGATTCTCGATACCGTGGAACGCAAGTCCGCGCTCGACCTTGGACACGGACACCATTCGTTCAGATTCGTTCTTCTGCATTATCTAGCTCCTATCCATCGAACAATTCCCGGTCAACGCAAGCAAGCACCGCTCGGTCCTCTGCGTTGCGACCGGGTGTAGCCAAGACCAAAAACTACAAATAGGGATCTAAATAAATAGGGATCTAAATAAATAGGGATCTAAATAAATAGGGATCTAAATAGGAGCGCAAATAGCCTAATAAGTCGTACTCAACCAAATGACCATAGCATTTGAGGTGAAAACCAACCACCCCCAAATCCTCTGTAATTGAGTATATAGAGACAGGAGGGTGGATTAGAGATTCCCCGTGGGGACTTGAGACACTTGATCCTATTTTCAGGATCATGGATGTAGCGAACGTGCTAAACTATGGAAATAGAAAGGGATTTTCGCAAGGAACGGTGGCCCGGTAGCTCAGTCGGTAGAGCACTTGACTGAAAATCAAGGTGTCGGCAGTTCGATTCTGCCCTGGGCCACCATCATAACACCCTGATTTAATAGATAAATACTGACATTTAGCGAACGACTCACTCGCCCCAAGGCGTCGCGTTGTAGCCTATTTGTAGCCAATCGCTGATTCGCCGAGCAACGACGGTCGACGTCCTCACACATGGTCTTTGAGTCAGCCGGCGTATCATCGCTGCATTCCTAACAGATAATCAGCTTCCGAATCCTCGACGAGAATACGATCGATGCGAGGGGGGCTTTTGATGGGTCCCACTATTGGAACATATCCGGCATTCTCACCGAGAATTCCGTTTAGGTGTAAAACAATTGACCAGCCCCCAGTCTTGAACCCAGATTTGAGGGTTGGGGCAGAGCGACGCTGCGCGACGCCGTCGTTAAGAACGGGCTGCGCTTCGGAGGACAAGGGCATCACACAGGCCGGGCGAAACGCGACAACGCACGAAGGTGAGCGAACGGAAGGCGGACAAGGGACGCCGAGTCATCCCCCACCTCGCGACGTAGTATAAAACAGGGCCGATTATCTCGGCCGGCGCGCTCATGACATACATGAGAACGAACGGCGGCAGACAGATTCACCATTAAGAGCGGCGCTTATGGAGCGAAACCGGGGAGCTAACGCCGCTAAGGACATGGTTTGAAATGGGGAATGCAGATAGTGTAGACAAAACGATACTGCTTGAGCAGTACAAATTGTATGTGGAAATGGCGGATCGGATAAGCCAAAGACGGCAATCTGCTAATAATTACTTCTTAACCGTTAACACCTTCTTGCTCTCATTTTTTGCGTTTTCGTCCAGCGGAAGCTCGAATAATTCTTCCCTATTCGGCCTAATCTCTCTGGCTGGCATAACACTATGTTACGTTTGGTATCGCCTGATTAAATCTTACAAGGGTCTTAACAGTGGTAAATTCAAAGTCATCCATGAAATGGAAAAACTCCTAGGGTATGCACCATATGACATTGAGTGGGAAAAATTAGGTCGCGGAAAAAATGCGAAATTGTACCTTCCGTTTACAAACATAGAACCATTTGTTCCTGGCATTTTTGGCGCTCTCTATCTAGTGTCGATTTTAGTGCTCGTTTCATGTAAGAGTATATTCAACATTTTTTGTTCACAGTAAAAGGAGTCTTGCGATGGTAAAAAAGAAATCACCGTCCCAGAAGGGTAAAAATGTTTTTTATAGCTTTGACGCCCCAGATGACAAAGTCCTAAAGGACTTTGCTGTAGGGCAAACAATAAACAAATCAACCCCTTTTAAGGCGCAGGACAAATCGATAAAGAAGCCTCAACCTCAGAGTAGATGGGAAAAAACAGCCGAACGTAAAATTTCAAAATCTGATCTGGTTATGGTTATGCTAGGAGACAAGACTCATAAAGCTCCTGGAGTTAAGAAAGAGGTAGCGATCGCCAGAAAACACGGGGTCCCGGTCGTTCAGGTAAAACCTCAAAAAAGTAACGCTAAAAAGGTTAAGGATGCCGGCAGAACGTACAATTGGACAAATGACAATATGACAAAACTGCTAAAAAAGAAAAAGTAAACCAGTACTTAGGAAAAACAGCCTGCGTTTTCGCCAATGTCCGATAGATCAGGTTATATCAGATAGAGCAGAGATGAGGGCTGTGGAAACAGACGCCACCGGCAAGTATTAGGGGATCCCAAACAGAGAGATGTCAATAGGAAACGCGCCGCGGGCAAGAGCCAATCACCCCACCAGCATGTCGGAGATCAGCGCCGCGATCGCCTGAGCGTCGATGCCGCCGGCCGGGTCATCTCGGGTGGTGATTAACGTCCCGGTCTCGCCACCCTCGCCGCGGGTTCGGATTCCGGACTCGTGGTAGGACGCCCGTTTGCGCTCCCAACGAGCCGCATAGTCAGGGTTGTGGAGAAGACCGAGGTGCTCCCAGTAGAATGTCTCGCCGGTGTCGTCGTCGATGATCGTGAAGTCCGGATACCGCGTCTCTCCATTCGAGAGCTTAACAGCCGATTCGTACTCATAGCGGTCGATTCCCTGGGCGAGTAGCTCGTTGGCGATGATCACCTCAGATTTGGATCGGACTAGTTCGCCGCGCTTGGTGCGGTGAATCAGGCCTTCCTCAAGGAAGCGCTCGCTTCCATCGAACTCGAACGAAACGGGGTTAGGTACTTCAAAAAGGTTAGTTAGCCGTTGAGCAATTTCCGAGTAGTGTTCTTGCGAGAATTTTCGGAGGTCCCGAAGTTCACCCTGGTGCAGAATCACAACCCGATTCTGCTGGCGAGTGAGTGCCGTGTAAAGAAGCTCTCGAGACAACAGCCAGCAAGGATTCGGTAATACCACAAAGGTCGTACCGAACTCACTGCCTTGTGTCTTGTGAACTGTGAGGGCGTAGGCCAGTTCCAAAGGGGGTGACCCTTCGTCACCGAACTCCCACAGCCCAAACTTGTAGTCAAAGCCTGGCTGCGAGGTGAACTCAACCTCCAGCTGGTTGAAGAGCTTGGGCCTCTTCTTTGTCTTGTAGGCACCGACGACGAGGCCTACGTCCCCATTAGCCACGTAAGAGTCCCGATCGGGAAAGACCTTCCGCCGCCCGCTGTTCTGAAGGTTGATCACCTTATCGCCATAGATGATCCCGTGGCGCCCTTGAGGCGGATTGATCTTCCTGTTGCGCCACGAGCGGGTCGCCGACTGCAGCCACGTCTGTCGAAACGTCTGTTGAATGAGCCGGTTGAGAGACTCGACACCCGGAGGCCCTCCGCGAATCGGTGAAATAACCTGCCACCGCTCGGCTTTCGGTTCGTCGTCAGAATTGCGGGATCGCCAGTAGAATGGGCGACCGTTGAAGTCGTCCGCTCCCAGAGACAACGCGAATCTGAGTTCGTCGTCTCTTCCCGAAAGCTCGAGTTCCTCCACAATCAGATCGAGAACCTTCTCTCGCAACTCCTCCTCGTCCACCCAAGGAACAAACCGGATCTCGGGCATCGTCTCCGTCTCGAGGCGGTCCCATATCTCATCAGCGGATGGATCATCGCTACCCCCGAACCAGCCGGCAAGCAGAAGATCAGCCCTCGTAGCGCCGAGCTGTCGCCGAGGGATCGTCAACTCCGCATAACCCCTGCCCACACGAGGAAATGCATGATCGACCCCCTCAGGCTCCAGCTCTCGCACGATGTCAACGAAGGGCCGGCCACTGCCGATCGGGGGTAACTGCCGCGGATCGCCCACCAACACCAGGCGATCGACTCCGCTTACACCATCGAGGAGCGCGGCCAGCTGCTCTTCGGTGAGCATCGAGCACTCGTCGACAACCACAGTCTTGTTGGCGCTACAACGGTCCGGGTGGCCGGTAACCCGGTACCGGCCCGTTTCGCCCACGTAACGCTTACCAAAGCGCATCAGGAACTGGGCGATGGTCATCGCTCCACCGATCCCAGTCTTCTTCTCAAGTTGTACGCGCGCCTTTCCCGTTGGAGCCAACAGCAGAGTTCCGCCCGACCTCACCTCGCCGAGAGAACAAAGCATCTTCAAGAGTGTGGTCTTGCCGGTACCCGCGGCGCCGATCAGCACCGAGAGGCGCGACGCGAAGATCTCCTTGAGCGCTGCTGCCTTCTCGGTGCGTGCCTTCTCCTCGGCTTCGCGATCCTCCGAGTCGCCAGTCATTTCTCCCAGGGTCGTGTCCACCACCGCACGCCAGTCGACCGACCCGCTGTGCCGCTTGCTCTTGGGTCCAACCCGCTTCTGCACGGTCTTCCGGAGCAGCTCGCCAGTCTCGGCGAAGCGTTGCAGCTGGTAGCCGGTGGTGCCGTCCGCCATCTCGATCTGCAAGACCACCCCCGAGAGAAGCTCCGCGAGACCGGCGAGCACCTCCGGGCCAGCCGGACAGTCCGTGTCCAACGACATTTCGTCGATGGCGCGGGTGATCCAGCCGCGCGGCTGAAGGGTGTGGCCGTTCTCGGCCGCCTTCTCCAGCGCGGCGACCATCAGCGCGCGAACACGCCGAGGGTCAACCTTGTCTTGCAGCCGCGACTCTTCGGGCAGCGGATGCGCCTCCAGAACGACCCGATCGGGCAGCATGCCCCGGTCGATGGTCTCCACCGTGACCGCATCGAGCGCTTCCCGATCGAGCTCGTAGATGAGATAGGGATTCGCAAGTAGTTCCTCGTCGCTGGCACCGCCTGGGCGCTGGTCGGGGTCGAAGAAGCGCTTGACCTGCTCCGCGTCAAGCGCGAAGCGGCTGAGCAGCTTCAGCAGGGCCTTCCGTTCGGGTGGCATCGCTAGCCACGCCCGCTCGAAACCCTCGCCCACGATCTGCTTGAAAGCGCCCTCGGCTAGGTCGGGAGCGCGCATGTTCTGCTCGAACTGCGGCCACGGGTCCACGTTCCCCTCTTGCTGCCCCTTCGCGCTCTGCTCGGCAACTTCATAGGCGACCAGATTGCCTCCGTCTCCAAGGAAGGCGGTCAACGCCGAGCCAAAGCCCGGGAAGGGGCCCCGCATCTGCCAGAGCCGGTTGAGCTGCCCGTCCAGCCACACCAATGCGCGACGCCAGGGTCCCTTGTGAACCTCACTGATTCGCTCGAGAGCGCGCATGCACGCCAACACCGAGGCGATGGCGTGGTCGTGCGACACGTGCTCGCAGGTGTACGAGAAGCTCCCGAAGGCCTCATCGGGGGCAAAGGCCACGAACTGTGCCGGGTCGATTCCCTGCGCTATGGCCAGGTCGAAGAGCTCTGCATAGGGGAAGAGGAATCCATCCTCGAAGCCGGGCCGGATGGAGTGCTCGATGTTCCGCTCCCAGAGCGCACCGCGGAGCGGCGCCTGGTCGATCGGCACCGTGTACTCATACTCCACGTGCTCGCTCACGGAGCGCACGAGTCCCACACCCACGATTACGCGAGCGCTGGACACGGAAAGCGGAGTGTCCTTGGCATAGAAGAAGCACAGGGACTCCTCGGGCTGCACAGCACCGAAGAATGTGTCGAGCATGACGAGCTGATTCGCCCGCTCTTGGAGCCAGTCTGTATCCCATCCTAGATCAGGTTCGCGATCGGGCTGGAACCCGAGATTGAGACGCTCCGCGAGCTCGGGAGCGTCCTTCCGGAGCATCCATCGAAACGGGATGCAGGGTGCGCTGTATGGCTGTATTGCGAAATTGGTGCGCTTGAAATGCCCATGCGAGTCTGGGTTGCTCTTGGCGTAAGGATGGTTCTTTGTGTAGGTCAGCCCCGCTGGCATCATGAAACCAGCCCGTTCCTCCACGCAAGGCGGGAGCTTGCTCGCAGCCAACTCCGAAAAGGCGCAGCCGGCTACCTCCTCCTCGGCGGAGTCGTCCTTCGATTTTGCAATCCCCTTTAGCACGCGACACGCAGTGTTCTTGCTTGGATTCTTGCAAACGGTCCCGTTCCAGCCGCTGTCATGCCACGGGACGCGGATGGACACGTGTTGAACCGGAAGACGTCGTGCCCCTGCGATCATTGGCTTACCTTCGCCCAATCCGGGCGGGCGCTCTCAGGATGGGCAATCCTCGGGTCAGCAGGAGGCGGTTCCAGAATGGCCTGGTACGCCTTGCCAGTCTCAATCGCCCGCTGTATCGCGTCGTATATGTCCAGGATCTGAAGCTTTGTGCGGTAATCGCCGTGGGCCGCTTCGTCCTTCCGCTTCACAATCGGAAAACTCTCCATGATGTATCCAACGTCTTCACGTTTGATTCCATAGAGGTGAAAGAAGACGGCATCAAGCTCGCCCCGAAGCGTCAATCGACGCTCTTCATCCCAACGGAACGGCGGGCCATCGTACCCAGTGTCTTTGGCGAAGGCGGTGAGGTCCCACGCCGTGTACGTGAGCTCTACGACTCGGCTCTGAATCCAATCTTTTAGGGGGGCCGTGGAGTCCCACGGAGCTAAGGCCTCGTAGCTCGCCGGTGATAGCACCGGCAACTGTTTGACTGTGAATGGAGTGAGACTCATCCCCCCCAACTTTTGACGGACAATGTAATCTGAAATGTACGAAGAAAGCTGCGCAAGCAAGCAGAACGCAACGTCCCGGTTTTCTGGCGATGGCAAGAAGATCGGGATCTTGTGCCCGATGCCCACGAGAGGCAAAACGCAGGGAATTAGAGTTCGAGCGTTTGTCGGACTCGTGACCTCCTTCCAGCCCATCATCCACTCCCGATCCCAATCGGCCTCCACCCGCCTTCGAACATCAGCGGCGGGAACCCAAAATCGGGGTGTTGGAAAACAGAGAGGGTCTTGGTGTTGTTCTAGTGAAAGAGGCTCAGACTGGCCTTGCCGAAGTTTCGCCGTCTTGCTGATGACTACCCTTGCCGCCCTGTGGTCATAGAAGTCACACATCTTTCCTTCGTACAGTGGGACCATGAGGTCTCGGCCGAATCGGTACACGTTGCTTCCAGCATGAACGGGCTCTCCACTTTCGTCTACTTTGGTGACAAATATTCCCGAGTCGCCTGCCATGTTATGTAAACCCGGCCTAGTTACGACTCCCCATGGATTCGCGTCGACTCGTGCGATGTCTTCGCTTAGAAATACAGGAAGCACCTTGTATACAGACCGAGTGATAATTGCGTCCTTTTCCCTGCGAAAGGTCGGACAGGTACGCGTATTCGGATTGAGCAATGCAATATCCTCAGCAGTTAGTCGAAAGCGGCGGTCGGCGTCGCCAAGATCGTCCACACAGTGAGCGAAGAAAACGAACTCAGCGCCGTTCTTAACCGGCCGTTCCGAGCCATTCATCGTCAGAAGGCAGAACTTCATCCGACTGTCGACATCCGGAAATAGCTTCTGACGGTTTTCGAAATCAAACACGCTTACCAGGCGCTCTTCGTCTACCAAACCCTGGAAGAATGCCTTTGTGCTGTCATCGGTCACAATCCCAGACGGCAGAACAAGACCCGCTCGGCCCGAGGGCCCCAGAATGGCCTTGGCCCGTTCCGCGAACAGCCCATAGGTATTCATGCGTCCGCGACCAGTAGTGGGAAAACTTCCCGAAACGTTCGCGATATGCCGGGTGCCATCAATCTGCGCCTTGGCCCTTTGGAAATCGAGATATAGGGCAGCGTCCTCGACTTTCAGCTTCTCAACTAGCTTCTTGCGTAGAGCACCGGTTTGAGCGTTCGCGATACTCGGAGCTGATGACGCAAAGAACTCCTGCTCACGAAATTGAACTTGATCCCACGGTGGATTCCCAATGACGAGGTCGAAGCCACCCGACCATCCACCGGCATCGGAACCAGTTGACGCCGCGGTTGGCTCCCCGAATATCTGAGGAAAGGCCAAGTGCCAATGAAGGAAGCTGTACTCCCGCGCCAACTCACGGGCTGTCGACCGCGTCACCCGAGGTGCGGCGGAGGTGTCTTGCCGAATCTTCAGCCACAGGTCCTGTGTTGGCGCTCCGTTCTCCAGATCGCCGGTCTGCTTGGGCCATACGAAAGCTGCGCACCAAACATCGGCTCGAAAAAGACTGTCTCTGTACTCGGACGAGCGAGAAAGTTGATCCCAGAGCCGCTTCTTTTCGCGAACCCCCTCTATGTCTTTGTCCGCTGCCGTCTCGACCTGGGCGGCTTGTGAAGCCACCAACCCGTACTCTGCAGCAGGGTCGCTAGCGAAACCTCCGAATAGAGTGGTCTGTCCGGCGCGCTCATCTCGGTTTCGCTTTGTGAGCCGTTTGGCGACGTCCTTGTCGTCTCCCTCTATAGGCTTGAAGGCCTCGTCAGGAATTTCGATGTCCATTAGTGCCGGCGTCGCGCCCAAGAGGGCATTACCGCACTGGATGTGGGAATCAAGAAAGGACAGAGGCTTCCCAGGTTCGATAGCCTCCATCCATAGACTCACTTTGCAAAGCTCGACAGCCATTGGGTTTAGGTCGACGCCGTGAACGCAGCGCCCCACCACGTCGCGAAGTGCATTTTGTACTTCGGTTGGGCTGGCTTCATCGTCCCCGGACCGCACGGATGCGAGCCGCTTGGCAATGCGCCGCGCTGCGGCCACCAAGAAGTGCCCGGACCCGCAGGCGGGATCACAGACCTTGAGTTGAAGTACCGCGACTTCTGGGTCCGACTTTCTGCATGCTTCATCGAGGATCGGGTTGAGTGCGGAGTCGAGTAGGCAGTCCACCAGTGAGGTCGGCGTGTAGTAGCTACCGGTCGTCTTCCGCTCGTGACCAGGAGCCGTATCGAGTTCGAAAGTGCCCGCCTCTTTGTTCATGCGAGGGTGCAGCTCAAGCAGTCCCTCGTAGATGCTGCCCAACTCATCCGCGCCCACATTGCGCCAGTTGACTGGGTAGCGAGTCTTGCCGTCTTGAATGTGCGATAGAAGCCGCACCGCCGTCAGCACGTGATCGTTCGCGCACTCGGCGTCCATCAGCCACGGGCAGGCCTCCACGCCCCACAGCATGCTCCCCAGCGCCGGCAGTCCCAGCTCGGGATACCCGTCATCGAGCTTCTCCATCACCAGCGCGACCCCTCGCCACAGGTCACCATGCGGTCCGCCGCGACGCTTGTCGGCGAGATCACGAATTCGCCGGGTGGCGTAGTAGTGGCGGTAACGCTCTCGGGCCTCTTCGGTCGCGTTCGGATCGAGCAACGCGTCGCGCTCTTCCGCCACAAAAAGGAAGATGAGCCGGTAGACGAGGCGGAGGATCTGGCGGTAGTACTCCTGGCTGTCGAGCTCGCCCGACTCGAGCGCCGCCTTGAGGCGCGTATTCGCCTTGTGGGCCAGGAAGCCCGTGCCAAAAGCTTCGATGGCCTTCTCCACCCCATCGCGCAGCTTGTCGAGGGCACGCACGCCCTCGTCACGCGAGATGTTTACCCACGTCTCGAGCCAGCACTCCTCGGGCTTGTCCGCTTCGACCCGGCTTTGGTGGCAGACGAGCCACAGCAGCAGGAATTCGCTGTATTGCTCGCCGTCCATGATGGCCTGCAGGTCGAACTCCACGTAGGCCTGACGCGTGAGGCTGTGGTGGTCGCGCAGAACCCGGAGCTGGTAGCCGTTGGAGACGAAGCCCCAGAGATGGGCGTCCGAACGGTTCAGGAAGTCCTGCACCAGGCCATGCGGAGAGGACATGGCGGCGCCGGCCACGCCCTTCTGCCGCGTGTCGAGGTCGACGCGACAGCCGAGCAGGTGGATGGGCGAGTGGTGCCAGGTGTGGGAGACGGCGTACTTCTTGCCATCGAGCTCGATGGCGGTGCCCTTGGGCAGCCGGCCGTAGCCGAGAATCTCGAAGAGCGGTAGCAGCCAGCGGTCCCGGGTCAGCCCGGTCGCGGGGGCGTCCTCGGGCTCTTTGACGAGGGCTTCCTGGAAGCCACGCCATGAGACGACGAGGCGGCTCCACGCCTGGTTGGCGGCTTCACCGATCCGCTCGTGCGTACCCAGGTGGTAGCTGTCGGCCTTCGTGCCCGACAGCTCCGAATCGCCCGCCTGAATACGGGCGAGCATGTCCTGGGGAAGGAGACCGCCCTCGGTCTTCACCGAGCTGAACTGGTGGCTCGCGCGGCTCATGCATCATCACCGGTGTTCTGAACCGGCAGGTAGATGTAGACACCCAGGATGTCGGCCGGGGTGTGGACGTCGACTTTAAGGGCGCGGACACCGCTCTTCGTGGCTTTGCGTACTCGGCGGTGGGCATCGAAGAGGGCCTTTCCGCGTTCATCCGCGACCTGATCTAGGTAGGGCCGTATCGTTTCCAGCCGATCGATGATCCGGGCCATCGCATCCCGTGCCTGGTCAGCGCCAATGTTGGCGTCGGCCTCCGCTGCGAGCAGCGGCTCAAGTTCTTCGGGGGGGAGCCATGCCGCCGCCTCGGGGTTGCCCGTGAAGCCCACAAGCGCAAGGTCCTCGGCGAGTAGCGGGCGTTCCTTGCCGTCGCGCCCCTGGTTGACGATGTGAAAGCGCAGGCGGAGCAGTAGCAGCGTCGTGCGTTGCGAGACGGCGGCGGTGCGGACTACGCCGCAGCGTTTGCCCGGGCCTTCGAGACTCGTGTCAAGAGCCGTCTCAACGATGTACGACGCGATTCCCTCGACAGCGGGGTGTGTTCGAGTGAGGAGATCTGTGCCCTTCTTCGGCTGCCCCGAAAAGACGGCCGTGAGCTTATCCTCGCAGCCCATGGCGTCTTTGAGGGCTCGGGGGGTCTCGCTCAGATTCACCTCCATCGGTTCGCCGTCGGAAATCACCGCACCCAGGCTTCGCAAAGCAATGCCGGTAAAGCGCTCAACGTCGGCTTCTCCGCCTATCGCACGGCGCACTTCATCTAGCTCAACGCGGACCTCGTTATTGACCGCGGCCAGGAGCTGGTTTTGAGCGAAGAGCGTCCGGCTCTTTCGCTCACGTTCGACAGCTGCGTCCCATTGAACGTCGACAGGTTTGTGGATGGGCTCGAGGAAATCGAAATTGATCTGGTTCGATGTATCGTGCTCGCGGAGCAGTAGGCCCTCGAGTATTGCGTCCTCTATGACTCGGGTATCCATCGGGACAGGGACGGTAACCCCGAGCTGTTTGTGGATGGCCTTGTGCTTTCGGAGAAGCACCTGTAAGACGACGCCGTCTACCGGGTTGTCCTGGCCATAGAAGGTCAGCGTACGGACCTTCTCTTGCGGTTGTCCGTAGCGATCGACTCGTCCCTCGCGCTGCTCGTGGCGCGTCGGGTTCCAAGCGAGGTCGTAGTGCATTACCGCATCGAAATCCTGCTGCAAGTTTACACCTTCACTCAGGCAGTCGGTGCAGACGAGTACGCGCTTCTCGTTCGCGCCAAGCTCTTCGACTCTGCGCAGTCGTTCCTTAGGCGGCAGCTCGCCGGTGACAGCCACGACTACAACGCCGCCTTTTTCGAGCTTTCGGCGCAGAAAGTCGGCCACATAGCTGACGGTGGGGATGAACCGGCAGAAGAGGATCGGGGAGTAGCCATCGGCCAAGAACCTCTTCACTAGCTCGAGTGTCTTGGAGAGCTTGGCGTCATCCTCCTCTGACAGGGCTTCAGCTTCACGGGCCAGCTGTTGCAGGCGCCTGCGCGCGGGGTTCTCCTCCTCCCCCGTGTCGCTCCCGGGAACAACATCAATGCCTTCCAAACTTTCGTCGTCCATGTCCAAGACAGCACGCCGCCCCTCTTCATCCACCTGATCGACGGTCTCGCCCTCGGCGCTCGATGAGCGGTTTCGCAAGGTGGCTGCCGCGGCGGCTGGGCTAGACGAGATTGCTCGCAACAGCGCCAAAGCCGACCACCAACGAACGCGTTGGCGACGCTTCTCGATGGTCTCGTCGAGGACCGTCTCGCGGCAGAAGGCCAACACCTTGTCGAGGAAGGCGCGGTACTTCGGGTTCAGCGAATAATGGTCTTCTGCAATCTCCCGATCAGGGAATGGCGTCATCGTGTCGAGGTAGGCCTTGAGGTCCCCGCGTCTGCGCTGCACGAAATGTTTAGCCAGGGTTTCGCGGTGGCGGCGATTGGTTTCTCCCGAAAGATCTTCGGGAAGCTCCAGCAGCTTCGGATCGAGCAGCGAGAGAAGCGACCGAAAGGCCTCTTGCTTGCCGCTGTGCGGAGTCGCGGTGACGAGTAGAAGGTGGCGACTGGCTCCTTGCGCCTTCGACGGGTCCACCAGATCCTGAAGCAACTCGTGACGCTTCTGACTCGCGCTTCGACCGGTGGCGGTCGTGCAGGTGTGGGCTTCGTCGACGATGACCAGCTCGGGGCATGTGCGCAGAAATTCGTGTCGGCGCTTTTCACTCTTGATGTAGTCGGTGGAAACGACGGTGAAGGGGTAAAGTTCGAAGAGTGACTGATCTCGGCGGCAGTCGCGCTCGAGCCGAGTCGCGGTACTGGAGAGTACCAGCTCGGCGTCGATGTGAAACTGCTCCTTGAGTGCCTTCTGCCACTGTTCGGCTAGATGGGGCGGGCAGAGAACGGCGAGTCTGCGGACCTCGCCGCGATCGATGAGTTCCCTTGCGATTAAACACGCTTCGATGGTTTTCCCGATTCCCACGTCGTCGGCGATCAACAGGCGGATCGGATCGAGCTTTAACGCCAATAGGAGCGGCACGATCTGGTATGGGCGTGGCTCGACAGCGATCCGAGCGAGCGACCGGAACGGGCCGGCACCCGAGCGGAACCCCAGCCGAACAGCATCCCGCAGAAGTCCGCAGGAAAGCTGGTTGCCCATGTCGGTGGACGGATCTGGAAGCGCAAACTCGGCCGATTCGGGCGTTTCGAGCGGAAGATAGATTCCCGTGACTTCGTCATCAGTACCACCGAGCGGCCTAAGGATGAGCATGTCCTCATCCTCGTTGCTCTTGGGCAGTACGACCCACTCGCGCCCGCGAACCTTGACGAGAGCGCCTACATCGAAACTCATTGGGTATCTCCTGCTTGTAGAGCATAACCTTCTCGAACGGGTTATCGGCCTGCCTTGAGAACGTCTTTCCATTACGAACAGCGAATAGTGACGGAGGGTCGCCCTCGAAGAAATACTCCATCGCATCGAGATTCCAGTCCTTTACCTCAAAGACCGCTATCCCGTTCTCGGGGTGGAGAAGAACGAAGTCAGGACATAGTCCATTGAGAGGTGGCTGAACGTAGATTTCCCACTTTTCAGGCAGCAGGCGGTTGAAGAACTCCAACACCTGTCTCTCTCCGCCCCATAGGGGTGTGGGCAGAGTGTCGAGCTCGGCCAGCGGCGGCGAGATAACTCGTTGGTTCACTCTTTTGCTGACTCCAGTTCCGCCAGAACCTTCGATTGCACGTCGGGATCCGTAGCTCGTACTTGCAGCACGCGGTGGCCTTGCCTTACGAGAGCGCCTGAGACCTCTTCCGCCGTTTTGCGACCTTGGTCGATGAGCGAAATCTCAAGGCCTGCGCGCTTCACTCGCGCCAAATAGAGATCTAGAACCCGGCCATTCTCCATCACTTCCTCGCCAGGTTCGATCTCGACTCCAGATTCGGCGACAAGCCCAAGGAAAATCTCTCGCCAACTGACGTCGAAGTCCTCGGGGTCGAATTCATCCGGATCGGTGGGCGTAACGGGACTCCCGGCAGACACAACCGGCGTACCAAATAGGTCCGGATAACGTTGGATGATGGCTTCCCAATCCGAGCCATGGTGAAATCGGATAACTGTCAAACCGTGATCCTCGAGGCGGTCGCGTTGTTCACCGTCCGTCGCCTGCTGTTCCGGCATGTCGTGGTGAGGCCCATCCACAAAGATGGTCACACTCTCGCGTTGGTAGAGAAAATCGGGGCACACTGAGCAAGCTTTGATAATCTTCTGGGCGTCGCTGGGAAGCTTGAGGCCCATCCGATCAATCATGCGCACCCACTCGCGTTCCAACCCCGACTGACAGAGGTTCAGTAGACGAGTCACCTGATCTTCGCGCGGAACGGGTGCAGGTGACGTTCTCACGCTTGCCGTCAACCAAGGGGTCAGCAGCTTGCGCAGCAGATACCGGTCAACCAGCCGGTGATCCCGTTGATTGAAGTAGGAAAGCAAGCAGTCGTAGCAGGCGGCCTCGCAGGTCTCACGGGCGCCCGTTGCATGGCCTTGGTCTTCGCCGGTATCGGGGTTGAAATGCGCAATTTCGAGACCCAGTCGGGCTACGGCGGGAAGGACCTTCGGATCTTCTACAAGCCGCCGCAGCACGCCAGCACCGCCTTCAGCGGACTCATAGAGAAGGATCTGCTGCCGATCTTCAGCACTCGGTAGGGCTTCGGTGGCGAGCTCGCGATCCTCGAGTTGAAACTGCACCTGGATCGCGGTCTTCAGCACTGCTTCCAGCGAAGCCATCTGCGCTGTGTCGAGCCGGCCTGCGGGCCGAACCAGCATGCAGTTACGAGTGTCCTCGACATAGGGGATGACCCGCTCAGTCCGCGGCGACATCGGATCTTCGGGATCATCGTCTACGACTTGGCTCTTCGCCCAGAAACCTCTCTCGATGTCCAGAACGTAGCCCGTTTGATCCTTGTTTTTCCGTCGACGCCAACCCAAATTCATTCGCCAGAGGGTGGATGCATGCCCATAGGTCAGTGTTGCAAGCAGTTTGCCTTGTTCGGTTACAACCTCCGCCCGCCGAGAAGAAACGACACCACCCCGCTGTGCAAATCGAACTCCGGTCTTTAGCTCGTAGCCCAGGCGAAAGCGTTCCTCCTCGTCCGAATTGATTCGATCGCGGCGTCTCGCTGCAACATTTTGCATCCGAAACAAGTTGTCGTATGCGGGCGGAAGCTTGGTGTCGCAGCATTCACAGCGATCGGGTCCCGGCTCGTCACCGAGGGGGTGGATGTAACCACAAGCTTCACACTGAATTGCGCGCCGCTTAACGCTGGAATCCTCTGCATCGATCGGCAGAATCACTTTGTTGATGACGTACCGCGAACCCTCGTGATAGATGATGCTCCTCGGACCGAACTCGCTAATCGCCAGGAACCGCGGCCGCGTCAAAAACTCGTCAGTGCCCTTCTTCTGCTGGCGTCCAGGCAGGAAGGCTGACAACGGAAGCCGCGGGAAGTTGTAACCCGGAAGAAATCCCTCGCTCGCGAAGTAGCGATAGCTGTAGAAGTCGGAGTGCCGCGATTGTGCCGATTCGAGCAATAGTCGAAGCTGAGCCTCCGCCTCCGCTCTGAGCCGCCGTGCGCTTTCTCGATCCTTCGGATCGCGGGATGGGTCAAGAATGAACCGCTGTTGACGCTTCGACTGGTTGAGAGCAGCGCTGTACAGGCCCCGCCAGCGGCCGCAAGCATTGTCGAAGCTCGATGGAATCTGAAGTAGGACGCGGTCGAGCCACTCCTCCGGATCACCATCGGGCGATACAAGATCGGCGATGGCTTCTCCGAGGGCTACTCGAGCTTGACTTCGCGCGGTCTCGCGTACCGGCAGTTTGTTCAGCGCATCAGCCACCTTCGGCAGTATCTCGAGCGTGGGCTCGTCGCCATTCACGTCGAGCACATCGCGCAGCGAACTGCCCAGCGAAAGGTTCGAAGCACCGAGCCAGATCGCATGCACATGTGCTCGCACCAGGTCTTCGTTTCCCAGATCAAGTCTTGGTGCGGTAACCGACCCCGCAACCATGTGTTGCGGCCGCTTGAAGAAGTATTGATCGTGTGGGCTACCTGCTGTGCAATACGAAAAGACAAACGCGGGCTGCCCGCTTCGTCCGGCCCGACCGCTCCGCTGTGCGTAGTTTGCCGGCGTTGGTGGAACGTTTCGCATGTTCACGATGTTAAGCTGGGCAATATCGACACCTAGCTCCATCGTCGGAGAGCAGTAAAGGATCGGCAGGCTCGCAGTGCGAAATTTTTCCTCTCGCGCCTCTCTCACGTCTCCCGGAACTTGAGCCGTGTGCTCCCTCGCCTCAAGGTTCTTTAGATCGCTCGTCTCGCCCCTATAGAACTCGGTAAAAAACGGGTTGGTGCGAAGTCCATCCTCGGGCTTGCGGGGAACCCGGATCGGGTCGTGAAACCCTCGAGAACCCGTACCTGGGCGCCAGATCATCGCAGCGGCGTTGATCTGATAACCGCCGACGTCCCCTTCTTCGCGCGGATCCATCGCCCGGTGGACGAGCCCTGGGATCGTGAGCTGTTCACAGAGCTGAGGGACAATCTCAGCGATATCCTCCATCTTGAGCGGCTCGTGCCAATCCTGGAATGTCCCCGTTCGCTTGAGGTACAGCCCAAACCCTCCGCGCGGTGATATGTAAACGAAGTGGCCTGTGCCGTCCCTTGACTCACCCCGTGCCCGCGGGAAGACGATCCTGCTTCGCTCGAGCTGCTCAAGGTCATCAAGCGCCCAGGGCGCAAGCAACCGCTGACGCGATAGCTGGCGGACGCTTTCCTGTTCGATGGGGTCAAGAAAGCTCACTCGGATTGCAAGCTCCCGACGCATGAAATCCAGAAGTACCCTGCAGACTTTTTCGCGGTCTGCACTACTCGCATGAGCGAGTACCGGATGACACGATTCCCACTCGTCCTGAGTCGCACAGAATTCTCCAAGCGATAGGTAGTCGATGTCAAGAAGGCCGCATTGCTCCAGATTGGGAGAGGTTACGCGCCACCCGCGACGCAGGTCGCGGTAAAGGAAATACCCCAGTGCCTCCCGTAACGCGCGATCTGCCTCCTCACGTGCGGCATACTTGATGCTAGGGTCCTGCGCATATAGAGCGATCGGCAGGTCGAGCGCCTCGAAGACTCGGAGAGCGAGCTTGTCGTGACGGACGCCATCCTCCCCGGCTGTATCGACAGCCTGCCACAGGGCAGAACGAAGGAGGGCAATTTCGACGAAGTCGTTGAAGTGGCCGGCTTGGAGGGACGCGTCTTGACGGTTGTCCGTAAAGCTCAGCAGCTTGCGCGCGCTAGCCTCCAGTTCCTCATCCCCGCGCAGCAAGCGAATCGTCGAGAGGGTCATCACCGTCGTGGCGGTGCTCCGACCTTCGGAGCCGAGTGTCGCCAGCTTTCCGAAGTCAGACTGCTGATGCGCGCCGTACGCAACACCGCAGTTCAGACAAAATCGGAAAGGCGTAGATAGCCACCAGGCCACCTGATTCCCATCACTCTCTACGGCTGTTTCCGATAGGAACACCTTGCTCGGCAGATTCTTTCGTTGGTTTCGGTTTACCGTGACTTGGTCGTCTTTGATATTGAGCCAGGCGTCAGGGAGCTTGGGAATAAACTCGTCGGCGTCGTCAGGCCAGGGCGCCTCTTCGCTGATGTAGAGATACCCCGCCTCACCGTCGTCGTCGTCCAGGCGATCAGAAACAGCCCGGGGCGAGAAGACACTCCTACCATCTTCGTTTTCGCCGCGCCGAACGGTGAAGTACTCCTGGCCACACTCTCGGCAGAAAGCAATGGGCAGCAGTACTTTCGTCCGACCACTTCCGGGCACAAACTGCTGGGCCTGAAGAGTGATATGTCGGACATTCTCCGGTTCGGGGGACGCGTATACGGATTCGCCCTTGGAAACAAACTGATGTAGACGAAACGCGAAGATCGGGTGGCCGTTTTCATCCCTCGAGAGAAAACCCGTTAAGAGATTCTCTCGCAGCTGGGCCTCGCAGACATCTCGCTCAACACCAGTGAGCTTCGAAAGCGCGGCCCCAGCACCGTCTTCACCGGTCAAAGCACGAGGCTTACTCCTCACTAGACGATCCGACGTCAGCTCTCGTTGAAGACCAAGTGTGGATTCGATCCAAGAGGAGAGCGGATCAGCGAGAAAGGCGGTCGCATCGCCCCTTGCCAGAGCGATGCCCGATTTCAGGCGCTCTCGGAGTCGATCAACAAAATCCGCATCCCCGAGCTGGTACTCGGGCGTTGAACGACGGAGTGTCTCCCCTATGACACATGAGGTTTTGACTTCTGCGCCAAAGAGCAGAGAGGCCACTCCTGCAATCTCAGCCTGCTGCTCGACCCAACTCCCGCTACCAGCAAGCGTTGCGGATGTCCCCACGTAGAGCAGGTCCTGGGCATCACACGCCTCTCGGACTCGACGGGCCAGCATGGCCACGTCGGCACCTTGGCGACCTCGGTAGGTATGAAGCTCGTCGAGTACCAGGAACCGCAGGCCCTTCGCGTGCTCTATCAGCTGGTGGTCCCATGGGCGTGTCAGGACGAGCTCAAGCATCACATAGTTGGTAAGTAGAATGTCCGGCGGATTGGCAATGATCTCCTTGCGCTCGTCGTCAGTCTCCTGACCCGTGTACCTGCGAAAGGTGACCAGAGGACGGCCTGACGGGTATCCGCGATGTAGGAACTTCTCGAGCTCTCCCATTTGGCTGTTTGCAAGCGCATTCATTGGATAGACGATGATGGCCTGGATTCCTTTCCCACTGCCGCGCCGCAACACATGATCTACAATGGGCACGATGTAGGACAAACTCTTGCCCGAGCCCGTTCCGGTTGTCAGCACATAGCTGTCACCAGCCCGTGCGGCACGGATGCCATCAACCTGATGTTGGTGGAGTCGGTAGGGCGCACCGACACTGCCGTCCTCTCGCTTGTCGCGGAAGATGTTGACGCACTCCGGGTGAAGTTCTCCGTTTTTGACAAGCTCTTCGAAGGACCCGCCGGGTTCGAAAGAAGGGTTCAGCTGAATCAGAGGGTCAGGCCAGAGGATTCCACCATCCATTTCTTCTCTCACCAGACGATCAATACGCTCGTCCTTGATGGTAAGGAAGCTGCGGATGTAGGAGCTGTAGTCCCCGATGACTCTGTCGCGAAGGTTGAAGACATCCATGCTAGGTGTGAGCCTTCGATCGGAGCTTGGGCAGTGCGGGGTGGGGGGCCACCTTCTCTGCCAATTTCTTCCTGGCCATGATTCCTTCTCCTCTCGGAGTCTGGAAACCTCTCTTAGATCATCAACCCATTCTGTTCAAACTCGGCTGACGAATCACACTCGGCGTTCTCGATTACTCGCTTCTTACAATGGGTCTCTCGCTATTTGTGGGTCATTCAGATCTCCTTGGCCACCTTGTCTCATGACTAGGACAGGATGGCCCGGCTGAATCTGGAATTTCATCAGCCCATCCGGGTAAGCGATTCAAGCAGCGGAACACAGGAAGTATATGCGGGGTTTCTGGGAGGTCCAATGTGGGGCATCGTTCCCCAAGAGTCCACTCCACCGGACCGAACCGCTGCTTCTCGTAGCTTGGACCCTCTCTTTTAGATGTAGTCGAGGACATCCCCCGCGCTTCAGCGCGCGTGTGGTGCTTTGTTAAGAACGACCAGACGCGCGCTCGAAGGAGTCTCTTCCATTAGGGCGCGAAGCTTCGCGATGCCGATGCTCCGCTGCCCGTTGCGCTGCATCTTGCCTGCATGAGACCAGGCGAGAGGCCCGGGTCCATTGAAAATCTCCTCGGCCGAGCCGTCACTGCGAAGCTGGAGGACCAGCAGAAAATCGGGTTCGCTGCGAAGGCCGATGCTTCGGGCTTGCGTTGCCTTGATTTGAACACGACGCCCATCACTCGCGCGGGCGTCATGACGTTCTGTTGAAGGCGGTAACAATTCAAGCCCATAACGATGAGCGGCAAGCACTTCTCCGATGCTGCCGACGAGATGGCCATCCGGGGTGAATTTACGACCTGGGAACATCCCTTCGAGCTGACGAACAATGCGATACAAAGATCGAACTAGGGCGGGAATCTCTTCGACGCTACTCACGTAGAACTCGGACCTTGGCGCTTAAGTCTATTGGCGCTCGGCGACCAGCGGCGCGCTGCAGCCGGTATCGAGACGTCGGTCTATCGGCATCTTACTTTGGCGTAACAGAGGCCACCAGCGTCCTTCAGTTCATTAACTGTGGGGCACGAGTCAAATGCCGGTGCTCGCCGTCAGAGGTGTGATCCTCCGCGACGAAGTTGCACCCCGATGGTACTGCGACGCGCAGCTTGGCAGCCCCACCGGCAGTTCAAGCGCAAGTTCCCGATTGAGTGTCGTTTCTACTGTCTAGCGGCCCCGACGACTCAGGTTTCGCCGATCAAGTATCGAAAAGAGGGAGGAACGACACTCAAAGAGAGCCCCCTATGTCCGCCCTCCCCCGCGCTGCCGAGAACACCCCGATCCGCCGCCCTGTCGAGCTCCTGACCTCTGATGAAGTGAAGGCCCTGCTGCGGGCCTGCTCGGGTCGCGCCCCCACCGGAATCCGCAATCGGGCGATGATCGCGCTGGGCTGGCGCGGCGGGCTCCGGCTCGGCGAGGCCCTGGCGCTCTTCCCCAAGGATCTCGACCGCGAGGCGGGCACCATCAATGTCCTGCGCGCCAAGGGTGGGAAACAGCGCACCGTGGGGCTCGACCCGGCCGCCTTCGCCTTGGTCGAGCGCTGGCTCGACAAGCGCCACGAGTTGGGCCTGAATGGTCGGCAGCCGATCATCTGCACACTCAAAGGCGAGCCCCTGCTGCAGAGTTACGTGCGGACGCTTATGGGCCGACTCGGACGAAAAGCTGGAATCGAGAAGCGAGTTCACTTTCATGGCCTTCGTCATGCCCATGCACGCGAGCTGGCCAGCGAAAACACGCCGATCAACGTCATCCAGCAGCAACTTGGTCATTCGAACATTTCCACAACGCACGTTTATCTCTGCAAGATCGCGCCGCAGCAGGTGATCGAGACGATGCAGGGTCGGGAGTGGTCGCTCTAGGATTTCAAAAGGACAGAACATGCCCCTACACGAGAATCCTCCCATATGGAAGACCAACCCGGATGCCCTCTACCGATGGGCTAGATCCGAAGGACTCGACTGGCGTACAGCGTACAACGCGGCTACCCGACCAGAGGATGAGGATTGGATCGTTCGACATCTTGATGCTCTGCAAGACGTGGATGGAATCGCCGCCTCTAAACTTGAGGACTGCGATCAGTGCGGGCGCTGCGACTTGTGCGAGATATACCTCCCCCATGTCGATGCGTTTGACGAGTGGACTCTCGAAGTCGTGGCACAAGCCTGCGACGCTCATGACTTCGAGAATGGCCCGTTGTGGATCGAGGTCAACAGCCTCCCTGTACCCTTCTATCGTCCAGTCTGGTACCACGAACCCGAAACCCGAAGACGCGACGCCGTGCTTGCAACGAGACGAAAACACGGTGTCCAGTGAGGCCAAGGACGTAGATTCCGACGCTCCTCGATCGCGGCGTAGACCTGTCGATCGTTTCCAAACTCGTCGGACATACCTCAGGTCCAGCGATCACAGCCAAGTATGACCGCCGCGATGAGCGTGCGAAGCACGCCGCCGCCGAGACGATCACCGTGCCCTACGTCTTCAAGCGCTGGAGATTAACCAATCCTCTATAGACCTTTTGTAATGAAAGTGCGTTCGTTTAATGCTCGTCCTTTTCGTGCATAACATACAAATATAAGCGTCATAAGCTAAACTTTCATCGAAAAGGTGTCGATAAGGAAATAACAAGAGGCAAATAGCTAACCGAGAGGACGACAAGATGGCCCACAACGTTGAGACGATGGCATACGTAGGAAAACTTCCGTGGCACGGGTTGGGCCAGAACCTCGGCGACCGAGACGTGACCGGCCCCGAGATGCTCCGAGCTGCGGGGCTGGATTGGCAGGTCAGGCTTGGT
>SDBV01003410.1_pt1 | contig 23470 bp, 19 predicted proteins | sample 2277081 | NCBI WGS metagenome assembly SDBV01 (sample SAMN10402039, study PRJNA504765) | marine sediment metagenome | isolation source: marine sediment core GS10_PC15, 223 cmbsf | place: Arctic Ocean: Southern Knipovich Ridge | collected 2010 | reverse complement strand
GAATAAATATCTGGGTTGCCGGCGACCAGCTTCGCAAGGGAGCGGCCCTTAACGCGATACAAATCGCTGAAAAACTTATCTGACAGAGCACATGGGCATTTGCAACATAAAGCTTACCATTTGTTATGATGGCAGTAGCTACCATGGCTGGCAGGTTCAGCCTGGGCAAAAAACTATTCAGGGCCAAATCCAGGAAGCCATCGAGCAACTCACCGGCTGTGAAGTAAAAGTTAACGGCGCAAGCAGAACCGACGCCGGCGTGAGCGCGCTCGGGCAGGTGGCAAATATTTTTATCGACACACCAATACCCGTCGAAAATATCGCAAAAGCCCTCACACAAAAACTGCCGGACGATATCGCTGTGACAGAAGCTGTTCAGATTGATAATGACTTTGACGCGATAAGCTCAGTCAAAAGCAAATTGTATCGTTACAGTATTTACACCGGCCAGAACAGGCCCGTCTTGCAGATAAGGCACTGCTGGCATCGGCATGGCAAACTCGGTGTCAAGGCGATGGACGATGCTGCAAAGATATTAGTGGGAAAACACGATTTTAAATCTTTCGCCGGCGCCGCTGATACGCGCGAAAGTTCGGTGCGAACGATTCTGCTCTGCGATGTCAGCAGTAAAGACGAATGGATTTATATTGATGTTGAAGCCGACGGATTTTTGTATAACATGGTAAGAAATATAGTCGGAACACTGGTTGAAGTTGGCAGAGGCAGATGGCAGGTGAAAAAAGTCGCCGAAATCCTGGCAGCAACCGACCGCAGAGCGGCAGGGCCCATTGCCCCTGCTGCAGGACTTTGTCTTATGTGGATTAAATACGCCTGAAGCGTATGCAGGAGGCATATTGAAAATCAAAGACAGGAGTCAGAGTAATGAAGAATAGAAAAAAATTAATAGTTAGCATTATTATTATAACAGGATTGTTTTTGATTTTATATTATGTATTTAAAGTAGAGAAAGGTGAGCTATTCGAATCTTATACCTTTGAAGGTAGCAATCTTAAAATTAAAGTAGAAGCACGACACCAAGAGGGGTTCATGCTCATTGTTCCCGGGGCATATTATGATTACGGAGCCAGAAGAAACGATTCGGATACCTGGATACCAATATTCACATTTTTGTTTGATGACCCAATAGATATCCCCAAAAACCAAATAAAAGAAATCAACGAACAAGTGATTTATGCCTTTATCGGTTGGATGTATGCGGTCACAACAGATGGAGGCAAAAACTGGCACTCTTGGAATGGTAATCCTAAGCTGGCCCAATTTGCGAACACAGGCTATGGCTTTATTGATAAAATCCAGATGGATCCAAATGGGTTGGGAGCAATGAAAATAAGAAAGCATAGAGGGTCGGTAAGATCAGTAGAACTGTACTCCAAAGATTTTGGTAAAACATGGGAAGAAACAAAAAGTAAATAAATTAGGTTTGACTATATCGCAATGAAAATCGTTCATGTTATAACACGTTTGATCTTGGGTGGCGCGCAGGAAAACACTCTGATCACCTGCAAGGAGCTGTCGCGAAGAGGCCATGACGTTACCCTTATTACCGGCCCTGCTATCGGTCCTGAAGGTGAGCTTTTCGAGCAGACAAAAAACCAGAACTTTAAAACGATAGTAGTCGATAAGCTCGTTCGGCAGATTCACCCGTTGTATGACGTGTTAAGTTATCGCCAAATCAAAAAGCATTTAAAGGATATCGACCCTGATATAGTCCATACCCATTCTGCAAAAGCCGGGGTTCTCGGCAGACTCGCCGCCTATAAGCTCAAGGGCGATGGAAAAATCCCACAGGTAGTCCATACTATTCACGGCCTGGCGTTTCATCCCTATCAAAATGTTCTTATTAGCAGGTTTTACGTCGCTATCGAAAAAACCGCTGCGGAATGGACCGATGCTTTTATATGCGTAGCTGACGCAATGACAAATCAGGCCCGGGCAGTGGGAATCGGCATAGACAAATCATTTACAACCGCTTATTCTGCAATTGAAGAAGGTGAGTTTCTAACCCCGCCTTTGGATGAACAGATAAAGGCTTTTCGCAATCAATATGATATCGATGATGATGCGATTGTGTTGACAACGGTAGCAAGGCTGTTTCATCTGAAGGGACACAAGTACATAATCGAATCTGCCAGGCGATTGGCAAACGGTTTTGAAAAATGTATCTGGCTTTTTGTCGGCGACGGCAGCTTAACAGAGCGTATAAAAAATGATATTGACGAGCTGGGCTTATCTGACAGATTCAGATTTACCGGCCTTTTGCCGACTTCAAAAATCCCGCTGGTAATGCACGCCTCCGATATCCTCGTGCATTGTTCACTAAGGGAAGGGCTTGCAAGAGTGCTGCCGCAGGCGATGCTTTGCGGCAAACCTGCTATAAGTTTCGACGTCGACGGGGCAAGAGAAGTTGTCAATGAAGATACCGGCAGGCTTATCGAGCCGGAAAATATTGAACAATTGTCCGCAGCCTGTGCTGAATTGATCGGCAACGAAGAGTTAAGACAAAAACTCGGGCAGAACGCTAAAGAACAGGTGCGGGAAAAGTTTTTGCCGCAAACGATGGCAGATACGATTGAAGCTGTCTACAAAAACCTGATGGCTAATCCAGGCCAGGAGTCAAGGCAACCTGCTGTCTAAAAATTTCTTTTCCTTATCAGCATCCCAACAGTCAACTTCTTGCAGGGGCGTTTGTTTTATATTGGGATAGAGTATCGCCCTGCCGTCGATTTGTCCCTGGTCGATCATTTTCAAAACTTCAATAGCATTATCAAGCGAACCTGCTGCTGCGACGTAATTGCCCGGGTCGATCTGGCCGGCAGAGATTATCTTTAGGGTTTCTGCCATGTCGCCCGGCCCGCCGCCGCTGGAACCAACAACTTTTATCTCATCATAATGCACAGCGACAGCATCAAGCTCGAGCATACTGTCATCTTTGGCCAAGCCGCCGAAAAGATTAATCACCCCGCCTTTTGCAGGAAGCGAAAAAGCCCTCTGTTGAACATCACGAATTCCAACCGCAAGTATCACGTCGTCTGCCCCCCTGCCGTTCGAAACTTCCGCCAGCCTCTCTTTTAATTTATCTTCTGTAACGCAGAGGAGGTTTACATTTTTTTCCTTTGCCTTTTGGCCGATCGCTTTTTTTACTTTTTCGAGTCGCTCGGTTTTTATATCACAAACCAAAACAGTCTCCGGCCTAAAACGCAAGGCAAGCTCTGCGTGCATTCGGCCCATAACGCCGGCACCTATTACCACCGTTACTCCACCAGGCAGGAATCCGGCAATAAGTTCTCGCCGACTCGCCGAATCTTTTTTTACGAGATGACAATTTCGCCCCTGAGCCGAAACAACGCAGCTTATAGGCTCTGCCATGGAACCTGCAAAGTATGGCATCTGTCCGTCAGGAAATGGAATCAGACACCCGGCTTGCAAAACTTCTTCCTGGATTCGTATATATTGTGCCAAAAGACCGCCAAGCGTATAACCGACTGCACATTTTTCCATACCGGCGGCATTGTCGTTATATCTTTCTCTGTGCAAAATCGGAGCAATATCAATCGCAGGCTGAACGGCAAAGCGCTGGCCGGGCTTGTATTTATCCTTTAAATTATCCCCAACCTTAACGATCGTCACCGAGCCTTCATCGCCAAGTATCACAGGATGTTTTTGTATGTCCCAGCCGTTTATAAAGGAATGCCTCGGCCCCTGTTCGCAAATTTTCAGAACACTTGTACACACACCTGCAGCATCAACGCGACCAAGAAGCTGGTCCGGGCCAATTTCTGGTACGGGGATCCGGCAAACGGAAAGATTTTCGGAACCTGCCCCCTTCGCCACCAAAGCCTGCATCGCCTGAGGTATTGCAAGTTCGCTTTTTTGTCGGTATTGGTCGTACTTTTCCATTCGAAAAATCCTGAAAAAAAGCCATCCCGATATCAAAGCAGATAGTAACAGCTTTCAACAATGATTCAACTATAAACAGCTTTATATTGACTGGGCCGAGCAAACCATTATTATTAAGAGCGTCTAAGTTCAGATGTTTTTTATTCGAACTGCCAAAACAAGAAAGGGCTGATATGAAAAGTTATAAAAAAGAGCTTTGGTTCAACACATCCAGAAGACGCGAGTTTATTAATATCACACCTCAAGTCCAAGAGTGCCTGAAAGAAAGCGGTATAAAGGAAGGTTTATGCCTGTGCAACGCGATGCACATAACCGCGAGCGTTTTCATCAACGACGACGAGTCTGGCCTGCACCAGGACTTTGATAACTGGCTGGAAAGGCTTGCGCCCGAAAAACCATATTCGCAGTACAACCATAACGGCTTCGAAGACAATGCAGACGCTCACCTTAAGCGTACCGTTATGGGAAGAGAGGTTGTGGTAGCCGTAACCGAAGGCAGGCTGGATTTCGGAACATGGGAACGAATTTTCTACGGTGAGTTTGACGGCAAAAGAAAAAAACGCGTACTCGTAAAAATAATTGGCGAATAAAAAATGGTTTCGGCACGAATCTGTTTTTTACAAACATTTTTTTTGCGATAAGCAACCTTACCTAAGCAGTTTTTCAAGACCTTTGCGAAGTTGTTGCTCGATTTCCTGCTGGATTTGCATTTCGACCATTTTTTCAACGTTGATTTTCGGTCTGTCAACAGTGCCCATTAGTGGCAGGACGATTCTCGACTGCTCTGAGTCGTCTCCCGCAGATCTACCTCTAAGTGTGAAAGGCAAAGTTACGTTCATTTCCATGGTTTTATTAAGATTTATTCTGCCGGCAAAAATAACCGGCTTGTTGTCTATATTTATCTGCATGTTGTCATAAGAAAGCACGCCATCTTTCAAAACAAATCTCGTTGGAAGCAGTTCCATTTCCACATCTCGGCCCGAAGTACCCATTATCATCAGCATCTGCCCCAACAAATCCGAAGCCTGCAGTCGCATTTCGTTCACAGCAATCGTACCGATTATTTCAAGGTCTTTTTGGTTATCACTATCCAGAGGAATTGCAAGTTTTTCGCAATTAAAATCGGCTACGCCGCTAACGTTTACAGCGCCTGTGAAAATCGGATTGATATATTTCAAAAGCAGGTTCGCGGTTTCATTATTGATATTAACGTTTTCCATTATATGGATAGGCCTTGGAGTTTTCAAAATGGAAGGCTCTGTCTTAAAATCGGCAGAGGCGGCAAAATTAAGCTTACCCTCGTTCACAGCGGTTGTAAAAGGCACAATTGTCATAAGCCCTTTATCGATTTGAATCCTCAGATCAGTTTTGCCAAAGTCCAGCCCCATGAATTCAGCCTTATCAAAACCAAATTCAGCTTCCGCATCGAGGTTTGCCATTAGCTTGTCAGGCTGATTCTCCGGATACTCCGTAGTAAACCAAAAGGAATCGTTCCTTTGGCCGCTCATTTTGAACCCCTTCGGCAGAAATGGCGCCGTAACCGTGCTGACCGCCTGCAAATCATACTCGGCCTGGAGATTGCCACGCATTTTAACTATTCCGTTGGCCTTGGTCTGAGTTAATTGGCCTTGTTTAATTTTTATTTGCGGACTGATCACCTGCAGCTTTTTAACAGACACGGTTTTATCCTCGGGATTGATTGTGGCATCGAAAGATATCAAAAGCCGGTCCTGCTCGAACGGTTCCTGCTCCGGATATCTAAGCTGCAGATTAGTTATACTCGTCGAATCTGTAACCACACGATAGCTGCCCTTGCTTTGGGAAACAGAAAGTTCCGACTCAAGCTGGCCTGCCATCTGCATCTGGCGCGGGAAATCAGCAAACATAACCGCGAAAGGCTGGGCCTTTTGCAGGTCAAGACGCGTAACAATATCAAATTCCAAAGGCTGTTTAGCTTCTTCGCCCATTGGCAAGACGGCATCTTTGATAATTATCCTGCCCATACTTGAGGTTGCATCCAGCAAATTTAAAAACAGCAAATTCTTTTTACTATCCGCCAGGATATCAAAAGTCCCAACAATCTCTGCCTCGGAAGCGGTCAGACCGTCAGGGCTTGTAATGAGTAAGTTTTTAACTGACGAGGAACCTTTTGCGATTACCTTTTCTTTTGATATCGACATGTTTCCTTTGCTCGAGAGTAGCCCAGCCATTTGGTAATTGCCGATATTAATAAACTGACCCAGATCGGCCTGAAGCATGGCAAGATTCACCTCGGCAGAATAATCCAGCGACTCGGTCGTGCCGGTACATTCAACCTTTGCAAACGACGAGGTGATCCCAAGCGTCTCGATCCTGGTGGCGGATTTCTCGGATATTACACGGCCCGAGGCAGTAATAGGCTCTGACAAAGAAGTGGTCTTGCCGTCAGTGATAGCTACCAATTCCGACAGCTTTGCATTTGCCTGGATGATTCTTCTACCTTGTTCAGTGAAAGTGTCGATATCTCCGGCAATTTTTCCACTGGTTATCTCCAATCCGTCCCTGCGACCAAAAGTTTCAGGCATCAGAGACATCGCAGAAGCAAGATCAAGATAAAAATCGCCTTTGAGCGAGTGAGGCGAATCGTATTTTAAAAACTCATTGAAAGACTTAATCGTCTTCGGAACTGTCCCCGCCAATGATAAATTAAGCCAGTCTGTCTGAATATCCAGCTTCTCGATTTTCATCAAGTCTTTTTGACTTTGCAAATCGATATCCACATCGACGGCCGCAGCTTTGAATTTATCGGCAGTGAGTTGCTCGGCAGCAATGTCCATGTCTCGGCCTTTTATTTTACCTTTCAGCTTTTCAAATCTGCCGTCATCAAGCCGAGCGGTCAGGTCAGCGTTGACTTTGCCCTGGGCTTTGACATCAACGCCAAACGCTGCAAACAGCGGTGCCAATGACGCAAGGTCCAAATCATTGATTTCCATGGTAAATTCGCCGGACGTGCCGGCCAGCGACCACCCCTTTTTCGCCGAAGGTTTTATCTTTCCCGACGCACTAATGTTCGCGTCCTTTGGCTGCCCCGCCACAGCCAACGCTATATCAAAACTTGTTTTTGAACCGGGTGGACGCAGAGCAAGTTTGGTATTTATCTGCTTAAATTCCAATGTCCCAGCCGGAGCAGAATCGAAGTTGAGTTTTACATTGCCGTTGTTGACAATAAGGTCAATTCTTTCAAGCGGCAGCACGACAGGCTGTGATTTGACTTGCTTGCTTGCCGCGTCGAAAGATGTCATAGGGATCGTTGATTCGGCATCGGTAACAGGACTCGGCTGTATATTTATAGAAATTCTCGGCTCATCAATTACCGTTTTACCCAAAACCAGATTGCCCGTAATCATTGCACCGTAACGAGGCTTGGTAGAGATCTGCTTTGCGGTAATAGATGTCCTGCCCGCTTGGTCGGCAAAACTGAATTCGGTCAACTTGAACCCTTTGAACCAGCCCATCGAAAGCGAGGCAACTTCAACCCTGCCGTCAATCGAATCGTTAATTTTATTCAACAACATACTCTTGCCGCTATCAGAAGATATGTAGGCCGGGATGATAAAAAACAGCAGCAAAACTAAAGCGGCAATAATTACCAAAAACCATCTGACAAATCTGAATTTCGATCTGCTCTTGGTTTCCGGTGAAATTTGCGAGCTACTTTCCTGGTTCATAATTCTCCCCTCCAAACAGTTTGATTATTTTTTCCCCCATTAAATTAAACCTCTCAAGTAGTTATTATTCGAGCATTATTTCATCGGCCTTGGCCTTTACGGCAGAATCGACTTTGTTACTGAATTCTCTGGTTAGATTATCTATCTGCTTCTTTCCTTTTTCCAGATCGTCCTCAGTAACGACCTTAGCTTTCTGCTCGTCTTCAAGGTGTTTAATAACATCACGTCTAATGTTACGAATACTAACCTTGGCCTGTTCTCCCATCTGCTTGACCTGCTGGGCAAGCTGTTTTCGGCGTTCTTCAGAAAGCGGAGGAATATTCAAGCGCACGATCTTGCCGTCAATAATTGGCGCCAAACTCAACTCACTGATTTTTATGGCTTTTTCAATATCCTTCAATGAAGCCGGGTCGAAAGGCTTTATGACAATCATGTCGACATCGGGAGCAGCGATCGTAGCCAACTGTTTCAAAGGCGTCTGGCTGCCATAATATTCGATCTTGAGATTTTCGACCAGGCCGGTCGAAGCCCTGCCCGTTCTTATACCGCGAAGTTCAGCCTGGAGAAATTCGGCGGCTTTGGCCATTCTTTCTTCATTTTCAGAGATGATCGCTTTTGTAGGCATCTGACAATTCCAACATCAGTAAACTCAACTCAGTGGATAATTGTACCAACTTTTTCGCCCTGAATCGCTTTTGTTATATTACCTTTTTTGAAAATATTCAACACCACAATGGGAATATTGCTGTCACGGCAAAGGCTTATCGCAGAGTGGTCCATGATTTTCAGGTCTTTATTCAGAACATCCTGAAAAGATAACTCGTCAAAAAGCTCGGCATCGGGATTCTTCTCCGGATCCTCGCTATAAGCACCATCGACTTTAGTTGCCTTTATAATAATATCAGCATCGAGCTCCGCTGCCCGCAGCGCCGCACAGGTATCCGTAGAAAAGAATGGATTTCCCGTTCCTCCTGCAAGTATGGTAACCCTGCCCTGATCGAGATGATGCAGACATCTTCTGCGAATAAACGGCTCACATATCGCATCCACTTCGATCGCACTCAAGACCCTCGTGGGCTGGCCGAGTTTTTCAAGCATCTCCTGTAAAACACACGCATTAATAACGGTAGCAAGCATCCCCATGTAGTCCGCTGTGTGCCGTGGGATTTTACTTTTCTTCGAGAAGGCTTCGCCGCGAAGAAAATTTCCCGCCCCAACTACAATAGCGACCTGCGGGCCAAGCTTGCATATATGGACAATTCTTTCAGCAATGGATTTAATCTGCTCGCCATCGATTCCGAACCCCCCCGGCCTGCAGAAACTTTCGCCACTCAGCTTCAACAGCACTTTCTTGTATTTAAGCTCTGCCATAATTTTTGCCCAAGCAAAAGATGCTGTAAAAAAAGCATCGATAATTTTCACTATCGATGCCTATTATATTATCCGATTTCGAATCGCACAAACCTTTTTATTTTTGCCTGGCCCCCCGCCTTGGCTGCCGCATCGGCAAGCACCTTGCCAATGGTCATCTTGTCGTCCTTAACGAAAGGCTGATCGAGCAGACAATGCTCGCCGAAAAACTTATTCATCTTTCCTTCGATAATTTTTTCGATGATATTTTCAGGCTTATTCTTCACCTGGTCGGCCGCGATGGCCTTTTCTCGCTCGATAACTTCAGCGTCAATGCCGTCACGGTCAACTGCCAATGGTTTGGCTGCAACGATGTGCATCGCTATATCCGAAGCAGTCTGCTTCAGCCTTTCGGCCGCACTTCCATCGCTCACCTCTATCTCAACTATCGTCCCTACCTTATCATTAAAGTGAACATACGAACCGATAACGCAGGACGAACCAACTTTGAACCGAGTATAATCCCCGACCTCCATCTTTTCGCCGATCCTCGATACGGTTTCGGTAATGACATCAGAAAACTTTTTGCCTTCGACCTCGGTCTCAAGAATATTCTCAAAACCTTCATCCGCAGAACACGCAAAAGCATAATCGCCAAGCAATTCTGCCGCCGCGATAAAATCATCACTCTTGGCGACAAAATCGGTTTCGCAGCAAAGCGTCGCTAAAGCTACCATCTTGCCGTCATCACTTATTTTGCAAAGTACCTTGCCCTCGGTCGTTTCTCGCCCTGCACGTTTTTCCAACGTAGCCAGGCCTTTTTTCCTTAACGCCATCATCGCTTCATCGATATCACCATTGGCGTCCTGAAGCGCTTTCTTGCAATCCATCATCCCCTGGCCGCTCATCTTACGTAGCTTCATTACTAACGCTGCCGAAATCTCCGCCATCTCACAAAACTCCTTCTTATTTCCACCTCTTTTGAAAACCAACCCCTGCTTTCCTGATAACAGGGGCCTGGTTAAAATCTTTTTAAACTAATCTATCGCTTGCAGCCAAAAGCTGTTTTCTATTCTGACCCAGGTGCTTCTTCGGAACTCTTCTCAGCTTCGGCCGAAACATTCGCTTTCTGAGCGGTTTTTTTGACCCTCGTAGGAGCTTTGTCTCTGCCAGTCACCTTCAACTCAGGAGCAGGCTTCTTGGCTGGCTTGGCAACTTTAGCTGGGGCTTCGACTTTAGCCGGAGCTTCAGCCTGAGCAGGTGTGTCAACCTGTTCAGCGGGAACTTCAGGTTTTTCTATCACTTGCTCCGCCGGTTTCGGTTCTTCGATCGGCTTGGCTTCTTCAACATCTTCCGGCTCCTCCACCTCAGCTTGTTCCCTGGCGGGCTCTTGCGCTTTGGCAAGCACTCTTCTGCTGGAGCGGCGCGGAGCCTGAACTGCACCCTTTTCAGTTGTTCCAGCCATCGTCTTACCTGCCGCAACTGCCTCGGCCAACTGACCAAGAAGAATCTCGATAGCCTTTATGGAATCGTCGTTGGCAGGTATCGCTACATCTACAGTGTCGGGATCAGAATCGGTATCAATGATGCCGATCGTGGCGATGCCAAGCTTCCTGGCTTCACGCAAAGCAAGATATTCCTTTTTGACATCAATTGCAACAACCGCGCCGGGCAACCGCCCCATCTTGCGAACGCCTCCGAGATTCGTCTTGATCTTTTTCATCTCGCGTTTGAGCCTCGCGGCGCGCTTCTTGCTCTCAGCCTCAAGAGTACCTTCGTTCTGCATCGCTTCAAGCTGCTCGAGCCTTTGCAGCCGGGACCGAACCGTCCTGAAGTTCGTCAGCATCCCGCCAAGCCATCGCTCTGAGACATAGTGCATACTGCATTTTGCCGCGATGTCCTGAACAGGCTTTTGCGCCTGACGCTTGGTACCTACGAAAACAACATCTTTGCCCGAAGAAACCACGTTGGCAAGGAGCTTTTTAGCAATGATAAGCCCCTTTAGGGTTTCTTTTACATCAATAATGTGGATCATGCCGCGCTTGGCGAAGATATAAGGCTTCATCTTCGGATTCCATCGGCTTGCTCCATGTCCAAAGTGTACGCCCGCGTTGATAAGATCACGAGCTAATTCGTTAGCCACTAAAAAATCTCCAAACAATTATTTTTCTTAACTGTATTTTATTCTGCCAAAACGATTTAACCCGTTAAGTTAATATAACCTGACAATACTGTCAAGAAATTTTAACCGATACCTGAAAATAACACCGGAGGTCGATGTATTTAACAATAACTTCAGCTAAATCAGCAGTTTACCCACATTTCTCGTAAAATTTACCAAAAGCGGTTTCAAAGCTGCTTTCGTCGCGGAAAAATAGATGTTGATTTTAAAGCGAACCTGCCTACCATAATTCAATATAATCTTCGTACAGATTCAAAACGGCTATTTTTCAGATGGAAACCAGCGTGGCAGAAGAAAAAACCAAAAAGACAATATTCCTCAGCGCCTGCGAAGCCAGCGGCGACAGACACTGCGCGAATCTCATCGCCGCCTTAAAAAAGACCGGCGGTGACTTTGACTTCGTCGGCCTCGGTGGCCAGCGCATGGCCCAGGCCGGCTGCAGGCTCCTGGAAAACACAGTCAATAAAGCCGCTATGCTGCATAAAGCCTTTGGGCAAATCGGCTTTTTCTACGGCGTGCTCAGGCGCACACGTGCCTATTTCAAAGCCAACAAAATCGATTTAGTGATCGTTTGCGACTCCCCCGCCTTTAATTTTCACATCGCAAAAGCAGCAAAGAAAACCGGCACAAAAACGCTCTTTTACGTCGCACCACAGCTTTGGGCATGGGCACAATGGAGAATATCGAAACTCAGAAAACGCTGCGACAAACTCGCCTGCATCCTGCCGTTCGAAGAGGACTGGTTCAGCCAACGCGGCGTTGACTGCGTTTACGTGGGCAACCCCCTGTTTGACGAGATCGATTTTGAACCGGCAAAGGCCAAAAGAGATTTCACCGGCTTCGACCCGAACAACTCTCGCATCGCACTTTTGCCGGGCTCACGCCAAGCCGAAATTGATACGCTCTGGAAACCGATGCAGCAAATCGCGATGCGGCTAAAGCAAACCTGGCCTGGGATAGAGTTCGCGACTGTAGCTGTGGACGAAAAGACAGAAAACCGCCTTAGAGACGCCCAAATCGCCGATTTCAAATGCGAATACTCGATTGACTCGGTGGCGCAAACTACGGCCAAAGTAGACTTTACAATTGTGGCAAGCGGAAGCGCAACTTTGCAGGTAGCGGCGGCGGGCTGTCCGATGGTGATAATGTACCAAGCCAGCAGGCTGCTTTGGCATTGCGTCGGGCGATGGCTGCTAAAAACTGAGTTTTACTCGCTGGTAAATATTCTGGCGGAACGAAGGCTTGTTCCGGAATTTATGCCTTATTTCCGCTCGATAGAGCCGATTTTTCAAGCCTGTAAGGGCATGCTTGATGACGAGGATATGATGAATTGTATAAGCACAGAGCTTGTAAAACTGATAGAACCGATGGCTAAAGGCAGTGCTTCAGAAAAGGTAGCAGGTTTGGCAATTGGGATGCTGGGTTAGTTTTTGGGCCAAAAATGGTGGATAAAACCTGTCCAAAACACGTGAAATAGGTGCAATTTCCTGCAAAAATCTGGTAAAATAATTAGAAAATCCGCAAAAAAAGTGTAATAATTTTCTCTCCGGGAGCACTAAGTATATAGACCTGCATGGATGAAAAAACCGCTTACATTGAATTGGCCAAGAAGGCCCGGCTTGGCGACAAAGCAAGTCTTGATGAATTAGCTCAGATGGTGCGGGGGCGGCTTTATGCGTATGTGTTTCGAATCGTGTTACAGGACGACCTGGCACAGGATATTGTGCAGGAGAGTATGTTAGAGATGGTTAAGGTTTTCGGTAAATTAGAAAAGGCTGACAAGTTCTGGCCATGGCTTTGCGGAATTGCCGCTAATAAGATTCGCCGCAGCTATAAAAACAAGCAGCGTCGAAAGACGGTGTCGCTTTCAAAGCTGGGCGATGGTAACTGGATCAGCGGCGATCCAAAGGCTGCTCAGGAAGGATTGGCGAACCTTGTAGGCCAGGAGTTAAGGCAGATCATTCTCGCTGCGATGGGGCATTTGAAGCCGCGATACCGAATGGTATTAACGATGCGTTGCTACGAGCAGATGGAATATCCCGAAATTGCCAAATCAATGCGCTGCAGTGAATTCAATGTGAGGTTGTTATTTTTCAGAGCGAAGAAATCCTTGGCAAAACAACTTGCCCGTAACGGATTTGGCAAGGGCTCACTTTTGACGGCGTTGGTTTTGTTCGGAAAGATGACGGCGCCGAGCGAGGCGGCAGCGGCGCAGATATCGGTAACAGCCGCAGCTACGAAAGTCGGCATAGCAGCCAGCACGGTCGGCGTAGTAGCAAGCAAAACAACAGTTGTTTCTTTGACAGCTGCCGGAGCTTTGGCAGTTGGTACTACGATGATAGCAGGACCTGAGGCTATAAGAACAGTGATTTCGCCTGAGGAACCGGCAGTAAAAAGTGCCCAGCAGTTAGTAGTGCAAGACTACTGGGCACAAAGCAGGACCCTGGAAAGATGGTATTACTATCCATCGGGTTCACAAGGACCCGTGATGATGCGGGTGGTCAAATGGGATGCAGATGGGATAATTTCACATTGCCAGCGCCTGCAAAACGGCAGGGCAAACTATCGCTTCGACCAGAGTGATAACACCATCTATATTGAAAACGGCAGGATGCTGCGAAATGATTTATCTGTCGAGCGTCTGCCTACCGATGGGGCCCAGTTAAGCGAGTCTCTTTCGGCGGTCCAGGGCAAAACAGTGGGTATGGAATATGTTGACGATGACGGTGAGGGTTTGCTGGTGACCCTTAAACCAAAAAGCAATGAATTAGGCGTTGATTTGCAGGTGGCCTATCAATTGAACCTGCTGGACGAGGAATATTTTCAGTATGACTGGCCGAGGAGTGCCCAGGTAGTTGATAATCGTGACACGATGCATAAACGCGGCTGGACATATTTTAGGATTGCAGGCCAGGTCAGAGGCGAAAAGATTGCCGGGACAGGACGAATTCCGTTTGTTTATGACAGCAGCAGGGAAAATCCGGCATGGCTGAAACTTCAGATCGGCGACAGGCTGACTATCGAAGATAGCGATGTGGATGCACGGATTTATGGTTCCAGCGGAATGAAGTTTGATAGATATAAAAGCTGGAGTTTCTTTAAAGGCCTGGCAAGACCGTGGATGGGACTGCACACGATCGATACGATACGTCGCGACGCAGCCCAAAAACAGATTCAGTTCGAGACAAACCAGTCCGGCAACGGCCAGGCAAAGGTTGCCTTGAGCGATGGAAAATACAGAATTATTTATAGTATTGACCTTGAAAAAGATATAATTACCAGGATAACGTTTTTGGCAAGTGATGGTCAGGGCTATCACGCTGAGGGCGAGTTGATATTTTCCTATCTGGAAGATATCGACCAGACTGGTGATGAATTTGCTGAGCCGAGGAAAAAAGATTATGGCAAAAGCCAGCGGGAAGGTTTGGGGATATTGTGGCTTATCAGGCTGGCAGAAGGTAATCTGTAAAAAAATCAAAAAGACGAAACTGCTTTAGAGTTTACATAAGCAAAAACGGAGAAGCTTATCGGTTCACACGTCCATAGGCCCGCAACGAAACATCCATGGGGGAAGGGGCTAACTCTAATCGAACTTTTGATAGTGATGTGTGTTATCTCGCTGCTTGCGGGGATTCTGCTGCCTGTATTAGGAAAAGTTAAGCGTCAGGCGAAAGTGTTGTTAGGGATAAACAACCAGGGTCAGATAGTCCTTGCGGTAACACAATTTGCGATGGACCATAATGGCCGATATCCGGAATCGGTTGCTACGATAGGCTCAGGCCGAAATTGGAATTGGCAGGAGCCGACGATGCTGGTGAGCAGCCAGAGCCGAGACGCAAAATCACCTCGCTCCGTGAGTTTTTACCTTCGCACCTATATAAAAAACGCGAAAATCATGTTCTGCCCGAATGGCCCCCGCAAATATAAATCTCTTCAGAAAATGTGGGAAGCCGGCGACGATTGGGTACATCCGAAATGGGGCGGTAAAACTCCTTTTTTCGGAACTTATTGTTTTTACTGGAATTACATGGGTTTTATGGAAGGACGTGAAGGGCCGTTTCGCGGGCCGAGGAGTCAGTTTGGCAGCCGAAAAAGGCAAAGCAGCGTACTGGTGAGTGATTATTTTGGGCTGGGGCACTGGCGAAACGCAAACACTTATGGGGGCAACTGGCAAGCTTATGGCAGTTGTGAGAAGTTTAATAATGCGAGAACAACGTTGGGTACGGATGTTTCGTCGGCTTTTTGGTCGCGGTTGAAAACGGACAGCGTTAATTTGAAAACGCTTCAAGTTAGGCTTCACGCAGGGTTTACGGACGGCCATGTTGAAAGCTATACGCCTTCAGAAGTGGTGATGATGCGTGTTTCGATGAGGCCTGACGGCGGGGTCGCGTATCCCTGGGGCCCCGGGCCGGGCGGATTCTATGTGCCAAGAATCGCTCTGCATTGAAACCTTTGGTGTTTTTTTCGAGGGTCTTGGTAGGTTTTTGCTTGAAATATGGTCCAAAATGTGGTATAGTGTTAGCTTAATAGGGGAAGGGGAACTCAAATCGCAGTGTTTTTCACTGCAATCGTCGTTTTTTGCGTGTTTTTGTGGATTTAATTCATGTTCGCAGCTGTTTTGGCCTGTGAAAAAGCGTGAAAAAATATGAATTTTTCTAAAAAAACTGTAACAAAAGCGGGCTATGATGGCACTATAATAGTGAAGTTTTACGCAATTTTTTTGCCTGTATAACTATAGAGGATGCCGGAATGAGAAAACTGATATTTGCGTTTGCCCTCTCGTTGTTTTTAACCATTTCCCAAATTCCCGCAAGTTTCGCAGTTTGCGATCCCCCGCTTCCGGGCGATACCAATCACGACTGCAAAGTTGACCTTGTTGACTATGCGCTGATGGCAGGCAACTGGCTTGCGGTTGAGGCGTTGGTGCCGGGTGTGATAGAACAATGGACGGCGAGGAAACAGGACGAACTCGACCGGCACGGTATTGACGATGAAGCACGCGACATAGCAGTGGATGCAGATGGTAATGTCTATGTGACAGGTATCCGCTATAACGAAGAGGGCGAGTATGACCTTGATTATCTCACGGTTAAGTATGACGCGGATGGAAATGAAGTCTGGGCGGCGGGTTATGATGGGTATACCAGTAATGGGCTTGAACTTGCAGAGGTTGTAGCGGTTGATAGCGCGGGCAATTCTTATGTGACGGGGTATGGCGGGCCTGACGTAAATTTGATTGGTGATTATGATTATCTCACCATCAAATACAATGCCGATGGTAACCAGGCATGGGTAGCAAGGTATGACGGAGACGCTCACGGTCGGGACTTTGCGTATGGGCTTGTTGTTGATGACGATGGCAATGTCTATGTTACCGGCGAGAGTACGGGAGTTGAGGGGACCAAAGATTACGCGACGGTCAAATATGATCCCAATGGAAACCAGTTGTGGGCTGCCAGATTCGATGCGACGAGTCTGACTGACCAAAGTCATTCATATTGGCAGGCGAGGGATGACGCGAATAATCTTTACATGTTCGATGCTATTGTTGATCCTTGCTATGTCGACTATTGGTATCTCTACACAAAATACAGGCACGAAATAAATAAATACAGCTATAAGGGTTTGCCGCTTTGGAAGACCGAATATGAAGGGCCTGACGATGAAACGGGTTTTCGTGCGAACGACTGGGATTTAGATGGCCCAGGCAATATTTATGTCACAGGCTATCAAGCGGCTGATGTGAACAGTTTTGATGCGAATTACGATTACGTTACCTGCAAGTATAATGCCGATGGTAATCAGGTTTGGGTTGCGAGTTACAACGGAGACGGTAATGACCTTGATTTTGCCCATGGTGTAGCTTCTGACAGTCAGGGTAATGTTTATGTTACCGGTGACAGCATAGGGACAGATGGGTTCGAGGATTTTGCCACGGTTAAGTATGACGCTGACGGTAACGAGGTTTGGGTGGTACGGTATGATATGGAAGACGGCGCGGGGGCGTTCGGCCATGCGGTAGCGGTGGATAGTAATGATAATATTTATGTGATGGGCGAAGGTTACGGCAGAGTGTATGTTACCGGCAGCAGCTATGGTCATGGGTGGATCCATAAGTATGTGCTTATTAAATATGATACCGATGGGAGCCAGTTGTGGGTTGTTGAGCGGAATTGGCCTGGTGGTTTTTATGATTTTACCGGAGATATGGATGACGATGGAAATATCTCCATGGCCGGCGCCAAAGATGAAACAGATAACGATTGTAACGGGGTCGTGGTTACGCATGAGCCCGATGGGAATGAGGTTTCGGTGGTCGCGATAAGTTACTGCGGGGCCGATGCTAATATCACAGGGGTTATGACCGATGATACTGCGCAAGCAATAGCTGTAGATGGTGACGGCAATGTATATGTTACCGGTGAAAGCTACGGGCATGCGTTTTATATAGATTCGAATTCGAATTTCAGTTTCGAGACGATTGCCCAGCAGGTTACGGTCAAATACGATTCGGCAGGCAATGAAGTTAGCGTGATGAGCAGGGACTTGTCGGATACGGAATTTATAGATGAGGATGATAATATTTATGATTATGATTACATAGAATTTATAGGTATAGACAGTAACAGCAGCACCTATGTGACGGGCAGTTACTTTGTGATGTCCATTGACTGTGAATACGGTGACTGTGAGTATGGCTGTGAGGAGGAGCTCGATCCCCATGAGGCCAGGGAGAATGATAGTAACCCCATTTACGTTACGATCAGCTACGATGCCAACGGAAATGAGGCCTGGGCCGTGGAGTATGAATACAAATGTATAGATCGCTACATTCTGGAAGATATAGCTATCAGCAGTGATGGTTATATTTATGCCACGGGTTATATTGCTATCGAAGATCCGTTTCGCAACAACGATTATGTGACGGTTAAATACGCCCGAATAGATAGCGAACATCTACCTTCCCGTCACCCTGACTATGTCCATGCTGGGGATGAGATATGGAGAATACGCTACGATAGTAGTATTCCCGACGAGCGGCCTTTCGAGGATTATGCAAGGGCGATTGCCATAGACGACGCTAACAATGTTTATGTAACCGGTACGAGTACGAGCGAAGAAAGTGAATATCCCTATATATATTATGATTACGCAACGATTAAATATTCCCAGGGTGATGTCTGCGGGGCTGAAATAGACGGTGATTTTAATAATGACTGCGAGGTTGGGCTGGATGACTTAGAGATCATGGTTGTCAACTGGCTTGGCGGCGGACTTTAAGAAGGACGAGAGATTGGGCCAAATATCAGGCCAAGGAGATGTTAATGGTTATTAAGAGAGCAAACATAAACAGGCGAGGATTCAGCAGGATAGATACGCTGGTGGTTATATTAGCGATGGCGTGTTTTGTCGCGGTGGTTTTGCCTTCGCTTGGTAACGCTAAAGGGGTTTCGGAAAAGACACGATGTCTTCAAAATCTAAGACAGCTTATCCTCGCCAGTTGTATGTATGCGGCAGACTATGAGTATCTGCCATTTACCAGGAACTATCGTACAACTGATGACGGTTTTATGAACTACACTATTTTGGACGATACTGGTGACGGTGATTACATGGATGTCGAGGATTTTTTAAATCATGGGATGCTGTTCGGGTATGGTTATCTCGAAAACAGTTGGGCGTATTACTGCCCAACCACGGCTCGTGATTTGAGATACGCGCGCGATACATATTTTGATGAAGATGGGCTTCGGAGTGCAAATGAGCGTGCAGAGATACTTGAGAATTTGGGCAGATACAGAATGAGTCGGCCTGCATCCCATAGAGTGCGTTCTTCGTATATATGCAGGAATTATTGTCCTGAGGTAAGCACCGAGCCATATAAAGATTCGAGGGGTGGCAGAGTGGACTGGGGGGCGTGGAAGGAAGAAGCTGGGTCGAAGATGCTTCACAGCGGCAATTACGCGTTTCTTGCCGACCGCTGGACGTACTCCAGTGGCCCAGGGCATGAGAACAATAAAATCTATAATGTAGCATATTCGGATGGCCGGGTGGATTCGGTGGTGGACCCGAAAGGATGGATTCATGCATTCGGTTCACGGCCAATAGTGATTCCGCCTGATTCGAATTTTCGAAGTGGTAGCTGGATGATTGGCTGGTATCTTCTTGATAATAATTTTGACTGGTATAACGCTACGGCCGAAGACTGTAGTAAATTGCCAAGTTTTTGAATTTGAGTATCGGCTGAATGGGTAAGTATTGCAGGAGAATAAAATGAAGGATAACGTTGGGATTTTGGAGACGCCGGTTTTGAAAAATAAAGGATTCAGCAGGATAGAGACGCTGGTGGTTTTGTTAACGGCAGTGGGTTTTATTGCGGCAATTCTGCCTGCGCTGAGTAATGCCGAGGGGATCTCGAAAAGGTCGATGTGTCTTCAGAATCTACGGCAATTGGCGGCTGGTTTTGTGGCGTATGCGGGTGATTATGAGTATCTGCCTTATAACAAGCTTTATCACGACCGAGACGATGGTTACCTGAACTACACTATCCTTGACGATGATAATTCTCCAACGGGGGGTGACGGCAACGGTGACGGTGATTATATGGATGTTGAGGACTTTTTGAATCATGGGAAGCTTTTCGCATACAGGTATCTTGAGAACGGCTGGGCGTATTTCTGTCCGGCTCAAATAAGAGATCCGAGATACGCGCACGATACGTATTTTGATGGTGACCAGCTTCGGGACGCAAATGAGCGATACAATATACTTAACCGTGCGGGTAGATGGCCAATGAGCGGCAATTCAGCCAAGCGGGTGCGGTCTTCGTATATATGCAGGAATTATTGTCCTGATGTAAGCACGGAACCCTATAAAAGTTCGAAGGGGGATAAAATAAACTGGTATGGGTGGAAGCAAGAAGCCAAGTTAAGGATGACCTATGGCGGGGATTATGCGTTTCTTGCGGACCGGTGGACGTACTCCAGCATGTCTTTACACGAGAATAATAAACTTTATAACGTCGCGTATGCTGACGGCAGGGTTGAGACAGTATCGGATCCGAAAAAATGGATACGCGCATTTGGTTCACAGCCAACAGTGATTCCGCCTGATTCGAATTTTCGAACAGGTACATGGTCGGTTGGCTGGTATCTTCTTGATAATAATTTTGACTGGTATAACGCTACGGTAGAGGACTGTAAGAAATTGCCAACATGGTAAATATTGCGGGAGAGTAAAATGAAAAGTATTGTTTGGGTTTTTTGTGTTTTGGTTTTTGTGATTTGTGGTTCGGCGTCAGCGGTGCCGACGACAGCGGTGCTGACGTTCGATGGTGTTACTACGGCTGATGATGCGGTGATACCTGATGGGTATGGCGGTTTTGACTGGAGCGAGTTTTATGTTCTGGACGCCGTGAATTATGAGGACAATCCATCGGGCTTTTTGAATGGGCTGGTTTCTGGTGATTATGTGGCTTATAACCATTTCAGTAATCCGGCGGAGATATTGTGGGAATATAGTGGTTCATTTGACTTTGTTGGCGGGTATCTGACGGCGGCATGGCGGGATGGGCTGGAAGTTCTGGTCGAAGGTTTTCTGGATGATACGCCGGTTTACAGCCAGGCGGTGGTGGTTGATCATGATGGGGCGACGTGGTTTGATTTTAACTTTTTGAATATCGATAAGCTGCGGTTCAGCAGTTCGGGCGGGACGCCTGCAGGTGGTCTTTTGGGGAGCGGGGCACACTTTGTGCTGGATGACTTTACGTACATTCCGGAACCGGCTACATTATTTTTATTCACCTTTGGGGGTTTTGGGTTGTTGAAAAAACGCAGATCTTAAAGTTTTTCGTATCTTATCACCGCCCTGTACATACCATTAATACGCCCGGCGTCAACAATCACAGGCGGATAATTCTCATTGCGAGGCTGAAGCCGTACCTTTTGGTTTTCCTCAAAAAACACCCTCTTGAAAGTCGTCTCGTGCGGCATTGAAAATCGCAAAAAGCAGTCATCTCCATTTTGCACTTGTGCTTCGGGCGAGAAAACAACAATGTCACCCTCGGCAAACTTCGGTGCCATCGAGTCCCCCACCACCCGCACCGCAAATGTATTAGGATCGCTCAGGCCTGGACAACGAACATAATCATCAGCAACTCCGACCGGATAATCCAAATTATCAAAATCCACCGGATAGCCCGCCGAAACCTTATTTATAATCGGCACCAATCGGCCCGCTTTTAGCGTAGCTGGTAACGACTCAGCACCTTCAATGTCCTGCTGAGTCTGGACAAGAAGAGCATCCAGTTTTTCGGTATTATTCTTTTCATTCATAATGTTTTTAATCAACTGTCGCCAGCGCTGATTTTCCGCCTCAGCCGCTTCATAGTCGCGACGAACGTCAGCAGGGGTCCGCTCGATATTAGCAATGTGCCTTAAAAGACCATTATCGAATCCAAGCACCTCTTCGAGCTTTTTCAACAACTCGTCGCTTGGCGGATTTTTCACCTTATCATTCTCGATCGTAGATAGATATGGCTTGGAAAAGCCCACAGAACCGCTTACCTCATCTAAGGTAAAATTCAGTTCTTCGCGTCTTTTTCTGATTATCTCGCCGAGTGACATATTTTCCCGTTAAATACCCTGCAGTCGTATCAATCGTTCAAACAAACTCTTTATAGTTACCTCCCTATTATTCCAGAGGCGAAATTATTATATTATTTCCTCGATATTTCTGCAAGAACAACCGAGCAGGAATAATAACTAAAAGATTCTGGCTTGTTTCTGATGGAGTTTTTTTGACTTGAAATGTTTCAAAAATGCTGGAAAAATCGCAAAAAGAGCCAATAAACCAAACGCCGCAAGCACTTTTACTGAAAAAATATCTTCCATGGATTCAATTGTCCCGAGCTGACGGCCGGCATAGGCATAGACCACAGAACCCGGCAAAATGCCTACTGAGGTAGTCCAGATAAAAGTACGCAGCGGAATATTGGTCAGGCCGGCGAATATATTTATCATAAAAAATGGGAAAATCGGGATAAGCCGAAGACCGAGCAAATAGCGAAAACCGTTTTCAGCAAGCTCAGTGTTGAATTTTTCCAGCTTATCCGCATATTTTCTCTGAACCGATGCACCTGCGAGATACCGGGCAAAAACGAATGCAAAAGTAGCCCCTGCCGTTGCGCCGAGGTTTACATAAAGAGCGCCGCCAATAACGCCATATAAAAATCCGCCGGCAAGAGTCAATATCGTTGCACCCGGAACCGAGAAGCCGGCAACTATTATATAAATAGCAATATAGGCAATCACCGAACGCAGATAGTTTTGATTTGCATATTGATATAAACGGTCGGCGTTACGCTTGAGATTTTCAAGTGTGAGATAATCACCCAGCCCACTAAATCGCAGACCGATGATTACCACTAATATCAAAATCACTAATATTATCTGCCTGGAGTGTTTTTTCATCTTCTTTTTTTCGGCGACAACTTTCGTAATATTCTGATAAATAAATTTCTCTGCAAAGAATCAATGTAACATCGCTTGGCAGGCTGACGCACCAAATCCGAATAGGATGGATAAGCGTGAATTACCGAAGCTATTTTGCTGAAAGGCTTACCAAGTGATTTAGCCAACTGCGCCTCATGCATAAGTTCTGCCGCACCGTGACCAAGGATATGAATCCCTAACAGCCTGCCCTTTTTGTCGCAGATAAATTTACTCATTCCATTTTGAGCAAGGTCGGTCTTGGCCCTATCCACATCGGCATTGTCCCAGCGATAGATCCTGATACCATCGCCATATTGTTCCCTGGCCTGGGGTTCAGTCAACCCGGCCCGGGCAAGCTCAGGGTCTGTAAACGTACACCACAAAACATTTTCATAATTCGCTTTTCTTTTCAGCGGCAAAATCGCATTCGTAGTTGCCACTATCGCTTCGTATTCGGCGATGTGAGTGAAAAGATATGGCGATACTATATCGCCTGCGGCATAAATATTGCCAGCGCCCGTCTTAAGATACTTGTCCACCTTGATGGCCTTTTCATCGAATTCAACGCCGGCCTTTTCCAGCCCAATATCATCCACGTTGGCCCTTCTGCCTACCGCAACAAGAACCGAATCTGCTTCTATTTTCTCCGTCGCCTGGCTTTTTTTATTCTGGATAGTAACAACAACCCTGCCATCCTGCCAGGCAAACGCGGTTGGAATTGTATCTTCTAATATTTTCACTCCTTCGTCTCGAAGGGTCTGGGAAAGTCTCGCTGAAAATTCCTTTTCCTCCCTGCTGAGTATCCGTGACCGGGCAATGAC
>SDBV01003409.1_pt1 | contig 23480 bp, 15 predicted proteins | sample 2277081 | NCBI WGS metagenome assembly SDBV01 (sample SAMN10402039, study PRJNA504765) | marine sediment metagenome | isolation source: marine sediment core GS10_PC15, 223 cmbsf | place: Arctic Ocean: Southern Knipovich Ridge | collected 2010 | reverse complement strand
TTGATGATTTACTCTCTTGTATAAAGTTGGGGGTTTTTTTTGTTTGAGCGTAAACATGACTACCATTAAAAAAACAATTCATAATAAATAAACTAAAAAATAATACACGCATTGCGATTTCTCCTTTTTTTTTCTCCAACTTATCTCAATAACATATATTTGATTTATGTCTATATCAATTTTTTGGAACCAAAATAAGTCCGTCCATTCTTAAATCTATTACCCTTCTTTCTTGGCTTGTTTTCATCTCTTTTTTTAACTGCAAAAAAAGATGGATTTGGCTCTTGATTTTTTTGGGATTTAGACGCAATTGCCAAGCTACGGTGTGCACTTCTTGAGCGCTTTTTTGGATTTCATCAAACGTCACAACAACTTCTCTTTTTCCAAAAGATTCATCAAAGGCTTTTGAAGTATCGATGAAAAGATGCATGATTTGCATGTATTTAACCATACATTGCAGCGTTATTTTAGCAAGATCGAGTCGTTTGCTTTGAAGAGATTTTCCAATTTTGCATGATCGGATTCCTAAATAAAATCTGGGCAGATCTTTTTGTGAAAAATAGGGTAAAAAGGGAAATACGACATCTTCTTCATCAATACTCAAATTATCAAAGTCTTCAATAAAAGCGATCGGGTTTCTAATAGTATAATCTATAAAAACAGTATCTGGATACATTTTTTTTACATCCGCCGTTTTGACTAAAAAAAACTGCTCTAAGCACCCTTTGGCCTTTTTAGTAGAAAAATGATAAAAATTAACCGGTCTATCTTGGGAAAGATTCAAAAGTTCACAAAAAACTCTATTTGGTAAATGATCGTTTTTGAGCGTGGTTTGGACAATTTTTGTAAGGTTAAAACGCGCATCTTTTTGTTTTTTTACCAAGTTGATCCGATAAAATGCAAAGCTCATCACAACAATCCCACTTGTGAAAAATGTGATTAAAAAAAATAAAATCCAATTAGAGCGTGATTTTTGCATACTGCAGATGGTGTTTTGCCAGCCCAAATTGCACAATTTTATTGAGCAAATTTTCGAAAGACATACCAGCAGATTCAAACATTTGTGGAAAAAGAGAAATAGCCGTAAAGCCTGGAATCGGATTGATTTCCATAAAATAAAACTGATTGTCTTTAAAAAGAAAATCTATACGCGCATACCCATTGGCCCCAATGGCTCTGTAGGCTTTTTTCGCAAGATCATGGAGTGTTTTGGTAAGCTGCGGATCTAAGTTAACATCCAGGGTTGTTTCAAAAGGCTTTTCATATTTAGACACATAGTCGTAAACTTCGCCATTTGTCAAAATTTCTCCAGGCCCGGCTATATAGCACGCTTCTTGATCTCCTAAGACAGCTACTTCAAATTCCCTTCCAGAAATGCTCTCTTCAATCAAGGCTTGTTTGTCATGTCGAAAAATACAGTCTAATTGTTCTATAAGCTCTATTTGATTAAAAACGCGCTTTGTTGCAACCGAAGACCCCAAAAAGACAGCTTTGGCAATGCAAGGATAGTTAAGCGTCTTTTCGATTTTCTCAATTACTTTTTGACGATCCATTTTCCATTCTTGATGAAAAAAAGAGACATCTCGAGTTATTGGAACGCCTGCTTGTTTGCAGAGTTTTTTTGTTGCCACTTTATCCATGGCAATTGCGCAAGACTTCACACCGCACCCCGCATAAGCCACATTTAAGATCTCACAAAGGCCTTGCATCGTTCCATCTTCTCCAAATCCATGAAATACAGGATAGATAAGATCAAATTTCTTAAGTTTTTCTAAAGAAGGCAGTGTATTTTCTCTATCTACGTAAAAGCTTGTTTTATTAAAAAGCTGATCACTTAACCCCTTTTCAATGTTTGCAAAAGAAAGCTTGGTGATTTCATGTTCGTAAGATCTCCCACCATACAAAAGAGCCACGTTATATTTTTTTGGATCATGAATATCAAAATGCTCTTTTAGAGGTGTATGAATTTTTGTGATATCCCCTGCACCGAACGTGACAAGCACATCAAAAGGGCGCAAGGTTTTTTGAAAACAGGGCACAATGTCTTGTCTTGAGATGTATTTGACAAAGCGAGGGCAGCGTTTTTTAATTTTTTCAATCAAATCCATCTGATCAACACTTCTCTTTGTTTCCCCTGCAGAAAAGACGTCTGTGATCAAAAGCTCGTCAGCAGCATCAAAACTCAGTGCAAAACTCTCTAAGTGTGCTTCAAGGCGAGAAAAACGGTGCGGTTGGAAGAGACAAATCACGCGTTTTGGATACATGCGTTTTTTAATCGCTTTGAGTGTACATTCAATTTCTTTTGGATGATGTCCGTAGTCATCGATCAAACAAAGTCCTTTTTTTTCAAAAGTGATTTCTTGGCGGCGTTTGGCACCTTGAAATGTACAAAAAGCTTCTTGAATGACGTTTGCATCGACGCCTAATTTTAAACAGAGTCCGAATACGCCAAGCGCATTGGATGCTAAATGTTTCCCAAATTGATGAAGTCGCATCTTTGGGTAACACTTTTTGTCGATTTGAATATCAAATATGACCCCTTTTTCATCTTGGGAAAAATGGCATCCTCGAATCGTGTTGTGCTCTTCAAAGCCAAAAGAAACACCTTGATGAATCTTGAAAAGCTTTGGGTCATCTCCACAATAAAAAAGGTGTTCTTTGGATTGTGTATTTTGAATACAGGTGAAAAAAGCTTTTTCAACATTGTCTGCACTTTCATAGTGATCCAAATGATCATCGCCAATATTTGTGATGATAGCTCCAAAAGGATGATATTTTGTCAAACTTCCATCACTTTCATCTGCTTCGGCAACAAACAGATTGTTATCGGTAAACACTCCATGCCTATCAAGCCCTTTGATTTTTCCTCCAATGCTAAAAGAAGGAGATAGGTCAGCTACATGCAAAACCCATGTTAACAATGAACTTGTCCATGTTTTTCCATGCGTTCCTGCTACAATAAAGCTCTTTTTTTCTTGCATGATTTGATTCAACAGATCGGATCGATGTAAAAATTGAAGCTTTTTATCTTTAGCAAATTGCATTTGTGGATGGTCATCTTTAATCGCTGAGCTATAGACAATGGTGCACTCTTCTGGAACAGTGTCGCGCGTTTGATCAAAATCAATTTCAGCGCCTATTTCTTTTAAAAATTGTGTGTTGGCATTTTCTTTTAGATCACTTCCACATACGCGCTGTTTTTGTTGTAAAAGAATGGAAGCTAGGCTACTCATGCCAATGCCTCCAATGCCAATAAAATAGTAGGTTTTAGTCTTCAATTTCATGCAAAAACTGCTGGATTTTGGTGTATTTTACTCGCTTTTTATATTCACAAATTTTTGCTTTGTAATCAACGAGATTTGAAAAAAACCGATCTAGTGTGTTGGAGAAATGTGAATAGAGATCTTGTTGATCTAATAAAAGTCCTCCTTGAACCACATCTTGAAAAAAGCGTGCATTTTTGTGCTGGTGTTGTTTTCTTGCAAAAGGATAAGGAATGAGCAAAGCTGGCGTTTCAAAAAAGATGAGCTCTGAGAGTGTCATAGCTCCACTTCTTGCAATGACGCAATCGCAAAGCGTGTAGGCCAGATGCATCTTCGTTTCAAATGTTTTGACACAATTTGAAAACTTTTGATAATGCATCTGCACTTCTTTTGGATCTGTGTGCGCACCTGTAAAATGCACTATTTGCCATTTTTTTGGATCCAATGTTTTTGAAAGTAACAATTTAAGCGCTTTATTCAAGGGTTTCGCTCCAATAGATCCCCCAAAAATAAGGAGCGTTTTTTTATCCTTTTCAAGATGGAAATATTTTAAAGCCTCTTCTTTAGAAACCTTTTCAAGGTAATTTTTTTTTAAAAGAGGTTCAATGAGTGTTGTGTTGAATAAGGGAACTTGATCAAAAAATAGCGCGGTTTTTTTTGCAAAACGCGAAAAAAAACGATTGATAAGTCCTGGCTGCAGGTTGGATTCAAAAAGAATGATTTTTTTTCTAAAAAGCACACTTGCAATGAGAATCGGAAGCGTGTGGTAAGATCCAAATCCAAAGACGACAGAAGGACGTATTTTGAGCAAAAAATACAAACTTTGGAAAAAACCCAACATGAGCTTAAAAATATTGTGTGTTGAAGAGTGCACATCCAATTTTTTGACATCTTTGGAAAGGTGCGTGTTTTGTGTAATTTTGTAACCAATAAAAAAAGGTGTTGTTTTAATCTCATCAGCAAGTCGAAGGGCTGGATGAATATGCCCTCCAGTGCCTCCTACCGCAATGAAAACTTTGTTTTCTTTAACCATGGTTTCAAATCTACTGGTTTTGCATTTGGATCACAACTTAAAATCAATCCAATCATCAAACACGTGACCATAATTGAAGTGCCCCCTTGCGAAAAGAGCGGCAAATTAATGCCTGTGCTAGGAAGCAAATTAGAAACCACACCTAAATTTAAAAACACTTGAATGAGCAGAGTAAATGTGAGTACGCTTGCCACCTGAAATCCTTTTTTGTCTGGGGCACTTTGCGCAATCAAAAAACCAAACATGCTGAGTAATAAATAAAAAACCAGAAGCAGACTTATGCCAAAAAAACCAAATTCTTCTGCAAAAATTGCAGCAATGTAGTCATTTTGTGCTTCGGGTAAATATTCCAATTTTTGAAACGAATGGGAAAGGCCTTTTCCAAAAAGTCCCCCACTTCCCATTGCGATTTTCGCTTGGTAAGGTTGGTGGCCTTTGCCTCTCAAATCAAGTTCTGGATTTAAATAAACTTGCACACGCGCTCTTGCATGAGGCATTCTTGCAATCAAAATCCCCCCACAAATCATGGCAACACACAAAGGCAAGAGCCAAAAACGCGCAGGCACACGTGTGAGAAAAAAGGTTGCCACCATGAGCAGCACTAAGATAAACACGGTACCATTATCGGGTTCAATAAAAATCAGCAGCACAGGGATACAAAATAGGCTCATACGCCGAAAAAACGACATAAAGGTATATTTTTCTTTGTGAATAAAAAAAATGGCATGAAGGGGCATAAAACACTTAATCAACTCGCTTGGTTGAAAAGAAAATCCCAAAAGGCGGATCCACCGATGCCCACCATTGATACAAACACCAATTTTTGGGACAAAGACCAAAATGAGTAATAAAGTGGATAGCACCATTAAATGCCCTGAATATTTTAAAAACCACGCATATCCCAGTTTGTAAGCGAAAAACCCTAAGCCAATACCAATCAGAGCACATAGGATTTGTTTGATACTTGCAAAATGCAAGTTTTTATTCAGATGACGATTTAAAATTTCTGCAGATGATGCATTGAAAACCATCAATAGCCCAATAAAAAAAATACTCGAAGCTATGAGAACAAATAGACCTCTTTTCATTAACGAATGCGGATTTGGTCGCCTGGTTTCAATCGTTTAGCTTTGGCTTCATCAAGTTGATTGAGTCGCATCAAATCATTCACTCTTAATTTGTGTTTTGATGCAATAAGCCATAAATTATCACCTTTTTGGATGGTATAAAACTGAAAATCTTCATCTTGATTGCCCATTTGAATTTTTTGGTGTTTAGGCACTTTGAGTTTTTGTCCAATGCGCAACATCGTAGATTTAAGATCATTGAGTTCCATGATTTCTTTAACAGTCGCACCATTTGCTTTTGCAATCTTTGCAAGCATATCCCCTTTTTTCACTGTGATCATCACATATTTATCTTCAAAGACAGGTGCTTTTGGAGTCATTGCAGTCTCTCTTTTGATTTCTGGTGGTGTTTTTTGTGGGATGGCTTGTTTTTCTAAACTTTCCAACTGTTTTAAAAAGTTAGCTTTTTCTTCAAGCAAAGGCTTGGAATCTGTTTTCGCATCTTCTAATAGAAGTGAGGGAAACTCTTCGTGGTTTACTTCTGATAGGATCTCTTCGTTCGTTGCTAAATTAGGCAGAGCACTCTTTTCGTCTTCGATCGTCGTTTTGATTGCTAAGGAAAACAATACGACTAAAAAAACGGTATTGATTAAAACTGCTGCGATGATCGTATTTTTTCGGCTCATGGACTTACTCCTTTTTTCAACTTATTTACAGTGTAGCGAAATTTATTTCCACGATCAACGTAATTTTCAAATTGATCAAAACTTGCACAACCCGGCGACAAAAGAATGGCGTCTTGAGCTTTAGCCATTTCAAAGGCACTTTTGACAGCTTTTTCTAATTCTACAGCCTCTGTAATGGGAAGATCTTTTTCAAATGTCTGTTTAATTTTTTTTGCACTTTTGCCAATCACAAAAAGATGTTTCACAGATGTTTTGAGCGTTTTTTTTAAAGCCCTAAAATCGCTCTTTTTGTCCTCTCCACCCATAATGAGAAAAATGCGCTTGTGCTTTAATCCCAAAAGAGCTGCTTTTACAGCACCTACATTTGTCGCCTTGCTATCGTTAAAAAAATGCACACCCTCAATGGTATCTATAAATTCCAAACGATGCTCAGGTTTTTGAAAGGTCTGGTAAGCTTTTATTGCTTTTACAGGATTGATATTAAGCGCTTTTAATACTTGAGCTGCCACAAAAATGTTACTGCGATCATGCAAATTGGCATTTTGTAAAAAATCCCTTCTGATTGTAAGATCGGCATTTTTTTCGTATCCAAAAGTGACAATCTCTCTTTTAAAATATTTAGAAAAGCGCTGATAGGTATTGTACTCTACAAAAAGAGTGCCTTCAGGTTTTACAAATTCTTGCATCTTGATTTTGGCAAGTGCATAGTCTTCAAAACTACTGTAGCGATCGAGATGATCTTGGGAAATATTGAGAATCACTCCCACATCTAATTGTGCCGTTTTTAAGTGTTCTAATTGATAAGAAGAGAGTTCTAAAAGAAGGAGGGGATTTTGGAGCGGATTTTGTAAATATTTTGCAAAGGATACGCCATTATTTCCAATAGCCATTGCCTGATTCTCTTTTTGTAACACATATTCCAAAAAGAGCGTGGTAGTGGTTTTGCCATTGGTTCCCGTGATACCTATGAGAGTTCCTTTTAATTTAGAGATAGCAAACTCTGCTTCTGAAATAAGAGGGATATTGGCGGCCCTAATCTTTTGAATCCATGGGCTTATCATAGGAACTCCAGGCGAATGGATGGCAAGATCAAAGGGTTCTAGTTCTTGGATGAATTCCTCACCTTGTAAAAAATCATCGCAGACAGACACATGATGGTTTTGCTCCTTGAGATAATTATACAGATCTTTTCCAGCAACACCAAATCCAACAACTAAAATCTTCATTGTATTTTGAGGGTTAAAAGTCCAAATAGAGCAAACAAGAGTGCAATAATCCAAAAACGCACAACAACTTTTGTTTCTTTTAAGCCTTTGTACTCAAAGTGGTGATGCAAAGGAGCGCATTTAAAAAAACGTTTCCCGTGTGTGAAACGAAAATAGAGCACCTGAATCATCACAGAAAGAGTTTCGATAACAAAAATCGCTCCAAAAATCGCCAGTAAAAATTCACGTTTTAAAAGAATTGCAGAAGTTCCCAAGATTCCACCCAATGTAAGCGATCCAATATCTCCCATAAAAAGCGTGGCAGGATGGCAGTTGAACCACAAAAACCCAAGCACTGCCCCTGCAAAAGCGGACAGATAGATCGCCATTTCTCCCGCCTGTTCGATATATAAAATATTAAGATACGACGAGAGATTAAAATTATTTGAAATAAAGGCAATGAGAGCAAAAGCAACAGATACCATGATGAGTACGCCGGCAGCGAGGCCATCGAGGCCATCTGTCAAATTCACGGCATTTGAAGAGCCAATGATGACAAAAAGATAAAAGAAAAAAAGCAACCCAAAAGCAATTGCAGAATGAAAAACGAAGGGTTTTTTAAAAAAAGGAATGTAGAGTCGCATGTTGTATTCTTGCGTAGAGAGTGTTTGGATTTTTTTACCTACCATCTCTTTGGCAATAGGGGGTTTTAGCGCACATTTTGTTTCAAAAAAAGCGCTTACACTAGGCACAAGTAGATAAAATGCCACACAAGAGGCAATAATGAATTGAAAGAGTAGCTTTTTTTTCGGATTGACCCCTTTTGTATTTTTGCGTTTGATGGCTAAATAATCATCAAAAAAACCAAGCACACCCAAACCTAGCGTCACAAAGAGCAAAAGATAAGTGATCGAAGAGGTCAAGTCCATCCATAACACAAGAGAGAGCAACATTGCACAAAGAATCAAGAATCCTCCCATCGTGGGTGTGTGCTGCTTTTTATGATGAAGCTCACCCAAAAGAGGGGCTTCTTTTTGACGAATGGTTTGTTTGATTTTTTTTTCTTTAAGTATACGGATAAAAGCAGGACCTACAAAAATCATGAACAAAAGCGTTGTGATCGCAGCAAGTAGCATGCGTGTAGAAGTGTAGAAAAAAACCTGCGGAAAATGTATTGTGTATTTTTGTAAAAACTGGATCAAAAAAAGGATCATATCTTCTGCTTAATTGCTTGTAACATGTCTTCTAAATAAAGAGACCTGGCTCCTTTAAAAAAGAGCAAGTCCTCTTGCTGTATTTCATTTAAAATACATTCTATGCACTCATTTTGATCTAAAAAATGATAAAATCCAAGCGTTTTGATTTTTTCTCTATCCCAATTAGATCCTATGCAAAAAACATAATCAAAATGCTCCTTTGCTTTTTCCAAGACCTCATGATGGCCACGTTTTGTTTCTTTTCCAAGCTCTGGCATGTGTCCTAGAATCGCAAATTTGCGTTTAGCTTTTGGGAGATTTTCAAATGCCTTTGCAAATGTGTAGGGACTGGCATTGTAAGCATCATTGATAAATACATGTCCTTTTTTTTCCATCTGTTCAAATCGCATAGAAGGTAAACTCAACACTTCAAGCTGTCCTTTTATTTGCTCAAAAGAAAGCCCTAAGTAAAATGCCATGGCAATGCTGCCCAAAAGATTGGGCAAGTGATGTTTGGGAAAATCGAGTTGCGCTTTTAGCACACATTTTTTGTGATGGTACACTTCAAGTCCATCCTCTAACTTGGCAAAAAACTCAGCTTGCTTGTCCCAGACAGAGTAGCTATGCCTTGGGGAAATCGCTTTAAAATCGTCATCTTGTGTAATCGCAAAACTTAAATTCTTCGATGCAAAAATTTCTTGTTTGGCTTGAATCATCCCTTCTAGCGTGGCAAAATTTTTAGCATGGCTATAGTGGTGTAAATATTTGGGCATAGCAGTTGTGAGCACAAAATGCGCAGGGGCTATATCCACAAGGCGCTCTAGATCTCCTTTGTGCGTCATGGATTTTTCTAAAATCAAAAGTTCTTGATTTTGCAACTCATTCAGAATAGTCAAAGGCAGGCTAATTTTTGTATTGTGGCTTTTTAGGGATCTTGCACAGGAAATAAAAGGGCTAACCAGAGAAAAAAGCAAATCTTTTGCTGAAGTTTTTCCAAAAGCGCCCGTGATGGCACACACAAGCGGTTTTTTTTCTTCGAGTTTTTCTTTTGCCAATTTTTGCAAATGCAAAATAGGATCTTTGACAACAAGTTGTGGAATTAAACAATCTGGCAGCTTTTTTTGTACAATAGCTAAGCTAGCAACAGGGGCAATTTTTTTGACAAAATCATGCCCATCGACTTTCTGTCCCTTGATCGCAACAAAGATATCCCCTTTTTCAACCTCTCGGTGATCAATCTTGTATTTCTGCTGCAAGAGCGCCGCCTTCGTTGATGTAGTTCATTAACTTTAAAAGAGGATCGTTGATTCTATAACCTTTTGGAACAGGTTCTCCCTTTGAAATCATATACGTTTCTCCCTTTACATTCATCACTGGAACAGAATTTTCAAGTTCTTCTGATTTTTTATCAAACCGAGGAATTCTTTCAATTTTTGGAACAATTTCATCCCATTTCTTTTCATGCATTAACTGAATCAGTTCTCGCATGATTGTACTGTCTACAAGTGTCAAATTTCCCATTTTATTGCAATGTGGGCATTTTTTTACATCTTCCCACACACATCCTTCTGAAATGTGCGATTTTTTGACAGTTTCTTGCTCTCCAGGTTTAGCTCTCTCCAAAATAGTGTTCCTAAATGTTTTAAACGATTGTTCAACAACTTCTTTGTTATACAAAATTAATTGCGCACAATTACAATTCCAAATTGAGCATGCACCAAGTGCTGTACCAGTCATCATAATCGCACAGGTAACAAGATTTTGAAGAGCGTCTATCTGTGTTACATTTGGCACCACTGTACCAGCAAGCTCACTTGCCTGAAAATCTACACTATCATCCCGTGCAATCTCAAAAGGAGCTGAAGGCACACTGTGAATTTCGTATAAAAGAAAGAGGACTCCCACAATTCCACCAACGATGATGGCATGATCAGGGCGTTTTGTAATGCGGTAGGTTCCTAAGAACGCACCTGCTGAAGCAACCACAGCTGTACGATGATAATGTTCATCTTCAAACTGTTCATAGAAACGTCTTTTACACCAATATCCCCATGTATTTGAAGGTTTTTCTGTAGACATTTGGCTCTCACATTTTGATGCCATTTTCCAAGCTTTGTGAGTTTTTATCAAAGGTTTTTTTTCTTTTCATATCGCGTTGTACTTTTCTTAAAAGCAAAAATATGTAGACTTCGATTTTAGGGGAGAATATGCATCAGGAAAGCAAAATTGTGATTGTGGGCGGTGGTTTTGCCGGACTCAATGCTGCAAAGCATTTAAAAAAAGCTGCTTGCGATATTGTTGTCATTGATCGCACTAACCATCACTTGTTTCAACCTCTTTTGTATCAAGTCGCCACATCCGCACTATCTCCTTCAGATATCGCAAGACCTATTCGAGATATTTTAAAAAAACAATCCAATGCTAGCGTTGTGATGGCTAGCGTCGACAAAGTGGATCTTAAAGCACAACAAGTCCAGTTAGAAAATGGTCACACCATTGATTATTCACACCTAATTCTCGCTCCTGGCGCAAGGCACTCTTATTTTGGCCATCCTGAGTGGGAAGTGATAGCCAAAGGATTAAAAAGTTTGGACGACGCCCTTAAAATACGCGAGCACATCCTATTTTCTTTTGAAAAAGCCGAGCGCTGTGACAGTGAAGAGGAGGCAAAAAAATACTTAACTTTTGTGATTGTAGGAGCAGGCCCTACAGGTGTTGAAATGTCTGGAGCCATTGCTGAAATTGCACACAAAACGATGTTGAAAAATTTTTCAAAAATCGATCCGACAAAAACGCAGATTTTTTTGATCAATCCACACTCCCCCGTGCTCCCTTCTTTTCCTCCGTCTCTTGGAAATCGCGCAGAAAAGGACTTAAAAAAACTGGGCGTACAAGTGATTTCTAATAAACGTGTGACAAACATCACTCTTGATGGCGTTTATATGGATCAAGAATTCATATCAGCACGCAATGTGATTTGGGCTGCAGGAAACCAGGCAAGTCCCTTACTAAAAACGCTTGAAGGTGTGGAACTAGATCCCCAAGGACGCGTGGTTGTAGATCCAGATCTTTCTGTTCCCAATCACCCCGAAGTCTTTGTGGTTGGAGATGCTGCCCACGTTAAGGATAAAAAGGGTAATCCTTTGCCTGCCATATCCCCTGCAGCAATCCAACAAGGGCGTTTTGTGGCAAAAATTATTCAAAAAAACATTCCAAAAGAAAAACGCTCTGCTTTTAAGTATTTTGATAAAGGCATGCTTGCCACAGTCGGAAAATACAAAGCGATTGGCAAAATGGGTGTTTTTAAATTCAAAGGGCTTCTTGCATGGTTTGTATGGGGTTTTGTGCATGTGTTTTACTTAGCCGGTTTTGCAAACAAGTTGCTACTTCTTATCAATTGGTCGTTTTATTTTATCGCAGGGCAGAGAAATGCACGCATTATCCAACACACTATCCAACAAGAAAAAGAGATCGACAAACCAGGCAGTGTTGATTAAACTTCCATCATGTTTTTTCAGCTTCTTGAACAAGACCATTTTTTCCTCTATGCCTTTTTGTTTGCTCTTGGTTTAAGTATTCCTATCTTTGGGTTATTTGCCTTTTTTGTGTGTCTGTTATTTGTTTTTGAAGCAATCTATCAAATTTACACAACGCCCTTTTACTCAAAAAAAGCCTTTTTGCTCTTTGGTTTTATTTTGTGTGGTTTTTTTTATGGAACTTCCAGTTTAAGTTTTCCTAAAAACGCATCTTTTGCAGCAATTTGCAAAATTGCAAGCATACAACCAGCAAAGCGCGGTTATTTTTATAAAGCGCACATCAAAAAAGGCTATGATCTGAGAGGCAACCCAGTTAAAAACATGCCGATCACCTTTTTTAAACACACGCTTTTAGAAGATGTGATCTTTTGCAAAGGCGCTTACAATGAGGGTCGATGTAAACTCAAAGAGTGCGTCGCATTTTCCAAAAACACAACAATAAAAACACGTTTTTTGATGAAAAAAAAAGTGTTGAATCGCTTAAATTCTTTGTTTGAAAAAGATGTGGCTCACCTTTTTTCTGCGCTTTTTTTAGGCTGGAATTTAGATCCTACGCTCTATTTATCTTTTTTAAAATGTGGCCAGGGCCACTTGTTAGCCATATCAGGTCTTCACTTTGCATTTTTTGCCATGCTGCTGCTTTTAAGTTTCAAATTTTTGCCCAAAAAGTGGGCACTTGTCATCACGTTTGCAATACTGACTCTTTATTTTCTTTTTTTAGGCCCGAGTCCATCGATTCAAAGAGCGTATGTCACATGTGTGTTTTATTTTCTGTTTCAGTTCTTCAATGTGCGCATTTCTGGATTAAACGTGTTAGGAATTGCTCTTTTGTTAGAGCTTGTTTTACATCCTATGCATCTGCAGTCGCTAGGATTTCAGTTTAGTTACGGGATCTGCTTTTTTCTGATCGTATTTTTCAAACCCATACGAGAAAAAATAGGAGACAGGCTAAAACTCCCTTCAAAACATACCCTTCAACACTATTCAACAAAAGATCTTGTGGGGATTTTTCTGCTCACAAAAATTCGTGACCTTTTTGCACTTACCTTGTGTATTCAAATGGTGACATTTCCTCTCATTTTGTTCTATTTCAATGAAGTGAGTTTGCTTTATCTCATCTACAATCTCTTTTTTCCCTTTTTGATCTTGATTTGTATGATGCTTGGCCTTTTTACACTTCTTACAGGACTTTTTGGTAATGTTTGCTCATTTTTCACTAGCCAAGTCTTAGATCTTCTGCTTTATTATCCAAGCGGCTTTGATCTCCGTTTTTCTTATCCTATGCCTCTTGTTTTACTCCTTTCCTATTTTGTCTTGCTCTTTTTGTTGTTAAAAAAAGATTATCGCCTTCAGCCCTTTTTGCGTTTGTCAAAAAATGTCTTACTAAAACTTCAAGACCGCTGGATTCTTTGGCAATTTCGCACAAAATACTGACCTTACGCAGCAACTCCAACTTATAGGAGGGCTGCAAAGAACAATCTACTGCGTCTTAGCTCTTCGCTCAACTCTCATGGAGTTGAGTTTCATCGCAATCCTTGTATCTTGTCCCTTTCGCTCCCCCTCTAAATAGAATTTACTGCGAAAGATCAGTAAAAATCCTTTGATAAAACCTCTTTTTTTTATATCATAGGAAACACGCAATGGCGGCCGTAGTTCAGTGGTAGAGCGCTAGATTGTGGTTCTAGATGTCGCGGGTTCAAATCCCGTCGGTCGCCCATTTTCCACCTTCCTCCTTAATACAACTTAATTATTTGCATGTAAGGTGGTTAGCATCTTACGCGAAAAAATGTTTTATTTGTTTTGCGTAAAATAATCCGCCACTATAAACTTACGCAAGAAGACATTTTCTTCATTTTACGTAAGAGGATTTGTGAAAAAACTCATTTTTGTTGGCAGACAAAAGCTTTTAGAAAAATTAAGACGCTTATTGAGAAAAAAGACAGCAAGCCTCGTTGTCATTAGAGGAAGAAGGCGTATTGGAAAAAGCCGTCTTGTTGAAGAATTTGCTAAAACTCATACTTTCTACACTTTTACTGGACTTGCTCCAACGGAAAAAATTACCGCTCAATTGCAGAGGGAAGAGTTTGCCAGACAGTTACAAAAATATTCTCAATGGCCGGAATTCTTAAAATCTGATGATTGGGGAACTTTATTTACAATTCTTGCCAAAATCACAGAAAAAGGAAGCGCCATCATTTTATTGGATGAAATTTCTTGGATGGGATCAAAAGATCCAACATTTTTGGGAAAACTCAAAATTGCATGGGATACTCATTTTAGCAAAAATCCCAACTTGATTCTTATTTTATGCGGATCTGTTTCTTATTGGATTGAAAAAAATATCATTAGCAGCACGGGTTTTTTTGGAAGGATTTCACAAAAAATTTTTCTCGAAGAACTCTCCATTTCAAATGCCAATCAAATGCTTACCGAATTAGGTTTTAAGGGATCTGCGTTGGAAAAATTTATGCTATTTTCAATCATGGGAGGCATTCCTTGGTATTTAGAGTTAATCAATCCTTCTCTATCTGCTGTCGAAAATATTAAACAGTTATGTTTTGAAAAAGACGGGATTCTTTTTGATGAATACAAGCAGATTTTTCATGACCTTTTTGGAAAACGCAGCGATATTTATGGAAGAATTATTAAGTATTTAGCCTCAGCATCCGCAGACTATAAGGAAGTTTCCCAAAACTTAAAATATTCAAGCGGAGGACCTTTATCAGAATATTTAAACGAATTAACGCTTTCAGGGTTTATTGAAAAAGACTACTCATGGTCAATAAAAACAGGAAAAGAAAGACGAATATTTAGATATAGACTTAGCGATAACTATTTAAGATTTTACCTCAAATACGTTGAACCAAATTATAATAAAATAAAAAAAGGTATTTTCTCAAAAACTTCGATATCCAGTTTACCTGGTTGGGAAACCATCATGGGGTTTCAATTCGAAAATCTAGTCCTCCATAATCGAAATCTTGTTTATCAAAAATTAAACATAGACCCCACTGACATCACTTATGATAATCCTTATTTTCAAAAAGAAACTTTAACACAAAAAGGCTGCCAAATCGATTATCTTATTCAAACCCGATTCAATACAATATATTTATGCAAAATCAAATTTTCAAAGAATGAAGTTGGTATGTCGGTTATAGAAGAAGTAAAACAAAAAATAAAACGCTTAAAATACCCGAAAGGATTTTCAATATTACCCGTTCTCATTTATGTAGGTAGATGTTCTGATCAAATTGAAGATCAATCTTATTTCGTGGAAATGATTGATTTTTGCCAGTTTCTTAACTGATATCCAATATTATGGTTATGTAGTTGAAGGGAGTTCTCAAAACATGTATAATCAGCAACAGTGATGACATTTTTGCATGCAGTGCTACTTGGTACAATTCAAGGTCTTTGCGAGTTTCTCCCCGTTTCTTCGTCGGGTCATCTTAGACTTGCCCAATTTTTTCTAGGACTTGACTCTTCTTCTTTGATGCATTTTGATCTCATCTGTCACTTTGGCACCTTTTTTGCAAGCATCCTTGTGTTTCGAAAAGAGATTTATAACCTTTTTACAAAAGATCTACGCTCCATTCCCCTATTTGCTCTAGCGCTTTTGCCCCTTGTTCCCATGTACATCCTATTCAAAAAAGTCTTTTCGTTTGATTCGCTAAATTTTCTTGGACCCTTTTTTATTCTCACAGGGATCTTGCTCTACTTAACCACGCGAAAAAAGCCCAACTTTGGTACTTCTTGGCCTAACAAACATAACCTGAAACACTCGCTACTTATTGGTGTTGCCCAAAGTTTTGCGCTTTTCCCCGGACTTTCTCGAAGTGGCGCTTCTATCTCCATGGCCAAAATGCTTGGCTGGAATATACGCAATGCTGTTGTCTTTTCTTATCTTCTTTCGATGCCAGCTATTTTAGGAGGCATGATTTTAGAACTTCCTCACATGAATGGGGCCTTTTCTTGGGCGATTGTCACTGGATTTTGTTTTTCTTTTGTGGTAGGATTTGCAACGATAAGAGGTTTTCTGTACTTTATAGAAAAGTATAGCTTAAAGCCCTTTGCCTATTATTGCATAGGCCTTGGAATTGTAACCTTGTTCTATTTCTGGTGATGAAAAAAAAGGAAAAAAAGAAAACAGCATTTATCAAAAAACATCCCCAAACATTTGGGCTGATGGTGTTTTTGCTCTCTTTTCTTACTCTGTTAAGTCTGATTTCTTTTAAGATGGATCATCCAGATGCCAATTTTTTAGGAACGCTGGGTTATTTGCTCGGCTATTTATTCACCTATTTTTTTGGCCTTGGTGCAGTTTTAGTGCCTCTTTTTTCTGGCTTTTTTTCTATTTTCTACATTCGAAACAAGCCCTTTAAACACCCTGTTTCAAAATGGCTGCATTTTAGTTACGGTCTTGTTGCTGCATGCTTGTCTTTCAATACCGCAAGCGATTTTGCTCCCCAGATGGCCAAGTTTTTTGAAGAGCGCGTTTTAAGCGACTCGATCATACTCGACCACTTCTATCCTCTTGTCCATACACGCTATTTTCTAGGTGGTATCCCCTTTTATTTCCTCCTTAAAGAGATGCCTTTTTTCAATCTCCTACAGATTTTTTCTCATCTTGGCACCTTTGTGCTAACAAGCTTCTTTATGCTTGTAAGCCTTGCCAATATTGTAGAGTTTAGGCCCACACAACTGATCAAGTGGATGTTTTCTAGACCTAAAAAACCCAAAGAAGTGGGGTTTTTTTCTGAGCTTTTTCGCATTTTTAATAATAGAAAAGAAAAAATTTCCAAAGTTAAAAACCTACCCGATTTAGAAAAACGCCTTGAAAAAGCGTGGACCACGTCGAAACCAAAAAAAATAGAATCTGAAAAAGAGCCCCCCATTTACACTAAAACCAAGCGAGAGATTGCTATTAAAGTCCAAAAAGTGTTCAACGGGGACTTTTCTGGCTACATACTGCCTTCTTCTTCACTTTTACGCGATCCTGTTCCACAAGACATGTCCACGCTAAAAAAAGATCTGCTCTATCTTGGGAAAATTTTAGAACAAACGCTCGAAAGCTTTGGCATCACAGCCAATGTCGGCTCCATCCACTACGGCCCACGCATTGCGTCTTTTGAAGTGATGCCTTCTAGCGGTACCAAGGTGCAAAAGATCAAAGCGCTTGAAAATGACATTGCGCTCAATCTCAAAGCCAAATCCACGCGCATCATTGCTCCTATTCCTGGAAAAGCGGCTGTCGGTATTGAAATTCCCAATCCCCAACCCCACGAAGTCAATTTCAAAGAGCTCCTCGAAAATTACCAAGCCAGCTCCAAAAAACATCACATCCCCATCCTCCTTGGTAAATCTGTGATTGGAGAAGACATCACCACAGACCTTTCAAGAATGCCACACTGCCTCATTGCTGGTGCCACAGGCTCTGGTAAATCTGTCTGTATGAATACGATTATTCTTTCTATTCTCATGAATGCACGCCCAGATGAGGTAAAACTCCTCATGGTCGATCCTAAAAAAGTTGAGCTGACCGGTTACACCGCGCTGCCTCACATGATTGCTCCTGTCATTACAGAATCGCATGGCGCCCAAGCTGCCCTTAACTGGCTTGTCAAAGAGATGCAGCTGCGCTATGAAATCCTCAAACAGCTCGGACAGCGCAATATTCTAGGCTTCAATGCACGCAAACGCGATGTCAAAAAAGAAGAAGAACTTTCCATCGACATTCCAGAAAAGATGCCCTACATCGTAGCGATCATCGATGAATTTGCAGACCTCATGATGGCCGCGCAAACAGATATCGAAACACCGATTGCACGCATTGCGCAAATGGCACGTGCTGTGGGTATTCACATGATCCTAGCCACCCAAAGACCTTCTCGCGAAGTGATCACAGGCCTGATCAAAGCCAATTTCCCAACCCGCATTTCGTTCAAGGTGGCATCCAAAATCAATTCGCAAATCATCCTCGATGAAACGGGAGCCGAGCGCTTGCTTGGCAATGGCGACATGCTCTTTTTACCTCCAGGATCCTCGCACACCTTACGCGTCCAAGGCTCCTATCTTAGCGACGAAGAGATCCACCAAGTGATTGAGGCAATCACAGCACAATCTCCTACCAACTACCTGATCGAATCGTTTGATCATATGGGCTCGCAAAACTTCGATAACGAAGCACCTCGCGATTCGCTCTTTGATCTTGCCAAACAGACAGTAGTTGATACAGGCAATGCATCCACAACATTTCTACAACGCAAGCTAAAAATTGGCTATGCAAGAGCCGCCAGCCTCATGGACGAGCTCGAAGATAGAGGTATTGTGACTGCCCAAGATGGTTCCAAACCCCGCCGTGTGCTTTATAATGATTAAGCCGTAACTGGATATTTTCTTTCGATATAGATTTTAGTAAGCCAGAACCCACCAATCAATGAGACAAAGGCCAGCGGTATTAAGGACCACATAAACACTCTCAAAGGTGTTTTAATAAAATCAATCACAGTTCTTAAATCCTCTGTGACACCTTTGATATCTCTAGACATCTCTGCAAGTCTCTCAGAAATATCTTGCACATTTTTCAAAGTGGATAAAAGGCCTGTATCTTCTAAAGAAGCGATAAACTGCTCGGCAAATTGCCCTGATATTTGTTGCATCGCTGTTGTCAAAACCCCTTGATGTTTTGGAAGTACGTGTGTTTCTAATTGGGTTAATAATCTTTGCACTCTTGGTTTTTGATCTTCATGAACTTCTCTTACATCCAATAATCGCAATACTGCTTGCACTTCTTTTTCCAATATTCCATCCATTTGCATTGACTCAAGATTTCTTTCTTCCTCTTTTGCAAGTTGAATCAACAACTGATCACCGGCGGTAAACTCTTTTTTATGAACAGCAATTCTCAAAGCACGCACAATATTTAATAAACCAATAGGAGCAGCTTTTGTCAGATCACCTGCTGTTCCTTTCACAGTCGCTTCAAAAAGCTTGCCCATTTTTTGCCCAAATTGCATAGCAAGCCCTGTATGTTCTTGTACTTTTTGATCCATAAATGCTACATGCCTTTGTAAAGCAATTAATTGATCTCTTGGAATTGTGATTTTTCCAGCACTTAAACGTGACCTTAAAAAATCTGCCATGCTTCCATAAGTTTCTTTTTCACCATTGGGTGCATCGTTTCTTTTTTTACCAAGATCTTTCGCAACTCGTGAAAAGAGCGCTTGGTCTTGAGATGATAATTCAAACTCAAAACCTGGAGTTAACCGTGAACATATTCGTAAAACCTGTTGGATTTCTAAAAGTTCTTTTGGAGGTTCTATTAACTCCTCTTGAAATTTTTGTTCAAAAATAGTCGCTACATCTTGAGCTGCGCTACGAGTCATGTCTTGAGCAAATATTCTCATATCGCGTTGCATGCTTTGCCATGCGCCTTCATTTCTTCGTAAAATCGCATCCAAGTATTGAATCGCAGTACTCAATTGAGACGGGTCTGGAACAATGGTTTCTTCTCCAAGTTTTTCATGAATGTCTTTTTGAAGAGCCTCCAAACAATTCTTTTCTCCTAACTCAATAGCAATAGTAGTAAACTGGTCTAATCTGCCCAAAACATCAGATACTCTTTGAAGTTTTTCTCTTGAAATTTTTCCTCTTTGAACCTCTAAAAGAATCAAGTAGACTCCAGCTAGCTCAATATTGGGATGCTGTGCAATACATCCTTCAACTGTTTTAGAAAACAATTGAACAAATTCGACTTCCACAAATTGCCTTAATCTATAAAAGAGCCCCGTATTGGGAAATCTCTCCTCCAATCCTAATTGTAACTGTTCAAAATTTTCCACCATTCCTTCTTGCAAATGAAGAACATCTTTTTTAATAGCTTCATTCAGGGCTTTTTGAAAACCTAAAACAAATGCATCTGATTCTACTTCACCTAAAATGTGCAAAGCTTTTTGTACGAGAGCATCTTCATCTTTGGATAATCTATATTGCGTATTTTGAAACTTTTTTTGTGTGACAAAATGCAATACTTTGACCAAAATCTCATACTCTTCTGGAGGTTGTTGATAAAATATTGTGGAAAAGACGCTGTGCAATGTTTCAAATTGCTCTTGTTGCAATTGTGATAAATTTTGATGCCCTTGATTAACAACACATAACGCACATGTACAATTTTCAACATCCTCCTCAGAATCACTCTCTTCTGTCTTAACTTGATGTCTAAAATTTAATCCTTCACCTCGTTGAACTTGCCCCAATAATCTTTGCAGGTCTGTTAAATGAAAATTCAAGGGAGAAATCCCCAAAAGTGAACGCCCTAATACACTAAAAGAGCTTTTCAAAATAGCATCTAAAAATGCGATCAACCCCTCTAAACCTTCTACTTTTATGCTGGCGCTTTTCAACTGGATTTGCGTTTTGACTTCTTGTAATACTCTTAAGTGTTCTTGCCATGTGCTAAAAGGAACAGGTGCCACATGGGTCGCTGCACGAATAAGAGCACCCCTGTCAAGGATGCGAGCAGGAGGCGCTGCTCGACTTTCCAATAGACTCTCGCCGCCACTTAGCAAAGAAAAGTCCTCATCATCATCCTGTGAAGTTGGGTTTCTAGAAAAAATGCTAAAAACTCTTGCTGTACTTCTCAATACAGACATAGCTACACTTCGAGATTGTGGAGGTCGTAGTGGCGTAGATACTGGTGTTCTAAAACCTACTTCACTTAACTGTCTTCGTAACTTTGGAGGTGATGCCATAAAAAAATCCTTTTCTTTTGAAAAGGATTTTTACATATTTGAAAGAATAAATCAAAATACTTTTAGGCTTTAGTAGGAATAACTCTCGATGTGCGCCCAAGGTTTTCTGCTGCATGCCATCCCATTTTCATTCCAAACACTGAAAGCGGCAATACAACTAGAAGTATAATGATAGCTCTATAAAACACGGCATCTAAAACATCTTTTTTAAAATCATTTCCCAAATTGCCTAAAAGTTGAATCAGAGCTTTTACTTGTTTTTCTAAATAATATGCTGCTCCAGCATTCTGTTTTCCCACTTCTGCCATTTTTGAGATCAATTCAGCTAAGTTCTTTTTATTAGAAATTTTGCCACGGTTATAAATCGTGCCCCAAACTCTTTTAATCTCATCAATTTGCGGTTGAGCAATAGAGAGTTTTTTTCTTTCAATAGTTGTAATGTAAGTGTTCAAATCTCTTAATTCATCAGCACTTAGTGTTGCATTGGTTGCTTTGATTAAAACATTCCACTGTGTTTCAAATTCTGGAGGAGGAGCTTTTTGTAATTGTGCTAATTCATCCAGTAGCGTTCTTCCTGTCATTCGGCCAACTCTTGGTAAAAGCCCACAATGGCGCTCATCGATTCTAACGCTAAATTCTTGCAAAAGGGTCTTAAATTGTGCTAATTGGTCTTTTGCCAATTTCATACTTTTTGAACGATCATCATAAATACCAGCAGCACCACCATCTCTTCCTGCAAAATGTTCTATCATCACTTCATATTGAACTTGATAATCAGCGTCATCTTGGATAGCTCTTCTAACATTAGCTACAAAACTACTACAAAGCTTTTGCTGATCCTCGTCTAAAAAGCGTGCTTCACCTTCTTTAAAACTACAAATCATCTTGAGCGTTGCTTCAATTCCCGTGAATGTTTCTTTTGCTCCTTGCATAAGAAAATCAAAAAGATGACTCTCTACAACTCCAACCAAAGACATTGCCTCTTTAAAAACAATTTCTAGGTTTTGTCTGATGAGTTTTTCAATTCCTGTTTCATAAAATTCAATACTTGATCTAATAACTTTCTTATATCCTTCTAGTGTTTCCTTCTTAATTGGAATTTCTGGATTTAATAAAGATCTTCTAATGTCTACAAGTAATTGAAGATCGCCTCCATTTCTCAACATTTCTACATTTTCTACATTCCTAGAAAGAGGCACTCTTGTGCGAATCCCTTCTTCTCCTGAAGTATCTATCAAGCCGTCAATTGCTTTAACAGCGTCGCTAATGGTTGTTCTATCTGCATATGAATAACTTGATTTATATTCTATAATTAACAATGCTTTTTCAACTTTTTGAAAAGCTTCATATACCTCTTGATCATTTTTTGATCTTGCACCAGATTGAAATTTTTCTAAAACACGATCAAGTTCTCCTTTAAATTGAAAAAAAATTCCATTTTCAGGATTAAGACAATCTTTTTTAAATTCTTCAAAAAGCCTTTGTAAATCTCTAACTCTTGGTTCATCTAATACCAAGCCACAGAAGGAAACATCACAATTTTCTTCCAAAGACTTTCTAAAACGCTCAAGGACCATTCGGACATCAAGAGGAACAAGCCTTGTCTTTTCCAAAACTTCAACATCTTTAAGAAATTTATAAAACTCTAGTAACTGGCCAAGCGTTTCTATCTGAAAATCTGATTCTCTATTGTTAAGGTAGGCATCCTTTTTAGAGAGAATCGCTTCTATATTGCCTATAATCTTTTCTACTTTCCCAGACTTTTGAAAAAACATTTCTCGGATTAAGTTAATTTGCGTAACGACATCTTTTTCTTCTAGAGTCTTTTTAGCCTGAAGCTCACTAAAAACACGTACTACATCTGCTAAAAATTCGTCAAAACGAGGGTGTTTGGTTTTTCCTTTCTCTGCTTCTGTAATGTCTGATTGTACCGTTTGAAATTTCTTATAAAAGGCTTCTATAAATTTTCTTGCTGCTATTTGAAATGCTTTCTCTTCCGCGTCTAATGCCATTTTCTTGTCTTTTAGCGCGTCTTTTCTAGGTTTTATTTCTCTTGTTTCAATCCCAACTACTTCTTTATCAATCTCTGCAGTCTCTTTGTCTTCTACAATTAATTTTCGTAATTTTAACTCTCTTATCTGATCTTCAAAGTTGTCAATTTCTGATTGTGTTATCTCGATTTCTTTCCTTGCTGTATCTACTTTTTGAACAGCAAGATCAAACGCTCTTTTTTCCTCCTCAATACCCAAGTGTTCTCTTAGGTACTCTGGATTAAAAATTCTTCGGAGTTGATTAAAATATTCAACCTCTTGTGGCAATGCTTTTAAAAAATCACTTACCTCATCTCTATCTTTTACTTTTTCCACTTTTTTCAGATGAGCTTTTATAGATAACTGTCTTTGAAAAAATTCCATAATGGGTCTATAATGAGAAACTTTTCCAGGATCCTCTTGTTCAACCTTGTGCATTGCTAAATAGGCATCAAGAATCGGAAATAATTTATCTTTATCTAATTTTCTTTCAGATGCACCTACCTCTGATTTTTCTGAGGCAACTGCTAAAGCTCTGCCAACTAATAAGGCATGGGCATGTGGTTGTTTAAAAAACAGTTCTCTTAATACGGACACTAAACTATGACGCAAGAGTTGTTCTAATTCTTTTTTACCTTCATAAAATTCTCTATTAACCGTTGGATCTATTTTCCCTTTGTCAAGTGTTCCTGTGCCTATTCCTGCGAC
>SDBV01003408.1_pt1 | contig 23502 bp, 22 predicted proteins | sample 2277081 | NCBI WGS metagenome assembly SDBV01 (sample SAMN10402039, study PRJNA504765) | marine sediment metagenome | isolation source: marine sediment core GS10_PC15, 223 cmbsf | place: Arctic Ocean: Southern Knipovich Ridge | collected 2010 | reverse complement strand
CCCCGGGCCACCCCCGAAAAGGAAGTTATGATAAACCCGGCCCCGAAGTATCGGGACGGGCCACACTACGCCTTAGCAGGAATGACAAGATTAGAAGTTTATTTCAAGAACCACATGAAACCCTGGGCTGAAGCCCCGGGCCACCCCCGAAACAGGAAGTTATGATAAACCCGGTCCCGACAATTCGGGACCGGGCCACCCGACGTGACGTGACGCTCCTTTAGATTAGATAAGTGGGTGAGGACACATCTCAGGATGTGAAACCCGGGAATAAAATTCCCGGGCCACCCGTCGGTCATGTGGACCGGCGATCCCGCATCCGGCGGAAGCTTTCCGCCCTCCGGCGATCAGGCGAGCCCGACCTTCTCGAGTACCGTGGTGAGCTTGATCTTATGGCGGTTCAACCCTATTTCCTCGAGCGGGAGGCCTTGCGCAATGGCAAGTAGTTGGAAATAATAGACCGGGGGGACCATTTTCTGATCAGACGGCGAGTCCTTATACTTCCGGGCAAGAATAATCTGGCCGAGATCGAAGGAGGAGAAGCAGGTCGGGCAGATCATGCCCATGCAGTCGGCATCCATCTCCCTCACCGAGTCGAGTACGCAACGAGTCATCTCCTCGCGCAGCGATTCGCTCTGGCAGGCCCTTCCGCAGCAGAGATACCACTCCCGATGGCGGCAGGTAGTCGCACCGACGGCGCGGATCAGCATGTCCATCACATGCGGGTCATCGGGATCGTCGACCTGCATGAAATGGCTCGGTTTGAGCAGATGGCAACCGTAATGAATGGCGACCATAACATCCTTCAGCGGCCTTTTGACGGTGGAAGCGATCGCCCGCTCGCCGACTTCATCGCGGAGGATCGTGACTATGTGGCGGACGCGGACGGTGCCCTTGTATTCCTTCCCGATCCTCGCCAACCGCCTGTTGACCCTGGTCCTGAGTTGCTCATCCTCCCCCAACAGGAAGACGGTTTCGGAAAGCGTTTCGGTGCAGCCGGAGCAGATGGTAAAGATGTCGAGCTGGGCCTCCTCGGCGATGCAGAGGTTGCGTGCGGCCACGGTTAACCAGCCGAGATTGTCCGCCGACTTGAAGTGGATCGGGTCGGGACAACAGGTCAGGCCCGGAAGGTCGACGATCTCGATCCCCAACGGCGGCAGCGTCTTGCGGATGGCCGCCTCCATGTAGGGGTACTTCACCGGGATCAGGCATCCAGGGAAAAATGCGTATCTCATTCCTCGTGATCCTCGCTCTCCGGTCTCAGCAGTTCCTTTAGCTCGGTCACATCGATCTGATCGAGTGGCGGCAAGCCGAGCTCCCCGCGCATGCGCGCGACCACCTGCATCACCGGCACGCTGCGCCCGGTTTCGCGGATACGCCGCGTTACCTCGGGGATATCCGAGGGTGCGGTATCCTCCATCGTGGCGAGGTTTTTCAGCGCGATGATAACCTCCACCGGCCTGACATCCTGCGGGCAGCGCTCATAGCACGTATAGCAATTGGAACAGAGCCAGATGATCGAATCGAGCGCGACCAGTTCATCGATATTCCCCAACAACGCTTCAAGCATAATCGTCCGCGGGTTGAAACCGGGATGGAAACGCGCGGTGGGACAGTCTCCGACACACGCTCCGCATTGGTAGCAGAAGCCGACATTACCCGCGCCGAGCACCGCTTCGAGCCGCCTGCGCCTGTCGAAATCGACCGTTATTTCCCGACTGTTCATCGCTTCCACCTCAAGTGGACGAGATCACATGATTCGACCTGTTCTGAGCTGCGCCACACAGTTCAATGCAAGGCGCGAGTCCGCAGGCATAACGGGTTATTTCTATGCCACCGCCGCCTTCGCCGGCTGCTTCTTCACCTGCAACCGCCTTATACTGTTGCTCTTGCACTCGGCCTTCGGACAGGACCACTCCACCGGCTCGGCGCCGGGATCGAAGGGAGCGCTGAATAAATGACCGCAACTCATGCACCTGAACCAGCTCTGCCCCTCCTTCAGCGGTTCGAGCAGCAACGGTTCGGGGGGTCGCGGGGATTTCAACTTCGCCATCGCCTGCTTGCGCTCATCGCCCTTCAACTTCTGCGCCTTGAACGCCTCGACGGCGTAGTCCACCTCTTCGAGGGTCACATCCTGGCGCATGATGTCCAGCTTGCGCATCACGTTGGCGAACTTCTGCCCCTCCGCCGCGCTGATCCACTCGAGTTGCAGCCTCTCCGGACGGATTCCCAGCTTCTCCATGCGGTCCCAGAGCTTCAGCACCCTGCGGACGGTCGCGCGGTTCGCATCGATGTAGTGGCAATCGGCGAAATGGCAGCCGGAGAGGAGGACCATCGGCGCCCTGTTCATAAAAGCGTGCTCGATAAATTCATCCTTTATCCTGGCGCTGCACATCGTGCGGATCAGACGCGCATGCACCGGGTATTGAAGTCGCGAGATGCCCGCGAAGTCTCCTCCGGCATAGCTGCACCAGTTACAGGCGAAGGTCAGCAGCTTGTCCATCGGGTTGTTCTCGAGGATCGCATCGATCTGAGTGATGATCTGCTGGTCGGTGAAATGGCGCATGGTGATCGCGCCGAAATTGCACTCGGCGCCGCAAGATCCGCAGCCCGCGCATGCGGCCTCGATGATCTGCGGGATTTCCCCTTTCTTCCACTTGATCGCGCCATAAGGGCAAACCGACGAACACTTGTTTCCGCAGAGCTTGCAGAGCGCCGCGTCGAGCCTCGAGGTGATCGCTTCGATCTTCACCTTCCCGGCATTGAGCAGAATCTGCGCCCTCGCCGCCGCCGCGCCCGCCTGGGTGACGCTGTCCTTGATATCCTTCGGGGACTCGACGCACCCGGCGAAGAAAACGCCGCGGGTCGGGGCATCCACCGGCTTCAGCTTCGGGTGGGCCTCCATCATGAAGCCATCGGCGGATTGCGAAAGCGTCAGCAGCTTGCGGATAACCGAAGCGTCGTCCTGAGGTTTGACACCGACCGAAAGAACCACCATGTCGAGTTCATACTCATCGACCTCGCCGGTCATCGTATTCTCGACGATCACCCTCAGATTCTTCGTCTCCGGGTCCTCTTCGATTTCGCCGGGTATGCCGCGGATGTAACGTACTCCTTCCTCCTTCGAACGTATGTACATGTCCTCGAATCCCTTGCCGAAGGCCCTTATATCCATATAGAAAACACGGCTTTGCGTATCGGGATAGTGATCGCACAGGAGCAGGGTGTCCTTGACGGTGTTCATGCAGCAGATGTTCGAGCAGTATTTGGAACCATACTTTTTCGAGCGCGAGCCGACACACTGGACGAAACCGATCCGTTTCGGCCGCTTGCGGTCGCTCGGCCTGATGAAGTGGCCATCGGTCGGTCCGCCGGCGCAGATGAGGCGTTCGAACTCCATGCTGGTGATCACGTTCTCATAACGTCCATAGCCATACTCGACGATCTCGGTGGGATCATAAACCGCCATCCCCGTCGCAACGATGATCGCCCCGACATTGAGCTCAACCACCTCGTCCTGCACGTCGAAATCGATGCAGTCCTTGTCGCAGGCATCGAGGCACTTGCCGCAGGCGATCGGGTTGTTTCCGAGACAGGTATCCATGTCTATCAGGTACGAGGAGGGAACAGCCTGCGGGAACTCCATGTATATCGCCTTCCTCGACGAGAACCCCTGCTGGTACTCATCCGGTGTGACTTCGGGACAGACACCGGCGCAATCGCCGCAGGCGTTGCAGAGCGAGGGGTCGACATACCTGGCCCTCTGTCTGACGGTCGCCTTGAAGTTGCCGACAAATCCGCTGACGTGCTCGACCTGGCTGTAGGTCATCAAGTTGATGTTGGGATGCCGACCGGCATCCATGGCCTTAGGCCCGAGAATTCATATACTACAGTCCATGGTCGGGTACGTCTTGTCGAGTGCCGCCATCAAGCCGCCGATTGAGGGTTGACGCTCGACGAGGTAGACCTTGTGGCCGCCGTCGGCCAAATCGAGCGCGGCCTGTATTCCGGCGACGCCGCCGCCGATAACCAGCGCGGAGCGGGTCACGGGAACGGTCATCTCCTCCTGGGGTTCCAGGAAGCTGGCCCTGGCGACCGCGCTGCGCACGAGGTCCTTCGCTTTCCCGGTGGCGCCAACCTTGTCGTTCGTATGAACCCAACTGCAATGCTCCCTGAGGTTCGCCATCTCCATCAGGTAGGGGTTCATGCCGACATCCCAGACGCAGTCCCGGAAAGTAGGCTCATGCATCCGCGGCGAGCAGGAAGCGACAACCACCCGGTTCAGCTTGTGCTCGGTGATGGCCTGCTTGATCTCGTTCTGCCCCGGGTCGGCGCAGGTGTACTTGTTGCGCATCACGCAGACGACATGAGGCAGGGTTCCGGCGAATTCGGTGACCGCCGCCGTATCGACCGTACCGGCGATGTTCAGCCCGCAGTCGCAGACAAAGACCCCGATTCTCAACTCCTCATTGACCATTCTATCCTCCTCGATCAAAGCCATTCGATCGTAAAATTCTATGCAAGATGAGACGCCATGTAATCCCAAAGGTCGATGATCTTCAACGCGCCGCCGATCGATTCCTCCTCGCCCTGCTGGGAGCAGGTGAGGTGAATCAGGCATTTCGGGCAGGCGGTCAGCAGGGTCCCGCAGCCGGTGGCGACAGCCTGGCCAAGCCGCCGTTTCTGGATCGACTTCGTCCCCGCATTGCAGCCGATCCAGGCGGTGTTGCCGCAACAGATCGACCGCTCGCGGTTGTTATTCATCTCCTCCAGCCGCTGCCCGGGTATCGCGGCGATGATCTCGCGCGGCTGGTTATAAATCTCCGAATACCTGCCGAGCCTGCACGGGTCCTGGAAGGTTACCTTCTCCCCGGCCGCCTTGAACTCAAGTTTCGCGAGATCGGGTTCGAGAAGCTGCGAAATGTGCAGCAACTCGACCCCGAGGCCGCCGACCGTTTCGGGATAATCGTCACGAAGCGTAACCAAACATTCAGGACAGCTGAAGAGGACCCGTTCGGCCCCCGTCTGCCGGATTTGTTCGGCGACCATCTCCGCCAGCTTCGCAAACTGCCCGCCTTCGCCTCGCAACAGCAGATCATGCCCGCAGCAGCGCTCATCGGCGAGCAGCACCGGCTCGACGCCGATCAGGTTCATCAGGCGCACGGCGGAGCGCAGCGACGCCGTCAGACGATCCTCGTAAGGTTCACCGAAATAGGCGGCGAAATACGGGGAGCAGCCGGTGAAAAAGAGCGTGTCTCCTTTATTTTTACTTACTTTCAAATCATCAGTGACCCAGCCCAAGCGATCCTGGTCCAGGCCGGGACGGGTCATCAGGGCGTTGATCTGCTCGAAGACGCCGCCATGTGTGCAGGTCTGCCGGACGCCGAGCCGGTTAGAGACCAATCGTATCTTGCGGTTCAACTCCGCATAGAGAATCTCCGCCGGACAGACGAGTTCGCAAAGGCGGCAGGTGAGACACGCCCAGACGGAGGGGTCCGAACCGATCGACTCGACACCATACGCTATGCCCTTCGAGAGCAGACGCCTCGGCGAAAAGCTGTTGTAGCGAGCCACCGGGCAGATCGCCGTGCAACGCCCGCATTCAAGACAGGAGTTGACGCGGTAGTCCTTCAGGTCGATGACGTCTTCGATTGCGAATCCCCTTTACCGTTATTCGCCGCAAGCGGACTCGGTCCAAGCCGTCGCACCTGTTCGACGAAATCGTTGATGACCGCCGCGAACCGCGGCCCCTCCGCCGCGGAGATCCACTCGAGCGCAATCCTCTCCGGCTCGAGGCCCAATAATGCGACCAGTTTCCGCAATTTCCCATACTGCTCCTCGGCGCGGTAGTTGCCGAACATGTAATGGCAGTCGCCGAAATGGCATCCGGAAACAATGACGCCGTCCGAGCCCTCGACGAAAGCCTTGAGCACAAACGATGGATGCACCCTGCCGCTGCACATCACGCGCAGCAGACGTACGTTCGGCGAATACTCGATCCGGCTTACCCCCGCACTGTCCGCCCCCGCATAGGAACACCAGTTGCAGGCAAATACCAGAACCTTCGGCTCGAAATCCCTCTTCGCCGCTTTCTTCGCACCGGTTTCAGGCATGGTAATCCTCGAAGAGCGCGGTGATCATCGACCCGATCTGGTCATCGGTGAAATGACAGGCCGTTATCGCATTGGTCGGGCACCAGACGGCGCAGGTGCCGCACCCCTTGCAGAGAGCGCGGTTGATCGACGCCGCCTGACGACCATCCTCGATGGTGACCAGCGAAGGCGCATGATACTCGCAGAGGTCGACACACTGCGCGCAGGCGCGACACCGGCCCGGATCGACCTCGCAGACGACGGGCTCGAGCGAAAGCTTGCCCCGGCTGAGCACTTCGGCGGCCTTGCCGGCCGCGGCCGGAGCCTGGACGAGGGTATCCTCGATGTCCTTCGGGGCCTGTATCGTCCCACAGATGAAGATTCCGTCGATACAGGTCTCGACCGGACCGAGTTCGGGGTGGAGCTCCATGAAGAAGCCATCGGAACCTCTCGGCACCTTGAGCATCTTGCGCAACTCCTCGGACCGCTGCTTGTCATCGACCATGCCGACCGCGAGCACGACGAGATCCGCCGGGACCGAAATATCACGGTCGAGCAGCGTCTCGTGGAACGTGACTTTATCAACCGCGGGCTTCCCCTTCAGGTTCGGGGGGCTGCCGGCTTCATAGCGGAGAAAGAGCACTCCCTTTCGCCGAGCCCGGCGGTAGAATTCCTCGCCGCCCTGCCCGACCATGCGCATGTCGCGGTAAAGTACGGTGCAATCAATGCCCTTCTCCTTCAGCTCGACCGCCTGTTTCACCGTCGCCGGACAACAGTAGCGCGAACAGCCGCTATACCCATCCTCCCTGCTGCGCGAACCGACACACTGGATAAATACCGCATTGCGACAGCCGGTGAGCAGTCCGTCGGGATCGCCGGAGACGAGCAGATCCTCGAGTTCCATCGAGGTGATCACGTTCGGCGCATCGCCGTAACGCCAGCGTTTTCCGGGCCGATAGAGGCCGGACCCGATGGCGATAATCACCGCCCCGGCCCTGAAAGCGGGATGCTTCTTTTCCGTCTTGAGCTCCTCCAGCGCAACCTCGAAATTCCCTATGTACCCGAAGATTCCCCTGACGCGGGTGCCGGTCAGCGTCCGCACCTTCGACTTCTCAAGCTGTTCGATCAGCATCACGGCGGGGTTGTCGCGGTCACCGCCCACCGGGAAAGTCGAGTGCAGCATCCTTACCCTGCCGCCAAGCGATCCCGATTCCTCGACGAGGGTAACATCGATTCCGAGGGCATCGAGGTCGAGCGCGGCCTGAATGCCCGCCACGCCGCCGCCAACGACCAGCACATGCCTCTCGATCTCGACCTCGGTCACCTCCAAAGGCTTCAGCTTCACCGAGCGCGCGGCCGCCATCCGGATCAGGTCGAGCGCCTTTCCATAAGCCTTATCCCGCTTTCTCGAATGGACCCAGGTGCACTGGTCGCGGATGTTCGCCATCTCGAGCAGGTACGAATTGAGGCCCGCCTCCATGCAGGCGGTACGGAACACCGGCTCGTGCGTGCGGGGCGTACAGGCGGCGACCACGACCCGGTTGAGCTCATGCTCTATGATTTTCTCCTCGATGGACTTCTGCCCGGAATCCGCGCAGGCGAAGAGCTCCTCGCCGGCGAAGATCACGTTCGGCAGCCCGGCGGCCTCCTTGACGAGTTCAGCCACCTTGACCACGCGACCGATGTTCGCGCCGCAGCGGCAGATAAAGACGCCGACTCGCGCCTCGGCGTCAGGATCGATTTGCCTGAGTTCCGGCGGTTTCCGCTCGGGCATTTTCTCGGCCTGGACATATACTGCGGCCTTGGTTGCGGCCGCGGAGGCCTGGGCGACGCATTCGGGAATCACCCGCGGACCGCCGGCGCTGCCGCAGAGGAAGACGCCCGGCCTGCCGGTTTCGACGGGCCGGTCGGCCGAAGCGGCGCTGAAGAAGCCGATCTCATTGGTGTCGATTCGTAAGACCTTGGCCAGCTGCACGGTCTCCGGCCGTGGAATCCCAGCGCAGCTGAGCACCACCAGGTCCGAACGCAAACGCAATTGTTCGCGCTTTTCGGTGTCCTCGACGAAGATTTCGATGTCGCCGTTCTCGACCTCCATCAACTTGCTCGGACGTCCCCGGACGAAGTGGATGTAATCCTCGGCCTTCGCACGGTCGACGAAAACGTCGAACCCCTTGCCGAAGGCGCGGAGGTCGGTATAGAGGATCGTGCAGGATTCGACATCGGGCTCGTGCTGACGGATGAGCAGCGCATCCTTGACCGCGTTCATGCAGCAGTAACGAGAGCAGTTGGGCCGTCCGCCCTCGCCGCGTGCGCCGACACACTGGATGAAGACGAGATTTTTCGGGGTGGCCCTGTCGGAAGGACGGATCACATGCCCGATTGTCGGTCCCGACGCATTGAGCAGACGCTCCAACTCGAGGCTGGTCATCACGTTCTGCCATGTCCCATAGCCGTAATTCTTCATCACGTGCGGATGGAATTCATCGAAGCCGGTGGCGACGATCACCGCGCCGACCTCGAGTTCCCTCTCCTCCGGCCGCATGTCATGCTCCACCGCATCGCGCTTGCAAACCTTGCGGCAGCGCTCGCAGACGAAGTGCTCGGACTCGTTGAGGCAGGTATCCATGTCGATCAGATATGCCGAGGGAACAGCCTGAGGGTATGACCGGTATATGGCCTTGCGGGTGGCGAAGCCGAGGTCCCATTCATTGCCGCTCGACTGAGGACAGGCGATTGCGCAATCGCCGCAGCCGGTGCAGAGATCGGCCTTCACATACCGCGGCCTGCTGTGAACGGTCGCCTTGAAGTCACCCGCCCTGCCCTTCAGACGGGTTACCTGCGACAACGTCAGCAATTCGATGTTGGGATGCCGACCGACATCCATGGCCTTGGGCCCGAGGATTCAAATAGAGCAGTCCATCGTGGGGAAGGTCTTATCCAACTGGGCCATCCTTCCCCCGATTGCCGGGTCCTTTTCGACCAGGTACACCTTGTGCCCGGCGTTCGCAAGATCGAGCGAAGCCTGAATGCCGGTTATCCCGCCACCGATTACCAGTACACCTTTGACCATCAGCCGGGTTCCTCCCGGATTGAACGACTCTGACTCAACGGTTTATCCGCGTTTAGCGGTTACGGCTTTCTTTCCCTTAACGGACTGCGCGGCAGGTTTTTTCGCGGTGGTTTTCCGTGCGGCGGCTGCTTTTTGCACCTTGGCCGTCTTACGGCTTCCTGTCTTCGGCGGCGAAGAGCTCTTGCGCCGACCCTCCGGCTCGACGAGCTGTTTTTTCGCTGCGCCTTCCACCTCCGGCTCGTAGTCGAGGCCGAAGTTCAACGCCCGGGAATTCAACTGTTCGGTCCCCTCGGGCACGACGGCGGTCACCGATTCGATGATCGCCTGCCGCGAGACGACGCCGGTCACGGTGGTCAGATAACCGAGCATCACGATATTGGCGACTATCCGTTTGCCAAACGTCTTCTCGGCAATGCGGGCCGCGGGGATCTTCAGCATCTTCACCCTCGCCGGGACCTTTCCCGGATCGACGAGTTCATCATCGATAATCACCAGTCCGCCCTTTCGCGTCCCGCCGATCGATTTGTCGTATCCCTCCTGGGACATGGCGATGAGGACATCCTGTTCCTTGATGAAGGGGTAGCGGATCGGATTGTCCGAGATGATGATCTGCGCGCTGCACGCACTACCGCGAGCCTCCGGACCATAGGACTGGGTGAAGAGCGCATGACGGTCATCATGGATCGCGGCGGCCTTGCCGAGGATATAGCCGGCGAGAACGATCCCCTGACCTCCCAATCCGGTGATGCGAACCTTCGCTTCCATGCCTGATTCCCCCGTCTATTTTACTTTGAGACCGGCCATCTGCTCGCGATATGTCGGCTTCTCGATATCGACGAATTTCCCGCAGGTGATTTCGCCCTGGAAGGTGATATCAAGCTCCTGCAGATCGCCGCCGTGCTGGATATGGCAGTGGTCATGGTAGAACTTCATCAGCTCCGTGCCCGTTCCGAGACGGTTTTTCCGTGCGTAAAGCGTCGAACAGGGCGCAATCACCTCGACAAAGGAAAAGCCGGGCCGGAGGATCGCCTCCTTCATCGCCCGGGTGAGGCGCTTGATGTGGAGAATGGTCCAGCGGGCGACATAAACCGCGCCGCAGGCGGCGACCACGCGCGGAAGACTCATCGGATATTCATAGTTGCCATAGGGCGACGTCGTCGTCTTCGCTTCCAACGGGGTCGTCGGCGCGAGCTGGCCCCCGGTCATCCCATAGATGAAATTGTTGACGCAGATGACGGTGATGTCCAGATTCCGCCGGGCGGTGTGGATCAGATGGTTGCCGCCGATGCCCGCGATGTCGCCGTCCCCGGAGAAGACAACCACTTTCATGTCCGGCTTGGCGAGGTGCAGGCCGACCGCGAAGGGAATCGCACGGCCGTGAGTGGTATGGAACGAATCGAGCTTGACATACCCCGCGATACGCCCGGTGCAACCGATTCCCGAAACTACCGCGAAGTTATCCTCGGGAATCCCGGTGTCCTGTATCGCATTGATGAAGCAACTCGTCGCCGTGCCGATCCCGCACGTCGGGCACCAGATGTGGGGCAGCCTGTCGGCCCGCAGCAGGCGGTCCTTGGGGTGTGATAGCGCTTTCTGAATGTCCGTCATTTGAGTATCTCCCCGACAGCGGCCAGAATCTCTTCCGGCTCATGAACACGTCCTCCCGCGCATGGTGAGAGGACGACTTTGCACCGGCCATGGGCGACACGCTCAACCTCGTAGACCATCTGACCGAGGTTGATCTCGACGACGACAATCCCCTTCACTTTCTTCGCCAGCTCGCTGATCCTCTCCTCGGGGAACGGCCATGCGGTTATCAATCTGAAGGTGCTGACTTTGAGTCCCTTCTTGCGGGCCAGGTGCATGGCCCATTCCGCGATGCGCGAAGTAATGCCGTAGGAGAAAATCACAAGGTCGGCGCCTTTCGTGTTCCGCTCCTCGTAACTGTAGATCTTCTCGGCGTTCAGCCTGACCTTATCGACCAGTCGCGGCACCATCCTTCCCTGCGTTTCCGCGTCGACTGCCGGGTATCCGCGTTCATCGTGAGTCAGCCCGGTCACATGTATCTTGAAGCCTTCACCGGCGAGCGCCATCGCGGGGATATGGCCGTTACCGTCGGACTTGTAGGGCAGATGCTTCTTCGTGCCCTTCCGCGGCCGGGGCCGTGTTTCAAGCCTGATTTCGCCCGGCGGCGGAATAACCACCCGCTCGTACATGTGACCGACCACCTCGTCGGTCATGATCAGGACCGGAATCCGGTAGATTTCCGAGAGGTTGAACGCCTCGATGGTCAGGTCGAAACACTCCTGCGGCGAGTTCGGGCAGAGGGCGATGATCTCATAATCGCCGTGCGAGCCCCACCTCGCCTGCATCATGTCCTGCTGACCGACCAGGGTCGGCAGGCCGGTCGAAGGCCCGCCCCGCTGGACGTTGGCGATGACGCACGGGGTTTCCATCATCACCCCGAGCCCGATGTTCTCCATCATCAGGCTGAACCCGGGTCCGGAAGTGGCGGACATCGCCTTCATCCCGCCCCAGGAGGCTCCGAGCACGGCGTTCATCGAGGCCATCTCATCCTCCATCTGGATGTAGACGCCGTTCTCAAGCTGCGGCAGACGCTGGGCCATCCGCTCGGCCACCTCCGTCGCCGGGGTGATCGGATAGCCCGCGAAAAACCGGCAACCGGCGGCGAGAGCACCCTCCGCAATCGCCGTGTCGCCGCTCATGTAATGCCTGCCGGTCAAAACGCCTGAAGCATCACTGGTCACTTTATGTCTCCACTTGTTCTTCGGATGATCCCGCTTCGCTTACCTCAAGCTCTTCCGAATAGATGGAAAACTCGGGACAGATATTCATGCACAGGTTGCAGTTGACGCACAGCCCCTCCGTGAGTATCTCGGGGTAATGATAACCCTTCTTGTTGAAGTTGTCGGACATGACCAGGACATCCTTGGGACAATAGTCAATACAGAAACTGCACCCCTTGCACCGCTCGATGATGATTCGGACGGTACCCTGAGGCCTCTTGATCGTCTCTGCATCAAGCGGAGTTCGCCACAGTTTCATCAGTCCACTCCTTTGCCAAAACCGCCGCGTTCCGGCTGATCGACGGCAGCAGATCAATATTCCGACAGGTTTGATTCAACCAAATCTCAGCGAACCGTATTTCGAGTAAAAAGAGGCACCACTCAGGCGCCTCGATACTCCTCTTTGCCCATCCGCACAAGCTCAATGGCCGCTTCTTTCAGCTCAAAAGGCAGGAAGATCTTGGAGACAAAAGTTGCCTCTCCGGCTCCCGGCCGGGGTGAACGGTTCACCACTGCATCCTGGATTCGGGAGTCGCTCTCGGAATCGCCTCGAGCCCTGAGCGCGTACGTTCGGCGGATCGAGACGGGTAGCTTCCAGCGATCACACCGGAAAGCCATGGCAATTCCTCCAATTTCCGCTCATTATCAAGTTGTCGATATTTACTCCGTAAATCAAGTGCGCCATATACGATATCCCCCGAGCACCGGCGACTTTCGGACTCTTTCAAGTTCCCCGGACAGGCATCGTCGGGAGACAGGACTGGTTTTGTGTAATGAAACCCGACCCCGAAGTGTCGGGGTCGGGCCACCCTCCGAATAATCGGGTCACCCGGTCTCGGCCGGCGCATCTTAGAAAATGTGACCGAAATTGAGGTAGAAGCCCGTCGTTTCATCGCTAAAACCAACATCCAGCCTGACGACGAAAGTCTTCATGTAGAATCTTAATCCCGCGGTGAAATTCGACGCCCAATCGTGCAGTCCCACCTGCGGGAGATTCGACCACACCTTCCCGGTGTCATAACCCAATACTCCCCCGAATCGCCAGATGATCGGGTAACGCAACTCGAGATTCGCGTGCGCCGCGGTCCGGTCGAGGAACCGGTCCTGCGGATAACCGCGAAGCGTCTGGTTGCCGCCGATCGGGATGAGGAATTGAACCGGGATTTTTATCCCGCTGAGGTTCTCCAGCGAGAAACGGCTCGCGATCACGGTTTTCGGATAGAAGAGGACCGCATAGTGCTGAAGGCGCATCGCCTGGCGGGAAAAGGCGACCTCGACCAGATCGCTCTTCGGCGCTGTTTCGAATTCGGCCTGGATGACAATGCCCCTCGAGGCGTTGATGAAACTGTCACGAGTATCGAGGCGAATCGTGAAGAACAGCGAATGATATGACGCCCGGCCCGCACTCAACCCGGGTTGAAGAGGGGCGAGTCTGCTGTCCTGCTCGAAATTATAATTCCTCACCACCTTGAACCGTGTTCCCAACTGACCCACGAATCCCGGAGTGAAACCGCGGCTAAGGATGACGCTCGCCTCGAGGGGCTCACGCGTGTAGTACTCCCGGTCCTCGAACCTTGAACCGTTGCCGACGCCGAAAAACTGTTCCTGATCCATTTGTCGTAGTGAGAACGAGATCCAGCGAGAACGGGTATCGCCTCCCCTGCCGCAGCTCGAAATCCGGCCAGGAGAAAACCAGTTTATACCATCTCTCGCCGTTCGTGCTGTTGAACGCAACGAGATCAAAGGATTCGCTCCCACCAAACTTGTTCAAAACGAAGAGCTTTACACCATACCCGGTTCCGGTGTCGGTATCATGCGAAAGAATCGGCAGCGGTTCGACAACCGATTCGCCCGCTTGAACCAGGCCCTCGGATATTTCACCGGACGCCGCTGAGCTTACCGGCAATTCGACCTCGGCCATCAAGCCGTAATGATCCGATGCAATCACCCCGCCTGCCCGTTCCGTGAAGACGATCCGGCATTCATGAATGTCCTCGGGCCGGAAACGGTTGCCGAGTAAGATGTAATCGTAACATGCCTGACAACGAGCGGCGAGAGCGGACAGCCGCTCATAGCCTCTTCGCCGACGCCCGCGTGCATCGACCGGAGCGAACGAGTACGCAATATTCTCGTTGTCGCTAGCGTCCCAGGTGATTCGGGTCCCTTCGTCATCCCGCGCCTCTACCTCAAGGAGTTCTCCCCCTTCGACCAATTCGCGTACTTCGACGGTTCCGGGTCTTGCATATAAATCACCGGCAACGATCACCGGGACGCCGGAGGGCAAACCCTCGAGGCGCTTCAAGAGCCTGCGTATCTGTAAGAAACGCAGCTCCTTACGCTTCCTGGCTACTTTCAGCGCCTCAAGGTATTCGTTTTGCGCTATCACGCCCTCGCGCAGGAGTGATTTCCACTCCTGAACAACCGTGGTATCCTCACAGGGAGATGCGATGAGATGAATATTCACAAGATAAACGGGGCTGTTTTCCACCTCGATTCTCCCCACCAATGCGAAGTTGGATTCGTCGAAGTGAACCGAGAAAACATCGCTGTAGAGGCCGATAGAACCTGACAGCTTCCAGAGATCCAGGTACTCAAGCCCAAGCTCGGTGCGCGCGAGAATCACCAGGCCCTCCACCAGATTTCCCGGAAGACCAAGAGGCCCTATCTGGATTCCAGCGTTGCATACCTGGTGAATCTCGGAATAGCCAAGCAATCCGGCAAACCGTTTCGCGTAGGCGGGAAGCGGATTGGCCTCCTGAACGAAGATGACATCGGGCTTCAGTTCCCTTGTCTGCCGAAGAAGCGCATCAAACCGCGCCTCGCGCTGCCCCGGCGACTCATACTCCCCGAACCGCAAAAATCCATTGTAGTCGAGACCCGACCAGGCGTTGATGGTGACGATACGCAAGCCGGTTGATTGAGCCGACGCCGGGAGGAGACAGTGCATTATGAGCAGACAAACAATTCCTGTTCCCACCAACCTCATCGAGCGGCCACGACCGGAGAGCTTTTGCATACGATTCCCCGTTTGCCCAACCCTGAAAATGCTCTGACTCTTGACTAATTTCAATCTTACCCTCTATCTTCGGTCTGATCGGAAGCGCTCTTGGAACAGCTGTCTACTCCCTTTTTTTCTTTCTCTCCCTTTGCAAGGGTGTTTTAGTGTTACTTGAAGTTCTCTAAAGTCCATAATCATCCGCGGATTCTTCCAATATAAGACGACTTCGACACTGTTGAACACTTGAAAGTGTGCTGACAATACAATATCTGCAGGTCCCTTCGCCTGAAGGTTACACATCTACTCAACAGGAAAAATAGTGGGCGAGATATTATAACAGGCGTTAAGGCGCTTAAATTCTCTACCAAACACTTTAAGTTAATTGCGCTGAAGAACTTTAGGACTTTTCGATTTTTTGTTGGCATATAAGCAAATCTTTTTGCATCTTTAGATGGTGAAGAACTTTTGGTCCGTTACGCAGTTAATTCATTCCGGGAGCATTCGACCTGAAAGCGATTCAATATATTCTCCTTGGGAAGATTTGGATTGAAGCGACATTATCTTTGTGAAGTATTCTACTTTTCCAATGTGAGGCTCTCGTGACAAGGACGATAATACTGGCACTGACGGGGATACTTCTCGCGACATCTCAGGTCGCTGCACAGTTAGTATTCAATGGTGAACTGGACCTCGAACTCAATGTCGCCCGTCCGGCACCGAGTTTCGTTTCTAATAATATCAGCCACCAGGCATCACGTCCGCACCTCACACTGCACAAGCTGAACCTGTATGGACACGCCCCCCTCGGCTACGAATTCAACGTCGAGACCTGCCTGCAGCTCGACAGCTGGGGAACCGGCAGCCTTAACCCGCCCCGCCTTACCCGCGCCGTTGTCATCTGGCAACCAAAATGGAAACATTATAGTTTCTCCGCGGGTCGTTTCACCAATCCGTTCGGCCTCTATCCGAAGCGCATCTTCAAGTCAGAAACCAGATTTATCACCCCTCCCCTGGTCTATAGCTATTTCGTCAACATATCCGACCGCAGAGGCTTCTCGCCGTCACTCGGAAGTGCCGGCACTTTCGGAAAAGACGATGTTGGGATGACCACTATCTATTTTGCCGGGTATTCCACGGGGGGTTTGATCACCTGGACATGGATACCGGATCGTCTCGAGGCCCAGCTCGCCCTGGTCAATGGCGCACCGTCGTCCCAGGAGGACTTTACGCGCAGTTGGACCGCCGGTCTGATCGGACATATTGATCTGCGGGTGTTCTCACATTGGCGGCAGGGATTCTCCGCTTCGTGGGGAGGATTCATGCAGTCCGACTCGGTGAACAAAGATCAACTCGGTGGCATTCAAAGCTCATATCGTAATTTTCAGGCGCTGATCGGCACTGATTTTACCATCGATTTGTCAAGGGCCGAACTATCGGGCGAAATAATCGTCGGCCTGTGGCGTGTTCCGATGTATGACCAGGTATGGAGAAAACTATTCGACGGGGTTCCCAATAGTACAGTCAGATCCGACCCAACAACCTTTACCTTGAGGGAGATATCCGCCTATGTCGATCTAAAGATCGACCCATTCATGTTTGAAAGAGGTTACGGGGCGGTCCGATTCGATTACCTGAACTTTACAGGCGTGACATATCCGACTCCTTACAGCCAGGATCTTTACGACTGGGAATGGATAAGCACGAGCTGGGACAACGACGTCGTCAGAGTTTCGGGGTTGGCCGGATACAGATGGACCGAAGCCGTCTCGCTGAAGGCGTCAGCCTATGGCCAATTGGTGCGGAACAATTCCTCCTTCGACAGATATTTCGCGGTGCGCAGCATGATCACCGTCCTCTTCTGACAAGGCAGGACTGCGGTGAGAAATTCCAGGAACTTCTGCTTTTATTGCAAGTGGAGGCAGTCCGGACCGAATTATAGAAGAGCGGTGATCGAGCATTTAATATTCACAAAGTCTCTGCGCAAGGCTTTCCACTTTCAAACCTGGTCGTAACCTCCTTTCCGATGAAGGTAATTCCGATGACCGTTCCATACACCTGTCTTATCCCCACATGACCTGCGGAATCTTCCATATCTTCCGTTGTAAAGCCTGACGATTGATTGATGATAACGAAATCGCCACTCAAGAAGAGCTTGTATCGTGAAGGCGCCTGGGCCGCGTTCGGGGCAGGTGCGGCTGCTCTGGGCACACTGGTTGGGATACGGTTGATTACGGAGATAGTGCCGAAGGAGGTCTATGGTACTGTAAGTCTGCTGGTGGGTCTTGTAATCCTTGGGAGCAATTTTCTTGTATCGCCCTTCACATTGGCGGCCCAAAGATTTCATCCCGAGGCGGTTTTGTCCCATGATGTACCCGGGCTGCGGAAAATTATTGTCGGGATACTGAAGCGGACAGTCGGAGTGTTTGCCGTTGCAACCCTTCTCGGCGGCGCCGTCTATTGCTTGTATAGTCCCACATCATATCTCGTATTCATACTGCTGGCCGCCTTTCTGGTTGTTCAGGCCATGAAGAGTCTCGAGACCTCTCTCCTAAGCGCAGCACGCCGTCAGAGGGAATTGGCAATCTGGAACGCGACAGAAGCGTGGGTCATGCCGATGCTTGTGTTCATGTTCGTGCTCTTGCTTGGAGCCACTCCACAATCGATGCTCTTTGGATATTTTCTCTCTACCGGCGGGATATTGCTCTGTTTCCATCTGCTGCCCGTGCGGCTTGAAGGAATTAACCCGAATCAAGATCCGGATAAACCGGACAGGAAACTAATCGGTGATATCTGGCGCTATGCGACGCCTATCATTCCTCTGGCGCTGGTCGGTTGGATCAACTCCCTGAGCGACCGCTATTTCATCGGCGGCATGCTGGGGCTGGAAGAAGTGGGTATTTACGCCGCGACCTATGGCCTGATCAGCAGACCGTTCTTAATGGTTGGGGGCATCATCAGCCAGACCCTGCGGCCTGTCTATTTTCAGGCCGTGTCTGCGGCTGACAAACACTTGGAAAAAAAGATATTACGAACCTGGATCACCGGTGTGTTTTCAGTCTGCACCCTCGGCGTCGTGGCTGTCTTTTTCCTGCGGGATTGGATCGCACTGTTACTACTCGCTGAGGAATACAGAGGCGGGGCGATACTCATGCCCTGGATCGCAGCAGGCATTGGATTTCAGGTGATCTCGCAGATATTCGTAAACGTGCTGTTTGCATTCAAACGGACCGGGCATATCCTTTTCATTCAATCGATTGGAGCGGCTATCTGTGTTGTTTCTGTTTATCTTCTGGTTGGCAGGTTCGGCCTGATCGGAGCAGCAATGGCATGCCCAGTATATTATTTAAGCGCACTCATTATCGCCTTGATCATTACAAGTAGCACAAAGGCGCACAAATCGTTTGATAAAATTTTGTAAGATTACTCACTTTGTGAATATTTCACTGGGGACTATTTCCATATATCACGGCTGCGTCCCGGTAATTGATAGAAATTGAGAAAGGGTGTGTTCTACCTTTCGGGCACTGAACGCTGTATTAAGCGAAACCGAAAGGAGACGCACCCATGGCGAGAAAGTACGATGTGCCTGCGGACCTGTCAATCGTGCAGCTTGGCTTGACGCTGGAAGAGGATCGGCTGAAATGGCGAGGTGTGCGGTTGGATGATTAACTGCGAGCGGCGGTGGAAGAAGCTAAACACATCGTAAAAGAAAAATTGGAATTCTACATTATTGAGGCAGTTGATATTTACTTGGAAGTTGCTTTGCTTTTACGAACTTCCCGAAAGGCGGAACCAAATTTCCACCACACTTCGGGACGCAGCCGCAAAATGCCTGTCTGACTGGGCGTGAAGCATTTCAGCGGTTCCGTGATGATTGCAGGTATAAAGGTATGCAAAACAACAAAGTGCTTCATTCAATCTATAGAACGAAACAGTCATTCAAAAGCACGGCTTGGAATCAGGTCCGGTTGATCCTCGATCGCCTGAATCTGCTGGGGCTTGCACGATATGTGAACGATAAGATCCGAGGCAACGACTATGATGTCATCGTAGGAGGTATGGAAAGCACGGGATCTACATTTGTATACCAGGTACTGAAGGCGTTAGGGCGCAAACCCCTAAAAGTGCATGGATACTACGCAAGATACGGAATAAAAAAAATCGTGACCTACCGGGATCCGCGTGATGTAATCTGTTCTTATGCTAGAAGGCAGTTGAGAAAAGAAATCGAACAGCTTGGATTAGAAGAAGGGCTATTGAAAGCCCATTCTATTTTGTTCCGAAAGCTGAGACGAGATCTTGATCTGTACCGATACCTGGATGATTCAAGCGCCATCTTAATCCGTTACGAAACCTATTTCGGAAAGCATGAGGAGGTCCTGATCGATCAGTTGTCCCTTGCCCTCGGACTACCGATTACCCTGGATGAAGCGAAAGCAATTCATGATGAGTTTTCACTAGAGAAGAACAAGGCCAGATCCGAGAGCCTTCAGGATTTCTCATCCTACAACTCCTCGCTGATTCATGGTGGACATATCTCCAGCGGAGGTAAGACAGCTGAGTGGAAGGAACTTTTCACCCCAAGGGTTAAGGAGATCGTTGAGAAGGATCTGGAGACGTTCCTCAAGGATTTTCATTACGATCATTGACGAAGTATCATTCCGGTTGTCGACCGCGTTAACGAACCTGGAGAAGACGTTTCCTACCAAGCATGTCGTTTGAATCAGGCCGGATATTCGATCATGTCAGCGGTATCGATTCCGGCTTCATGTTCGTATAATGAGGTGTTCGTTCTCTGAATGGAACTACGGAGCATTTTTCGGAACGGGACACCGCAGCCATAGCCTGGGAAACAAGTGTGAAGAGTAAAATCTTCAGAATGCTTAAACCGATAGTCGAGCGTTGGCCGACCCTGGCAGCGACCTATCGACTCGTTCGTGACAACAGGCCAATCCGTTCCGAACCGCGGGAGACGGCTCTGGGGTTCAAGTTTACCGGCAATGAGGGAATGATGCGCGGTGAATTCGAGCCCGTGGAAACGGAGCTCGTCAACAGGATCCTCCCCCACATTGATGTGTTCATCAACATCGGCGCGAATATCGGCTACTATGTCTGTATGGCTCTGAAGCACGACAAGAAAATCGTAGCCTTTGAGCCGATCCCACGCAACATCCAGTACCTCCTGCGAAACATCAGGGCGAACAACCCGGACAGTTCGGTGGAGGTCTATCCCTTAGCGCTGAGCGATTCAGCCGGCATTGTCGAAATATACGGAGGAGCGACGGGGGCGTCTCTTGTGAAAGGCTGGTCCGGAGCATCCACGCAGTACGTCTCGCTCGTGCCCGCTTCAACCCTGGATCTTATGCTGAACTTCCGGGGAGAGAAGTGCTTTATTCTTGTGGACATCGAAGGTGCCGAGAAGCGCATGTTGGAGGGCGCTGAATCATTGCTCGACCAGACACCCCGGCCAATCTGGATGGTTGAGATCATGATCAAGAACCACCAGCCCAAAGGCGTCAGTATCAATCCGAACCTGATCTCAACCTTCAAAATGTTTTGGGATAGAGGGTATGAGGCGTGGACAGCGACAGAAAACTCCCAGCTCGTCGAGTTTGAGCAGCTGGAAGAAGTCGTGAAGACAGGGGTCGATCCCTTCAATACGTCCAACTATATCTTTGTCGAACGTGGAAAGAAGGGAGAATACTTCTGAGCCTGAAACCGACCTTGGTCTGAATGCGAAGAGCGAGGCCACTATCTCCGGAACGTGCCATGATGAGAGTTCCATCTCAGGTGGCTGAGAGGTCTCCCATCCCATTCACTCTGATCGTTCCGGTTTCGGAGCCGAGGTCGAGGTGTTTGAAGCAAGATTTTGTGAGACATTTTTCGTGAAATACTTAGGGTCAAGACTAGAACAGCGGGTCTTCCCGGATGATTTTCAACATGAGCTGATAGAGATTTTAGGTTCGGTTATTGAACCTGAACTCACACTCTTTGAGATGAAGATAGAACGTAGATTTGTGGATTCCACGAAAGCGTCTTGTTGAATATAATAACTGGACCGAATACGGCCATGTTTCATCAGGCTTTAAAACGCATTCCAATATTTCTGCTTGCAAATTCGATGATCAAGGCGCGTCTTCAGGAACGAAAGGCCCGGCGGGGACTGGCCCGGTATCATAGGGAGGCGGCGCGCAGCGGGATCAGCTGCCCTCAAGGCGAGGAATTGAAGCGGGCGTTGCGCCGTCGACTGGCGAAACGGCGCTCGGGACGAGGAGCGAAGCCGAAGGGCAAGCTTCGCATATTCATGGCCTACTACGTGGGAGACTGGGAATGGGCCCTGCCGCTTTCGCTTGAACCCTTCGGGAGGGTCACCACATTCGACTGGCGGACGCACGGGTTCGATGACCGGTGGGAAGACTGGCTGAAGAACCGGGAGGGGATGAACCGGGCAATGTTGGAGGCATTTTTCACCGCCAACCGTGAGGAGCCGGTTGACGCCGTAGTCGGATATCTTTCAGGGTACAACACCTCGCCGGAAACGCTTCGAAAGATGGCCGAAGACGGGGCCGCAATCTTCAATTTCTGCTTTGACGACAAACTCAACTTCCCCGGAATGAAGAGGGGCGGCCGGTACGTCAGCCCGGCTGGAATCGCTCACACCGTGGATCTGAACCTGTCCAATACTCCGGAATCGGTGATCAAGTACACTGTCCACGGCGGACTTGCCATGTTCTGGCCGCAAGGGGCGTATCCCGAAGTTCATCGCCCATACAATATTCCTTTCGAGTTCGATGTAAGTTTCGTCGGGGCCTGCTATGGTTGGCGGCCTGTTTTAATACGCCGTCTCGGAAGACTCGGAATAAAGGTGGAGTGCTTCGGGCGAAGCTGGCCGAATGGAGGGTTGTCCGATGAGGAGATGATCAGACTCTATTCCCGCAGCCGTATCAACCTCGGTTTCGCAGGGATCGGCCACTCACGAAAACTAATGTGCCTCAAGGGACGGGATTTTGAAGTCCCGATGAGCGGCGGGCTCTACCTGACACAGGATAATCCCGAACTCGCGCTGGTCTATGAAATCGGCAAGGAGATCATGACATACACAGACGAACGGGATTGCGCCGAAAAAATCAGCTATCTCCTCGACCACCCGAAACAGGCCGCTGCAATACGTCTGGCAGGAAGGCAAAGGTGCCTGGCGCAGCACACCTGGCAAAAGCGCTTCGAACAGATGTTTACTCTGGCCGGGATCATGGAGGGCGCGAGCCGATAACATCGGCAGACTTCATCGATCACAGGGCATTTCGCATGAGAAGAGGGATCACCGTGGAGAAAGCGGCTTTCATCACCCGGCTGGGGAGAATCCCACTGGTCAGAACCATCCTGCGAAATGTCGCGCGTTGGTATCGCGAGGGTTCGGTGGTCACCATCAGGAACGGCCTCCTCGCCGGTACCAGATGGAAGCGAAGCCACAGATACGTGAATGGATATTGGATCGGTATATATGAATTGCCGATCCAGGAATGCCTGGCAAGGGAGCTGAAACCGGGCAACGTCTTTTACGACATCGGTGCGAACGCCGGATTCTTCACCCTGCTCGGAGCGAAACTCGTCGGTCCCCAAGGCCATGTTTACGCCTTCGAGCCGCTTCCTGAAAACATTCGATCAATCAGAGATCAAATCAGCCTGAACGGTATCGTGAACTGCATGCTGGCCGAAGCCGCAGTCACCGACAAGGCGGGAAGGACTGAATTCTCGCAAGGGTCCGGCCTCACTCAGGCTCATATCAGGCGCCCTGATGAAGAGTGTGGGCAGGTCACCGTCGTGAAAACTGTTTCCCTCGACGAGTTCGTTAAAGGTGAACCTCCCCCAGATTTCATCAAGATGGATATTGAGGGTGCCGAGTACCTGGCATTGCGGGGAGCCGACAGATTGATAAAGGGATCGAATCCCCCCAGATTCCTGATCGAACTTCATGGTAACATTTCCCAAGAGGTATACAGGACGCTTACTGAAGAGGGTTATATTTTCTTCGACCTCGAGCGGTCGCTCGTCGAACCGTCGAAGCTGCCGCACCATGTACTCGCCTGTCCCGGGTGATCCGGTACCGGCGAGGCGTGCTCCGGGTATCTGTTTCTTACGGAGTTTTCAAGAAGAAACGATCAATATGACTGACATTGATTACAGAAGGCGGATTTACAAGAACTACGCCTCTCGTTTTCAGGATGCGGACTCGGTCTTCGATGCAGTCGCCGCGGAGCGCTGGGGGCGGGCCTACGACTACTACCTGCGAGACTGGCTGCCGGGGCAAAAGGACGCCGAAATTCTGGATGCCGCCTGCGGGAGCGGGAAGCTCCTGCGCTATTTCAAGGTAAGGGGTTATACCAACCTGACCGGTGTTGATATCAGTCCGGAGCAGGTCCGTCTGGCGACTCAGGTCATGGACAACGTTATTGAAAAGAACGTGCTGGACTTTCTGGAACAAAAGGATGAAATCTACAACCTGATCATCGGGCTGGACATCATCGAGCACCTCTT
>SDBV01003407.1_pt1 | contig 23507 bp, 25 predicted proteins | sample 2277081 | NCBI WGS metagenome assembly SDBV01 (sample SAMN10402039, study PRJNA504765) | marine sediment metagenome | isolation source: marine sediment core GS10_PC15, 223 cmbsf | place: Arctic Ocean: Southern Knipovich Ridge | collected 2010 | reverse complement strand
TTATTTTTATTACTTTAATCGCTTCTTTATGAACATGATGAGCACAGTTGCGGCTTATGAGCGGGATCGCGTTTGTTATCGTACTTCACGAGGTATCAAGAAGCGGCAAAAGAATGGCGAGCACTTCGGCAAGGTTCCAATAGGCTTTAAACGATCGAAAGAAGTCACGAAAGATGGTAAGACCGTTCGCGTCTTTTTAGATCCATGCATTGAGGAACGAAATGCTGTTGAGTATGCTAGGGCATGGAGCAAAGCAGGGCTATCGTCAGGGCGAATAGCCGAGCGGCTTGCCGCTGAAGTTGGCCTGTTTAGGGACAAGCCCTGGAAAGCCAGAACGATTCGCAAGATGATTACAAAGATTCATCGTTGGGAGAAAGAGGCGGGAAATGGAGAGAAAGCGACTACTTATTTTGAAAGCCAGTACGATAAAGAAGGTGGTTCGGAAAGCGCATAAGTGGGAGTCTGCTCCTGAAATGGAGTGATTCTACCACAGCCTTCCTCGCATGTAACGAAATTCTCGCTAGTTGACTGTACAATTCGGCCTCGGCATACTCTGCACCGGAGAAATGCTGAGGCCGAATCTATTTTGGTACTAGAAAGACCATTCTCTTCTGCGATCTTCTTGCAGTAATCTCGTGAGATCTCGAATGTCGTACTTGCTCGGTCGATGTCCTTGCAGACCCGTAACACCGTTCCTGTCCCACCGAAGGGATCAAGCACTCTATCGCCCTTGGCAGTCGAGAGCTTCACGCATCGCTCAATCAACCCCTCGTGTAATTGTGTGAAGTGCCATCGCCGGCGCTGCCTTGAATTGCCTGTAACCCTTGGAAAGTCGAATACATCGTTAGGCACGCGGCCATCTGGATTAGCCCGCTGGTCACCTTTCCTCTGCCGCTCAGACTAGACGCGTATCTGATCCGGGTACAATGGCGCATCAGGCCACCGGAGCCGCCACATGGGTCGGTAGCCACTTCCCAAGTCATGCTTGTTGTACTGACCAAAGGTGAAAATCTGGACCATGTGTTTTTTCTGGAGATCGGGAGGTGTCAAGCCATGAATAATTTTCCCCATGACTGCCGTGTATTTAGCGTTGTAGCTAAACCAAGTAATTCCCGCGACACTAATGAGCTTTTTCACCCACTTGGATAGCAACTCGCAGTAGTCTTTATGAGGCAGGTTGTCGTCATACCCGTTGTATTTAAGGCCAATGTTATCAGGAGGGTCAGCAAATGCGCAGGCGTAGTAATTGTCACCAGCGATCTGAATGCCATTGAGCCAGTCGGCGCAGATGAGCTTATGCTTGTTTAGCATTGCTTTGATGATCCTCTCTTGAAGTCGCCAGGGGTACACATATCGCTATCGTACCAATCAATATCCCCCATGGCTTCGTAGCACTCTAGATGCATCCAATCGTGTTTGAATTCGCAGCACTCTAGATGCATCCAATCGTGTTTGAAACCGTCGTACATGTATGCACGATAGCGTGCTTGGCTGCCTTTCACAATTTCCTCGGCGCACCATCTGCAGTAGTGAGCTTTGCGGCACTTGACAACTTTACTCTTGAGTTCTGTGTACATTACTTCTCCCATAATCCCATTCGTCCCAGCCCCGATAAATCTTGGCGTACGCTAGGCCCCATTCGTCTGAATGATCCTCATAGTGGCCGGCACCAAACCATGTCATGGCATGGGCCCATTCATGTAGAATTGTATCTACGCGAGTAGGGAACCATTTTTGCATGTTGATACGAATAATGAAAGAGCCTCGCTTAAAATCAGTTTCACCATAGGCACCCTTTAGTGCAACGCTTCGCACGTCAACGGGGTACCGAAGCGGAAACTCTTGGCGAAGCCAAGCTAGTAGGCGAATCCATTTTCGTTGAGTCGTCATGGTGATTATGATCCTCCTTTGAATATGACCTCTAGTCGAGAATGGATATACTCCCGGGGTTGCGAGTCTCGCATCGTATTCCATGGTCTAGGAAACGTAATCACGTGTCCGCCTTTTTGTCTGAATTCATCAATATTAACAGGGGAATCATCAATCAGTATAGACCCAGGATGGGCGCATACGCTTTTGGGTTGACCAATCAGATATTGTTTCTGAATCCATGACGGCATTGAGCGGCGAATCCATTTTGTCTTGCCATCGGCGCAACCAGGCGCTCCAGTTGGTTTTGTAAGCAGACAGACGTTCTCTTTACCAGCAAATTCTGCGCAGGCCTCAAGAAGCCAATCGCAATGCTTAGTTAATGGCAAATAAGTCCAGAATGATTGTGGGAACCGATCCCAGAAGCCTATGCTCGAAAGACATGCGTTAGGCAACATTTCTCTTGCGGCTTGAACGATATCATAACCCCATTCTGGCTTGTAAGCGCTGTAATCGCGGCAAAGAATCGGGCAACCGAGAAAATTCAAGGCAGTAGGCGTCATGCAATTCAGAACGTCATCAACGTCAACGAAGATTGTTTTAGAAGGTTCCATTAGTATCTCCTTTAATATCCCCAAAGCTGTCTAATAGCGCTTCTTCCTCACGCGACTTCAGGTACTCATGGAGGTAGCCAAATGCATTAAACAGGATTGCGCAAAGTAATTCTTCTATATCGAATCGGTGTCCATCATTTGCGTCAAAGGTGGGGACGCCACGATAAACAGCGTGCGCGTCTTGTGCGTGTCGATACAGCGATTTCATATACTGGCTAAACGGGATGCCTCGTTGCCAATTGTCACCGTCCCGCATGGCCCCATCAGATTGCTTGCGGTGCCTGTGCATGTAGAGGGCATAGCTTCGCAGGGCACGCGGCGAAAGGAATGCCTCGTAGTCAAGTTTGTCTCCAAGCGTATCACGAGTGGCGCCGGTGTCGAATGTTCGTACTTGATCGTTCATTTCCTTTTTTGCCTCCTGGTATTGGGTTCCAACTTTTCCTTTATCATCTGCCCCTACAATTCGCTGGCATCTCTCACAGATAACCGTAAATTTCCAACATCGTCCTTTACGATTTTGTATCCATTCGTTCGTACAAACGAATCGGTTGAAGCCACATTTACAGAGAAATTGTTTTTTCATTTCTTTACCTTTTTTGATGAGTTTTCGAGATAGTTAATTGCTACTGCTAAGATTTCTTTTGAGTCGCCAAGCATACCAATCGCAGTGTTGCATTTCTTACAAAGCCACCCACGAAAATTACCGCTAATATGATCGTGGTCTAAGTGGAGTTTCCTTGCGCATTCGATTTCTGGTACTCCGCAGATGTGACACCTGCCTGTGAGGGCTGCTTTGAGTTCTTCTACGCTTGCCGTACATGGTGCATATCCAAGCTTTTTTGCTGAGGCTCTAGATTGGCTCAAGCATGTCTTCTCTGGATTATTAACCCTATTCAAACGCCTGGATTCTTTGACTTTTTTTGGGTTTACTTTTCTGTATCGACTGCTGTATTCAGCTAAACACACCTTACACCACGAATGTAAGCGATTATTTGCCTTGACATAACTAAATTCTTCAACAGACATCTCGGCCTTGCATTTCGTACACGTTTTCATTTTCTCTTCCCTTTTTGTTTTCGCCATGGGTCGGTTAGGAAAATAGGCTTAGCTTCAACGATACCATACTCGCGGTCGATAATAAGGAAGGCTTGAGAAGGATGCTGAAAGTCGGCCTTGATTTCCAGACTAAATTCCGAATATCCTATCAGTGACGAGCAACACACCCAAGATGGATAGTGGAATAAAAACTGGTGAAAGTGTCCAAAAACATCCAGATCTACAGCTTCCAACTTGTTCCACTGAGCGATGGATTTATTGACAGGAATCGTAACGCCCCCTACTCCTCCTTGATAACGCATCGAATCCCCGTGGTGGAATCGTACCTTGCGGCCTATGATCTCGCATATATTATGGTAGCCTTCACCAATCTTAAAGGTAACGCGAGGCTCGCTCTTGTAATACCGAGCGAGCGTCATATACAACATCCACTCGAATGAGTTCTTATGCGAAGTCTTTATTCGTTTCTTGACGGTTGTCCGGCTATGATTGCCGCAGCAAGTGGGCAGGTAGATCGGAAGACCGGTCTCCTTCAAAAGGAAGTCGATCCCGGAGCAGATCATCTCCTGGAGAAAGACGCACGCTTCTACGGGTGAGAGGGTATTTGTCTCCAGCAATTCCTCGTGGATATATCCTGTCAATAAATCGCCAAGAAGCGGATGCCATAATTCTGATACCCTCTTGCGGTGGTTCTGGTATTCAATATTCTCGACAATGCCAGAGTAGAAACACTTGATCCGAGTCTCCGCGATTTTCAAGTCAAACTTATTCTTTCCGTTCACAGCCTCCTTGAAAACACGCTCTTCCACGTGCCAGTCCGTGGCCGGCGCAACAGCAGCGACAGCCCCCTTATCTAACCGCTTAGATCTCTTGAGCTTCTGAGTCGGAAAGTCCGTACTGATGCCGATCATGGCATCAAAACGCTCTTCAGCAAGTAAGAGATCTTTGGTTACTTGTCCGTACTGCCGGCGCCACTTCGCGGTTTCAGACTTTGCCTTCGCTAGTTCGAGATCGTGACCTTCTGTTACTACACCTTGTACCAGGTCGCTGGGATTTTTTTTGTTCGTCATGGATCAACTCCTTTAACTTACGTACAACGCTTCTTTCGGTAATAACAATGCCAAGCTCTTCAGAAAGTTTACGGGCAACTACATAGATAGCTGCCCCTGGTTGATTGTATAGTTCCCGGGCAACATCAAGTACGTAATCCTGGTCACATCTCTCAAGATGATTGAACCAATTTCCTTTCGAGGTAACAGTGCTCTTGACGAGATCTGATGCTCTTCTCTTAGCTTTCTTCTTAGTCATGAGTATTTCCTTTCTTTTAGTTTCCTTCCTGGCTATGAGTATTGTCCTTGAGCAACTAGTCAATTCGTTTGGTTTTTCAGTCATGAGTATCTCCACGGATCTCTTTGATGATATCGTTAGCCCTAGAAGCAATTCCGCAAAAGAGCGGACTTGCAACGACCCCGAGATCGCTAAGGCTAACGACGTCACAAGCTACGTCGAACAATGCATCTGCATGAGATGTAAGATCTCTCAAAGTAACACGCTTATGCACTTGCGGAGGTTCTTCGTGCATTGCCTCTATATCTCTTCGACATACAGAACAAACGAGAGCCATTCGCTTCTTATTCCCTCGCAGGAGACGGATATAATAATACCTATGGATGGCCAGTACAACTTCTGGTCGCACGCGAAGATCTGCGGAAATGACCTTGACCGGAAAACCGCCGATTAACTGGAAAATAATTCGTTCGCGGACATCTAGTGGACACCCTGCGGTAAGCGTCATGGCTTTTCGAATCCTCTGGATTGCTTCATGTCCAGAGTTCGTGTCAGTTCCTATCTTGCTATTTGAGTGCCCCTGGTGGATAAGGGAACGAATTCGCTCTTCTTTTTTGATGGCTAACATTCAGGGCTCTCTATCCTTATAAGAATAAATTCAACACGAGGAAACTCAGGATCAAATTTAAATTCTGGTTCGGAGCGAGTCATGTACTCGGGGGTATCATCAGGCACAAGCCCGGAATCAGTGATGCCATCATATGCCGACTTGATAGCGGCAATTGCATTATCAGTATCGCGCCGTCGCTTTGTTGCATGATAGAAAGTCACTTGCACTTTGACATGCGGCCAAGGTATCGTGTCGACTTCTTCTTGCCCTACCCGCTCCATGGCCAGCTTACGATATCTCTTGGCTGCGCTGGCTTTTGCAAATCGTCCCTGCATCGACCCAATTGGATGATTAGGGTGAAGGTTTTTTGCGGGAAGCGGCAAGATGATAACGAAGAATTCATCACTCATTGATTCCCTCTGGTGCAAATTCTGCTGTCCAGTAATAGATTACCCCGCCGGATGTTCTTGCAATAAGTCTACCGGCCTCGACTAGATCCTGAAGAAATTCAGCACGCTCATTCATCCTGAGCCATGGAGAACCTTTCGTAATTTGCCCCTTGGTTCTTCCTTTGTGTTTCATTATCTCGATGTAACGCTCCAGCCGATTCTTCTTGACCTCTATTATGGAACCTGCTATTCGACCAACTGTCGCATAACCGAAATCGCGAAGCAAATAAACGATCAGACGACAAGAATAATCGGCTATCGCAGCATCAATTACAGGATTGTCAAAATCTATGCCTGCTGCATAAATCAAAGCAACACGACGGGAGTTCTCTTCAGCTTTCATCCACAGGCGACTCAAGTCATGATTTTCAATTCCGATATCACCAGAGAATTTGTCAAGCTTTCTGAAGATTGCCATTGCTTCACTAGTGCTTGGCACAACTAATTGATGAGGACCCACGGTATCTACTTGCCACCCCCTGATTCGCTGCCATTCCAAAAGATTGCCGTCTTCGCTTGGGCATCTAATCTCACGATCAAACCACATTCTGCACCACTCGACAAGTTCCAGCGGAGGCCTAGGCTCGGTAAAGTCCTCTTCCTTTTCCGGCGTCGTGTCAGTCCGAAATACCAAACACCGAGACAGCCACCCGTCATGCAACTCTTCAGGTGATAAGCCAGCAATAAAACGATCTGGTTCCGAGACGCCCCAGATGCAACAACACGGCTGTATGAGTTCGCGATCTGATTCGGAGTCGGCAAGATCTTTTGCTGTGTACTTATCCTCTGCATGGGAGTAGAGCTTTATTAACAACGGCACAATCTTCTTGGCATATACGTTATTCCCGTTCTTGATATCAGACAAAAGATGCCCAATCTCATCGAGCAGGTAGACCGTATTCGCTTGCCTCGATAATCGCGTTAAAATAGCCGAGTCAGATGCTATGTCATCACCACCTATTATTTTTGATATCTGTGCGAATTCACAAAGTTTCCGGATGCATTTTTGCGCATGTGCTTTCCCTGCTGAAGAATCCGCCACTCCCATGCAATAAATGTTTGTCCGCATTCCTCGGTGACTTTTGATCTTCCTTCCAAATAACGCACCGAGGAATGCTAAGCTGCAACCAAGAGTCAAAAAGGGTTGCTTCCGTATGGAATTTGTATTCATCCACGAGCAAAGCTCTCCAAGTTTCCCCATCGGAGCCGTAAGAAAATTCAACTCCATTTGAGGCGGACGAGTTCTGAAGAAATCTGACTTACTATGAACCACAGGAGCAGCGACAGGATCAATTATGCCCACGCAGATCTTTTCTATTGAAGCAGTTAAAACAGGACCCGCCTGGGGGATTTCTACATATTCCGGATCATTCCTGAGCCAGCCCCGAGGCTTCCTCGGGGGGTTCTTTCTGGACTCTGTAATCTTGCGGCTGAAATCCTTCTGATCCTTACCATTACTCATGTCCCATGGTGGCTCGCAACGCGGGTTATACTCAGACACGAGCACAGAGTACGCCTCAGTGTCCGTAAGCTCCCAGCCGTGGGTGAGGCACCCTGCCGCCCACAGGAGCTTAGAATGCCCATTCTCTCCTTGGATGGCAGGGTCGAGCGTGACGATCCAGCGTTTGATTCGATCTGCAAGTCTACCGAGATCGCCCTGGGGTTGTGCGGGCAGCGCTGAAGGCGTCTCAAAGTCAGGCTTTGGAATAGATCGGAAGTAATTTGGATACTCACGAGGCTCGATCTTCCAAGGCTCGCATCCCGGGAACCAAAAGTAATTCTTACCATTTGGATGAAGACTCGGAGCAAGCAAAATGTAATATCCATCACCTCGTATGTCAATACCTGGCCGGAAGCTATTTTTGTTGGCGGGAGGATTGTCGGTTTTGTAGATTAGGTGCATTCCGCCGCGAGGAGTCCATTGTGCTACGGTTTGTATAAGACCCGGAAATTCCTCTAGGGATTTATAGCCGCTGACCTTCTCGCTTATGTCTACATCCACTGCATACAATTTGGAATCTCCTCCACAGGCAAAACCAATATTGTAGTCCGGATTCGTCGCCCACCATTGGCTAATCTGTGCGGAATCAGTAGTTGCGTCTTTGACGCCATGCTTTGTGGCTGGTTCTTTTTGTCCAGGCTTGCATGGAAATATTGGCCAACCAATGGAGGCATACCACAATGCTGCGCTTGAGAGATTATTCATGCATTCACTTTATCCGTTTTGGTGATTTCTTCGTTATATGCAATGACCTCCCAGTTCCTTCCTTTTCTCTTAACGGTAATTGTTTTCGTGTATTCGGATATCCCTTGGCATAGGAACAAATAAGCAAGTGCTTCATTCACAGTTGCTGCCCTTCTACTTTTGGCCTCATGGTAAAGACCAAACCGTTTCTCCCACCATCTCTTAGCCTTGGTTCCCGCAAAGCCTTCATGGTCGAGACAAATCCATTCTGAGAACATACTTTTCCCGCAACGGTACTGGACTCGCAGGCTGTCTGGAGAACCGAGCTTACGATGCCGAGCCGCGAAAACAGTATGGACCTCATGGACCTCTGGTATGTCAGAAAGGATCGATCGTTGTGAAACTTTAGCTTCATGCATTCGTTTTTCACGATCAGCTGCCTCCATTTTTTCAAGTACTACTCTGGGTATCTCCCACCCACAAGATGGACACACTCCTGCTGCACGCGAAAAAGATTCTCGACATGCGCCGCAGACAGCCATTTTAATTGTATCGTTGCCAAGCATATCAATTGGCCCGTGCTCTTCGATACAGCCGGCAAAATCAAGCACGAGACAAAATTCTTTCCCTCCGTAAAGACGCAACCCACGTCCTACCATTTGAGAAAATAATCCGGCTGATAGAGTTGGGCGCAACAAGACAATACAGTCAACGCAAGTCGCGTTGAAACCCTCTGCGTAGACGTTGACATTGCAAATTGCACGAAGTTTTCCAGTCTTAAAAGCCTCTGATCTTGCATTCCTCGCTACCTCGTTAGTACATCCTGTGACAACTGGTGCGTATATTCCATGTCGTTGTAGCTCCTTTGAGACGTTATTGCAATGACTTACATCCACGCAGAAGAAGACGGCTGACTTGCGATTTTCGGTATTTATAATTCGTACCGCTTCAGCAACCGCTTCAGCGATTATCGTCCTCTTGTTCGTCGCTTCCGCCAGGGATTTGATAATATATTCCCCATTGCTATTGCGTTTCACTCCTTCCAGCTTTGGCTGGATGACTCCGACTTTCGACCGAAGCTGGCACAGATAACCATCGCGGATAAGGCTAGTGACTTCAACCTCATAGCAAATTTCGTTAAGCAAATGATCTTTGTGGCAGATTGACCCGCAACCCATGCGGAAGGGGGTAGCAGTCCATCCGATAACACGGAGGGCTGGATTCCACTGTCGGCAACCTTGTAGAAAAGTTCGATACTTTCCCTCTCCTCTAATAGGAATGCGATGCGCTTCATCGACCATGGCAACATCCCATGGAGGAAAATCCCCGGATCTCTTGTAAATGGAGTCAATAGAGGCGAAGAGTACGTCTGTGTCGTGGTCTCTGCGTCGGAGAGAGGCTGAGTAAATTCCGATACATATCTCAGGGCACATCCCTTGTAACTCAGCGGCATTTTGCTCAATAAGCTCTTTTCGATGTGCGAGAATGATAATCCGCACATGAGGGGATTCTGACTTCCATTTTCTGATGATCCAGGCAATAAGGGCACTCTTTCCTCCTCCTGTTGGGATAACCACGCAAGGATTCGTTTCCTTCGTACAGATGTGCTCATGAAGAGCATCAAGTGCTGCTTGCTGATAAGGGCGGGGCTTTAGAATCATTGCGTGCAGTGCACTGTGAAGTAAGTCTTGAAATCCATTTTAATACATACCTGCCAGACACCAGAGCAAACCATTAAAGCGCCTGCCGACAGAGGCACATAAAGACCCCACTCGAACTGAATCGGATATACGTAAGCGACAGTTGTCATTTTTCTTCGCTTTCCCTCTTGAGACCATTCGTTAATTCAACAAACAGCTTCGCGTACGCAAGCGCAGCCGGACCTAGTGGCATGCTTGGTGATTTGTTATCCCCTTCGACTACTACGGTAGCGACGTGGCGACCGTCAGCAGTATGAATCGTTATACGGCCGCCGGCCGCCATGTGTGTTCTTGTATTAAGCGGAAAATCAGAATCTGGCAATTTAAAGTCCTTGAGCATGCCAACGTAACTCTTCAGGAATTTTAGAACTCTCTCTTCGTTCATTTCACGCCCTCTCTAATTTGTGCCCCATGTCCGTTTAGCAATACGACTGCAAGCCGACCTCCTTTAAACTCGGCAACATTCCGGTCGTCCGGAAGTTTACTGATCTCAAGCGGCTCTAACGACCAGAAATCTTCTCGGTACCGTTCGGACCACTCATCCGCGAGTTCCGTCTGATGCCCTTCCCAGACAATCCGGGTATCCTCCTCTGGATAGCGATTCAGAATATCATCACAGGCATCTGTAGCGACAGCGCCCATGGCTTCCTTAGCACCAAGGATCATCTCATTTGTCAAGTCTTGCTTACGGAGAGTCATAAGCTCAGCAGTCGAGAAACCGCGATCATGCGCTCCATGGTACCATGTATCCGCATAAGACGTGAAGACGATATAATCATCTCCAGCCAGGTTCTGACCATGACCAATTGGCTCAGCGAAAGGCAGCATACTAGGGAGGAGCAAATGTTTGTCACATGCATCGTCCTGCTCGAATGAAGATAATGATCGGCCATGTTTCGAGCAGAACCATCGTGCATGCCCGTCAAGCTTTGGTGTAGCATGACAACATTGGCGACAAGAGGAAGTTACGATCGGTAGCGCTACATTGCCAGTCCCCCAGCAGATTTCCTGCGCGTCGCACCACGAGCAGAGATAATAGTCGCTTCGATTGTACGGCCGTTCGGGTGGCTGATTATCGAAAATTACTCGTTTCGCTCGTTCCATGAGACCTTCGCAGAAAGCTTGATCGTGATGAATTCGCTCAGTGTAGAGTTCATCCGTATCCTTATTCACCGCCATATATAACGCCCGCTTCATGCCTGTCTTATGCATGTAGATTTGCATCTGGGCATAATGCTGTGGCTTCGATTTCTGAACTTCATCTTTTACGAGCTTGACAAATGACTTATTGTTATGTGTTTTGAATTCAAGTACATGCCAAGTCTTAGGCGCTTCTGGAATGCCTAACCCAGCGCCGTCCAAATGACCGCTAAAGTGTCCACTAAGATCGCTGATTGCAAACTGATTGCCGTCCTGATCTATATCATGAATATCGCATCCGATAGATCGAAGATCCGTAACCAGGCGAATCTCTTCCAAGTCCCCAGTCTCCCAGAGGCGATATATGCGACCCTCGATTTCAGGCTTAGTGGCTTGGCGGAAATCATACCACAAGTATCGCTCGCAATGATGTCCAATTATTGAAGCACCAAGATACTTGCGAGACGACACTCTGTCCCCAGCTTTCTTGTAGTGCTTGTAAATCTTTTCAGCCGTCTCTGAGGACTTTGGTAGGTAAGGGGTAATGTCAGCCATTAATCTTTCCTACTATAGGCACCTTGACAGTAATGGCATCCTTAACGGGCGCAACTGAAACATACTTTGATATCAATTCAAAAACCGCTGGAGTGTTTTTACGATACCACTCATATAGCTTTAAGTCAAGAGTTTGGGTGGTCTTGACGGCAATCGGTACTTCAACTGGCTTCCCGATTTGCTCGTTCAGAGAAAACATAACAGTCTTGATCTCGGGAAGATCTGCCGTGTACTTCAGTCCACGTTTGACAATAATTTTTGTGCCATCTTCAAGGGTCTCAGTCTTTTGCCCGACTTCTGGACCTTCGATCAATCGAGCGATAGCCTTCTCAGCGACAAAACGAGTGGCCCTTGCTTGTTCTTCGGCACCCTTTGCACACATGAACTTCCTGGCGAGAATCCTTAATTCTTGATCCCTCTTCATGTTCTTTTCTTTCTTGATGATTATAGTAGAATATTTGCGATACCCAAATTGCATTGACAATCGTGCAGGACAATCCAGCGAACCATGACCATGGGGTATTCATAGTTATATAGAAATAACAATTCCAGACACCCCAGAAAACCATCAGAGTCATAGGAGCGAGATTCACTCCTCTCACTTGCTTGTCAATTTGCAAGCGATAAACATTTGCAATCAATAAGCATGCTGCCGCAAACTCAAAACAAGCATTGATTATATCTGGAGTCATGAAAATTCCAAAAAAATCGACACGCAGCAGCCACTCGTAGTCATAAGGGCAATTCACTGCATGTCGGCGAACTAGAAGGGTTACATTATTTCTTGAGCCATGGCGCCTGAGTCGCAGCAGGCACAGAAGCTATCGTCGCAGCAGGCGCGGCTTGCGGTGCCACAGCGGGCGCTTGAGCGTACTGCCCCGATAAGAGAGGCTGTGCTTGCACTGCTGGAGCTACAGGAGCAGCCACTGACGCTGGAGACTCTTGCACATGCGCATACCCTGAGACCGCAGGTGTACCAGGAGCGGCTTGTGCCACCGCACCACCCGCCTGGGCGTGATGCATGGGAGCAGACACTGGCGCCGCTGGAGCGATCGGGGCTACTGCTGATTGCGCTTGCCCAGCGGGCTTGTACGTCCGGATGTTGTTGTCACCATCCTTAACCTTGACGCATGCAACAACCATCACCTGAAGGAGCATGTCCGTATCCTTCAGGTCAGGAATTCCAGCCGCAACGCAGAGAGCGCCAAGGCTTCTCTGCGCCATTTTGACAGCTTCAGGATTCTTGTTGTGAATATTAAGACGATCCCAAAGGTGACGTCCCTTAGATGGACACTCATCTAAGATCACCATATCCACTTCGACGTAATGTCCATCCCCGGCTTTGGTTTGCTTAATTTCGCACTTCTCAACTTGGACAACATAATTGCCCGGAGGAACAACATCGGGTGGAGCGGTCGCAGGATCGAAACCTTGTCCGCTAAAAAAGCCAGTTAGGTCTGCCATGAAGAAACCTCTCTTGAAAAAGAAATGAAATAGTTACTGAGCCGCAACCGCAGCGACGGCTGCCTGGTAGTGCTCCCATGAAAATGGAAGTTCGTAAGGGAGTCGACCGTATACGCCTCGACCGCCCCCGGGATGTGCTGGTCGCTTCTGCGTGAAGAGGAAACGATGTCCGCCAGTGGTATCCATGCCCTTTCCTGTTTCTTTGCCGAAGCCCGCTTTCTCTACCTTGACGACAACTTTTGTGTTTGCGAAGAGAATTGCATCGGCCCAGCGGTACAGAAGGTTTGCGGCCTTGATATTGATATCGGCAATGTACCGATCGTAATCTGGCCCCTCGGGATTGTTGAACGCCTTAATGATGACATGTCCTACAATGATCGAAGCCATGTTTTGATGCGTTCTTAATGCATCAAGATATTGTGTAAGAACTCGCCACTCCGCAAGTGCTTCGATATACCCCTTGCCATACCCACCGAGTACAGTTTCAATTGACGTGGCGCCGTCATTACGAGCTCGTACGTCATTCCACATAAGTGGCTCAAGCGTACTAGCAGAATCCACGACGACAGTCTGATATGAATGGCCGCCGTCCAAGAGAGACTGAAGTGCGGATTTTACGTCAGCAAAGCAAGTGCTTGGAGGGAATTGCGGCACTTGGATAACTACTCCGCTTGTATCGCGTATATCGTCCAGGCCCTCCTCGCCCATGATAGGAATAAAGCATGGCGAGGGAGCACAGGCAGCAAACGTCGACTTGCCAATCTTTTCCGTACCACAGAGGAACATGCGAGGCGGGCGAATACCAAAGCCGTCTCCGATTGAACTCAGGTCAAATGTCATTTGTTATTGCCTTTAAGATTTCTTTCTCTTCTTTTGCCTTGTCTGCTTCAGCAAGTTGCGAATTAAGTTTCGTAAGTTTCTCTTCATGAGTGATAAGCTTCTCGAAGTCCCGCATAGCCTTAGTGAGGATATTGTAGTACTCTGTAGATGCCTCTCGGTACCACTTGTTCTCTGTCGTGAGCCTGTCAATCTTCTTTTTTGCCTCATTGAGGCACTTCTCTAAAGACTGCTGCGCAAGTATCGAGTTTTTATGATTTTCTAACGTTGAACTCATAGTCTCTACTGCTTGATTTTCAGTCTCTACTGCTTGATTTTCAGTCCCTACTGCCAATCGCAAGGAATTGACCAGCTTATCCCATTCCTTACGCAAAATCCATTTCGCTAGCCATGTGATTAGTTTTTTCATTTGATAAGTTTCTTTCGATGAAATAGAAAACGGACGAACACGATTGAAATCAGGGAAAAGAATATTATAGGGAATCCTCATGTTCTCTTACCTGATTTCAATTGTAAATTCTGCTGTTCCGTTGCCGATTGGAGAATCAAGAATGAGATTAACCATATCAGCAATAGCCGCCGCAAAGGAAAATCCTTGCCCCCCCATTGAATCGTTATCTTCTCTGTTTGAGATATCACAAACGGAGCCGAGTAGAAACCTGTCACGTCTATGAATCAAATACACTTTATTCATCTTGCCATTCCTTATGCGACACGCTTGCCCTATTTGGGGCACTTCAGTATCATCGCATCAATCGACTGCACTAGTTGCTCGATTGTTTCCTGGTGAGAATCACGCTCTTCTTTGATTGCCTTCAAAAATGCCTTCAAGGCAATCCGCTGCGTAACCAGCAGGTATGCTACCGTGCTTGCCAGTACAAAAAGTGCCCCTCCTTGGGCAAGCCCATCAGGCTCCATGCAAGGGTTTCCTTTCACGACTGCCATTGTAGTAGTGGAACCGAATAGCAATCCGTACAGCAAGATGCGCATATCACCACTTTTTCATTCTATTAAGAATATCTAGCGCCACACCCGACAAAAAACATATTACCACTGTCAGGCATAACATGCCAACGCAACAAATCCAACCAATTGCAACTTCCATTTTCTTCTCCTCATAGCAAATTAGCAAATCTCCAGAAACAAAAAGAGCCACCGCAGGAGTCGAACCTGTAGCCTTTATTCACGAACTACCGACCATTGCCCTTTAGCTTGTCAGCATAGCCGCTGCTCGCACCCGGCGAGTTCCGATGGCCCCGTACGGCAACTACGACGGTCGGGCAGTCTCCGATTTCATATTCGGGCTGTCAGTCGGACCAAGTGGCTCCTGGCTTGGTAGCACGCCGGATACATCAACCCTATTGTCATCACCGCAGAACGACCGCAGGTATCCCAGGATAGCCTGGTAATCACCGAAAATCCGCATCGAATCGAAGCGAGTAATAAACTTCGTACGATCGCGAGAGTTCATTCGTGTCCAGTTCACAATAACTCGGTCAACTTGACCGAGTAGAACCAGAGCATTCCCGCTCTTGATCTGAAGCTGGCTCAAAATAGGAAGATCTACATCGGTGCCGTCTAAGGAGAAGGGCAATGGAATCAACCCGCCGGCCGTATTCTGAATGTCATCACCGCCAAAGGGATTCTCACCCTGGTCGATTTCACCATCAGTGGAAATCGCCTCTTCGATCAGCGTGCCAAGATCCTCGCTCTCGGGGTTGTGAGTAACACGCCGTCGCCAGCGATCGGCGTTAATCAGCAGGGCGACAAAATGATCCCTTGTGGGGTCGTCAGTTCCTCCTCGGTCAGAAAGCTCGTCATTGCCAAGAAGCTCCTGCCGGAATAGAATCAGCGGATGCATTCCAGCTACGATGTACAAGTTACGAAGCGTAACGATAGCGCGAGCGAATTGCTCTTTACCTGGGTCTCCAGCGGGCATGTCAATTCTCCTTTTCTTGGATTAAGCAAACCATGAAAATAACGATGAAAGCCACGGACGAAGCTAACTCCAAACCGAAAGTAAATGCTCTAAGCAGATCGTTTATTTCTCTTCTTCCTCTTTCAAAACAGCCAACGGTACTGTCTTATTGAAGCGTGATTCTATTTCGACACGAAGCTTCCTAAGCGCATCTGCCTCAGGTCCATCTGGGCCATTTGCAAGACAGAGGTCAATGGTGTCAAATGTAAAGCGTCCGACAATCGCGTCATGTACCGGGTTACGTCCTTCGAGTTGCGAAAGTTGTAGAAGTTGCTTGGCTTCTGTGTCGTCTCGGGCAATGGGCGAAAAGGGCTCGGCCGCTTGGACGGCCAAACTTCCTTTCCTCGCCTTTCGGCGCCTGTAGAGCTTAGTTGCTGCTTGAAGAGCGACCCAGGCAGCCCAACCAGCACCACCAGTCAAGCCCACCCCAGCGGATCCAGCGGCTACTTTGCCGCCGAATGCCGCCAGGCTGTACCAATCGACTCCGTCTAGGATACCTAGCAGACCACGGCCGGAGCGCGGCGCCAGGTCCTTAGTTGAGGGTTTGGGTTTTTTATTCTTTCTTTCAAGTTCGTTAATACTTTCCGAATCTACCGTCACAAGAGGCAACCGTTCGATTGCATTTGAATTAGTCGCCCCCAGATTAGCGGATTTTTTACGTTCATAAACCGGGGGCGACTGCGGATCGGATGTTCCTTGTACTCGTTTATCGAGTAATGCGGTCTTTAGAAATTGATTGATACGAACACAGTCAATCGCATTTGTGTCCTCCTTTCCCCCGCCGAAAATTACACCTACTATTTGCCCCTTGCGATTTAGAACCGGTCCGCCCGAGTCTCCGGTCCTAACAGCAGCCTGAAACTCAAAACAATCCGGAGGAGTATCTTGAGTTTCAGGTTTCGACAGCCACTGATATTGTATGACGGGCCCCTGGGACTCACGATAATTTTGGGCACCTCCAAAGCCAAACCCTGCAACAATCTCTCCACGAGCAGGGCGATTTATTGAAATGCTAAACTTCTGGCGATTGCTCTTGCGAACTTGCAGAAGTGCAAGATCCATGTAATGATCCTTAGCGATAATATTCGCCCAAATTCGTTGCCCGTCAGCGAAGATTGCCATCGTGTTGCCAGCATGTTTCAAAGCATGAGCACAAGTCAGGATCAAATCATTTTCATGTGGCGTATCAATGAGAACTCCGCTGAAATAACCCGGTCCTTCATGGTCAGTATGCGATAAAAACACGAACGCCGAGTTGGCTGACGAACGTTTTGGCGTGCATTGTCCGTTACGACATACCGCTTCTTCTGCCGAGCACAAAATGGCACCAAACATCAGAATGGTCGCTATTAGCGCAAGAAGAAGGATGACTTCAAACACTCCAGGAAACGGACGAACCGGCTTCATATTCAAGGCTCCCACTTCTAAGGACGGACACAATTATCGGCGACGAATTCAACCTGAGTATGAAAAACCGGAAGATCATCCATGTAAGCATGAGAACACAATGCTATATGTGCCGGCAAGATCCATGTTTTATTCGGATCTTCAGCTATGACGGTATGCCCGGATATCCTCCAGAGTTCACCTTGTTGTCTGAACCACTGCACAACCTTGACGTTTGATGGTACTGTCAAGCACGAAAACGGAACGAGCGCTCGCCAGTTGCCTAGCCAATAGCCATGACGGTATACGGCGTCAGACAGGACCATATTAAGCACGTTAATCCCACGTCTTTGCAATCCCCTGGCGAGTCGCATCGCTGCCGCACCGCCCCACGAGTAGCCATAGATCTTTACACTCACGTTATCGGCAGCCAATCTCCAAATAAACTCCGCGAGCGTATTCATATTGTCATTCCATGTTCGCAGCAAGACAAGAGTGTCCGGTCCGGCATGCGACTTATGGAGATCCCGCCAGAGACGAATCATCCCATTTGGCTTGCCTTCTGTCTGGAGGAAGCCAGAAATGACAATATGATAATTCGCAATCGTTTCGGTTTGCTGGATCATTCTCTCGCTTCCTTGGGCCAGAAAACTATAACCCCTTCAATATAGACTTCCGTCCAATCTCTCCAGTCGTCTTCTGTCTTCGATTCGGTTAGCTGGAACATATTGCCTCACGTCCCTATCCTGCCTAGTTTGACATAGCCCAGACGCTCTAAACATCTACGATAACATGACAGAATTACCGCTGCAAGGCTTTTACTGAATTTTCCTTCTCAATTGCTTCAGCAAGCGCTGCCATTCGAGCCTCGAACTCTTCTGAGTTTGCCCTTCTGACTTTGGATACGAATATTTTCGAGTACTGCCGCTCTGCATACACACCGCTAAAGATGGCATTCCTGTCCCGAAGGGTCACTCCGGATTCTTTCAGAATTCCACTGACCTCATCATAGCTCTTCAGCAGTCTTACTGCCGCTTCAGTGACGGCTTTGGCTTCATTGTAAATAGACTCCCTCGCTGTTCTTGAGTTAGCATAGGCTTCAGATATTTCTGTGTCGCTTACTTTCCCTCCCCTACTTATAACGTCAGTCAGGATATCCTCGGATCTTCTTTTCCTTCTGTTCAGCTTTGCTACAACAAACGGCATTGAATTACGAACGCTTCTATCGCTTACTCGCTGTCCAAGGAAAACGGCTCCAGCTTCCACCGCAGCGCTGTAGGTTTGACCATGTTCGCTCACGTACCCCGTTAAGCCCTTGACTCCCCTCTCGGCCGAAGTAACTGTTCCAGGCTCAAAAGCATCCCATATATGAGCAACAATATCGCCGGTAATGGAATCAAGGTTATCTTCTTCGTTATATATCGAAGTGCTATTTTCTTTTCTATTCCTTCTCACATCAATTAGCTTTGCGAAAAGTATCTCATCGCTAATGAATGGTTCAAAGAGTTCCCCAAGAGCCCCGAGAACTGAATCCTCAAGACCTTCACCGGTCATGAATGCATTATACATTTGGCGGAATGACCCATGAGGATCAACATACGTCAAATCAATAATGCCAAATTCGCCATCAATGTTTCCTGTTGTATGGGCAAGCGTATTGTACTTCTGGTAGTCAGGAACGAACAGCTTTAGATCTTCCTCGTCCTGCTTTGACACCTTAAAGAACAACCTAAGCGCGTTGGCCAGCGATGGTATTGCATAAGCCGCGGCGCTCATACCCGCAAACCTCGTATACCCTATCTTCCTTGTTTCGGGATTCGCAATCTCTTTGCGTGTTAACAAGAGCATTTTGTATGAAGTGCGAATCATCTCGGAACGAAAGCTTACAAATGATCCGATAATAGGAAGCTTACGAATCTGTTTCACGCCTTCAGGGATTAAGGAGTAATTCGGAAAGGTATCCCTAACGACGTCAGCAGCCTTTTGTTTAATCTCAGAACCAGTAGCATTCGGATACGCCTTCTTGTATCTAGCTCTTTCATTCAGCCATGCGTATAGCTTAAAGAAATCATCCCCAGCCTGGTAAGCTCTTGAAGCAACTCGAAGCCCTCCCTTAAGAGCTTTTCTGGCTATAGATGCTCTCTTCGCTTCGTAAGAATACATATGACTTTCTATATCGACAGAATTTGCGGCATCATTAACGAGGTCCTTAAGCTCTCCTGCCCTTACGTCTTGGCCAACTACTTGATACTCCACGGCACTTTCGATAAGATTTTGTGTTTGCTTGCTTCCCTTTCCGATGAAATTAGCCCACGTAGCCTTCCATGCTGGCTTAATCATTCCAAGTCTCCAGTGACCGTTTGCTGCTGATAGTAAGACATTCGCTTCGATGTTGCGAGTCTGGGCCTGCTGAGACAGAAGAGTCTTTGATACTTTTACTGCTGCATTAGCTTTCATATAATGCCTAAGCCATGGAACTAGGGTATCTCGCTGATATTCACGATCCAGTGCAGCCTTTAATTCCGGAGTAGCGTGAAACAGTTCGTTGGCTAGTTCGATTTCAGCAACCATATCACCCTTATCGGTTCCTGCGATTGCATCCTTGGAGAAATACTCACCGCCATTGGCGTCTCTTATGTCTACTTGAAACTGATGATTCGCAATCAAGCTACCAAGTTTAGTAACGCTCATGGCGTAATTCAGAATCGGATCTTTTTCTTCTCCTAGCAGAGCCTTAAGTTCGTCAGGTAAATCTTTTTTGCGAGTTAGTATTGACACATCCTTCGCGCCTAGACGAGCTTGTTTAGCCATAGCTATTGGCGAACCCGATTGTTCTGCGTCATACAAAATCTTTTCAATCAGCCCATTTATCTCTTCGTTTGTTTTGTCAGGAAATTCTTTCCTAATAAAATCAGCATAGGCATTCTTTATTTCTTGCGGAACATCTTGCGCCCACTTTGGTCCTTGGAATGCCTTATAAGTGGTTGTAAGGTACGTACCCTCATTGCCTTCGACGATAATTGCCATGTCCCCAGCGATTGCTCCCGTGGATCGTAATTGCGCAGAAAGCGCATCTACCTGATGGCGGATTTCTGCAAGTATGGGGCGTGCTTTCGGATCAAGGCTATTCATGGCGGGCTCACTTCCTTGCAGCGCAATTCTTACGATTGCTGTGTCTTTCCCATCCATTCCGTCCTTTCCGAATACCTCTTTTTCTAGTTTCCGGAATTTCTGAACCGTAAATCTAAGCCGTGTTTCTATCTTTGCCTCGAACCCTTCCTTCTTGACTTTCGACTCGAAGATTGGCTGAGGTAATTCCCCGCGACTCAATGCAAGCCTTGCCCCAATACCTTTTGCCTTCTTGAGCCCGCGTCCTGCTTTCACAATATCTATCCCAATTCGACCGGCAGAATCTTCGATGAAGTCGCCAATTGCGCTATCGGTCTTTTTTACTGAATCAGTTATGTCAACCTCATCAGATTCAACTACTCGAAAATCAACATCCAGGGGAGGCTCTTCAATTTCTTCTGTAGCCTCTTCTACCAGATCTAGACCCAGATCTTTTCGTTGTTGTTCTGTTGGAGTGTGCCCCTGAATTATTGCTTCTACCTGGTCGGCTGTTTGACGTTTTCCTGCGACTGATACCTCAATGGTACTAGTTTGGGGCGTTTGCTTGGCATCCTCGACCAATACCTCAGCTTCAGTTGCCTCTGGTACTGCTTCAATCGCATCAGAAGGCGCCGTGACGGCCCCGGGAGCCTCACCTTGACCCGGAACGCCCTCTAGTGCTTCAGGGGCTACAGTAGGCCCTTGTTCGGCACTCACTACGTACTCTCGATTCAAGTGCAAGAGCCGATCTTGCTCCGTTTCCCCCTCTTCGGGGGGCATGCCCCAGTTTGCCCATTGTTCAGCCGTGGGAACCTCACCCCTCTTCAGAGTCTCAATCCGATCCAGAGTCACGATACCCTCAGCAAGCTCACCAAGGGCTTGCTTGCGCTCCAATCCGCTAGTCTTCTCTCGGGCGCCAGCCCAACGCTTCCATTGCTTTCGAGAAGGCACAATGCCCTTACGGCCTGCTGCCATGATTTCGCTATTGACTACTCGCATCCGAGCCTGAGACAAGCCACTGGCAATATTTCCGCCACCGAACGCAAGGCTCATTACACCGAGCCCCGGAGCCGCTTCCTTGGCAGCTTGGAACGCACGTCGATGAATTTCATTTGGATCTCTCCGTTCCACTCTGCCACTAGCTTCGCCAGCTAGAAACTTCGTTCCCTCATCGGTAGCAGCCTGAAGAGATTCCTCCAGAAGTTCACCAGCAAATCGCAAAGTTTGCTTGCCGGCTTCTTTGACGAGCGTCTTGATCTTTCCTCTAGCAAGCTTACGAACGGCGCCAGTTTTCTTAAGCATGCCAGTAGGATCGCGAATGATATTCTCAATTGCACCCTCCATTAAGGCCGATGCGCCACCGACGAGCAAAGCATCCTTCTCATTCATACCAAGTTCAACAAAATCATCTCTTCGTTCCGCGAGATTCCGAGTAGTCCAATATGCTGTACTAGCGCCAATACCACCAGCGGATAAAGCGAGCATACCAGCAGCCATATCAGGCGCCATTCCAGCCGAAGTAATTCCTGCCTTTTGCGCTAACCGAATAGCACCTCCCGCAGCACCTTCAGTGTCAATTCGCGAAACGTTTCTGTTAGTAGACTGATTTGCGAATTCAAGATCACGCAAGAAAGAAACATCATCCGCTGGTCTACCTTCCTGAGTGAGCGCATTGCCGGCTCCTGCGAGGGCTTCTAGCTGTTCTGTACCAGCATCCACGAATGCTCCACCTGTCTCTTGGGCTGCAATACTTAACCGTTGGCCGAATTTCGCCTTGGCTCGTTTCTGGGTCCTCGTGAACTTACGAGCCTCTCCCGTCTTAGCAACATGCCCTATAAGCCACTGACGATCAGACGGATCAGTCACCTCTTCCGTGGCTTTCTTCGCTGCCTTCAAGCGGATGCCGCGCAAAGATGACGTAAGATTCTGTTCATACTTATCGCCTAGATAATTCCGATAGAGCTTATCGCTCTTCTTAACATCTGCAATTTCTTTATCAACACGCCGCAACGTAGAAGGACTTAACTGATTCCGCTTCCACTGCTGCTTCGCCTCTTGTAATCGTGACATGCGCGACTGAACTTCACGAGCATACTCGTCACTGCGGCGCTGCGTCTCTTCGGAGGCGGCTTGTGAAAATTTAGACAAATTCAATCGCGTCATGTTAAAATACTCCCGAGCGGCTACCAATCTTTCCGCGAAACGAACCAAACTTCTTCTTTTTTGGAATCGGCTGACGATTACGATCAAGTCGTTCGTCAGCTAACCAACTGGCGGCTCGCTCTACCATGAGGTCAATGCTCTGGACAAGCTCCGATGGTGCCTTGCTGAGATCAAGGTCTCCACTCTTATTGGTGTATTTCTCATCAACTGTTCGCAAAATTGCAAACATTGCACCAACATCCCCAGGGAGACTTTGTTCCTTCTCATTGGGCTGTATACCAAGTTGCCCCGCCAGGTCAATAAACCCACCTTGCTCGGTTGGCTCGGCCGGCCCTGCCGGGGAACCCGATTGATCGAAGGAAAGGGAATCTGGCGCTATAGGAACTTCTGCTCCACTCAAAGCAAGTCCCCTCAACCGCTCAGCCTCTTCCTTGACCGCTCTTCGTACGGCTAGCTTCTCCTTGACTTCTTCTTGCTTCTCTATAAATTCAACGACCTCGTCAGCGTTTCGGGTGCCTTTTGTCTCAACTCCTCCCACTTTCTTAGTAACTATCTCAGTCGAGAGTTCACGTACCCACTTATCGAAGGTTTCCTGCTGTTTGACTTGAGCCGCCCGCTCGACACCTCTCTCGGTCTTTAAGAATTCCGTCATCTCAACAACTTTTCCATCTGGATTGCGCGTCGAGATTCCGCCACTCTCATTAACCCAAACTTGACCAATGTCCTGCCCCTCTGGAAATTGCGGCTGCTTAGGATCAATAGGTGAAGCTTGCGGCGCCATGCCTGACCGTTGAAGCTCCAAATGTCGCAAGGCAGCTACTTTTTCTTCAGGAGAAAATTGATCGCTACTCTTGATCTCTTGCTCGGCATTATTCCATTTGGCAATTTGCTGTCGTTGCTTGGCCGTGAACTCATAATCAAAACCTTGCTCTTTTAGTTGAGCCCGCCTCTCGTCTATCGAGACATCTTGTCCAAACTCCTGACGTGACAATCGACTTTGATTGTAGGCACTTAAATCCTCAAGCTCAAGAGCAGAGCTTCCCCTTCGGCCTCCACCCCCGCCACCACGTCCCCCGCCACCACCTCCCCCTCTGCCACGTGAAAGC
>SDBV01003406.1_pt1 | contig 23507 bp, 18 predicted proteins | sample 2277081 | NCBI WGS metagenome assembly SDBV01 (sample SAMN10402039, study PRJNA504765) | marine sediment metagenome | isolation source: marine sediment core GS10_PC15, 223 cmbsf | place: Arctic Ocean: Southern Knipovich Ridge | collected 2010 | reverse complement strand
GTGCTCCTGCAGGACGCCGTGAGTCAGCTCGAGCCGGCGATCGCTCCTGGCCGCCAGGCTTCTATCGTGGGTTACAACGAGCAGAGTTTTTCTATGGGTCGCCACGACCTCGAAGAGCAGGTTCTCGACCAGCGATGAGTTTTTTTCATCCAGGTTGCCCGTGGGCTCGTCGGCGAGTATCAGTGGAGGATCGTTCATGAGCGCGCGCGCAACCGCGACACGTTGTCGTTCCCCGCCGGACAGCTCGCCAGGGTAGTGGCCCATACGTTCCTGCAATCCTACTTCCTGCAGGAGACGCGCGGCCCTTGCTTTCGCTCCAGAGGAGGCACGGCTTGCAAGATAGGCCGGCATCATGACATTTTCCAGCGCGGTGAAATCCCTGAGCAAAAAATGGAATTGGAAAACAAACCCGATGGTGCAGCTCCTGTAGTCAGTCAACTCATCCTCCGAAAGAGCCGTTATCTCCAGCGCACGAACCGCAATGCGTCCGCCCGAGCACGTGTCCAGGCCGCCGATGCAGTTGAGCAGCGTCGTCTTGCCTGACCCGCTCTCGCCCGAGATAACGACGGATTGCCCATCCTCGACGCTCAGATTGACATCGCGAAGCACGTGCAGAACTTCTGAGCCTGTTTTATACTTCTTCTCGAGAGATTCCACGGTCAGCATGGGCATGGTCTACTCGATCCTCAGGATAGCGGATGGTGCGACACCGGATATCCGCCGGGAAGCGAAATAGGCCGCCAGCGAAGCACACAGCACGGAAAAGAGAGTAATGGCAAACATCTCACTGAGGAGAATGCGGGTCGGCACCGCGTCGATATAAAAAACTGAAGGCGAGAAAATCGAAACCGAGCCCAGGGGTATTTTTCCGGCTATAGGGTTCACAACAGCGGCGACCAACGGCAGAATGACACCGTTCGCGGCCTCCTCCACGAGCCTGAAAACGGCGTTGATGTTGCCGGCGATAAGCAAACCCAGGGCCAGGCCGGCCGCCGCCCCTATCAGGCCGATCATGAACCCCTCGGAAACAAAAATGTGCTGCACGGTGCGAGTCGATGCACCGAGCGCCTTTAAGGTGGCGATTTCATCCAAGCGCTCATAGACGGACTTCCTGAGCGAGTGGAAGATGTTAAACCCAACGACAACGAAAATCAGGCCGATGAGGAACATCATCAGCATCTTTTCCGTCATCAGAGCGCCAAAAAAGACGCGGTTGAAGTCCCGCCAGGATTCGATTCGGAAAGACCCGGAGAGGCCCTCCGCGCCCAGCGCCTGTTCGAGGCGCGCAATAGCACGCTTGTCATCGAAGCGGTTTGTCAGCTTAATGCCGTATACCGGAACGGCGCCCGCTCTGAAGCTGTCGGCTGTGTCCAGGGAGATGAAAGCCCAGCTGAGATCGATCTCGTAGAAACCTGTCTTGAAGACGCCCGTGACGGTCAGATTCTTCTCGCGGGGCGTGAGCCCTTCAAAGGAGCTTCCGGCGAAGGTGTAAAGAGGGAGCGTATCGCCTACCCCCAGGTGCAATTGGGCGGCGAGTTGAGAACCAATGACGACCGTGTTTTTCTCCGTCAGCCTTCGGAACTCGGGTAAATCCCGCTTCGTCGAAAATGAGGCGGCGAACCCGGCATCCTGTTCCAGCGCCCCAGGCGGTATGCCTCTGATGAGACAGGGCCTTCGAACGGCCGCAATGGCCTGGATGTCGATAAAGGGGGTGACGGAGCTGACGCCGACGGTGCCCCGAATCACCTCCAGTTGCTCGGCCGAGAGCTTGCGCCCGTCACGGCTCCGCACCTGTACATGGTATGACTTGACCTCCAAAATCGGCTCGATGAAACTCAGTTGAAAACCGTTCATAACGGACATCACGACCACCAGAGTCATTACTCCGACGCCGATGCCCGCCACCGACAGCGCCGCTGAGGCGACTTTTTTGTCCCGCTTTTGGGCTTTGAAGTACCTGGCCGCCACGAAGAAGATAAACCGGCTGTGCGCAGCAATTCTCAAGTATGTCCCCATGCGGAAGGCCCGTCTGAACGGCGTTACCTAATTTTGGTGGATCCTCTCCGTTATCACCCTACCGTTTTGTATGAACTCTTCCCGTACCATTTCCTTTTTGCTGTAGTAGACCTTCAGGAAGATATTCCCTTCACGGTAGATTTCCTCATACCACATATCCTCCCCGGTGTAAATCCGCCTCTTTTCCAGTGTTCCCCTGCGAAAATAGGCTTCTTTTTTTAGCTCTCGAGCGCTGTCGTACTCGTAGACCCACTCCTCCTTTCCGAGTGGGCCTATTTTTGTCTGCCGGATGAGGTCCCCGGACTCGTTGCGGACATAGCCGATCTCGATCTCTCCGTTCTGCCATTCCCTGACGACGGACCCGGCCTCGTCAAAATGCCGGATTACGTACGTTCCGGTTTGCAGGTTCCTCTTTACCAGTTTCTCGAGTGACCCGCTCTGCTCGTGGTACTCACGCTCTTCTATTTCGAGAGCATCGCCATCCCGCCACGATTCCCAGAGCACCAATCGGCCGCCGGCGTCGTATCTGAAGACAAAAGAATACCGGTTCTGGTGAATTCTCTCTTCGGACAGCACTCCGTCACCAAAGTTATACATGTAGATATAGCGATCGCCGTTTGGGAGCGACTTGACCGCTTCCCGCAGCAATCCTGCCGGCGTGTAGCGGTAGGTCTCTCGATACAGAGACGTTCCCGTCCCATCGAACACCTCGAGCAACACGAGCCGTCTTGCTTCGTAGCGGTAGATGGATCGACCGGATACATCGCCGCCCTCGTATTCCTCCTCCTCGGCGACCAGGCCCTCGGCATTGTAGATGGCGCGCCTTACGAGCTCTCCCTCGGTAAACTGCTTCTCTTCCCGCCGCAGGCCGCTGCCGGAGAAAGTCTGCTCCCAGCGCTTGGCCTCCGTGCCTTTAAAGATCAACCTTTTGACCACGCTCATTTCGCCTCGGCGCACGCCCAGAACGTAATCAGCCGAGCTGTCCCCCAACGTGACGACAGGTTCATATGCCATGCCCAGCGCATTCGAACGGTAGTAACGCTCCTGACCCCACGCACGCGCGCAGGTGAGGGTTGCAACGATCAGCAGTGCGGTTGCGCGACCTCTGAGAACACCCATAATTGATGATTACTCTGACAGCAGGCCGTCGAGATAGCTGTCGGCATCGAAGGGCGAAAGATCGTACAACTGCTCCCCGACTCCTACGAAAGAGAACGGCAAGCCCAGGGTCCTTCCGATGGATATGACAATGCCTCCTTTGGCCGTCGAATCGTACTTCGCCAGGACAATGGAATCGATCCCGATGGCTTCGTGAAAGACCTGCGCCTGATGCAGGGCATTCTGGCCTGTGGTAGCGTCCAGTACGAGCACTTTGCGATACATACCGTCGGCCAGCTTACCACGGATGACTTTATCTATTTTCTCGAGCTCCCTGACCAGATCCGGTTTGTTGTGCATGCGCCCGGCCGTATCGGCCAGCACCATTTCCATTCCCCTGGCCTGAGCGCTGGCAATGGTGTCGAAGATTACGGCGCCCGGATCGGCACCCGGCGCCTGGCTGATTACACCCAACTCGAGCATTTCAGCGTGACGCTGCAACTGCTCGACAGCGGCGGCTCTAAACGTGTCGCCGGCAGCCAGCAAGATTCTGTGCATGTGGTATTGGCGCTTGTAATAGTGGGCCAACTTGGCGATGGTGGTGGTTTTCCCTACGCCGTTGACCCCCAAAACAAGCAGAAAATTGAGCCTGTCTCTCTCCGGCGCCAGAGACGACACCTTGATCAAAGGGCTGAGCAGAGATTTCAGTGCCTCGACGAACTCCTCTCTGCGGCTCAGACCGTGCTTTTTGGCTCGCTCTCTCAGCTCGTCGACTATCTCCATGGCGGCGAGGGGTCCCATGTCCCCCTCGATAAGCACATCCTCGAGGCTCTCGAAGAAAGCCTCGTTCCGCTTGCCGACGCCCAGCAGCCCGAGCAGCTTCGAACCGAGTCCCTTTTTTGCCCGCATTCGCTTATCCTCTCACCGGACATAATCCACATAGTCGACATACTCTATCAATTCACCGAGCATCTTCGCAAACAGAGCAATGCTGATGAACAGGGTAGCGCCGTAGGCGAAATACGTTATCTCTGTTTGGCTGTAGAATTGCTGGTACTGGCTGGACCGGGGGTCCGAGCGGATCGCGGCATTAGCGTTGTCCAGGGCATACCCGTAGAGAAAAATCGGCAGCGGCAGCGAAATAAAAAAAATCCCCAGGGAGGCGTAGAACGTGTCGCGTTTTTTCTCGAGCCAGGCCGACTCATCCAGCAGGGCTTTTCTCAATGTGAGCATGATCGCTTCCAGGCTTTCCTCCTGCGGCTGGAACGTCACCTCCCGATACCCTTCCTTTCTCACAAGCAGCCGCTGGCCGGAGGCAAGGAGCTCTAGCACCAGAGGACTCTGCCCCTTCCAGATAGAATCGACGTAGACATCGGCCCCTGGCGGGTCGGTGTGTATCGAAAGCTTGCGCAGAGGCTTTTCGGCCAGCAGGATCTCTACCCTTCTCTCCTCGTATGGCGCCAGGCTCATCACCGTCTCGACGTCGTCGAAACCGGGCGAGCTGGTTACAATCTGCACATCGCCGGGCTCGATGAATCTGCCCGTCGACACTCCCGTACCAAGCAGCACTCCATTGACCGTCACTGAGCTATCCGGCGGGTAAGGCACAACCGTAAGCCGGGCCCACTTGCGGCCCAGCATCAACTCGGCTAATCCGTCGACGGCTCTAAAAAGGGAATCGTGCAGTCCCTGTATGCTGCCGGCGCTCTCGAAGGCGAACACTTCCTTCTGCATTACCGTGTTGAAAGCCCGTATGTTCAGGTAGAGAAAATCCTGTACCTCTTCGATCTCTCCCCACACGATCAAATCGACTTTTTCCTCGCGACTGCGGGCCAACGGTGAAAAGCGCGGAGCCACGATCAGCGACCCGGTCTCCTGACCCTCCTTGAACACAACGGGTTTCTGAAAAGAAACGGCGACCGCATCCATGTCCAGATTTTGCAGCTGCGATAAACCGCCGAGCAGTTCTTCTTTTTGCTTCCTGATTTGCGCCAGGTCCCCTGAGGCGGACCCGAACAGAATCTCGTCGCGCCTGTGCTGGAGCGACTGAAGCTCCAGCCGCAGCTGTGCAAGCTTTTGCTCGACTAAATATTTTGCGCGAGCCGTTCTCTCCTCGATATTGTAAATATGAACGCCGATCGAGCTCAATCCCTCTCGGATCAGCAGCGGGATCGAATAGCGAAGGTACCGGTTTTCGGGGGATAGAGCCCGGGTCTTCAGAGAGGCAAAGCCCACGCTCCAGCTTTCGCTCGTGTCTACCGGCAAAAACCGGTCTTCGGACCCGTCATCCGGGGAGAGAATGCCATCCTGCAGCCCGCCCGCGGCGCACAGAGGCAGCAGCAGGGCGAGCGCAGCAATGACGACCCGCGCAAACCCTCCGGCATCCGCCTTGCGCGAACATGCCTCTCGTGCTCGACGCCGGCTCGAGGGCCGCGGCGGCCGGCGCAGTCCTGTTTCGCGGCAGATAGAGCGGCTTGCCACATTGTGCGGTACGGTCACGGCCAATGGCATATTTACGCCCGGGCGGACCAGGTCAGCTTGAGATACCCCTCGATGAAGGTATCGATATCTCCATCAATTACGGCCTGGACATTGCCCGTTTCCAATTTCGTTCTATGGTCTTTGACCATTGTGTAGGGTTGAAAAACATAGGATCGAATCTGGTTGCCCCATGAGATGTCCTTTTTTTCGCGCTGCAGCTTCTCGAGCTTCTTGTCCTGCTGCTCACGGTAATGCTCGTACAGGCGTGCTTTCAGAACTTTGATCGCCGTTGCCTTGTTTTTGTGCTGACTGCGTTCGTTCTGACATTGGGCTACCAGGCCGGTCGGAATATGGGTTATCCGCACGGCGGAATCCGTTTTGTTCACATGCTGTCCGCCGGCGCCCTGAGCGCGATAGGTATCTATACGCAGGTCCTCCGCCTTCAACTCGATCTCGAAATCGTCTTCGATCTCCGGGAGGCAAAACACTGAAGCGAACGACGTGTGACGCCGCTTGCCGGCATCAAATGGCGAGATGCGCACCAGGCGGTGGATGCCCACTTCGCATTTCAGATAGCCGAATGCGTATTCACCGGATACGTGCAGGGTGATGGACTTCAAGCCCCCTTCCGCTTCGAGAAAATCCACTGTCTCGGACTTGTACCCCCGTCGTTCGATCCACCGGCTGTACATTCGCAGAAGCATACTGACCCAGTCGCACGCTTCTGTTCCTCCGGCCCCGGAATGGATCGTCAGGAAGGCGGAGGAAGCGTCGTGTTCCCCCGACAAGCGCTCCAGAGTCTTGATTTCGGTCGTTTTGATCTCCAGAACCTGCAAGGAGCTCAGCAGGTCCGTCTCGAGGGACTGGTCTTCTTCCTCGACGGCCAGTTGAAAGAGCTCCGTTAGCTCCCTGAAACCGGCCCTGACTTTCAACCAGGGCTCGAGGCGCCTTTTGCTGTTTTTCAGCCTGGATAGTGTTTTCTCCGCTTTGCCCTTGTCATCCCAAAAATCCGGTTTCAGCGAAGCGGCTTCTAGATCCCGCATGTCCCTTTCGAGACTATCCGAGTCAAAGAAACCCCCAGTTCTCTTCGATTTCGTCTCCCAGCGTACTAATTCGTTCTCGCAGATCTCGCAGCAACGGGGACCTCCTGATTATATGGTGCTATATCTGTCAGACCTGGACCTTGAACCTTCGCCACTTCTTTTCTTTTAACGCCGATATCGCCAGCGTGCCATCCACGGGATACTGGTAGATGCGGACTACATCGTATGAATCGGTTATGCGGTCGATGTCTCTCTTCATCCGGCTCAGAGATTCTTCCCGGATGGCCGTGCTTTCGAACACGTCCTTCAACATCTGCTTGAACCCGTACTGCCGCAGCAACTCGAATACGGCCCCGCGATGATCGTCAATGGAAAACTCACAAGTAACAGCGACAAACATTGCCTTACTTTACGCAAATGGGCGGCGTCTGTCAAATCCCACTTCGATTAGTGAGCGCCGAATGCCCCGGAATCGTGGTTTGACGGGGTCCCATGCGGAAAATCGGGCAACAGGCAGGTCAAATCGAGCACTGCGGGAAGTTTCTGTTTTGCTATGGACACGCCGTAAAAAAGCCGATTAGTATAACGATATGCGCAAAATGGCTCTCTTTGCCATACTCTGGGTTGCACTGACCCCTCTAACCCTGTCCAGCGAGGATGCAATAGAAGAAACCCACGAGGTGTTTGCACCCTTCGTGTCACATTTGAAGGCTGTATCCGGCGACAACTACGTGCAGCTGACCTGGAGGGACTCCGTCGATCTGAAAGGTACAGTGCTGATCTACAGGCATACGCGAGAGATCACCAAAAAAAACATCGACAGGGCGGACTTTCTGGCCCATGTCGAACACGGCATCCAGTCCTACACGGACTACCCTACCGACACGCAGTTCTACTACTATGCCGCGATATACGAGGCGCACGACGGGCGTACCTACAAGATTTTCATCCCCTTCCGCAACAAAACACTTACCGGCACGAAGATAAAGGTCGTAGGCAATCCCGAGCTGCAGGCCGCGACCATTACCGGGCTTGCGGCCGAGCTGTCAGGCGACAATGTCGTCATAAGCTTCGACTCGGATCGGCCCAACAGAGCATTGCTGCTCTACCGCAGCGACAGCCCCTTCAAAAATTACAGCGACCTACTCAGAGCGGTGTCAATATTCCTTGGCAAAGATACACAGGGCTATACGGACAGGCCGCCGGCAGGTATCGGGTTTTACTATTCCGTGCTCGATGCCGAGATGGTAATGCTGGGGAGAGTCAAGCTGATAAACGGCAAGAATACCACGCAAGTACCCGTGGTCGTACCTCTCAAATCCACGCTGGTCATGGCGCCCGAAAGCGGGCCGGTGCTCCGCGATCTTCCGCTGCCCTTTTTGATAATTACCAGAGAAATCGAAACGGGCGACGACCTGAAAAGCAGCCTACAGCTTCCGAGGTACCAGGAACTGCAGCCGGCGACATCGGAATCCGTTGCAAAACTGCTTCAGGGGCTTGCTCTTCCCAGGCGGAGAGAGATGAAAGTCATGATTCTTGAAGCCGATGAGGTCCAGGAACCAACCGGGGAAGTCTATATCCTCCGCTCCATACTGGACAACTACCTGGCAGCCGGACTCTACCGCCAGGCTGAATCCGAGCTGGAAGAGTTTCTGAGCGTGCGCCGGGCGGCGGAGATCGAGACACGCGCGCATTTCTACCTGGCCCAGTCCTATTACTTTCAAAATCGCTACCGGAAAGCCCTCCTGGACTTCCTCTTGGCCCAGGACGAACACCGGCGTGAAGCCCGCATCTGGCTGCAGGCCTGTTTCGAAAAACTCATCGCACGGGACTAGGGCGGGGGGATCATGCGCATTCTAAAGTTTGGCGGTACATCCGTAAGAAACGCCGAGTGGATCGACAGATGCATGGACATTGCAGAGGGGCAGTTGCCGCACGCCCCCGTTCTCGTCTCGTCAGCCATGGGCAAAACAACCGACCGGCTGCAAGACATCGCGAATCAGGCTGAAGAAGGAAACCTGGAAAAAAGCCTGGAACTGATACGCGTTCTCAAATCCCGCCACACGGACACGGCTAAAGCCCTGACAGAGGGTGACGGCCTCGCTGCCTGCATGGCGCGCCTTAAAACGCTGTTCGCAGAACTGGGCTCGATCGTAAAGGGCCTGGCCCTGCTCAAAGAGAGAACCGACCGGAGCAACGATCTGATCCTGTCCTTCGGCGAGAGACTGGCCACCGTCGTAATAGAAGCCAGGGCACGCCGGCGAGGCATGAACGCCAGCCTGCTCGACTCGCGGGACTTCATCAAGACAGACAGCAATTTCTCCCGAGCGATCCCTATCGAAGCGTTAACCAGAGAATTGGTGCGAGAACGCGTGAAGCCCGAGCCCGGCAAGCTGCTCGTTACCCAGGGCTTTATCGCTTCCACGGAGGACGGCATCACGACTACCCTGGGCAGAAATCAGTCGGATTTTACCGCTACCATTCTGGGCGGGGCATTGGAGGCGGAAGAAGTCCAGATATGGACAGACGTCAATGGCATCATGACCGCCGATCCTAGAATGGTACCGCAGGCTGTTACTATTCCCGCCATTAGCTATCGCGAGGCGGCTGAGCTGGCCCATTTCGGAGCGCGTGTTATTCACCCCTCCACGATTCAGCCCGCAAGCAAGCTCGGCATACCAATCTGCGTGCGGAACACAGGCAACCCCGATGCCGCGGGCACGCAGATCATTTCCGACGTCCCGGCCGAGGGACCAAAAGCGATCACCTTCAAGCAAAACATAACCGTTGTCAACATCACGTCCGCCAGAATGCTGATGGTCTATGGCTTCTTGAAAGCCATATTCGAGATCTTCGAAACACACCAGACATCCGTCGATCTGGTGGCCACTTCCGAAGTCTCCGTGTCCATGACGATAGACGACAGCTCGCGGGTCGAGCACATCACAAGAGACCTGGAGGCCCTGGGGTCCGTGAGTGCCGAAGCCGAAAGAAGCATCGTGTGCCTGGTAGGGCAGGGCCTGTGGAGGAACTCTATTATCGTGTCGCGCGTTTTCAGCACGCTCAAAAACACTCCCATTCGCATGATATCTCTTGGATCATCCGATACGAACCTTTCCCTCGTGGTGCCGCAAGACAAAACGGAGGAAACGGTTCGCTCCCTCCACAAGGAGTTTTTCGAATAGGTTTAGCCGTGGACATAAACTTCGTCAAACTTCACACCTGCGGCCTGGATTACATCGTACTGGACGGAATCAAGAGCTATCTGTCCGATGAAACGGACTTCGCCAAGCTGGGTGAGCGCATCACCAATCGACGTCACGGCGTCGGCGGCTGTGGCTTCCTGGTTCTGCGAGCCGGCAAACGAGAGCCCGTGGCTGCCAGGTTTTTCGGGGCTCAGGGAGGCGAGTCGGAACCGGGACCCGACGCACTTCGTTGTATCGGCCGCTATGCCTATGATTCGGGGCTGCTGAGCAAAAACGAGAGCAAGATCGAAACCAATACCGCGACTCTACGCCTGGCCATGCTCGACGGCCAGAACATCGCCGTAGTGCTGGGCCCACCCTTCTCGCCGCCCGATCTGGAAGAGATTCGGGAAACGCCGCATCTTAGCCTCGACCAGGTCACGAGCTTCGATGGAAAAAAATACTCCTTCACGCCCCTCGTGCTGGGCGATGCGCACGCCGTGCTGTATTCAACGGACCGGCCGGTCAGCATCCCGGCTCTGGCTAAGCAACTGGGAAAGCACCCGGTCTATGCCGAACCGCCCAGTGTCAACATCGTACGTGTGTACAGCCGGGACGAAATTCGCATCCGAACGTGGCAGCCCTCCCTGAGGGAAACACTGGCCTCCGGCGCCGGAAGCGGGGCCGCTGTCGTGGCATCCGTGATTCACGGGTTTACAGACCGCGACGTGCTGGTGCACAACCGCGGCGGGAATCTGTACGTTCAGTGGGACGAAGAAGCCAACGCCGTGCTTGTGACGGGCTCGGTGGAGTATGCTTTTACCGGCACCTTTTACTGGGAACCCGATGAAAAGGCCTTGCCTTCTTGATTCGACCCAAGGTATTGTTAGGCTGACAGTAGGGGCAGAGAGCAATTTTCAATTTGGCTCCGCCAAATTGAAAATTGCCGCCTAACATTAATAAAACACCGCATTTTCCAGCGGTGCGACGTTTCGACGATTCGCCCAATATTGGCCTGCGAATCGCAAGAAAATGATGCACTTGGTGATCTGCCAAGTCAAATTGAGAGAGAACTGCTGAGGGACAGTGCTTTGGACAGTTTTTTCGATCGTTTGGGCGACATAGTCAATTCCGTCTTGGGCAACCTGGGCGAACCTTTCTCGCAGAAGAACAAGAAGGGCGGCTTCGATGACCCGTTCATGGACGAAGCCTGGGATGAGCTCAACGACTATCTCAACGACCGGGAACCTGCAGGCCGCGGTAAGGGCCGCAGGCCATCCGGCAGTCGGCAGCGCAGTTACTCCGACAGCCGCGATGAGAGCCTGGCACAGGCCTATGCAAATCTGGAAGTGCCTTATGGGGCGCCGTTCGACGACGTAAAAAAGGCCTACAAAAGACTGCTGCGCGCCTACCATCCCGACAGATTCGCTCAAGACCCGGAAAAGTTGAAGATCGCCACCGAAATTACAAAAAAAATAAACGAGGCTATTGCCCGCATCAAGAGCTCCCAAGAGAAGTAGCCAGGTCGCCTTGCCACCCTATCTCATGGCATAAAATCGTCTACTCTTGGCGTTAGTTAAAAAACCGGGGGAGCCACTTCTTGTTTGCAATCAGAAGCTCGTCTGCAAGATCGGGAAGCTCGGAAAAATCCGCGCAACCGGAGACGGGATCCAAACACAATGCCTGGATGAAAAGTTCGCGGCTGCCTTGCAGGGCTGCCTTCAAAGTGATGTGCTGAATATCGGCCTGGAGTCTGCACCATGAGCCGATAACCCCGGGAAGCTCACCTGACGGTTTCGGCTCGACACCTTCCGGAGTAATGTTTCCCAAGGTTTCTACAATGCAGCCATCCGGTAAATTCGAAATTTGTCCCTTGTTCGGCGCGTTAACTACAGTAAGCATTTTCTCTCTATTTACGATTGTTCTGATTATTTGCACAACCTCTTCCCCCGAAGGTGTCCATGATACCACTTTTTCGCCCCTCGCAATTTTCTTGATCTCTTCTAGCTGAAGCATTTTGCCAAGCCTTCGCGCATCAACCGTTGTTTTTTTTACGCCGTACTTCATGCCGAATCCATTCCGGACATTACATAATCCAGGCCAAAACTCAATAGTGTGGCGATCGCTGTTGATGGGGAAATATCCTGCTTGATTGCAGATCGACATGGCGGCCTGATGAGAACTCTCGAATGCAGTTGTTGATATTCCCTCCTCCTTTTTGACTTTCTGACTCTTGCCGAAATTCATCCTGCAGTACTCCCTGATCCGTTGGAGAGCATCTTTTCCGTGTAGTACAGCTTTGTTTAGAAAGATGAAATGATTCAGTCCGGCAAAGGTGTAATCCAATCCCTGCTCTTCAAGCCAGGAATAAAGATAGGTAAGTATGTCCATACTCTCAGGCATAAAAAGCCCCAGAGCAGGGCCGAGTATTCCGGGCAGTGCATGGACTCCGTGGCAGAGGCCAAGAACTTTGGTTCTCTTCGCCGCAATATTCATAGCTTTTGTGACCACACTCATTGGGTTTGTCTCATTCAAAATCCAGGCACCCGGACATACATCTTCCATATCTTCAACTATTTCATGCGCAACAGGTGCGGTGCGTAGAGAAGCCGAGATTCCCGAGGTACCTACCGTCATGGAAACGGGAAGTCTTATCCCATACTTTATTGGAATCTCCAGATCGTTATAGAATGCATCCATCTTTCCAGGACTAAAAGTGCTCAGAACAATATCGGCGCCCTCCAGCGCTTCTTTTCTGTCCTCAACGATAAATATATTATAATCCTTCTTCTGGATCTTATTGAAAGCAAATAGCATCTGAGCGACAGCTTCTACATGCTCCTTATAGGGATCAACAAGCCTGATTTTGCCTCCTTCAATCTCGTCTATCATGTATACATCCCTCATCAGGCCGCGCATCCAATTGACGCTGCCTCCGCCGATTACCGTTAAATTCAATTTTGCCATTAATTCTCCTTTTCTTCTAACCTGGCACGCCGGATATTTCCAGGTGCCGCGATGGGACGGGATCTCTTCGCTCAGTACCGGCATATTGCACGGATCACAAACCACATTCTTCGGTTATCATCTCTCGATTCCGTCAGCCGTTCTCATTTCAGCATGGATATAAAATGAGAACTGCTGCGATTACGTGCTTGCTCAGACGGCAAACTGGATAAAGCCTGCGTGAGCTTTCAGAAGTCGGTTGCCCATTTCTTTAACCTCATCCCACGTTAAATGCGAGCACACAGGATCGAGGCTCAACGCGCGAAGGGCCATTTCTCTGTCTTTGAGAAAACATGCTTCAACGGTAAGATTGAAGACATGAGCGTATGTCAGTACGTAGCTGATGACAGGCTCCGGCAACGGACCGAAAGCTATGGGCGAAAAGCCGTTCCTGTCGATCCTGACGGCTGTCTCGACGACCGTGCCCATGGGAACGTTGGAAACTTGTCCGATATTGGGCAAATTCCCTACATCAATGAAGTCTTTTCCCTCGGCGTGGGCGGCTATAATGTCCGCTGCCGTCTCTCTGCTCCGCCGCAGGTATTCATCCGGGATGTCGCCTGCAATCAGTTGTTTCAGCCTGCTGTCTCTTTCCTGAAAGCCTTTTACCCTCTCCTCTATTGAAGTACGAATCAGTTTGTATCTCTTCATTGTCTTTTTGCTGGTTATATAGCAGGGGAAAAATTCGCAGGTATGACGATCACCGAGATAGGGCATTACGCCTGTCTTGTTAAACAGAACGGTAGCCAGATCGCGGTTCAGCGCGGAGGATTCCGCTTCTTCTAATGTCTTTCCGAGCAAAGCGGTGAAACCTTCCCTGGCAACATGGCCCTTTAGATCGGCAAATACATCAATATTCTTCGTTCGTATGCCCGTTGTCCAGAAGAAATGGTTTAATCCCGCGTATTTAGTGGATAGCTCATTTTCATCTTTCAGATTGTAGTAGTTTTTAAAGAATCGCAAGTTCTCGAACAGGCCGTGACACAATCCTACTACCGGACCGTGGCATTGCCGCGAAAGCACGGTGGTCAGGGTTGTCATAGGGTTCGAATAGTTGAGAACAACAGCCTGTTTTGCATAGCGGTTTATGTCTTGGGCCAGCGACACGAAGACGTCGAAGTTGCGCATGGTTCGCGCCCATCCGCCCGGGCCGGAAGTGTCTCCAACCGTATGAAAGATGCTGTAATCCTCCGGAATCGACAGGTCATGCGCCATGGCCTTGAAACCGCCTGTAGAAATTGTAATAACGAAGTAATCGGCGTTCTCGAAGGCTTCTCTTCGATTATCTGTCGATACAAACGAAGCTCGGGTTTGCACAATTCCGTTCAGCTTCTCTAGAAATGCCGCCGTGAGATCGCTCGCTTGCTTGTTTATGTCATAGAGCACGAACTCCGCAGATTGAAGAGAATCTATGAGCATCATGTCCTTTACGATTTTCGGCGTCCAATTGTTGCTTCCGCCGCCTACAATTACTATTTTTTTTCTTTTCATAAGGTCTCCTCGCAGCTTCTCAGCCTGGTGCTGACCTGCTCTAGCACCTGCTATAGACGCCCTTTTTTCTGACGATATCCAGTGCCCTCAGGTAATTATCTGTATTCGCGCCGTATTGCACGGAGTTGGTAGAGCCGAAAATAAATCCCCCCCCAGGCATCAGGAATTTCAGCGTTTTCGTGACTTCAGCGTCGACCTCGGCCGGGCTGCCAACTACGAGCGTCTCGCACTGAACGCCCGTCCATAGGGTTAAGTGCCGTCCATACTCCCGCTTCATTTTTTCCAGATCCATTCCGGCCGAACCCTGAATGGACTGGTATCCCTTGAATCCAACCCTTACAAAATCATCCAGTATGTCCCAGGTATTTCCGCAGCAGTGGAAAAAAGGGACCATGTGGTGTCGAACCACTTCGTCGACGGCCAGCTTTTGAAAGGGGAAGTATATATCCCTGATAGAAGCGGGGGACATAATGCAGCCGCTGTTCATGCAAAAATCGTAGCCGGCCATCGAAATCACCACGTTGTGGCGAGCGCAGTGCTGTATTACTTTCCTGTTATACTCCAGGGCCGGCCCGTACATCTTCTTTATCTGCTCGGGCGCCAGGGCTGTTACCATCAGCTGGTGACTCTGATCGCCTCCGAAAGGGCTCATCAAGTGGCCGTATATATCGAGGTCTCTGGACAGGATCGCTCGTTCCTCGCCGTATTTTTCTGCAATGAAATCTATCAGCTCGAACTCCGACTCATCAATCCGCTCTATATCCCTTTTCATCTGCGCGATATCATCGTCCGTAGCTTCAAATTTGCTGCCGGGATAGGTGACACGAACTATTGAATCGTTGCTGGCAGCGTACCTATACACGTTTCCGGATGAGTCCTCCCATACGCCATCGCCCGTCTTTCTGGGAGGGTCGGAATTAACGTAGCCTTTCGGGGGAACAAGATAGACTGTGAGAAGCTCGTAATCGAGCTTTTCAATCAGCTCGACGTAGTCGTTTTTCAAGCTCTCAACGACTTCGTCGCGCCTGCCTTCCCAAAGGGCAATTGTCGTGTCTTTCCTGTTGCGCCAGTAGGTATGGTGTCCTATGATCTTGCTGACATGGTCATGATCGATGCCCCACTCGCCTACCGGCACTCTGTCCGGTTCCCTGTTATGAATGGTGGCAATAACTCTTTCCTTTGGTGTCAACGGATTTTGCCTCCGATAGCTTATTATAATCCAGGATCGATTGTTTCAATAGACAAATGAATCAATTCTATGAACTTTGCGACCTCTACGATCGGATAGTCCATACAATGGCGGGGCCGATGGCGTTACGGGTTGTAGCGGCCATCACTTTCTGGACACTTTTCCTGTTTTTCTGTAGAATATGGGCAGAGAGCGTATTGAATAGAAACAGCGCACAATGTCAGAATATGGATCCTTTGTCACTCGATTCTTCATGTTACAGGGATGAGCGTTTCCGGACACCTCTGAAAGAAGAAACTGAAATCGGCTTATGGGTTGACCGGATTGGCTGGGGGAAAGACAATTTTATAGGCCCAAGGCGCAGGATTCTAGGCAAGTACTGCGCAAATTTCGTTGTATCCGGCCACGGCGAGCTAGTTTCCGCATCAATCGGAAAGAGACGATTGTATCCCGGGGACGTGATATTCAGCTTTCCGGAAGAACCTTCGGCATACTATCCATCCGACCACTGGGAGTCCAAATGGATCGTGTGGAATGGACCGGAAGCCTGCAATCTCGAAAAGCTTGGCTTCTTGAACGTGATGGAGCCGGTCATGCATGACCCGGACGGAGTCGTGCTCGAAGCGTTTGGCCTGCTTTCTGTCATTGAAAACGATAGGAGCGTCGAGTCCATTCTCGAACGTAAGACAATAATCCTGAATATGATCTTGAAACTCTTCAGAATGCAGAGGAAGAGGAAGAGGGAGAGGGAGAGGGAGAGGCATTACGTTTATAATTACAGGGTCAGAGAAGCCGTCGACTTTCTGAGAGCTCACTACAGAGAGCCCATGCTCATGTCGAAACTCGCCTGGCAATTTAACTTAAGCCCGAGCCACTTCAGGCGTGTTTTCAAGGACTATACCGGAAATACGCCTAAAGAGCTCATGACATCCTTGAGAATATCCCGAGCAAAAGAGCTGCTCTCTGCAGGAAGGCAAATCAAGGAAGTGTCGGGGCTTGTTGGGTATAACGATGTCTTCTATTTCATGCGTCTCTTTAAAAAGCATGTAAAAATGCCTCCCGGCAGGTTCAGAATCTCTCAAATGCGACTGTAATATTGCAAAGCGCAGGGTCGGTTCCGAGAGTTCAGCCTGTACTGCTATAATCGAAAAATCCATAGAGAAGGTTTATTTGTCCATTTCCATTCCATAGTTACACGCAGTAAACTTAGATTTTAGCGTGCAAGCGCTTCAGAGTCAATTTTCAAAAAGTTTATAAAAACAGAGAAGGGAATTGGGGAGGAACGTTTTACGACCGACTTTCAAAAAACGTTCGGAATTATTAATCCGCAGCAGGAAAAAAGGAGAAAGATATGCTCAAAAAGATAGCGATGCTTTTGCTCTGTCTCTTTCTTGTCCACGGCATATTTGCCGCCGGCCAAAAAGAAGAACAGCAGATGCCTAAGGCGAAAGAAGGAGCAGAGCCAACGGGAGCTGTGAAGGGGCAATACGAAATCGACGGTCAGCGGTATGCCACGCAGTTTGCCACGCTGGCTGACTTTGAAAGAGCCACGGGAATGAAAATTCAAAAATTCGGCGAAGCTCCCATGCTAGAGGCAAAAGTAGCGAAAGGCCAGCTTCCCCCGGTGGAGGAACGGCTGCCCGACGACCTCGTCGTCATCATACCCACGGACAAAATCGGCCAATACGGCGGGCAGATGCGCGTTCTTAATACCCACTCTACATGGAGTGCCGATGCCCAGTATTTTGCAGGGGGAGAACATTTCATCACACTGGCACCTGACAACAAGACGATGCTCCCCAACATTGCCAAAGAATGGAAATTCTCGAGCGATGGCAAAAGCCTTACGATGTACCTGCGCAGAGGAATGAAATGGTCCGATGGGGAAACATTTACCGCCGATGACATTATGTTCTGGTATGAGGACGTTCTCCTGGACAAGGAGCTTACTCCCAAAATCAGCAGGAACTGGAGTCCTGGTGAAACGGCCGTGGCTATACGAAAGATAGACGATTATGCTGTTGCTTACAATTTTGCCGTGCCCTATCCAACAGTAAAATACTTGCTCGCCCAAACTACTTTTTATTATCCGAAGCATTACTTGAAGGAATTTCACGTCAAGTACAACCCAAAGGCAAAGGAGCTTGCGGAAAAGGCGGGATTCGAAGCCTGGTACCAGATCTTCAGAGCCAAACACAGAAACCGGGATGGAATGCCGATGATCCCGGATTTTCCTGCTCTTTCGTCTTTCATATGCACGAAGCAGACGCCTGAGTTTCTCTCTTTCGAGAGAAACCCCTACTATTGGAAGGTAGACAGTGCTGGAAACCAGCTTCCCTACGTTGACACCATTCGCAGTACGTATGTTCAAGATGCGGAAATGTACACCACAAAGATAGCGACCGGCCAATCCGGCTTTGCCATCAGGGTAACCAGCGTGGACAATTATCCGCTGTACAAAGAAAATGCCGAGAAAGGCCGGTACAGGGTTATTCTATGGAAGTCTGCCGGGGACATGTCACAGGTGTTTTACCAGCTCAACTTCCATGCCAAAGATCCCGTTCTCGCTAAAATATTCAGAGATGTCAGATTCCGCCGCGCCCTGTCTGTGGCCATTGACAGGGGAGCCATCAATAAGGCCCTGTTCTTTGGGAAGGGAATGCCCACCCAGTGGACGGTGCGCCCTGCCAGCAGGCTGTATGAAGAGAGATTCTCCAAAGCCTACGCCGAGTATGATCCTGGAAAGGCCAACCGGTGGCTCGATGATATGGGTCTCAAGTGGGATTCGGAGAAGGAGTATCGGCTCAGGCCGGACGGCAAGAAATTGAGCTTCACCCTCGAAGCTCAGCCCGGCGGCGGGGGAATGGCCATCGTCGTGGCCCAGTCCGAAATGGTAATCAAATACTGGAAGGATATCGGAGTCGACGTACCGTTGAAGGTCGAATCGAGAGAGCTGGCCTATTCACGCATAGCCGCCGGAGAACACGATATGGAGTCATGGGAGGGTTCCCGAAGCTCTGAAATCAAACTGTACCTGGACCCAAGCGGATGGATGCCCTACACGTTGAACGTTGCCCAGTGCTGGGGACCGAAATGGAGCAGATGGTATGCCGATAGCCCGGGGGAAAAAGAAGAACCTCCCCAAGAAGTGAAAGATCTTCTCGACTGGTGGGAAAAAATGAGAACCACCTTGGATGAAGAAGAAAGAATCAGGCTTGGGAAAAAGATAGTTGCTTCTCAGGCAGAAAACATCCGAGCGATAGGCGTTGTGGGCCTTGCGCCGTGGCCTTTGATAGTCGATGAAAGACTGCGCAATGTGCCGGAAAAATACGACTTCGGCTTCGACTGGGACTACACGACACCGATACGCCCGGAGCAGTTTTACCTCGAACAATAGTCAACCGTTACATTTTGTAATCTCGGCCTGCAATGGTCTCTGTCTCACCTGAGGGGGCAGAGACCATTTAATTTGGGAAAAAGAATGGCATTATATTTGGTCCGGCGATTCCTCTATATGATAATTGTGCTCGCCGTAATGTCCCTTACCGCATTTATAATCATACAACTCCCTCCGGGTGATTATGTGACTTCCTATGTCATGCTGTTGCAATCTACGGGGCAGCCGGTCGATGAAGAAGTTATAGCTTCACTGAGAAAGCAGTACGGCGTAGACCGCCCCATATACGTTCAGTATCTGTACTGGGCGGGGAATTTACTTCGCGGAGATCTGGGAATGTCATTTCAATGGAACCAACCGGTGGTTGAATTGATAGGCGAGCGGTTGTCCCTTACGATTGTCATATCGATCTTGACGCTTATCTTCACCTATATTCTGGCTGTTCCGATTGGAATTTTCTCTGCCACTCATCAATATTCTATTGGCGACTATTTCTTCACAGTCGTTGGGTTCGTCGGTATGGCAGTTCCCGGTTTCCTCTTTGCGTTGATAATAATGTTTTTTTTCTACATGATTTTCGGCGTCAGTCCGGGAGGCCTGTTTTCTCCCGAGTACATAGATGCTCCCTGGAGCATTGGCAGGCTTGTCGATATGCTAAAACACCTGCCTATTCCACTCATAGTCATCGGAACGGCCGGCACAGCCGGGCTCATCCGCATTATGCGAGGTTGTCTGTTGGATGAGTTGAAGAAGCAATACGTTATAACAGCGAGAGCCAAGGGAGTGGAGGAAACAACTCTTCTGTTCAAGTACCCGGTGAGAGTGTCCTTGAATCCCCTGGTCAGCAGTATAGGATGGGCACTCCCGCGCATTATCTCAGGACAGACAATTGTTGCTATTGTCCTCAATCTGCCCACTACGGGACCGCTGCTCTATGGAGCGCTGATGAGTCAGGATATGTACCTTGCCGGCAGTACGGTCATGTTGCTCTGCTTTTTGACAGTCGTTGGAATTTTCATATCCGATATGCTGCTGATATGGATAGATCCGCGAATACGGTACGAGAAAAGCAACAGATAGATGAAGAAAAAGCGGGACGAAATAGGCGCGGAAGAGAAATATTTTTTAGCCTCCCAGTGGCAGCTGATGGTCAGGAAGTTCAAGAAGCACAAATTAGCCATGTTCGGCGGGGCATTGCTGGCGTTTTTGTATCTAACGGCCATATTCTGTGGATTTTTCTCCAGCTATGACGTCTCTCAAGAGCATCTGGATTACATTTACTGCCCCCCTCAGAGGATTCGTTTTTACAGCCAAGACGGATTTCATCTCCGCCCTTTCGTTTACGGGCTCGAAAGCTCGGAAGATCCGGACACATGGCGCAAAATTTATACCCCAGATAAGAGCACAAGGTATCCTATTTATTTATTTGTACATGGAAATACCTATAAGCTCTGGGGCCTGTTCAAAACAGATCTTCATCTCTTTGGCGTGAAGGAAGGTACACTGTTCTTATTTGGTACCGATAAATTAGGAAGAGACCTGTTCTCTCGCAATCTTCACGCGGCACGCATCTCTCTCTCTATAGGCCTGGTGGGAATATCCCTCAGTTTCGTGCTCGGGTGTGCATTGGGCGGTATTTCCGGCTACTACGGCGGGACTGTGGATATGGCCATTCAAAGAGTAATCGAGTTCTTAACCTCCATTCCCACGATTCCTTTCTGGATGGCCTTGAGCGCGGCTTTGCCTGCCGACTGGTCGCCATTGAAAGTCTATTTCGGCATCACGATTATTCTCTCGATTATAGGTTGGTGCGGTTTGGCCCGAGTCGTCCGGGGAAAGCTCTTGGAGCTGCGAGAGGAAGATTTTGTCATGGCCGCCAAGATTTCCGGGGCATACGATACAACAATAATCGCGAAGCATCTCCTTCCGTCATTCGCAAGCTACCTGATAGTCAATCTGACCCTTGCCATTCCGCGAATGATACTGGGGGAAACAGCGCTGAGCTTTCTTGGCCTGGGTTTGCGGCCTCCCATAGTCAGCTGGGGCACTCTGCTCCAGGACGCCCAGAATTTTCGCACAATCGCGCTTCATCCCTGGCTTTTGATTCCCGGACTTGCGGTCATCATCACAGTGCTAACCTTTAACTTCGTGGGTGACGGGCTCCGAGATGCGGCCGATCCGTATAAATAAACCATGCCTATCCGGTAGTTCCCGCAATCAGCGCCTTGGGCATTCAATTCTCCTCTTGGTTCAACCGGGTTCCTGTCAGCCTTCCGGAGCCGCTCACAGAGCTCCCTCCACTCGCCTTGACATGGCAGGGTGCATCCACTAAGCTTTTTTTATATAGAGTCCTTACTCATACCGGTGGAAGTACAATCGCAATGCCGAGTGCCTTGGTTTTCGCATCTGCGGCTATAGCCGCTTTCTGCTGTAACGCGCTGCTAACGCCGTTAATCATCCGGCTTTCGCACAAGTTCAAATGGTATGACATTCCGGACAAGAGAAAAATCCACAAAGGTCTCATTCCCCGTCTGGGCGGCGTGGGTATATTCCTCTCGGTCGTATTCATTTCATTGATTTTTTCAGGCGTTTTTGGTTCCGCGATCGAGAACAAGGGTTTTTTCCAAATCCGCTATCTGGCGCTGCTCGCCGGCATGACCATCGTGCATCTTATCGGCCTGGTGGATGATTTTAGAAGCGTTAGAGCCCTGCCCAAACTGCTGATTCAGACCTTCGCGGCCGCCACGGTGGCGGCAGGCGGCTTCCTGATAGATACCATCCCGATTCCCTATATAGGAACGCTCCATCTGGGTTTGCTGGCCTACCCTGTCACCGTCGTCTGGATAGTGGCTATCCTGAACGCCCTCAATCTGGTGGACGGCCTGGACGGCCTGGCAAGCGGAATAGCGGGATTCGCCGCCCTGTCGATGGGCATCATTGCCCTGCTGCAGGGCAACCCGACGGCCGCGCTGCTGGCCTTCGTGCTCTTTGGCAGCGTATCGGGTTTTCTGACCTATAACTTTCCCCCTGCCAAGATCTTCATGGGAGACTCGGGTAGCTATTTTATCGGCTTCTCTCTGGCGGTCATACCCCTTCTGGGAATATCAAAGGCGGCTTCGCTGGGTACCCTGATTATCCCGGTCACCCTGCTTACCATCCCCATCATCGACACCCTGGCAGCGATAATCCGCCGTTTGAGACGGGGGCGCTCAATAGCTGCACCCGACAAGGATCACATCCACCACAAGCTGCTCGATTTGGGGTTGGGCGAGCGCAAGATACTCTTCTTTGTGTACGGGTTCTGTCTCTACCTGAGCATTGTGTCCGTATCTTCAGTGGCATTGCCGCAGCAGGCAAACGTCTACCTCATACTCGTCGTGTGGGCGGGCAGCCTCCTAGGCTACTATTTTTTGGACATCTTCAAGGAAAAAAAGAAAGCCTCGTCCGCCGAAAACCGGGATCAGGACCGCTCATCGGTATCGTAAGCTGAAATCAGGCCTCCAGACCGTACTCCTGAATTTTCCTGTGGAGCGTCTTTCTGCCGATACCCAGGATCGATGCGGTCCTGCTCTTGTTGCCGCGATTCTGATTCAGGGCAAAGGAGATGATTTCTTTTTCGGCCTCGGAGAGCCTCGTATTGGCGGGGATTTTTATGAAGTCCTCGTCGGAGTTGTCGCGAATGAATGGCGGCAGATCATCCACTTCGATGATGTTCGTTTTGCCCATAACGATGGCGCTCTCGATGCAGTTCCTCAGCTCTCTGACGTTGCCGGGCCATGAATAATTGTACAGAGTCATCATGACTTTGGAATCCACACCTTCCACGATCTTGTCATTGTCTTCGGCTATTTCTTTGACAAAAGCCGCCACCAGCAAGGGTATGTCCTCCTTTCTGTCTCTGAGAGGCGGAATCTCTATATTGACCACATTGAGACGGTAGTACAGGTCCTCCCTGAAATTCCCGGCTTCGATCTCGTCTTTTAGGTTTTTATTGGTAGCAGCCAAGATGCGCACGTCGACCTCGAGGGTTTCTTCACCCCCCACGCGCTCGAACTTCTTCTCCTGCAGCACCCTCAGAATTTTCATCTGTATGTTCCGATTGATGTCCCCTATCTCATCGAGAAACAATGTGCCCATGTGGGCCAGCTCGAACCGACCGCGTCTCCTGTTGGTAGCCCCGGTGAAGGAGCCTTGTTCGTGTCCGAACAACTCGCTCTCCAGAAGCGTTTCGCTCAGTGCGGCGCAGTGAACTTTTATCAACGGCTTTTCCCTGCGGGGCGAATTGTAATGGATCGCGTCGGCGATTAGCTCCTTGCCCACCCCACTGCCCCCTGTTATGAGCACGGAAGCCTTGGTAGGCGCCACCTGCTTCACCACGTCGAAAACATCCTTCATTTGAGCGCTCTTGCCTATGATGCGGGAGAACTGGTTCTTCCTCTCCACCTCCGCCTGAAGAGCTCGATGCTGCAAGACCAGTTCCCGGTTGGAGAGGGCGCGCTTCACCAACAGAGAGAGCCGGTCCAGATTAACGGGTTTCGTAAGAAAATCGTAGGCCCCGTCCCGCATGCTGTTGACGGCGCTCTCGATGGACCCATGCCCCG
>SDBV01003405.1_pt1 | contig 23516 bp, 22 predicted proteins | sample 2277081 | NCBI WGS metagenome assembly SDBV01 (sample SAMN10402039, study PRJNA504765) | marine sediment metagenome | isolation source: marine sediment core GS10_PC15, 223 cmbsf | place: Arctic Ocean: Southern Knipovich Ridge | collected 2010 | reverse complement strand
CTTGAAAAAAAAAAAGGTCGCATGGTGATGAACGCTAATATATCTGTCTAACTATATGACCAATCTTATAAACCAATCAAAATTGTCTTTATTGGCACTCCAGAGTTTGGAGCGACAATATTAAAAACACTTTACGGCCAACAACTTGTAGGTGAGTACACTATTCCTTTAGTAATTACTGCTCCCGATAAACCAGCCGGTAGAGGTAATAAATCGTTACCTTCTGAGGTGAAACGGCTTGCAAATAGCTTCAAATTGCCTGTTATAGAACCAATAACTATCAAAAGGAACAAGGAACTAGTCTCAAGACTGAAATCACTCTCTCCAGACTTCCTTGTGGTTGCTTCTTACGGCAAAATATTACCCAAAGAAATTCTTGATATTCCCAAAAAAGGAGCTTTGAACGTCCACCCCTCCCTACTTCCCAAATACCGCGGGGCCTCGCCTATTCAATCCGCAATTTTGAATGGTGACAAATCTACCGGTGTGACGATTATGAAAATGAACGAAAAAATGGATGAAGGAAATATATTATCCAGCTCAAGGTTGAGGATATTGTCCAAAGACAATTCGAAAACTTTAGAGGAAAAATTGACCCAACTAGGCTCAAATCTGATCCTTCAGACTATTCATCTTCACTTTCACAATAAACTAAAACCCAGAGTTCAGAATAAAAAACTGGCTACTTATTCAAAAATAATAAAAAAAGATGATGGTGAGATTGATTGGAAAAACCTGCCTGCCGGCAGGCAGGACCGCCTCAAAAGAATGATCCGCGCGTACTATCCATGGCCCGGAGTTTGGACCCGTTACAACGGAAAAAGATTAAAATTATTACCTGGAAATAAAGTCCAAATTGAGGGTAAAGAACCGATAGATCTAAAGCAATTCCAAAGTGGTCACAAAGACTTCACTATTGAATTAAAAAAATAGCACGAAAAAAGGAACAGGGCCGAGAGCGTGTTCATCACAGCGCAATCGGATGCTCTTTTGAAAACCGTTTAAACATTGTAGGTTGGTGATGCTTGACATACTTTACAGAATTCTGTAATATTTTTGCTATGAGAAAGACTATACCTGTAACCGAAGCCAGAGAAAAACTAACCGAGCTTGTCGATGAGGTAAATGATAAGTTCGAACAAATAGAAATCACCAAAAACGGCAAACCCCGGGCTGTCATCATGTCCACCGATGAGTTTGATAGCTGGAAAGAAACTATTGAAATACTTTCCGACAAACAGCTCATGCGTGATATAGCGCAAGCAGAGAAAGACTTCAGAGAAGGCAAATCCATTAGTCTAGAACAACTCAAAGAAGAGCTTAAATTGTAATTTCTACATGACCTCCCCCAAATCGAAATTCAAAGTTATAATCCCCCGAAAAGTTGAAAAACAGGTTTCCAAATTACCAAAACAATATCAAAAAGCAGTTTATTCTTCTTTAAAGAGTTTGGAAACAAATCCTCTCTCAGGCAAAAAATTAGAAAACGAACTGCGAAATAAATATTCACTCAGAATCGGGGTTTACAGAATTCTTTATGAAATATACAAAAAAGAACTGATAATTTTAGTTGTATCTGTCGGACATCGAAAAGAAATTTACAAGCGTAGATGATAGATTTTTATAATATTTACCCACGAAAAAAGGAGCAGAGCCGAAAGCGTGTTCATCACAGCGCAATCGGATGCTCCTTTGGAACCGAAGTAGTTTAAACTCCGTAGGTTCCGTCACAGAAATCGAGACCTTTTACGCCACCGGGCTGTACATGAGCTCTTGGAGGGCATCCAAAAGCTTCTGCTGTGACTCGGTATTACAGGTCTCATCAGCCCTCTCAAGACCAACGAAGATCTCTGCCAGGACCTTCATGAGTTGAATAGCGTCAAGCCTGGCATCGTCCGAGCGATCGAGACGCTCGTTGCACCAGGCAAGCCTGGTAGCAATTGCCTCGACGAGCGGCGCGACCATTAAGCCGCTCAAGCTCACGTTGGCCTCGATAAAGGCGACGTTCGACGGCGCCTTCTCGTACGTAAACTGTGCCGCTGTCGCTTGGTACGGTACTGGCTGAATCGCTTCAACCAATTCCGAAAACTTACTTGCCATTTTGATCCTCCAAATACCTCCATCGGTCAATGGCTATTCCGATGGGCTAATCTGTCATTTTGAGAACACGAGCCTCAATAATAAAGGACTCACGCTCTTTCTCAAACATACCTAACTGTTAGATCTGCTTGAGTTGGCCGGCCGAGAGAGATTTCTGGTAGGTGTCGTCTCTCGGCCGGGTGTTGCAAGTGGTTGCCCCTTAGTCGACCGCAAGCTTCGGTAGAAGCTATACGTCTACGGTCGTTCAGAGTTTCACGGTGATTATTGCTACCGCTCACACCAGGCCGACTGCAACTAGATCGATGGAGAGAGCTTCCTCTATAGCGTTGGCTGTTTTACGAGCCTACGTCACGCTACAGCTGTCTATCCAAGCAATCGGTTTTTTCCGGTTTGGTTTCTCTATACCGGATTGATTGCAAGGACACCTCCCTCCCAAAAACCCAGTAACTTTACTGAACTTTTGGGAAGGAAGATCCGTTTTTACTTGCATTTTAATGTTCAGACTTTTGGTTTTCGCCAGTTGGCGAATTTCTAGCTGCGGCACGTAGAGCCAAGTCATTGCAGCCATTGGAAAGGAGCGAGCTGACGGCGGGTCTTGCGACGCGCTATCAACTGCTCCTTTGAGTCCGAAGTTTATCCTGTGGGACTCGTCACAGTCTAGTGGATCACGAGATGTCAGGGTGAACCCAAACAACCTCGTTCGCGTAAACCACAGGAAGATCAATCGACTGGAGGTCGAGATCAATCTCAGGGTGGTCTTCGGAAGAGAAGTGACGGTTGCAGCTCTCACAATGGAAAGCATACACTCCGTCTTCCTCACCCTCGTCAGGAACAACCTGAAAGCCAGTGTAGCACCGACGGTGTGAAACCGTGGTCCACTGGAATCCTTGTCCCCAGCGCGTTCGGGCGTGCAGCCACTCAATGAGCAGCCCCACATCGTTGCCCAACCCAAGGATTTCGAGCAGCACCGGGAGAGGAATTATTCCCTCTTCCAGCTTCTGCAATCCCTCGAGTGGCCTGTTATTGTTAGCGTGGAGGTTTATCCCAACGAGTGAGTACTCGTCAAGTACAATCCCACCCTGCCAATACTGGTACTGACCGAATGTAGGCTTCCAGCCGTCGGAACTAGCGTATATTTCAACGCTAATTTGGCAACGTCCCCCGAGAAGTCGCAGGAACTCTGCGTTCTTCTCCTTGCGCGCAGCCTCGTGGATAAGCTCTCGTGCAAGCACGAGGAGCTTACTCTGCTCCTGAATGACTGCCGAGTCTTTGAGGCCCTTACCCCAATCAACAATACTAAGCATTTTGCACCTCCTATGGTTCCCCACCTGATTTGGGCATATCCCTCATCAGGCATGCTTTCGGGGTCTAAACTTGCTTCAGTTGAAGCTGCTTACTTACAATTCTTTGTAAACAAGTTACTTCAACCGAAACTTTTAGCCTTATTTTGAGGCTGTAGATACCAAAAAGGCACCTGATAACTAGTTAGAATATTAGCTTCTTGGCACTTTTCCAAGAGGCAGGCAGAGATTCTGACCAGTTACTAGATGCCTTGCGATATTCCAGTAACTATTTTCAATTGTTAATATCTAATATTATAGCAAACTATGGGCCTTTTGTCAAGTTTGATCAGGTTTAACTTTAGGGGTTTAGCCCACTTTAGTGGTCGCAGCATGCAAGAGTACCTAAATTACTTGATCTGCAAAGAGAATGAATTTAGATACGGAGGATGCTATTCTGCGGCGATGAGGTCTTTTTCGATACCTAGGGTTTCTTTTGATTCTTTGGTTGGTTTTTCAACCTTTTCAGCAGGTTTTCCGCCAGCTGGCGGATTCTTTTTTGGGGAGAATTTTTTAACTACTTTTTTGGCTAGTCTCTCCTTTAGCACTACCTGTTCTTTCCTCACAATCCTGATACATTTTGTACACAGGCTAAGACGTTTAGTGATGTTGCCCTCTTTTACTTTAAAGGCGTGAAGATTGGGTAAACTTCTCTTTTTTGTTCTTATATGGCTGTGGGATACGTTCATCCCTACCTGAATACCTTTTCCACAACGATCACATGCACGCATAGAGCGCCATTCTACAACATGAGCAAAATAATGTAAATATCTACCATATTGATGTATACTGGTGGGGTAAATGATAAATTTTGACACATCCAACCCCGCCAGCGTCTTTCTTTCAATTTTGGGCATATTGATCATCGTTAGCTTAATAATATCCGTTCACGAGGCTTCTCACGCCTTCTTCGCCAATAAATTAGGCGACCCCACCGCTCGTCTCATGGGACGAATGACACTAAATCCCTCCGCCCACATAGATCCGCTCGGTACCGTGCTGGTACCAATTCTATCGTTTCTATTCGCTGGTCTGATATTTGGCTGGGCCAAACCAACTCCCATAAACCCGCTTAATTTTAAAAACCCTCGTCGTGATAGTGCTATCGTTGCTTTTGGTGGTCCGCTGTCAAATTTTGCCATGGCAATTTCTGCTTCTGTTGCTTTTCGCATATTTCCGAATGAATTCATATTCACTTTCATCTGGATAAACCTGATATTGGGGATATTCAATCTTCTTCCTATTCCCCCTCTGGATGGATTCAAGATACTGATTGGCGTGTTACCAAAAGAAGCGGCCATCCGCCTCTCTGTTTTGGAAAATTACGGTCCGCTGATTCTAATTGCATTCCTGTTATTTTTCTTTCAAATTTTCTCTGGGGTCATTCTGCTTGTTCTCAACAACCTTCTCGTCGTTCTTACCGGAACTACCTTCTAAACAGTCAATCAAGTACCCGTTTGACGCTTGAAAAAGGGATAAAATTGTGCTTTAATAAAAGTGTCCGATAAGTATCGGACCCCTGCGGAAGGAGAGCTTAGAGACAACTTCTCGTTTTTCTTCTTTTTAAGGGTTGATCCGAAGGTCTCCGGTGCTCGTGGGCAACGGGGCAGGGTTCCCACCTAATAACAATGGGGAAGGATTAACTAAGCACTCAACGCAGGGAGGAATAATTTCAGGAACGGTAAAAAAAGACTCTCCGCCATCTGGCGAAACGGAGTCTTTTTTTGTTTTCTCTAGAGGGATCCCAAAAATAAGTTTATTTTTTCGATGAATTTGGAGGGTGGATATTCGCTTTTTACGAGGTATTCTTTGGCACCTAGAGATTCGGCTAGTTGTTTGTTCATGGGGCCTGGCAGATTGGTGAGCATCCAAACGGTAATATCTTTTGTTTCTGAATCTCTTTTTAGATTATTGAGAACTGCAAACCCATCTATCCCCTTCATCATAATATCAAGCAAAATAAGAGCTGGTTTTTCGTTTTTAGCTTTATCAACGGCCTCGATACCGTTAAATGCAGTCAAGTAATCGATACCACCAGCTTTGAAAGCTCTTACTGAAATATCGACAAAAGTAGGATCGTCGTCTATCAAAAGGACTTTGCGGTTGCTTGCCATAGACAAATTATATAACCAAAGGACATATTTTGTCTAATAGACCATACTTCCACATTATAAGGTTAAATTGAAGTAGCTTCGTCAATTTGATATAATCTCCACCGTCCTTGGCCGACATGGCTCAGTGGTAGAGCGCGTTCTTGGTAAGAACGAGGTCCCGGGTTCGATCCCCGGTGTCGGCTCCATGCCGAGGTGGCAGAGCGGTCAAATGCACCTGTCTGTAAAACAGGCGCCCTTGTGGCTACATAGGTTCGAATCCTATCCTCGGCACCACTTCACATAGTTTAGAACTGGTTTATACTGAGCGTAGCGAATGTGCCGGGATAGCTCAGTGGATAGAGCGGCGGTTTTGTAAACCGTAGGTCGAGGGTTCGAATCCCTCTCCCGGCTCCACCTCGCCATTTAGGCTCGGTGTAAACATAAAATTATTTCAGGAATTTATCCTGAGGAAAGGTATTGACAAAGAATGGCAAAAAAAGGCCCTAGAATCTTAATTGATTTAGAATGTTCTGAATGCAAAAGTCAGAACTATATAACTCAAAAAAATAGAACTAATACTCAAGACAAGCTTGAGTTGAAGAAGTTTTGTAAGCATTGTCGAAAAACAACGCTTCACAAAGAAATTAAGAAATAGCAACCTTTGATTGCTGCGCTAAAGCTAAGCATCCTCCGTACTGCGAAATTTTCAATTTCTTAGTACTCTCGGCTGCTGCCTGTCCGTCCGCCAGGCGGGCGACCGCTTTGTGGGCTAGATCTACTTTATAGGCCCGTAGTTAAATGGCATAACGGCGGTCTCCAAAACCGCTATTGGAGGTTCGACTCCTCCCGGGCCTGCCAGCATCTGTTAACTTAAGTGATATTTATTACAAACTAGTGATATAATTAATTAAATGGAAAACACACCAAATAAAAAAATCCTGCTAGTTGATGATGACGTTACTTTCGTAAATTTATACAGCGCAGTTTTCAAAGCTAGAAATATGAATTTTTCCCTAGCACAAAACGGTGCTGAAGCTCTTATCAAAGTCGCTGAAAAACCGGATCTGATCCTGCTTGATATTATGCTCCCTGACATAAATGGTCTAGACGTTCTGAAAAAACTAAAACAAGACTCAAACACAAAAGATATCACGGTATGGGTTCTCAGCAATCTATCATCACAATCAAACATCGATAATGCAAAAGAACTGGGCGCGGAAGACTACATATTAAAAGCATCTCATACCCCAAATCAAGTAATAGATAAGATTAATAACTACTTTCAAAGCTCAAGTGGTAAACCTTTACAGTAAGATTATACCTATGCTAAGATATCGAACTGCATGACAAAAGTAATTAGTTATTTTTCAGGAGTTTGGGAAGAACTAGGCAAAGTAACCTGGCCAACCCGTCAAGAAGCTATCAAGATGACTATGACAGTCCTCATAGCTAGTGTGATCATTGGTATTATTATCGGCGGCCTAGATCTCTTTTTGACCAGTCTCGTGAGCAGAATTTTGAATCTATAATAGGTTGTACCGAATATAAATAAGTATGCCAAAGCTTAAGGATAAAAAAGAAAAACCAGTCAAAGAGGTAGCCGAAAAATCTGAAAAATCAGACGCAAAAGTTCCTGAAGTAAAAGAAAAACCAAAAGCCGAGACAAAACCAACCGTGGAAAAAAAGCCTTCAAAAAGCGGTTTATGGTACGTAGTTCACACTTATTCTGGCCACGAAAACAAAGTCGCTGCAACTCTTCGTCAAAAAATTGAGGCTAGTCATCTCGGCGATAGTATCCACGAAATCATGGTGCCTACTCAGGAGAAAATTGAAGTTCGTGATGGTAAAAAACAAACTCTTCGCGAACGGATATTCCCTGGTTACGTTCTGGTGAATATGGATATGGATAACCAGTCTTGGTACGCAGTACGTTCAACCGCTGGCGTAACCGGATTTATCGGGGTAGGAAACAAGCCTACTCCACTAGACCCAGCCGAAGTAGAATCTATCAAGAAATTCTCAGAAATGGAAGCACCTACCTACAAAGCGTCGTTTAGTGTGGGTGAAGCCGTAAAAATCGTTGACGGTCCATTTTCTGACTTTATCGGCACAGTAGATGAGATAAATGAAGAAAAAGGAAAGATAAAGGTCCTGGTGTCCATCTTCGGACGCGAAACTCCAGTAGAATTAGATTTTATGCAGGTAAATAAACTCTAAATTTACTTACTTCCGGTTTTTCCAAAATTTACTAGCAATATTGCCCAATCAAGGGAATTCACTTCCCCATCAGCGTTTACATCCGAAAATTCGCTTTGATTACCTATATCCTCAATAAATCTATCTAAATCATTTTGATCTACCTTGTCATCCAAATCTGTATCTCCTAGGTAGAGGGAACCAAACTTCGCTGGTTGTTTAGGTGCTTTGGTCTTTACTTTAATTTTCTTGGTTAAAACTTTGTTTCCCCCTATTTCGACAGTAAGGTCTTTACCTAGAGGAAACTTGGCGCCTTTTACATCAAGTTCATACTCACTTTTTCCGGGTATTATATTTAATGTTGAAGAAAAACTACCTATTTTTACTGGGAGAGCGAATTCTCCTAGTAAATAAGGGATAGAAAGAGTTATCTTCAAAGAATTAAGGATATTTGGATCGGTTTTAGTTCCTGTGAAAGATGATGGGTTGAAAACACCAGTATTCCCACTTCCTGAAATATTACCGCCAGAAGATCCTCCGTCCGAACTTCCACCTCCACTGGTTTTACCTCCTGAAGGTGGCGTTGCAGGTGGAGGCGGTGGTGTGTAAGAAACTCTTAAATAAACTTGTGTTGCTCGCCCTCCTACAGGAAGAGAGACGCCTATTTGCAGGGCATTCACATCAGCAACAGTCCATGCACCCCCAGTAAAAGGATTCGTCGTAAAACTTTGCGCTGAATCTACGTATGAAGTATAAATGCCTGGTACATCACCTAATTTCAAATTGGCAGAAGATTTGGCCAGAATTACACTCATATTATCAGATGTTTGGCTTTCTACTCTCCACATAACATATACTGCAACGCTACTTATGGTTGAACCAGTAGGAATACTTAGAGGTTTATGGGTGAAAGTCTCTTTGCTACCCGCAGATGATGACCTGATATAAGTTGTGTCGTCATCAGATATACTCTCGTCAACTTTATCCCAGTGAGAACCACTATTTGGGAATTGACCTGAAACTCCATTAAAAAAACCTGGCCCATTCGCCGGTAATTTCACAGTAATACTAGCTGCTAACGAACGATTATCTCGCACCTTGGAAACATTATTCGAGATCAAACCAATGGAAATCACTAGTATAGCTAAGAAACCGATGACGAGATAGTTGTGTATAGTAAATGATCCAAGATATTTTTGCATTCTTATATATTTTACTACTTACTCCCGGTTTTTCCAAAGTTTGCTAAGATTATTGCCCAGTCGAGCGAGTTTACTACCCCATCACCATTTAAATCTCCATTTTCACTTTGACTGACTAGTGCTTCAAGATATCTTTCTATATCTTTCTCACCTATCGTGTTATCCATATCTGTGTCGCCAAGGTAAAGGTTACCCAATTTTACTGGCTGTTTTGGTGCCTTGGTTTTTACCTTTACTTTTTTGCTTAATACTTTATTCCCTCCTATTTCAACTGTAAATTCTTTCCCTATAGGAATCTTGGCTCCGCTGACATCTACTTCATATTCATTCACTCCAGGGATAAGATCCAATCCCTGGACATGGCCATTTATTATTAGAGGAACAGATACAATATCTTGGATATATGGAACAGACAGGCTAAATTTCAACGATTTTACAATATTTGGATCAGCCTTGGTTCCTGTGGAAGATGACGGATCGAAAGCACCAGTACTCCCACCTCCTGAGGTACTACCGCCCGAAAATCCTCCACTGGTTTTACCCTCTGAAGGTGGTGCGGCTGGTGGTGGTGTGTAATAAACGGTAATTTGAACATGGTCAATATAGTGACGCATACCATCGCTAGGACCACCCAAATTGTGACCACGAATCGAAACTCCAAAATTTGATTTATTTATGTCAGCTGCTGTCAGAGACGTCGCCCATAAATAAGTAGATGAACCTATAGGGATGTAACTTTCTGAGGTTTTATTTAAACCGACTTCTTTATTTCCACCCACAGATGCACCAACCTCTTGACCGTTTTTCACTAATTGAAGAATCATAAAAGGATCTGCGATAGCATGTGAAAAATAGGCTTCCAGATCCACTTTTATCCCATGAATTGTTGAACCATCTGGAATACTAAAACCATAACGAGTTGTTCGAAGGTAATCGCATGCACTTACGGGATGATCATTTATGGGATCTCTAAAAAGGCAATTAGCTCTTATATTATTAGACGAAAAAACATTATTCACACCATTATAAGGACTATTTGAACCTGTTACTGCTATAGCGGTTGAAGGACTTTTTGGTCCAGAACTAGTTGCCGCTTGGGGTCGTGGGTCCCGAATATTGGTAACATTATTTGAAATCAAACCAATAGAGACTACCAGCATAAATAGAAAAAGGATGAGGCTATTATTGTGATTTATTAGCTTACGAAAGTTATATTTCACTATTTATAGTTTAGCAAACCTCCTCCCCACTTGCATCCACGATCTGAATACGTTACAATCAGCCACGTTTCCTATGGCTAAAAAGAAGAAGATTAAAACAATTAGTATCATGCTAAAGCATGACGTAATCGTTTAAATATATTTTATGAAAAAGAAGAAGATTAAAACAATTATTAAAATAAACGCACCAGCCGGAGAAGCCTCCGCAGGACCTCCTATTGGCCCTGCTTTGGGTCAGCATGGGTTGCCTATCATGGACTTCGTAAAGGCTTTCAACGACCAAACACAGGCTGAGAAAGGTAATGTCTTGCCTGTGGTGATCACGGCTTACGAAGACCGTACTTTTTCTTTCATCACCAAGAAACCACCTACCGCGGATATGATAAAAAAGGCTTTGAATATTCAAAAGGGTTCTGGAGTTCCCAATAGAGATAAAGTCGGCAAATTGTCTAAGGAACAATTGCAAAAAATAGCTAAAGACAAAATGCCAGATTTGAATGCACAAACCTCCGAAGCAGCCGAGAAAATCGTGGCCGGAGTAGCTCGCAGTATGGGAGTAGAAACAGAATAATTTAACCTATGGGAAAGATGACTTACTTCGCAAGGCGTTTTTCCAGATTAGATAAAAGAAATTTATTATGGGAAAAATAAGAACAAAAATTGTCGAAACAGCAATAGAGCCTGAAAAGGCTGAAAAAATTGAGAAAGAAAAGACCGCGCTTAAAATACCTGAGGGTGAAAACTCGTCTAAAGCTGAGCAAGGAAAGGTAAAAGTAAAACCACCCAAGGTGCGTAGCAAAAGATACAAGGCTCAAGTGGCGCTTATTGATAAAGACAAAGACTACACTCCTATCGAAGCAATCGAAATCATAAAAAAGACAGCTACTACCAAATTTGATGCCGCAATTGAGGCTCACATAAATCTCGGACTCATCGCCGACAAAGCCGAGCACCGGATCCGCACACTCATCACCCTCCCCCATCAAGTTGGTAAAAAGATGAAAATTTTGGTATTTTCCAGCAAAAACACGTCTGAAATAAAAAAACTCGGTGCCGAGGTAGGAACCGAAGACACGTTGAAATCTATCGAGTCTGGAAAAATAAATGCGGATAAAATAATTGCCGATTCTACCTGGATGCCAAAACTGGCCAAAGTCGCCAAGGTTTTGGGTCCAAAGGGACTGATGCCCAACCCCAAATCTGGAACGGTAAGTGACGATCCGGCCAAAACCCTCAAAGAATTCTCTGGCGGGAAAATAGAGATAAAAACCGAGAAATTCCCCATCATTCACACTCAAATAGGCAAATCTAGTTTCAGTGACAAACAAATTTTAGAAAATTACGATGTTCTAATCCAGGCAATCAAAGCTGCTCGACCAGAGGGATTAAAAAAAGAATATATCAAAAGTATCTATCTCTCCTCCTCCATGGGACCGTCAGTGAAAGTAACTCCCTAATAGGCGGTTTTCTATTATTACTTCAACCTACTGTTTCTTAACTACTTTATTTAGTAACCATCACAGTCCCGTTGAATTTTAACGGGTTTAGATGATCGTGATAAGTGTAGGTGCCAGTCTTTTCAAAGACAAAGCTATAAGAGGCACCCTTGGAAAGAGCCGTACTAACAAACCCAGGCAAAGCTGTATGAATTGGATGTGGGTCGCTGGCTACCTGATGAGGTTTGGTGTCTTGGTTGGTAAAGGTAATAACGGTTCCTTTTTTGACACTAATCGTTGCTGGAGAAAAACCTTTGGCTGTTAATGATACAGAAACTGCATCAGTAACTTCTGTTTTCTTTTTACTTTCCTCTTTTGTTTTGTTGAGAAAAACTCCAGCTAAGTACCCAACTAGGATTATCCCTATTACAAGGATAATTGTCCCAGCTATTAAAATCTTCCTGTTACTTATCATTTATTCTTTCCTTTTCCGCCCCCACCACCTTTTGGCTGGAGGTTAAAGCTGACTGTAGTGGATAAACCGCTTGTTAGTGTTAGACCCTTTCTTTCTGCTTTTGAGTAGCCCGAAGCATCTGCCTGTACATCGTAAGTACCGGCTGGGACACTGACAGCATATACTCCGAAACTGTTAGTCGAAGCTGAAACTAACAAACCGGACTTACCCTTGGTACCGGACACTTTAACATTCACTATTGCTCCTACGATCGGTTGGCCGTTACTTGCATCGGTAATCTGACCAGATATTATTGCTTGTTGTGTCGCCCCTTGAGTGGTAGCTGTCGCTGTATTGGAGTTGGCTGATACGTTACCAGCGGCATCGCGAGCTTTGACAAAGTAAGAGTAACTAGTGCTGGCGGCTAGTCCGCTGTCTCCATAACCAGTAGTAGAAACTGTAGTTACTTTTGTACCGTTGCGGTAGACATCATAGCCTGTTACTCCCACGTTGTCGCTACTAGCTGTCCAAGACATATTTATCTGGCTGGAACTAACAGCGTTAGCACTTAAACCAGAAGGAGCTGTTGGTGCTTGGGTGTCTGGAACTGCTGGTGTAGTCACATTCGCAGTATTGGAGAGTCCTGAGTTGTTCCCAGCAGCGTCGTAGGCAATTACTTGGTAACTGTAGCTGGTGGAGGCAACTACTGTGGTGTCAGAGTAAGTCGTAGAAGAAGTCTGAGCAATGGTTACTCCATTTCGGACTATCCAGTAGCCGGTTACCCCAACATTGTCAGTAGAGGCTGTCCAAGAAAGGTTTACCCGATTGTAGGCAGCAGCTGTAGCAGAGAGGCTGGAAGGCGTTGTTGGCGGTTGTACATCACCATTTTGGACATTAACGTTTATGGCTGTACTGGCTGTGTTACCGGCCGCATCGTAGGCTTTAGCACCGATAGAATGCACACCGTTGGCCTTTGTCACTGAATTCCAAGAAAATGCGTATGGTGAGCTACTATCACTGCTTACCACTACCCCATCGATCAGAAACTCCACCTTAGTTACTCCCACATTATCACTGGCAGAAACTGTAATATTCACTGATCCGGACACATCAGATCCATTGGCTGGACTAGTAATTGAGGCTGATGGCGGTACGGTGTCTGCCGGCGGAGGTGAGGTTTGGTCCTTTGATACACGACCAGTCCTCTGTGCATCATGCATAAACAAGGGCCAATCGATACCAGAATTATTAATCTCAAATTCATACATAAAGGTAAGTTGAGGAGGACCCTTAGCAATCCAACCATCTCCGAAAATTGAATTCCCCGGGAATCCAGTTATGAGGTATTCGGCTTTTCCATTATTATCAAGATCTCCTATAACTGTAGAGCCTCTATAGAACCAGTAGTGCGCATCTTGAGTATTGATATTATTTCTGTTAAAAAATAGAGACCCGTTATTGTTTAAAATTCCCAATCCGCCGCTTGCGCTGGCATTGGTGCCAAAATCTGGCTTACCGTCACCAGTGATATCTGAAATAGCAACAGGTAAACTTGCCCCAGTGGTATATGTTTTACTTAGGCCAGTTTGATCAAATATGAAAAGTGCTGAACTTGCTATAACTATTTCATCTTTTCCGTCTCCGTCAACATCCGCGGAGGAGGGGCTATGTCGATCTAAATAAGACTCATGTCCGCTTGCTCCATATACCGGCCCCGCCGGGTAGTTGGGGACAACAGTGCCATCAATGTTCCAGACGTAGACAAATAACGGGCTACAGGTTGGAAGATTGCAGTCGCGAACCGGAGTTCCAATGAGCTCAAATACCCCGTCGCCATTCAAATCAACAGTTCCAGGTGCTCCTCCTAATATCATCTTTCCACTATCGTAATCTGGTACAGTATAGGGCCATCCTGGTAAAACCCGGCCTAGACTATCTGCTAAAAACGCTTGGTTACCTGAAAACCATCCAATTTCAAGTTCACCATCGGAATCCAAATCTTTTACCACAGGTGAATGCCAAGGAGATGTATTTATTACGGGCATGGAAAAATTAGGAAGTATCGAACCATCTAGCTGGTAAGCATATAATTTGTCTGCGGCGATAAGTAATTCCTTTTTACCATCATCATTGAGATCAGCTAACGTGGGGGTTCTATCTAAGCTTAAAGCTATATTATATACATTAAAAGAAATTCTCGGCCATCCTGGATATAAAGTTCCATCTGATCTAAAGATAAAAATCTCCTGTTTGTAAGGCCGGCCGTTTCCGTGAATTGTAGCTACTACTATTTCTTTCTTTCCGTCACCGTCGAGATCATCAACATTTATAGGATTCCGGTGTGTGGCCTGATTAACACCAGACGGTAGAGGTATATTTACCGGGAACCCGGGAAAGTCTGAACCGTCTTTACGATAAACGGCCAGTTTATTGCTAACGTGTGGAATAATTATTTCCTTTACTCCATCTCCGTCTAGATCAGCGATAGCCGGAATTGAAATAGACCAACCATTAGTAAAGTCGATTGGTTTTGGCCAACCTGAAACAAGCTTTGAATCTGTAGTTACGGTTGATAAAGTAGATGATGTATTGTTATTTGACCCTGTAACAGTTAATCGTATTGTATAAACAGTATTATCTACCAAATTTGTTGTATCCCAAGTACCTAAAACACCGCTGGATATAGGTTGGGTCCCCCCGTTTGAAAGATTGATCCCACTTGTCGACCAAGTACTCGGGTTGGATCCTACTCCCCACTCTAATTTATAGTTAGAAAAAATTATATTGTTTTTCGTGTTTGCGTTCCCCACAACCTGAATACTACCCATACTAACAAAGGACGCGGGAGAATAAATTGATTCATCAAAATTATCAATTATTACATCATGTACCTGATATTGATAATTTTTACCAGATGAATTTTGGGCAGATAACCGTATGATATACTCCCCATCACTAAAGATCAGAGTGTTCCATAAAGCTAAAGTAGCCCCTGCTGAAGGTTGACTAGTTGAAGATCCTATTGTTGTCCAAGAAACAGGAGACCTCCCCTTTCCTACCTCTACTTTGTAACTTGCAAAATCACTTCCACCGATTGCCCCTTTAACCGATATGCTACCAGATGATATTAATTCTCGGCTCCTCGGACTTGTGATAATGGGTGTCAGTGGTTGGGTATTTGCAAGGTTCATAGAGCTAGTAGCATTGATTCTACCGTAACCAAAACTCTTGTCTTTTCCAGTAGCACCAATATCATCAGTCCCATTTCGAATGATTTGACGCACTGCTTCATTTGTCAAACCCGGATTTTTAGCCATTAGTAGAGCGGCAAGTCCAGCTACGTGCGGTGTAGCCATACTAGTTCCGGAAACACGGCAGTAATTTGTCCCTACTGTTCTTGTAGATGTACACATAGGGGAGGTAGCGGCTTTAAGAGACAAAATATCTACCCCTGGGGCAGCAACATCTATTTTTTCTCCCCAGTTAGAGAAGCTGGCTTTAGCATCGTTGTAATCAGAAGCAGCAACCGTAATAGCGTAGTCAGCTGAAGCGGGTGAGTGATCTAGAGCATCAGCATTACTGTTCCCAGCGGCAACTACCACCACCATTCCCAAATCATGTTGGTATTTTACGGCATCTTCCGTTACTTGAGACTGACAAAGACAACCCCAGCTATTGGAAGAAACTCGAGCACCCATATCAGCTGCGTACTGAAGTGCAGTTGCCCCATTAGCAAGACTGCCAGAACCCGCACTGTTGAGAAACTTTACCGCCATTATCTTGCTAGTCCAGTTTACTCCCACCACTCCTTTACCGTTATTTCCTACGCCAGCAATAGTCCCAACTGTGTGAGTTCCATGTCCATGATCATCCATCGGATCACCATCATTATTGACAAAGTCCCAACCATGGTAGTCGTCGACGTAACCGTTGCCATCGTCATCTAGACCATTACCCGGTGTCTCCCCTGGGTTAGTCCACATCTGTCCAGCTAAATCTTCATGATTTCTATCTACTCCAGTATCTACGCCGGCTACTATTATATTGTCACTGCCTGTGCTCTGATCCCAAGCAGAAGCCGCGTTTATCTTGTGTATACCGTAAAGATCTTGATAAGCTTGTCCCCAGCTACCACTGGAAGAGTAGTAAGGGTCATTGGGTGTTGTAGCTGTGGGGGTTACTTCTTGAGTGGTCCCTCCAGTATTTGTCTGGGTAGGGGTCTGGTTTGTTTTCTCTTCTTGTCCGGTATTTTTGGTTGTAGAAGAAGTTGTAGCTGGGCTACCGCTTTGGGTGGCCTCCCCTTGCAGAATAGAGACAATGTAGTTTGGTTCCACTACCTCTATATTTGGATCAGCACTAAACCTACCTATTAACCTTTGCAGTTTCTCTATGGCTGGATTGTCAGGATTCTTAGTTTCGATAACACCTTTAGCCTTATCTAGTTTACCAACGATCTTTCCGCCCTTTCCACCCAAGCTTACTTTGTACCAAGCAAAGATTTCAGCGTCTTTTTTGCTCTTCTTGCCTATCTTGGCCACTTTTTCAAACTTTGCTACCTTATTTTCTCTATTGATATTATTTAAGCTGGCTATACCGGTATTGGTTGGTTTACCGCTTTTTACCTTGCTCCTTGAGTTTTTACTTATTTTTATTAGTAGTTCATTTGAAACAAATTGACTCGGGCCAGCTACACCCACTACCTTATCTGGTCCAACAGCTCTACTCCTTAGGTCTCTGACGAAATTAATTGATAATACTGTTAGAGGTATGGTAAAGAAGATAAGGAGGGTACCTACAACTGCAAAGATATCTCTTTTCCGAAAAGAATATGGAGAGTTTATGGCTTCTCTGTATAAACCTAGTAAATCTCTAGCTATCATAATAGGCAGTTACTTATTATTTCAATTACTCACTTAGGTGTCAAATTATTACTAATGTAACTAGTTTACTTCACAATAACAGTACCTTGGAATGTCAACGGATTTAGATGATCGTGATAGGTCCAGGTACCGGTTTTGTCAAAAAAGAATGAGTATGATTGACCTTTCTCTAGTTTTGTTTGCGAATCAAACCCGGCCAGTGAATCATGAGAAGGGTGCGGGTCTACGGCTGGTTGATGGGCTGATTTATCATTATTGGTAAAGGTAACTATCGTTCCCTTTTTAACTTGCAATGTGGCGGGTACAAATCCTTTTTCGGTTATCTCAACAAAAGCACTCTGAACTACTTCATCTTTAGGCAATTTTGTAATATCAGTATCCTTCTTTAAAAACACTCCGGTAGCAAAACTAACGGCAATTAATATTATTGCTAATACCAGGCTTATTAATATTAGTTTTTTGGTTCTTTCATTATTCATGTTATTTTTTCTTTCCTCCCTTACTCTTGGGATCTAATGAAAAGTTCACTGTAAAAGTAGCTCCAGAGGTTATGGTGGCGGTCTTCTTTTGGGTACTGAAACCAGACACTTTGACCTCAATGTCATAACTACCTGGGTTTAAGTTAAAGGCGTACACTCCAGAACTATTGGTGGTAGAGGTAGCTACCAAAGCAGATTTACCCTTTTTACCGGCTATCTTAATGGTCACGGTAGCTCCTACTACCGAATCGCCATTAGTGGCCTTGGTAATTTGGCCCACCAAAGTACCAGTAGAAGGTTGTCCCTGAGTAGTTGCCGAAACTGTACTAGAAGCTCCGGAAACATTCCCCGCCGCATCCCGCGCTTTCACAAAGTAACTGTACGTGGTGGAAGACGAAAGTCCACCATCGCCATAGCTAGTAGTACTCACAGTAGCAATCTTAGCTCCATTTCGGTAAATCTCATATCCAGTCACACCGACATTATCCGTAGAAGAATTCCAGGAAAGATTTATCTGGCTAGTACTTACAGCCGTAGCAATAAGGTTGGTCGGTACTGTGGGGGCTTGAGAGTCAGGGACGGCAGGAGTAGTCACACTAGCAGGATTGGATAGGTCGGAATGGTTGTTAACCTCGTCATAGGCAAATACCTGATAACTGTACGTAGTACTAGGTGAAACACTATTGTCTTGATAGGTGGTTCCGGCGGTGGTATTGATAGTGACTCCATCTCGCACTATCCAATATCCAACCACACCTTCGTTGTCGGGATTGGCTGTCCAGGAAAGATCAACCCGACTGCTACTGACGGCTGTAGCGCTAAGGTTGGTTGGAGCGCTAAGAGGCTGCGTATCTGTGGTGTAATGCGCCGTTGCGGTCTGGGTAACTCCACCACTCAATTCCGCCCTACACCATTTGTCATCTCCTGACCATATGGAGTCGCAACCAGTCCAATTAACAAACGTGTAACCTGGCGGATCGATGCTAGGGGCATTTATCCAAGTCGATATATTCGAGGAAGAAGTTTTTGTATAATTGGTTACACCATTGTTTTTCCCAACACCACCATCGTCCATGACGATGCCAGTGGGCGCCTCACTCCTAACGTTAAGGGTATTATCAACTTCTTCATCCAGCCTCCAACCAAAGGTTATTGTGGCGTCACCAGGACCCTCATACCAAGTAAGTTTTATTTTCTTATTCCCACTAATTGAAATTGGAACTGTTTCGTACGTTGTTGCTTCTTGCTGAAACCACTCATCGATTTCTTGGGTGCCGTCGTCTCCAACATCAAGACGTACCCCGTCGTCACTAGTGGCCGTGAAAATGTAATTTCCAGCTGGAAAATTAATATTTCCGCGCCATATTCCAGAAAATGTATCAGTCTGACCAAACTCACCACTGGTTACATAAACATGATCTATTGGGGTGGCTATAGTTGGTGCTGGTGAAGACACTGTTCCCTCGTCTCGCTCACCAATTAAAGTACCAGTAGCTGGATCTATCCCATCAAAGAAACAAACATGGAATTTATTATTCGGAAAAGCGGTGTCACAACTACTGATAGGAGCATTGTTTACAGTTACTGTAATACTTTTAGTACCGTTATTATTAGCCGCATCGGTAGCACTAACCAACACTGTGTGAGAAGTGTCTGTGTAAGTAGTTGTATCCCAGGAAAAGCTACAATTGGTGGTTGAACATGTTTTTACTGAGTTATCATCTATCTTAATTTGCATGCTTGTAACCCCGATATTATCTGTAGCACTAGCGGAAATATTTAACGTTCCCGAAACAGTAGCCCCGTTGGTTGGTGAGCTGATCGTAACTACCGGAGATGCAGTATCTCCTCCACCGCCTAAAAATGAGCAATCGGTGGTTTGTTGGCTAGTTTGTTCCTGGCCCGTCCCCGCTTGGAAACTAGCAAGGTTAGTGTAATACACACCACCCGCCCATTTAACAAAACGTCCCGCGTCCGTAGTAGACAAGCAATTGTGGCTAAACGTCGTTCCAGAAGGAGTTGGGTTTTGAGTAATTGAATAAATATATCTACTAGTGCGGAATATATTGTCATTTAAGATAAGCTTATTGCTGAAGTTTGGGTTCGTTTGCAAGATACCATCGGCGCCACCTTGGGAAATTTCTGCAGCGCTATCGACTCTACAAGTATTACCGGTTAGGTATATATCACCAGATCCGCTGTTTCCAATTTTATAGCAGAAAAGGTTGTCATAAAGACCTAAGCTTAAATTAGTTATGGAATTATTCTCTATGTAAATTGGTCCCGTCTGCGGAGCCGCAAGGGCGATACCGGTACCACAGCTTTGAATGTTGTTGTTCTTTATATAAACGTTGGCATCCCCTCCTTCCGCTTGAATACCATCATCCCAGCAGTTACTGATAGTATTATTTTCCACAGTGGTATTTTTGTCAAAAGTACCGTGAGCGTCACCTTCTGCTTCACCACCAATTCCATCCCATCCACCAGTAATAGTGTTTCCGGAAATTAAGTGCCCACCACCACTTGGATTACTAGAATTACTCTTAAACCAAATGCCGTTTGCTGTACCGTGTACGTTTCCGCTAGTTCGGTGTTTGATCACATTGTTGATAATCCTGGTACCATTTCCACCATACCAAGAAGCTACTCCAGCGTAAAATTGCCCCCGACCACTTGGGTCGGTTACGCCGACAACAAATTTGCAATCAAAATTCTGCAAGGTATTCCCATCCACAGTGGTAAGGCTTGGTCTACCAGCCGATGTTGTACCATTAATCAAAACAGAGGCTCCAACTGTGTTTTGTATGGTTAACCCTTTTATAGTGACTCCACTGGCGGTAATATCAACCCCTGGACCCGTTCCACTACACTGTCTATCAATCACCACTGACCCATCACCGTAATCAACCACACTTATGGATTTGTTTACATTAACCTGCTCACTATACGTTCCAGTTTTTATTTTTATTGTGTCTCCAGAGGATGCTGCTGCAACAGCGGCGTTGATGGTTGAAAAACCCCCCGACCCAACTATATGGATAACACCAGCGGCCTTTGATCTGATTGTGGGGCCGTTACTCACAGCAATTACTGTAAAAGGTATCGCTATTAGCAATAATAAAACACCAAAGAGTACAGATATATTATTAAGAGAATAAGGAGGATTTAAGATATTGCGGAATTTATCTATAAATAAAGAAATTTTCATAAGGGCAGCTACTACTTATTATTTCAACCTCTCGCTTGGATGTCAAATAATCACACATTTAGCAATTTTCGCTTGACTTTCATATCACCACTGCTTATACTCACCTAGTCCTAAGACCGTAGGCGTCCGACCAAGCTGGACTCAATCACCTACCGAGGCAAATACGATTCAGAAAATATTATTTCTATTCGTACTCCTCGGTAAGAGGAGTTTTTTAATGGCAAAAACAAGAACAGAAAAAGAACAAAGTGTCAGCAATCTTAAAGAAAAATTTGAACGTACCGAAAGTGTGGTTTTGACAGATTACCACGGTATTTCGGTAGCCCAAATGCAAGAGCTCAAAAACGAGCTAAAACCGATAAATGCCGAGTTCACCGTTGCCAAAAACACCTTGCTAGGTAGGGCTTCCAAAGAAGCCAAGAAAGAATTACCAGAAGAAAATCTAAAAGGTCCCACCGCTATACTACTTTCATTTGACGATCCCATTGAACCGATCAAGAAACTGGCCGAATTTATCAAAAAATACGAACTTCCCAAAATAAAATCTGGGCTTTTTGAGGGTAAATTACTTACCAGGGATGGGGTGATCGAGCTTTCAAAAATCCCTGGTAAAAACGAACTTTATGCTAAAGTCGTGGGTAGTTTGAACTCACCCATCTCTGGTTTGGTAAATGTATTGGGTGGAAATATGCGTGGTTTAGTATATGTTTTGAACGCTATAAGAGAATCAAATCCGCCAGCTGGCGGATCGAAAGGGGGTGCTAATTAATCTATGAACGACGACGAAAAGAAAAATCCGTCAGCTGACGGAGAAGAGGTAGCTGAAGAAGCCAAGGACGAAGCAGAAAAAGCCGAGGATTCTGCAGAAAAAGCCGACGAAGCAAAAGAAGAAGCCAAAGAGGCCGCAGAAGAGGCTAAGGAAGCTGCAACCGAAGCTAAAGAGGAAAAAAAGGACGCCAGTCCTGAGAAACCGAAGGAAGAACCAAAAAAAGACTTGCCTGGTGACAGACAGGAGATAAAAGTCAGTGGAAAACTGGGTGATATGATCAAGGACATCGAAGAGCTTTCTGTTTTGGAACTTTCTGAACTCGTAAAAGCACTCGAAGAAAAATTTGGTGTTACCGCCGCCGCACCTGTAGCAATAGCCGGGGCAGCTCCAGCAGGAGGCGCAGAAGAGGCAGAAGACGAAGGTCAAACTACTTTCAACGTAATATTAGCTGAAGGTGGCGCAACCAAAATCGCTGTAATCAAAGCGGTACGAGAACTCGTTCCCACTTTGGGGCTTAAAGAAGCAAAAGATTTGGTAGACGGGGCACCAAAACAAGTACTTGAAGGGGTGGGCAAAGACGCCGCAAACGAAGCTAAGACTAAACTCGAAACAGCTGGTGGTAAAGTAGAACTAAAGTAGACCGCTCCGTAACTTGCGAATTTCGTTACACTCAATTCTACAGGTACTATCGCGTCCTGCGAGCACTTCGTGGGCTAAATCATGTTAATTTTAACAAAACACCCCCTTTTAGGGGGTTTTTTGTTTCTCTACCTAAAAAGACTACTTTTTTTCATAATCCTCTTGGGTAGAGGCCAGAGAATTTTTGAGGTTCTCTGGCTTCTCTCTCCTTCTTTAGGCTGCAGTCACCGATTCGATCGCTGGGTTTCCCCACGGATCAATGATGGAAAAACCAGCCCACAGTTTGACGTTGCATTGGGCTACACCGGTTTTGAGAGCCCATTCGTAACGCCAAAACTCCCAGGGCTTTCCAACTTTGTCCCCGTTTGCATCGACCTCAAAGAGCAACCACGGAATCACCTCTGTAAGGATAATGGTTTGTCCTTCCAAATCCTTAGCAAAATTGAATCGTACGTTTATTCTCCCTGTCACATTGGAATGGGCCACGTTGATGTCGAGAAGAAGACTCGGGTACTTTTTGAGCCAATATCGGAATAGCCGAGTCGTGTATCTCCAATCTTTAACTTCTGACAGATTGTAGTCGCCCTTGTTTACAATGGTTTTGGCAGCTGAATATGCAAGCTGCTCGTAAGTGGTACCGATAAAGGTTTGGTACGCGTTCAGCTCCTTGTCGCTCTTTTCCTTTATCGATTGCAGCCAGGCACCAAGCAGCATTCCTGCCACCAGTACCCCTGTTCCTGCCATCACTAGGATGGTAACCATGATTCTCTCCTGCCTTTATAAATTTACCGCTCTCACTGCTTTGCTAGTACCAAAAAGGTCCAGCACTGCCTCGAGAGTCAGTTAAAAGGCCTATATATTATAGCAATATTTTCAGGAAATAGCAAACTATAGGTTACTTATCGGTGGGTATTAAAGTAGGATTCGTGGACTAGATCAAGAAGTTGAGTCTTTGGACTCATCCTCGAATTTATACCCAGACCCTCTCTAACAACCACCGAAGATTTAGTCTTTAGTCCCTTTGGGACGCAAGCACCAAAGGCGCTTACTTTCGAAATCAATCGAACTATACGCTATTTCTTCTGTATTTCATTCGCCCAATTATTAGTTGGGCTGGGTCCAGGTAAGTAGTGTCTAAATCTCCCTAAGTGCACTTCTATACCCCGTAAGGTGTAGAACTCCGACTTTAGCTTGTCCGCAAGCGCAGTACGCAAAGCGGACTATTTGGGAAGATTAGAGATTTCGGCGACTTACAACCGTAGTCGTAAATTCATTAGCCTACTGTCCATAAATATTATACAAAAAGAAATTTGCTTCTTACAAGAGGATTAATTAAGAATTTTGTTTTAGAAATGAGAAAGCCCCGGGTCTTTGCTGGAAGCAAAGTCGGGGCTCTCAACTGAATATTCCAAATTTCGCGGGCGAACATCAAGGAACAAGAAGACAAGAAACACAAGGCTTCAAGCTCCAAGTCCCAAGACACTACCAGACGAAGACGGA
>SDBV01003404.1_pt1 | contig 23517 bp, 23 predicted proteins | sample 2277081 | NCBI WGS metagenome assembly SDBV01 (sample SAMN10402039, study PRJNA504765) | marine sediment metagenome | isolation source: marine sediment core GS10_PC15, 223 cmbsf | place: Arctic Ocean: Southern Knipovich Ridge | collected 2010 | reverse complement strand
GCTCAGCCCGGAACCGCTGCCTGTTTATGACGCCACGCCCGTCGGGGAGATCAGGCGGCGCATCAATGGCGACGCATTCCCGCGCCTCGGCGACGCGGGCAAGACGGTCGATGCGATGATCGTCGCAGCCGATGCGGACCGGCCAGCGCGGCGTCTGACGCTCGGCAGCACGGCCTACCAGTCGATCAGCAAGGCGCTCGCTGGCCGTCTGGCTGAACTCGAAGCGCAGAAGAGCGTGGCCTTGGCGGCTGACGTCTCAGATAGTTGAGCGCCGCCACGCCACCACGCCACCACGCCACCACGCCACCAACACTCAACGCGCCAGCGTTCGGCTATTCGAAATAGCGCGGCCGGTCGATATCCGCGATCAATCCGGGCTGCGCCGGTTCCCACCCGAGCAGTTCACGCGTCCGTTGGCTGGAGGTCGGGTTGTCGATGGACGCAAAATGCGCGAACCAGCCAAAGTGCTCGGCGGCTTCTTCGGGCGTCTTGCTGACTACCGGCACGTTCAGGCGTCTACCGATTACTTCGGCGATCTCGCGGAACCGCACGCCGGTTTCGGCGACCACGTGATAGCGTTCCGCACCGGCACTGGTGCTGCCCTTCTCAAGTGCCAGCCTGTAAAGACGCGCCGCATCAAACCGGTGTACCGCCGCCCAGCGGTTGAGCCCTTCACCCACATAGACCGACACGCCTTTCTCGCGGGCAAGGTCGATCAACCTCGGAACGAAGCCGTGATCGCCGTCGCCGTGCACCGAGGGCGGCAGACGCACCACGGAGGCATTCACCCCACGCGCCAGCACCGCAGCGGTGGCTTCTTCCGATGCGATACGCGGTATCGCATGCGGGCCCGAGGGGGCCGGATCTTCCTCAGTCGCGAGCGGCAGGCCCGCGACAAGCCCCGTGCCCGAGGTGATGAGCAACGGCCGGTTCGAGCCGGCGAGCGCGGAACCGAGTGCTTCAATGGCGCGCCGGTCGGTCTCGCAGTTTTCCTTGAACTTGCTGAAGTCGTGAATGAAGGCCGTGTGAATCACGCCGTCCGACTCAGCGGCGCCGCTGCGCAGGGTCTCCGGGTTGGACAGGTCGCCCCGGTGCACCCCGGCGCCCATTCGCGCTAGAGTATCGGCAGCCGCCTCGTTGCGCGCGAGTCCAACGACCGAGTGTCCTGCGGCGATAAGCTCGCTGACGACGGCGCTGCCGACAAATCCTGTGGCTCCCGTTACGAATACACGCATACTGATCTCCTGATTAGGTTACGAACGGATGAGCCCATCTTCCTACGTGCCTTCGCCCAACAAAAGCCGGGAGCGTATACCGTTATGTCTGTTAACACCCAGCCGGATCCGCTTGCCTCTTTAGGCAGTTTCCTTCGTGATCGCCGCTCGCGGTTGCAGCCCGGAGCGGATGCTCAGGGGCCGCGCCGTACGCCAGGTTTGCGGCGGGAGGAAGTCGCGACGCGCGCGAACGTCAGCGTCGCGTGGTACACGTGGCTCGAACAGGGCCGTGGCGGCCCTCCTTCGGTCGAGGTGCTGGAGCGGCTGGTCCGCGCGCTGGAGCTGGATGCGACCGGCCGCGAGATGCTGTTCCTGCTCGCCCAGCAAAGACAGCCGCCGCTCAGTCAGGCCGTGGCGCCGCCTGCCGTCACGCCGACCCTGCAGCGGGTGCTGGACGCCTTGACGACCAGCCCGGCCATCGTGAAAACGCCCACCTGGGATGTGGTGGCCTGGAATGCTGCCGCGGCTGCGGTGCTGAGTGACTACGGCAAGCTGCCGGTGCATGAGCGCAACGTACTGCGGCTCCTGTTCGGCAGCCCGCTGCCGCGCGCGTCGCACCCGGATTGGGAGGACAGCGCGCGTCTCGCGGTTGGCGTGTTCCGCATCGACGTGGCGCGCATCGGCGGTGACCCTGCCGCCGCGGCGCTTGCCGCGGAGTTGCAGGCAAGCAGCGCGGAGTTCCGTCGACTGTGGGCCGAGAACGAAGTGCATAGCCATTGGGGCGGCACGAAACGCATCCACAATTCGCTGGTGGGCCCGTTTACGCTCGAGTACACCGCGTTTGCCGTCGACGGGGCAGCGGGATTGAGCATGGTTGTGTTCACGCCGCTCACGGCAGCGGACGTTCGTGCGGTGGCCTCGCTCGTCTCGCGCAGGCAGGAGGCAGCTTGAGGTGACGTGAGGTGACGCAAGGCGGGGAATCAACAGGTCAACGCCACGATCGATTCCCCAAGTTGCGCTGACTCTATCAATGCCCGCCGCCCAGGCTGCCAATTCCATTCAGTTCCTTGAGCGCCGCATCCGGCAACTGCAACTGCGCCGCCTGCATGTTTTCACGCAGATGCGCGACCGACGACGTACCCGGGATCAGCAGAATGTTCGGTGCACGCTGCAGGAGCCACGCTAGCGCCACCTGCATCGGCGTTGCGCTGAGCTTGCGGGCCACGTCGGACAACACCGACGATTGAATCGGCGAGAAGCCGCCCAGCGGGAAGAACGGCACATACGCAATGCCCTTGGCCGCCAGTTCGTCGACGAGTGCGTCGTCCTCGCGCTGCACCAGGTTGTACTGGTTCTGCACGCAGACAACCTCGGCAATGCTTTGTGCTTCGGCGACCTGCTTCGAAGTCACATTGCTCAGACCGATATGGCGCACGAGCCCCCGGCGTTGCAGCTCGGCCAGTGCCTCGACCTGCTTGCCGATCGATCCTTCAGCAGGGGCGTGGATACTGCCCATGACACGCATATTGACGACATCGAGCGCGTCGAGACCAAGGTTGCGCAGGTTGTCGTGCACGCCGCGTTCGATATCTTCGGGCTCGATGGCGGGCAGCCACGAAGCGTCGCTGCCACGCACCGCGCCCACCTTGGTGACGATCATCGGCTTGGTCGGATACGGATGCAGCGCCTCCCGGATGATCTGATTGGTGACGTGCGGCCCGTAAAAATCGCTGGTGTCGATGTGATCGACGCCTAGCGCGATGGCTTCGCGCAGCACGGCGAGAGCGGCGTCGCGATCCTTGGGCGGCCCAAATACGCCGGGGCCGGCGAGCTGCATGGCGCCGTAGCCCATGCGGCGAACGGAGCGGCCGGCAAACCTAAATGTAGAGGTGACGGTGGACATTGCGTTCTCCTTGAAGAGTGGTGAGCGCAGTATGGTCCTGGTTGCGTTGTTTGAAAATCCGGCCTAAATTGTACGGGTTGTTGAAAATTATGAACAATGCCCATGGAATTGAATGATCTTGCCGCGTTTGTTTCCGTGGCCCGCGCCGGCGGCTTTCGCGACGCCGCCCGCATCAGCGGCGTTTCCGCCTCGAGCCTGAGCATCGCCGTGCGGCGTCTCGAAGCGAAGCTCGGTCTGCGCCTGCTCAACCGCACGACGCGCAGTGTGGCGCCGACCGAAGCGGGACAGCGTCTGATCGAAAAACTAACGCCGCTCTTCAGCGAGATGGAGGCGTCGCTCGATGTGCTCAATGGCTTCAGGGATAAGCCAACCGGCACGCTGAAGCTTAATGTGCCGTCGAGCGCTGCGCGGATTGTCTTGCCGGGTATCGTCGCCTCGTTCCTGAAAGCCTATCCGGACATCCGCGTGGAGGTGGTGGTCGAAGACGGTTTCGTCGATGTGCTGTCCATCGGCTGTGACGCGGGCATTCGCTACGACGAGCGGCTCGAACAGGACATGATCGCTATCCCGATCGGGCCGCGTGTGCAGCGTTTCGCGACGGCGGCGGCACCCGCTTATCTCGACGTGCATGGGCGGCCCGAGCATCCACGCGAGCTGCTTGCTCACGCGTGTCTGCGCGGCCAGTTTGCCGGCGGTGCGAAGCCGACCTGGGATTTCGAGCGGGACGGCGAAGTGGTGCGGCTCGATCCGTCTGGGCCGTTGCTGGTGAGACCGGGCGCGGCAATGGAGCTGACCATCAGCACCGCCATAGCCGGGGTGGGGGTGATCCATCTGTTCGAGGACATGCTGCGCCCGCATCTCGAGAGCGGTGTGCTGGAGCCGATCCTGGAGCCCTGGTGGCAGCGGTTTTCCGGGCCGTTTCTTTACTATCCGGGACGGCGCCATTTACCGGCGCCGTTGCGGGCTTTTGTGGATTTTCTGAGGGCGGGGGGCGTGCCGGACGCCCCCGGCTGATTGGAGCGATTCATTGCGCTAGCGTGCCTCTCCTGCCGGCGACAAAGCTGGCGAGATCAGTCAGCGTATTGCCAATGCCGTCTGCTGAAAATCCCAGCTCCTCGGCCGGTGCGCCGGCTCGATTGACCCAGAAGACCGGATAGCCAAATGCCTTCGCGCCAGCAACGTCCCAATTGCCAAAAGCCGCGAACAGGATGTTGCGGCGATCGGTCGCGAACGCGTCCACTCCCATCTGATACGCACGCGGATCGGGCTTGAATGCGCGGACACGATCGGTGCTCAGATGAGGTTCAAACACTCCATCGAGTTGCGAGTTGGCGATCCAGGCATTCAACATCGCCGTTGTCGGGTTGGCGAGAATCGCCAGCCGAAGACCTTGTTGTTTCATGGAAGCGAGTGCGGGCAGCACATCGGACCATGTCTTGATGTCGAGCCAAGCCTGCATCAGCCGATTGCATCGGGTTGGTGTGAGATCGAGCTTGAGCGATTCGGCCGCAAAGCGAAGCGCGTCCTCCGTGACATGCCAGAAATCGACATAGGTTCGCGTCAACGTCCGCAGCCATGTGTATTCGAACTGCCGTGTGCGCCACGCGGCTACCAGTTGGGTCCCGTTGCCGCGAAATAACTGCTCGGCAAGCGCCTCGACCGGCCGCGGATCAAAGAGCGTAAATGCGTCGAACGCGATGGCGTTTAGCTGTTCCTGTGCCCGTAGCGGCACCGCGTGTTCCCCTCGGGAGGGCATGGCGAACGTGCTGGTCATTGCTAAGGATGCGCCGATAAAAGCGCGGCGATTGTAACGCTCAGGCATGGACAGGAAGGAGACGGGTGCCATCGGCGAACACCTGCTGCCACGCGAGAACCCGCACGGAACGGCGCAGACCGGTTGGCCAGAACGGATCGCTGCGCACCAGTTGGTCGACGGCGTCACGCGACTCTGCTTCAACCAGCCAGAGGCCGCCGGCCGGCGCGTCTTCGTTCTGTCGAAGCGGACCGGCCGCTTTGACCATCGATGCGCTTCGTTCGAGGAAGTCGAGATGGTCCCGCATGTACCGGCTACGCACTTCGTTTGCGCACGCTTCATCGTCTTCAAATAGAACCGCAAACAGCATTGCTGCACCTCCTTTCAGGTAGATGCGTCGAGCTTAGTGCGGCATCATGGCAGCCTCAAGCCGAAAAACTGCTGGTTCGACCTGCAAAAATGCCTGCTCTCGACTGGAATGATCTGCAGTACGTACTCGCTGTCGCCCGCGAGGGTTCTTTCGCAACGGCGGGGCGTCGCCTGAAAATCGACTCCACGACGGTTTCGCGCCGGGTGCGCACGATCGAGTCGGCGCTAGGTGCCCGATTGTTCGAGCGAACGGCAGATGGCCGGATGCGGCCGACCGAAGCTGGCGAGGTTGTCGTGACGCGGGCTGAGTGGGTCGAGTCGCAGATTGCCGGGCTAAACGCAGCTGTCAGCGGTGCGGACGCTGCGATCAGCGGTTCGGTGCGAGTGACGTCAGTGCCGATCCTGGTCAACCGGGTTCTGATACCGGCGCTGCCCGCGCTACTTGAGCGGTATCCCGATCTGCAAATCGAGTTGATTGCGGATTCCCACGACCTGAATTTATCGCGGCGCGACGCGGATGTTGCCGTGCGCCTCGCGAGGCCGGGCGAAGAGGTGGGTGATCGGGTATTTGCCCGGCGAATTGGCCTGCTCAGGTATGGCGTGTATGTCCATGAATCGCGCGAGGACGATGCGCATGAACTGCCCTGGGTGACCTATGAAGAGGCGATGGGGCATATTCCGCAGGCGAAGTGGATAGACTATGCCGCGGCGCGGAGCACGGGTTTGGCCGCGGTTGCGGTCAACGACGCGGAGCCTCTTTTGCAATGTGTCCTGGCGGGGCTTGGACGCTCGCTGCTGCCATGTATCGTTGCGGATCGCGTATCGGGGATTGTGCGTGTTGGGGCGGATGGCGGTGCGCCGCTCGAGCGCGAAATCTGGACGTTGACGCATCCGGATGTCCGGCACCTGGCACGTGTTGCGGCGGTGCTCGAGTGGATCGAGGGTACGCTGGCAGGGTGTTAGGCAGATGAGTCAGTTGGGGAGGCGAGCGCTCCCCAGGGATAGCCGGTTACTGCGCGCCGCCGTGCTTAAACGATTCAAGCTCGCTAGAGAACCGCTGGGTACGCACGCCGTTGCTGTTGTAGTACTCCTCGACGGATTTAACCCAGCGGCCAATCTCGGGCACGTACCAGAACGCCTTATAAAGGCGGCCGGTGGCGACAACTGGGGTCGCCCTGTTGGTCTGCATCACGACCGTGGTCCCCGTCTGAGTGGAGACGGTTCCGCCCGTCGCGGACTGCATTGGCGCGGTCTGCGCGGTCCAGTCGCCTTCGGCCTCGATCTTGATCGCGTCGAATTTGCCGGCGGGCACTTCTACGGATTCGGGGCCTACAACCTTGAAGCGCGTATCGAGCGATTCCGATTTGTGCTTCACGTTCGGATTGGCTTCGGTGTATTTGACCACCCACGTTTTGCCTACCGAGAGCGGAAACGACAACGGCTGATTGACGATCGTCTCGGTTCCGTTCACGTTGCGCGAGCGGCTCCAGTCGGCGCCTGAGATCGCTTCGTTAGCTGGCTGGGTCGTACCGGCCTGCTTCACCTCGTAGTAGATATGGTCGGACGTTGTACGTAACAACACGACTTCGTCATGGGTCTGACGCCAACCGTTGGGTGCAGTCTCGACCGTCTCGACATAGTTCCAGGTGTCGCCAGGGCTGAGCTTCGGTGCAGGCAGGGATTCCGCGCGAACAAGCGTCGAAGCGGACAACGAAATCAGTAGCAGGAGAGTTTTTTTCGTTTTCATGACTGGTTCTTATCGTGTTGGTCTGTCTGATGATTCTAGTTATCCAAGCTTTCGGCAAGCATTCGTTGCCCGCCGCACCGGGTGTCGTCGCCTTGGGTCGTCCCAGGAATCCAGCCGGCATGCCTGGTTTGGTACCATTCACGCTTTTCAAGATGGGCTGAGACCAGCGTGAGTCGCCAATTTGTATCGTCCGTACGTGAATCCTGCCGCAAATGGGGCGGCCGGCTTGCACGGGTAGCGGTGACCTGCTTCCATATCCTGGCCGGCCTGATCAGCTTTATCGCGAGCCTGCTCCAGCCGTTGCTGGCCGCGACGCTTTACCACCTGCGGCATCCGACCCGTCGCGGCATTCTGCTGACGCTCGCCACGCCGCCGGTTCTGCTCGTGCTCTACGTGATCGTACTGATCCCGTTCACGCCGAGCATCAGCGACATCCGCAAGGCGCGGGTCGATCAACCCGCGCAAATTCTCTCGGCCGATGGCAAACTGCTTGCCGAATTCAAACCGTCAAACCGCGAATGGGTCACGCTGTCCGAGATCTCGCCGCATATGGTCGACGCGCTGATCTCGACCGAGGACCACCGGTTCTATCAGCACCACGGGATTGACTGGCGACGCACCGGCTCGGCGGCGCTGCATACGTTCGGCGGCGACCGCCAAGGTGGCTCGACGATTACGCAGCAACTCGCGCGCAACCTCTATCCCGACGAGATTGGCCGTGCGCCGACGCTGAGCCGCAAGGTGAAAGAGGCGATCACTGCCCTGAAGATCGAGGCCACCTACAGCAAGGACCAGATTCTCGAAACGTACCTGAACACGGTGCCGTTTCTGTACAACGCGTATGGCGTTGAAATGGCGGCGCGGACGTACTTCGGCAAATCGGCCGATCAACTGGACATTCTGGAAAGCGCCACGTTGACCGGCATGCTGAAGGGCAACAGCTATTACAACCCGGTGCTGAACCCGGAGCGGGCGCTGGAGCGCCGCAATACGGTGCTCGCGCAGATGGTCAAGTATGGCCGGCTGTCGCCCGCGGCCTACGATACGCTCAAGCGCAAGCCGCTGCGCGTCGACTTCGAGCGGCAGATCGAGCCACCCGGACCCGCGCCGCACTTCGCGCAACAGTTGCGCAAATGGCTGATCTCCTGGGCGGACCGCAACGATTACAACATTTACTCAGATGGACTGATCGTTCATACGACGATCGATTCGCGCCTGCAGTCCATGGCGACCGCGGCCGTGGCGCTACAGGGCAATGCGCTGCAATCGGTGGCGAACTCGGCCTGGAGCGGACGCTCCGGCTGTGCGCCGGGTAACGACCTCTTCAAGACGTTTATCCGCGAGACGCCGGAGTACCGTACGGCGCGCGCCGCGGGGCAGAGCGACGAAGATGCGCTCCAGCATCTGGGCGCCGACCGGACCTTTGTGCGCAACCTCTGCCACGACAAGACCGAAGTGCAGGCGGGCTTCCTCGCCATCGATCCGCGCAACGGCCAGATCAAGGCGTGGGTGGGCAGCCGCGACTTCGAAGACGAACCGTTCGATCACGTCCAGCAGTCGCGACGCCAGCCGGGTTCGACCTTCAAGCCGTTCGTATATGGCGCGGCATTCGAAGACGGCGCCAAACCGACTGATACCTTTGTTGACCAGCCGGTCGAAATTCCGCTGAAAGGTGGAGAAATCTGGCGTCCTAACGATGACGTTCCACCGAGCGGAAAGCCAATGACGCTGCGCGATGCGCTGGCCTATTCGCGCAACCGCATTACTGCGCAGTTGATGGAGGAGGTGGGGCCGGACAAGGTGGTGCGGCTTGCGCGCGCCATGGGCGTGCGCGACAGCACGCTCGATCCCGTGCCCTCGCTCGCGCTCGGTACGAGCCCGGTGACGATCAAGGAGATGGTGTCGGCCTACAGCACGATCGCGAACGACGGCCAGTATCTCGAGCCACGCATGGTGACGAGTATCGAGGACCACGATGGCAACGTGCTGGCGCAATTCGAACCGGCCTCGCCCGAGCGTGCGTTGCCGGCAGCGGCGGATAGAACGCTGATCGACGTCATGCGTGACGTGGTCAATCGCGGCACCGGGGTGGGCATACGTACGCGTTTCGGCATCCGCGCAGACGTGGCAGGCAAGACCGGCACGACCCAGGACAACGCGGACGGCTGGTTCATCCTGATGCATCCGCAACTGGTGGCGGGCGCGTGGGTCGGATTCGACGACGGGCGCGTGACGCTCGGCAGCAGCTATTGGGGCGAAGGTGCGCACACCGCGCTGCCGATTGTCGGCGATTTCTACCAGCGCGCGCTACGCGCCCGGCTGATCGATTCGCGGGTTCGTTTTGCGACCGAAGTACAGCCGAGCCTGTTCGAGCAGTTCCGCGACAAACTGCGTGCCTGGGTGGCCTATTTCAGCAGCTCGAAGCCGCAGACGGCGGCGCCTGCTGCACCGGTTCGCCGCGCACCGCCTAAGCCGGCGCCGGTGGCATCGGCGGCGTCCGAAGCATCCGGGGCGGTACTCGCTCCCGCTCCAGCCTCGGCGCCGCGTGAATTGCCGCCGTTGCTCGGGGCGCCGGGCGCGGCTGCATCGGGACCGGTGGCTGCATCGAATGCCGGTGCGAACGGGCTGCCGGCACCGGTGACACCGCAGCCGGCATCTGCCGGCGAGCCGACGGGCGTGCCGCAAGGCAACGGCGGATTCCCAACGGAAGGGCCGAGTTCCACACCCACGCCAACGCCGGATGTGCCGGAAGCGGCGCCTGGTATGGACACGAACAAGCCTTGAACGCCGCGAAGATGGCCTAGGCGACGTGCGCAGCGAAGCCGACCTGATCGGGGGCAATATCAGGTCGCAAAGTGCAGGCGGGGATGTCGTATTCCCCCGCATTTTGCTGGCGAAATGCGATTGGTTGCGTGTTCCAAAGGTCGTCGAGACGTTGTCCCAGTTCGTCGCAGGTCTTCGAGAATCTTGCTTCGTCCATACGGCTGGTCCGATAAAGCAGGAACGGCGGCAACACATCGAAGCCGGGGTAGTACAGGATGCCGTGGTGAATCGGGAAGAGCACGTCGTCGATTGGCCCGTTGATACCTCGCGGGCCGTAGTGTGACTCCCAACCTCCGGTAGTGACGATCAGCATCGCCCGCTTTCCCTTCATCGAACCTTCCCCATAGCGGTCGCCCCAGTGTGAGTCGCTGTGCTCGCCGACCCCGTACGCGAAGCCGTACGCATAGACGCGTTCCACCCAGCCCTTCAGGACCGCGGGCATTGAAAACCACCAGAGCGGAAACTGCAGGATCACTGCATCCGCCCACCTTAGTTTGTCCTGCTCCAGCGCAATGTCCGGGCTTTGCGTGCCGTTCGCGAACGCGTGCTTTGAGTCATGGGACGGGTCGAATTTCGCGCCGGCCCTGCGATCTAGGCTGTCGTTCTCGTCGAGCGAGGCTTTCCACTTCATTGCGTACAGATCTGACACTTGCACCGTATGTCCCGCATCCTCAAGGCGTTTGACGGAGAAATCCTTGAGTGAACCGTTCAACGATCTGGGTTCGGGATGGGCGTACACGATAAGAACATTCATAGCTGAGGCTCCATAGCTTGGAGACGCCAGCATAGGTTCGGCTAAGGTATATTGGAAATGAATATCCAATATTACAGGTATTGCAATGACTAATCTCAGACGACTGGACCTCAACTTGCTGGTCACGCTTGATGTCTTGCTTTCGGAACACAATGTGACGCGTGCGGCAGAGCGGCTGAATTTTTCGCAACCCTCGGTCAGCGTTCATCTCGCCAAACTAAGGGATATCTTCGGCGACCCGCTGCTATTGCCGGGGCCACGAGGAATGCGGCCCACCGCGCGAGCGGAAGCGTTGCGCGAACCGTTGCGGCAAGCCCTTGAGGCGCTGGAGCGCACAGTTTCCCCCGAGCGTCCCTTCGATCCGGCCACGGCAACCAATACATGGCGTGTTGCCGCAGCCGACTACGGCGAGTCGACGATCCTGTTGCCGGCGTTGGCCAGTCTGCGCTCGGTTGCGCCCGGTACCAGGCTGGGCGTCGTCGAAATGTTTCCGGCTCGCATTGCGAGGCAGGCGGAACGGGGGGAAATCGATCTGGCTTTCCATACCAGCGAAGGCGCGCCCGAGGGATTGCACCGGCGGGTGCTGTTTGCGGAGCGGTATGTGCTGGCTGGCCGAGCCGATCACCCACGCCTGAAGCGGCGCCCTACGCTCGCGCAATTCTGTGCGCTCGATCATGTGATCGTGTCGCAGGAAGGTGCGGGGTTTCATGGCGTGACAGACGAAGCGCTTGCGCATGCTGGCTTGTCTCGCCGTGTGGTGCTTTCGGTGCCGCACTTTCTGTTCATGAAGTCGGTTCTGGCGAGCACAGACCTGGTCGCGATGCTGCCTTCGCGGCTGGCTCGCAACACGCCTGCGCTGCGCGTGGTCGAAGCGCCAGTCGAGGTGCCGGGCTACGAGATGGCCATGCTTTGGCATGGGCGTTCCCATCGCGACCCCGCGCATCGATGGTTGCGCGAGTTTATTGCGGACTCGGTATGAGCAGCGTCGTGCGTTCGATGCGGTCACGCGCCTGGCCAATCTCCCGACCTGCGATGCGGGAAATGGCGCTGCTATCATCTATCTCAATCCAAAAGAACCTTCGTGAGGAGACCCGCCGATGAACGCACCGATCCTCGATGACGCCAATGATCCAGGTGCCAGGACGCACGACAGCCCGCTCGACGTGCGTCCTCGACCCACGCTTGGGCAACTGTTCGGCGCGTTCTTCATGGTCGGGCTGACCGGCTTCGGTGGCGTGCTGCCGTGGGCCCGCCGCATGCTGGTCGAGCGTCGCGGCTGGCTGACCGACCGCGAGTTTGCCGAACTGCTGCCGTTGGCGCAGCTTCTGCCGGGGCCAAACGTATCGAACATTGCGACGATTATCGGGCGGCAATATCACGGGGCGCTCGGCGCGGTCACGGGTGTATGCGGCCTTTACCTTGCTCCCACAGTCATTACGATTGGCGTCGGCTACGCATACGCAAGTTGGGGTAGTGCTCCCGTCACGTCGCATCTTCTGGCGGGCTTGATGCCGGTGGCGACGGGACTCGTCATTGCAACGGTGCTCAAGCTGCTCGTCAGCCTGCCGCGCGATCTGCGTAATCTGGTGCTGGTGGTGGCCACGTTCATTGCCGTGGGCTTGCTGAAACTGCCGCTGCTGCTTGTTCTCGCGGTGCTGGGACCGTTTGGCTCATGGCTTATGTGGCGTGCGTTGCGAGCCGAAGCGGCGGCGCAGCGGCGCGAGGGAGCTGCACGATGATGTCCCGGCTCACCGATCTCGCGCTTCATAGCGCGCTCTGGTCGCTTCTTGCGGTCGGCGGGATCAACGCTACGCTGGCCGATATTCAGCACTATGCGGTCGAAACGCGTCACTGGCTCACGGCTCAGCAGTTCGTCACGTTTTTCTCGGCAATGCAGGCGGCACCTGGCCCAAACGGCATGGCCGTTTCGTTGATCGGCTTTCAGGCCGCGGGGCTGGCCGGGGCGCTGGTTGCGACATTGGCCATGATTATTCCTTCCGCGGTGCTCGCCTATTTTGTGAGCGGCTGGTTCGAGCGACACAATGCCTCGCTGGTCGTGAAGGCGATTCGCCGCGGTCTCGCGCCTGCGACGGTCGGTCTGCTGGCTTGCGCGGCCTATGTGTTCATTCGCGAAGTGGATGTCAACGTGGGCCGCGCCGTTCTGACGATCATGACGGTTGTGATCGCCTATCGGACAAAGTTCAATCCCATCTGGCTGGTTGCGGCAGGGGCGGCGTTAGGGCTGGCAGGGCTTGTGAATTAGCCACCAGGCTGCTGGGCATCAGCTTGGTGCGACAGCAGGGCGCCGAAACCGGTCCCGAGGAATTTCTGCAATCGCCGTAATCTCGATCATCAACTCAGGGCGATACAGCCGTTCGACCTGAACGGTGGTCGTGACGGGATACGGCGCGGTAAAAAACGCTTTTCGAATCTCCGACGCGCCCATGAACGCGTCGATGTCCGTGGTGTAGTGAACGATCGACAACACGTCGGCCATTTGCCCTCCCATCGACGCCAGGACAGCGCGAATGTTTTCGAGCGTTTGGCGCGTTTGCGCCAGCATGTCGCTGTGGCCGACAACCTGGCCCCCTCGATCAAGAGACACCTGGCCTTTCAGATGAACGATTTGCCCCTCGCCCTGGACGACAGCCATCGAGAATGCGCCAAAGGGCGGCCAGACTTCGGGCGGATTGAATGCGTCTGCCATTGCTGAACTCCGGTGACGAAATGCTCCAGCGGATTATGCGCTGTTTGGGACTGGCCTGCGAAATCGGGAGACCGCATGGGCGGCCACCTGATCGCACGCAATGTGCTCATCAAGGCACGTTCAATACTTCGACGCCTTTGTCGCTAAAGTAGGCGAGCCCTGCTCCCAGCATCGCGTATTCGCTTTTCATGACCGGCATATCGTGCGGCGCGGCGTCGCGCAATGCGGCGATGTATTGGGGAGTGAAGATGCGATTCCAGTTATCGACAAGCTGCTTGGGCGACTTGATCAGTTCGTGGTGAGTTGGCGTCCAGTTCACTCGCAGCGGATAGTCGACGTAACGTGCCGCCGTTCTGGCATCGCCTTTGAGCGCGGCAAAGTAGAACCCTTGGGCTCGCGCCTCAAACGCTTGATCCGTTTCACTGGTAATCGCGCCGTATTGCGGGCTGGCCGGCGTCTCGACAGATGAGCGGTCGCCACCACCGCTTAGCTTGACGGGCAGTGTTTTGCTGCCGTCGGTCCAGGTGCCTTCGAGACCGATGCTATTAGGAAAATCAAGCGGAGCGCTGCCGTTTGACCCGTTACCCACGAAGTGCAGATCGAAAGTGCCGTTTGCTTCCTTCAAGGTGAGGTTGCTGCCCGCTTGTGTGCCGGTAAGTGCGATGTCCTTCAGATGCCGGTAGTAAAAGTAATGCGCCCGCGTGACCGTGTTGCCGTTCAGCGCCAGCGTCATGCCCACTTTTGCGTCGCCAACCGTGCCGTCATAGTTCGCTTGCACGAAGCTATTGGCCTGTGCAAACACCGGTTGTTGCGCGCCGATCAATCCGCTCAGCAGTAACGCCAGCACTGCAATGGTTCGTAGCTGCATCAGCCTGCCTGGCCGCAATTGCAGTGTCTTCATGTTGTTCCCTCGTCAGTCGTCGTTAGGCGTTTGCGCCGATCCTGGCAGGCGGTTAAACCGCCTGCAGATGCAGTTTGTCTGCCTTCGAGTGGACGGTAAACTGGATTAAGCACGATTCACACATGCATAAATCGGCTTAATTTACGAACTGAGGCGCTGTGCAGTTTCAGACCTGGGCATCGGGCCTGCGCAGCAGATAGGTGTCCATGATCCAGCCGTGGGTGCGGCGAGCCTCCGCCCGGACGCGCTCGATTTCATCCATGACGTCGCGCAGCTTTCCTGAGATCAGAATCTCGTCCGGCGTGCCGACATAAGCACCCCAGTAGATATCCAGATCTTCGTTGGCGAGCTTGCGGAAGGTGTTCTGCGAGTCGAGCATGACTACAACGCTGTCCACGTTACTCGGGAAGCCTTCTGCAATACCGCGGCCGTTGGTGATCTCCACCGAGCGTCCGATCAGGTTGAGCGGAACCTTGTGCCGGGCGGCTAACGCCTGGACACTGCTGATGCCTGGAATGACGTCATAGGTGAACGCATGCTTGCCGCCTTGCGCAATGGCCTCCAGGATACGGATCGTGCTGTCGTACAGGGACGGATCGCCCCAGACGAGGAACGCGCCACACTCGCCGTCGCTCAGTTCGTCGGCGATCAGGCGCTCGAAGATCGCCTGCTTGTCGCGGTTCAGTTCGTCCACCGCGGACCGGTAGTCCTCTTCGTCGCGGCGGCGCTCGGGACTCGCCGCCTCCACGATGCGATAGTCGCGGTGAGCGATAAAGCGTTCGATGATCTGCTTGCGCAGGGCGACCAGTTTTTCCTTGGCGAGGCCTTTGTCCATGACAAAGAACACGTCAACCTGGTTGAGCGCGTTGATCGCCTGAACCGTCATGTAGTCAGGATCCCCCGCGCCGATGCCGATAATCAGGATTTTTTTCATCGTGGATACGCAGGACGCGCTTTCTCCCTTTGCTTAAACCTGGACGACGTTCGGAATAGCGACGTCCGGATTGACGTCGGCTTCATAGTCCACGCCGGCAATCTCAAAGCCGAAGAGACGAAGGAACTCCGTCTTGTAACCGGCGAAGTCGGTCAACTCATAGAGATTGTCGTTAGTGACCTGGCTCCAGAGTTGCTGCACCTGGTTTTGCACTTCAGGATCGAGTTCCTTGTAATCGGCACGCAGACGGCCTTCCTCATCGAGGCGAGGCGCTGTGCCGTAGAGGCTGTCCTTATAGAGGCCGTACACCTGCTCGATGCAGCCTTCGTGCGTGCCCTTTTCCTTCATGACCTTGAACAGCAGCGACAGGTACAGCGGCATCATCGGAATCGCCGAGCTTGCCTGGGTAACGACCGCTTTCAGCACCGAGACGCGCGCATCGCCCCCGGTCTGAGCCAGTTTCTCGCGAATGCCGAGCACCTTCCGGTCGAGATCCTTCTTGGCTGCACCGATTGAGCCGTTCCAGTAGATATCGTGGGTGATCTTCTCGCCGAGATAAGTGAACGCAGTGGTCTTCGCGCCGTCGGCCAGAACGTTCGCGGCCAGCAGTGCATCGATCCACATTTGCCAGTCTTCGCCGCCCATCACTGCAACGGTATTGTCGATTTCGGTTTGCGTCGCGGGTTCGAGAACGGTTTCCCTGACGACTTCCTTGTCGGTGTCGATACCGCGCAACGTGACTGCCTTGCCGATCGGCTTGAGCGTCGAGTTGAACACCTCGCCCGTGCGAGGATGCGTGCGTCGTGGCGATGCGAGGCTATAGACGACAAGATCCACCTGGCCTAGATCGCGCTTGATGATATCGATCGTTTGCTGCTTTACTGCGTCGGAAAAGGCGTCACCGTTGATACCCTTCGCGTAGAGGCCCTTGGCAGCCGCGATCTTTTCGAATGCCGCGGTGTTGTACCAGCCTGCGGTGCCGGGTTTGCTGTCACTGCCGGCGCGCTCGAAGAAGACACCGAGCGTGTCCGCACCGCAGCCGAATGCTGCGCTGATGCGGGCTGCCAACCCGTAGCCGGTGGATGCACCGATTACGAGTACACGCTTGGGACCGTTAACGATGGGCCCGCTGGCGGTGACGTAGTCGATCTGTTCCCTGACGTTGGCTTCGCAGCCGTCGGGATGGGTAGTCACGCAGATAAAGCCGCGCACGCGGGGTTTGATGATCATGAAGACCTCTAGTTGGGAGGTGTCGGGATGGTTTGGGGGAAGCTGGGAAGTCCGGGTATTGTAAACGTGCTCACTGTCGTCGGGCTTGCGGGGCGGGAATGGGGGAGTGGCGACGAGGGCGCGCACTAATTGCTCAGGAGCATGTTCAATGCAAAAGCACTTCGTTGTGGCGCAGGAGGAACGACCGGGCGATGCCTGGCTGGAACGCTTTAACGCCGGTCGCGAAGACGCTGAACGCTGGTACAGGGGAACTGACAGGACCACACCGCCGAGCGCTGCAGAATGTCGATCAGCGTTGTTGCGTCACATGCCTGAGTTGCTGCCGCATTACGACCATGTGTGCGCTTTGGTGGGCGACGACGAACTAGCTCACTGCATGCTGAGCCACTATCGTCCCGCAGCGGCGGTGATGGGCTGCAGCCAGGCCGTCTGGTTAGGTGAGGGCGGCCCAGCGTTGGTCCGTAACATGGATTTCCCACTCGACGCGATTACCGATCGCTTTGAACTGACCTCATGGTCCGGGCGGCGCGTGATTGCCAAAGCGCAGCGCCCGTGGGGCGGTTGTCTTGACGGCATGAACGAGGATGGATTGGTTGCCAGTCTTACCGCCGGAGGAGGCCGCTCCCAAGGACTAGGATTCTCGGTGATCCTGATGCTGCGCTATGTACTTGAAACGTGTAGCCGGGTGGAAGAGGCAGTTGCAGCGCTTAGCCGTATCCCGATCGCCCTTTCGCAAAACGTGACACTGTTGGACCGGTCGGGCGCATACGCGACTTTGTTTCTCGGTCCGGATCGTGCGCCCGCTCTGTCGCGATTGCCGGCTTGCACGAATCATCAAGAGGTGCCGCCAGAGCCGCGGGGTACTGGTAACAGCGCTGCGAGGCTGCAGTCTGTACTGGCGGCTTTGGACGAGCCTAACGTGACGCTGAACGAGCTGACGGCGCGTTTCCTCAAACCGCCGCTTTACTCGCGGCGCGCGGGCTTCACGACCGCCTACACTGCGGTGTACCGGCCCGCTGAGGGACGTGTGGACTATCTCTGGCCGGGCAAGACCTGGCGGCAGGGATTTGATCTGTTTGCACCCGGTGAGTATGTGCATGACTTCGGGGAGCTTGAGGAATAAGGTGTTTATTCATTCGGTATGGTATGGAAATTAGCCGAGCGCAATCGTTTGCGTGCCGACGATATAGGCAAGTTGGTTATATTTTATCGAAACAAATAAATCGGATATCTCAATAGAAAGCATTTGGAAAAAACACCGTAAAATAAAAGAAAGAAAAAACTTACCAAAATTTCCTAAAGATATCCTCCGACGCGCCGACATTTATCAGATGAAACGTGCGAATGGGGTTTGCACGCGCGAAGGGTAAATAAACTTTGGGGCTGCTTCCATCGACGATGGTAGCGGAATAAATACAATGCCAAGCCGGTGGTCGTTTCGACGCATACGCAGCGGGTGCGCGTGCGCGGGTCGAATTTTTCTTTTTTCGAGCGCTGCATGTTCCAGCCTTGCTCTCGCCGCCGGCATTGTCCCGGATGGCGGCACGGCTACAACCGTCTCAACCGCAGCTAACGGGCAACAAACCGTCAATATAGCGCCGGCCTTTTCCGGTGTATCACAGAACACCTATAGCTCATTTAACGTTTCAGCGGCCGGTGCCACGCTGAATAACGTCGGTATTAATGCCCGCACAATCGTCAATCAGGTCACCAGCACCAATCCGAGTTTAATAGAGGGACAAATCGCGGTGATGGGGTCGCGAGCCAACGTCATACTGGCAAATCCAAATGGCATAACCGTCAACGGTGGCTCTTTCGTCAATGCGGGCCATGTCGCCTTATCAACGGGGCAGGTGAGCTTCAACGATCTGCAAATCGCGCCGGGAATTTTCCAGCGTAATGTCGTCATTAATACGAGCGGCGGCGCCATTGTCATTGGGCCGCAAGGGCTTTCCAGTGCATTGGTCGATCTGGATCTGATCGCAAAGAACATCCAGATTAATGGCCCGGTGAACAATACATTCACTTCATCGACGGCCGTCACCCGCGCCATTGCCGGTAACAGTGAGGTCACGCTGAACACGGGCCTGTCGCCGTCGGACAACGCCAACGACTGGCTGACCATGCAAACCGGCCAAACGGTGGCAACGGCGAATTCGTTTGCGCTTGATATTAGCGCTGCCGGCAGCCTGACCAGCGGCCGGGTCGAGATCATTGTGACAGACAAGGGGCCTGGCGTGCGCAGTGCCGGGCCGCTGGAGGCGTCGCTCGGCGATTTCACACTCACTTCAAACGGCAGTGTCCAGGTATCGAATACGACTCTCACGGCAGCGGGCAACGCGAGCTTGCAGGTGCAGGACGCAATCTCGCTCGCCGATACCAAGGTCTCCGCGAGCAACGGCGCCGCCACGCTCAGCGCATCGGGCGCTATCAATCTGAGCGGCAGCAGCGTGCTCGCCAACAGCGGTGTCAAGCTTTCCGGCAACGGCATCACCTTGACGACCGACAGCAATCAGACCGGTTCGGCGCTCGCGTCGTCGACGGCAGGTGTCGTGCTCGAGAGCACGGGGGACATCACCAACGTCGGTTCCCTCATTCAGGGGCAGGTGCAGACCAGTGGCGACACACAGTCGCTTGGCGCGGTTACGCTCAACGCGAGCGGCAACATCCTGAACCAGTCGCTGCCGGGCACAGGGCTCGGAGTGTTGTTCGGCGTGAAGGGCGACGTCGTGATCAGCGCTGGTGGCAACGTAGTCAATCAGAACGCGCGAATCCTGTCGAACCAGAACATCAGCATTGCCGCGGGCGGCGACGTCGACAACATCGTCGACCACACCACAGGCGTCGATAACGGCGCGCCCTCCAGCTATTCGAACCACAGCTGGACCTTCCTCTTTCTCGAGCATCACAGCAGCGGTTTTGCAGTGGACTACGGCGAATTGACCGATCCAAACGCGCTTTCGTATATCACTGCGGATGCCGGCAACGTGACTATCACCGGCAACAACATCTCCAATATTGGCGGCTCGATCCTCTCGAACGGAGGAGCAATCAACATTACCGCGCAGGGCTCGCTGTTGAATCAAGGCGTGTTTACGGGTCAGGCGCAGTTCCATGAGTCGTGCTTCATCTTCTGCCGCTCATCGGCGGCAAGTGACGTGCAGGTGTATGGCGGCGATATCGAAGCGAATACGAATATCTCGCTGAAGGCGGGGACGCAGATCGTCAACACTGGCGGCACGGTACTGGCTGAAGGCGGATTGACGCTCAACGCACCCCAAACCATCGCGCAGGGTGTGCTCGGTTACAGCGCCATCAATGAAGACCATGACCTGAAGGCCTGGTTCGGAAACGAGTGGTCGGAGATCTACGCGATGGACATGGGCGGCCTGTTCAATGCCGGGTCCGGCCAGGTGCAGATCATTGGTGAAGGGGACATTGAAGGTGGCGCCTTCAACGCGCCTAACGGCGTGAACGCGACCGGCGGCCTTGTCACGCGCAGCGCGCCATATCAGGCTCCGGTGACGATTGGCGCCCATAACAGCATTGGACTTATCTCATGGTTCGGCTTGTGAGGCGCCGTCTGTCGCGCATGATGGTCTGCGGTGTGGGCGCATTTGCCGGCCTTGCGGCCACGCACGTGCGCGCGCAGTCCGCGCCGGGGTTGCCACCGGGGTTACCGCCGCCCGTCGCGGCGCCGCGGCCACTCCAGGATCCAGGGCAAAGACTGTTACAGGATCAGCGCAATCAGCAACGCAGCGACGAAGTCCAGCAAGCGCCTGCGCAGATCGCTGTGCCTGAGCAATCCGCGATTCCGAACCTGCCGGCCGGCGCCGATATCGAAGCGCTGCCCGACGTCGAGCCGATGTTCCACATTACCGACATCGAGTTCGACGGCGAGCAGGTGTTGAGCAAGCGGCAGATGGATGCGATCAAGCAGCCGTTTCTCGGCAAGCAGCTAGGCCGAAACCGTATCAATCTGCTGCTTCGGCGTATCACGGAAGCGTTTATCGCCCATGGCTACATCACGACGCGTGCGTACCTTGGTGCGCAGAACCTGTCGTCGGGCAAGCTCACGATCAAGGTGGTCGCCGGCCACGTGGCCGCGTTCACGTTGAACGGCAAGCCACTGCGTCCGCGCGACCCGAAAGCCGGGTGGTTCGAGACGCATGGCGGTGGACTGCTGACCGATGCCGGCACGGCGTGGGCATTCGGCGACAGCCAGGGAGACGTGTTGCGCCTGCCGGATCTGGAGCAGGGCGTCGACCAGATCAACCGCCTGCGCCGCAATCAGGCGGAAATCCAGATCCTGCCGGGCGAGGCGCCGGGCGATTCGATCGTTGCAGTCACCAATCACTACGGCGACCGCTTCTACTACGACGCCGGCGTAGACAACTACGGCAGCTCGCAGACCGGCACCTTGCGCTATCGCGCCGGGGTGGAAGCCGACAACCTTGTCGGACTGCAGGAGTCGCTCTCGCTGAACTACGTCGGCAGCGAGAACAGCAATGCGCTGGTGTTTTCGGGCGCGATACCGATCGGTTATCAGACCGTCAGCTATACGACGTCGCTTTCGGAATACCAGCAGGCCATCGGTAATAGCGCGTTGCTGGACGGGCGCACCTTTAGCCAGATTCTCGGCTGGAACGATGTGCTGACGCGTTCGAGCTCGGGGCGTATGAGTCTCGACGTGACATTGACGAAGATGAGCACGCAGCGCAGCGTCAACGGCATCGAGCTGACGCCGCAAAACCTGACCGTGCTGCGCGCGGGCATTAACGGTCTGCGCCGTTATATGGCTGACGATCAGGCGGCCGCGGCGACCTGGGATGTGGGCGTCTCGCAAGGCCTGCCGTGGCTTGCCGCAAGTCACGACGCGTCCGATATCGACAGTACGGACGCGCACAGCCAGTTCACCATGTTCGATGCGACCGGCACGGTGCAACAGGGCATTGGCCATATCGGCAGCACGGCCTGGCGATACCAGGGGACGTTGCGCGCCCAGTACAGCCCGGTGGCGCTGTTCAACACCAATCAGATCTTCCTCGGCGGGATGGATACGGTGCGCGGCTTCAGGGAGGGCGGTGTGAGCGGCGACAGCGGTTTCTATCTGCGCAACGAGGCCGTCTGGCAGAACGTGCCGAGCTGGCATGACGCACATGTCGAACCTTATGTGTTTCTCGATGGCGGCAAGGCGCATCTCATCGCTCAAGGCGGTTGGCCGACGCTCGTCGGCACCGGCGTCGGCGTGCGTGCCGCGTGGCGCTTCAGGAGCCAGAACATTACCAGCGAGGTCCTGGTCGGCCGCGCGCTCCTTCAACCAGCAGCTCTCGGAAGCAAGGCAACCGTGCTGCTCGCAACACTCAACTGGTCCGAATAACGGAGAGGCTATGAATACCCAATCGAAGCTCCTGACAAGCATGCCGGCAGCCCGGCGTATCAGCTTGCATCATCTGTTTGCCGCGGGCGTGGCGCTCGTCAGCCTGTGCGCGGCATTCGCGCCTCAGGCACGTGCAGACAACACGCCGCCGTCGAAGGTGCCAGCCGCCAGCCTCGCTGCGCCGAATGCAGCAGCGTCCACGTTGCCCCCGGGCGTCGTGGCGCGCGTGAATAACGTCTCAATTACGCAGGAGCAGGTCGATCAGGCGGTGCGCATTTCGAATGCGCCAGATACTCCGGCGTTACGTGCGTCGATCAAGAGCCAGTTGATCGCTCGCGAACTGTTCCGTCAGGCTGCCGACCAGGCGCACTACGCAACGCGGCCCGAAGTCCAGGCCGCAATCGATCAGGCGCGCAACGCCGTGGTGGTGCAGGCCTACCTGCGCGATCAGATCAAGCCGGCTCCGGTGACCGATGCCGACGTGAAGGCGCAATACGACAAGATCATTTCGACCCTCGGCGATAACGAATACAAACCGAGTGTGATTGCCGTGAAGGACGCAGATACGGCTCAGAAGATTCTCGATCAGTTGAAGAAGGGCGCTGATTTCGCACAACTGGCCAGGCAATACAGCCAGGGTCCGGGTGCTGCGCAAGGCGGCGCGCAGAACTGGATTTCGTTCAAGACGCCGATTCAGCCGGGCAACACGCAGAACTGGCCGCAGCCGTTGGCCGAAGCGCTGGTGAAGCTGCCGCAAGGCGCGGTGTCGAGCGAGCCGGTCCAGGTGGGCGACACGTTCTGGATCTTGCGTGCCGACGAGAAGCGTCCGACCCAGATTCCGCAGTTCGACCAGACGAAGGACGTGTTGCGCAAGCAGCTCGAGCAGATAGCAATCGAGAAGGCGACCACGCAGGTTGTGGCCGGTCTGATTCGCAACGCGCATATCCAGCAGTAGGCGTCCCGGTGGATGGGGCGGGCAGCGGGTCGGGGTGACCTTGCTGCCACCGTCGGGCCGGTCGGTCACCGGCCCAGCGGTGCAGGACACAGGAAAACGCAGAAAAAACGAGAGCTTCACCATGAAAGCGTCTACGCGAACCGCTTTACGACAACTCGAACAAAGCCGCCTGCCAAGGGGCGAGCTGCTAGACCAGACCCGGCAGTCGTCACGACTGCAGTGGTTCGTCGGCATGCCGTCGCGCAGCTATCGCTGGTGGCAGCGGGCTGTGTCGGCAATGGTCGCGTTGACGCTGTTTGCAGGACCGCTCTCGGTGACGTTCGAGCAGAGCCGCGACGCCGCAGGCGTGCTGGCTGCGGGCAGCCGTCGCCTCGATGACGAAGCGTGGCAGCGGATTATCGATCTGGCCGCGGTGCGCATACGGTTTGCGATGCAGGAGGTGCAAGCGACGCCAATTGTCGACCCCACCGCGCCAATCTCGTTCCAGCCCAAAGTCACGCAATCCACTGGCGCAGGTGGTGGCGTGCCGGTCGTCAACATCACGGCGCCGAACTCGGCAGGCATCTCGCTCAATCAATATCAGAGCTTTAACATTGATCCGGTTGGCCTGATCCTCAACAACAGTTTGATGTCGGGCACGTCGCTGACCGGCGGCAATGTGCAGGCTAACCCGAACCTGAACGGGCGCACGGCGAGCGTGATCGTCAACCAGATGACCTCGACGGGTACCGCATACGCCAGCTTCCTGAACTGACCGCTGGAAGTGCTCGCCGCACCTGCGCCCCTGATCATCGCCAATCCTAACGGGGTCGCCACCCATGCAACCGCCTTTAACAATACGAGCTGC
>SDBV01003403.1_pt1 | contig 23518 bp, 23 predicted proteins | sample 2277081 | NCBI WGS metagenome assembly SDBV01 (sample SAMN10402039, study PRJNA504765) | marine sediment metagenome | isolation source: marine sediment core GS10_PC15, 223 cmbsf | place: Arctic Ocean: Southern Knipovich Ridge | collected 2010 | reverse complement strand
GAAGGGCTTATTGGAGTTTATACTTTAGACGAATTGGCTAAAAGTTCAAGAGGAGAATTTTCAACAGCGCATATTACTGCCCATATACTTAATTGGAAATATGGTTCAAGCATACCTCATCCATCTGTAATTCATCATTTCTTCAGCAACATCTTCATTAATCAAACTCCCATTTGTTGCAAAAGAGCATTTCATTCCTTTTGAAGCAATATAAGAAGGCAAATCCCAAACAGCTCTATTCATTAAGGGTTCTCCCCCTCCACCAATACAAACCCCTCTAACACCCCATTCTGCCATAAAATCTATCAATCTCCTAAGATGTTCTTTCGTCATCAATCTTTTATCTTCAGGGACTTCATCACGATTTATTACCAAATATCTCTGAGCATTACAATGAGGGCAACCAAAATTACATAAATGTCCAGGGTCTAATGAAAGTTCAATTGGTGGAGGCAATTTTGTATATTTATTATTCCACCACTCAACTATTGGCTTATAATGACTATTAAACCATGTCAGACCTTTGTACGAATTAAAAGAATTATATTTACTTTTATCACTCCACTCCTTCCCAGTTGCCTTCCAATCATCTCTCATTTAAGCAAGTAATTCAAGTAGTTTAAAAGTATTGTGTAACTCAAGTTCATTTCAACATACATATTCTTTTAAATATCCATTTCAGAGTAATAAAATGAATAAACTTAGAGAGGAATTTAGAGGAAGAGTCCATTATGCACCTGTTTTAAAATGTTTATCTAAACTAAAAGGGAACCTAAGAATATTGGAAGTGGGTGCCCAAGATGAGGTTTTGAGAAAATTTGTCCCAAAAAATATGTCTTACTCTTCTCTAGATATGTATGGTAATCCAGATTATAAAGTAGATTTAAATAACCACAAAATTCCAGTAAAAAATAATACTTTTGATGTTTTAATTTGTCTAGAAACATTAGAACACACTCTTTATCCGAAAAAAATAATTGAGGAACTTAAGAGAGTCACAAAAAAAGAAGGACTTTTTATTTTGTCCATGCCAAATGAGTATAATCTTTGGTTGAGACTTCTTTACTTTTTTGCAATTAAGCCAGTGCACACTGATGAACCATTTGAAGTTGTTTCAAAATTTCAACATATTCATAAGCCTAGAGTGAAGGACATATTATATTTATTCTCCAAAAATTTTAAAATTCTTAAAGTCATATCTTTATGGCAATCAAGATTGGGCAATCGCAGCAATTTTTTTTATTCGTTTGATAAATTAATTAATTTATTAGCACAGATCTCTTCAAATTTATTCGCTCGAGTAATAATTGTAATAGCAAAGAATAAAGAAAATGACTCAGAAAAAAATAAATAAAATTTTATTTGCAGAAACTATGAGCAAATATTATTATCCCTATCAAACTTTTTATAATCCTCTAAAAAGAGCATGTAAAAAAATCATTTCTTTTGATACTCGCTGGAATTATTTGGCGTATGGAAAAGAGAAGATGAATGATATGTTTTTGAAATTTATTGAAAAGGAAAAACCAAATTGTATCTTTATGTGGATAAATTGTGATGAATATGATCTTGATAAGCTATTAATGATAAGAAAAATATCTCCAAAAACACAAGTTCTTCTTTTTTTTGGTGATGATGATACCCAATTTGAAAATTTTTCAAGGTATTTTATTCTATTCTTAGACTATGGGTTAATCGCTCAAAAAAAATATATTCCTCATTATCATAAGGATGGAATAAAAAATGTTTTTTTTGTGATGGGTTTAGATAAAAATTACTTTAAACCATTAAACTTAGAAAAAAAATATGATGTTACATTTATTGGAGATCCAAGAGGAAAGAGAGAAGGGAGATATGAGTTAATAAAATTTTTAAAAGAGAAGAATATAAAAATAAAATTATTTGGTTGGAATTGGGAGAAGTATCCAGAATTTAAAGACATATATGGCGGACCACTAGAGTCAAAGAAAATGGTGGAAGTCTTGAATCAAAGCAAAATAAATCTTTGTTTTAGTAAAGCAGGAGATGGGAGGACCCATCTGAAAGGGAAAGTCTTTGAAGCAAGCGCTTGTAAAACTTTTATTTTAACAGAATTTTGTGAAGATTATTTAGAATTATTTGAAGAAGAAAAAGAAATTGTAATGTTCAAAAGTAGAGAAGAACTTCTGCAAAAAATAAAATATTATTTAAAAAATGAAAAACAAAGAGAAAGAATAGCAAATGCTGCATACAAAAAAACAATTCAGAAATATAGTTTGGACGCTGATTTAAACAAAATTTTTAAAGAAATTTATAGCAAAAATAAAGAGTTAGATCATAAACCATTTCCAAAGATAAATAAAAAAATTACATCAGTTTCTAAAAAAGATTTCCACTTAAATTTAGATGAATTTAAAATTAAATTAAAAGATTATGATTACATAATCTTATCTGATGAAAAATGCTCAAACTTAAAATACAGGAAATATCTTCAAGTTTATTCATTAGAGAAAACAGGGAAATCAATCAGCTGTTGTAATTATTATGTTCATTCAAAAATTCTTGGAGACTATTTACATTTTCATTCAGGAACAGCATTTAAAAAAATTAGTGGAAAAACTTTTGCTTCCTTTTTGAGTATAAATCAATTTATGGTAACCAAAAAGTATTTTCTAGAAAATATTAAAATATTCAAAGAGATTTTTGATGGAGGTAAGATAAATTTTCTTACTGAGAAAAATACAGCATTTGTCGATATACCTTTAATAAGAGTTAAGAGGAGTAAATCATGTAGTTATGAGGTTATGGCAAAAGTATTCGAATTTAAATTTTTATTCCAATTATTTTCATTAAAATATCAAAAAAAACTTTTTTCAAGCCCCTATATGTTTGCTCTTTTTTTAGAGATAAGCAAAGGAAGAATGTTCATTTTAAAAGCCATAATAAATGCTTTAAGAGATAAAAGCAAAAAAAAGAAACTAGATAATTTTAAACAACAGAAAATTTAAATCAATTATATTTTTATATAATACAAATCCTTATAAATTATCTTTCTGAAAATAATATATGGAAAAAGAGAAAATTTTGATTATTAAAACAGGTTATTCTGAATTTTTAGAAGGACATAATGATTCACGAACAGTTAGTTTGGGTGATGTTTTAAGAACAACTTCTTTGTTACATTTTTACAAAGATGCCAATGTTACTTGGATTACAGATAGGAAGGCGTTTCCTTTATTGGAAAAAAATCCTTATATTGATAGATTGTTAGCCTATGATTTTACAATAGTTGAACAATTAAAAGCAGAAAAATTTGACACTTTAATAAATTTAGAAAAAGTTCCAGGGATATGTGCTTTAGCAAATAAGATAAATGCTTGGAGAAAGTATGGATTTAGGTTTGATCCTGAAAAAGGGAGAGCTGAGGCATATGATAAAGCCTTTGAAATTTTAGCAGTTAGTGGAGATCAAAAAACGAAAAAAGCAAATAAAAGAACCACACAAGAATTTTTATTTGGGATGGTGGGAGCAACTTGGCATGAGGAAGAATACATATTAGGTTATCAACCAAAATCAGAAGAAATTTATGATGTTGGTTTAAACACCACTGTTGGAGAGAAATGGCCTATAAAAGCATGGCCAATAGAGTATTGGGATAAATTAGAAGAGAAATTAATCGAGGAAGGATTTAGTGTGACAAGACAAGATAAACAACCCAAAGAAAAAAAAATCCTAACAAGTCTTGAATTATACATGGATTGGATAAATTCAAGTAAAATTATTGTAAGTTGTGATACTTTAGGACTACATCTAGCAATAGTATTAAAAAAGAAAGTTTTAGGCTTATTTGGACCCACTTCTTGTAATGAATTTTATTTTTATGGGAGGGGAAAAGTAATTCTTCCTGAACCTGCTCCAGATTGTATGCCTTGTTTTGGAGGAGAAAAATGTGTGCGAGGAAAAAATTGTATGGAGGAGATTTCTCCAGAAAGAGTCTACGAGAGATTAAAAAAAATGAGAAATATCAAATAAAATTTATATCATTCCCATAACAGTCTAAGGCTGAATTAATTAAAATGTTTTTTGCGTCGTTTGCGCAATGATGTTGGCATTTCTCTTGTGGGTTAAATTCCTCGAAGATTTTCTTTACCTCTTTACTGAACCACAACTCTTTGAAAGATTTGTCTTTTATTGAACCAAGAACTCCTGTTGATGAATAAGCTTTATCATGACAAAAGTAAACATTACAATCAGCACCAATTACAGGAACAGTCTGCATTATCCAACATCTATTATAGTTTCTTTCAGAAACACTTACTCCTGAGAAGTCTCCTGCATAAGTATCAAAAACATTAAAACTCTCATCTTGGAAGTCCTCTTTCGCTCTTTTGATTTGTTCTAAGACTTGAGAATTTATTGGTTCATGATATTCTTTAAAATTCTGTATCCACATTGGTGTAATTTTTATATGGTTGCAGCCTAAATCTTTAAAGTGTTTAACACTTCGATATACTTGGTCGGCATTATTTTTGTGAACAACAAAATTTATTCCTAGTTCACAGTTAGGATTTTTTATCTGGGCAAACTTTCTTATATTTTCTGTTAGTTTGTGAAACCATTCCTCAGGAACTTGTCTTATTTTTGAAAAAGATTCTGCATCACTTGCATCTGAGGAAATTCTAACCCAATGAGCATGAGAAAGAATTTCTGCTTTTTTTCCATTAAGTTCTTGCCCATTAGTTATAATTGATAAATTAATTCCTGCGTCAAGAATTTTCTGCATTGCCTCTTCTATATGAGGATAAATTAAAGGCTCTCCTCCTCCAGAAAAAGTTACAGATTTAACTCCCATGTCTTTAAAATCATCTATAATCTCTACCATCTTTTCTTTTGGGATTTCATCTGTCCTATCTTTCATTTTATCCCTAACTCCGGTATCTCCTGTCTCTGGATCATAAGAGCAAAAAGCACAATGATGATTGCATCTATTTGTTGGTTTAAATCTAATATAAATTGGAGCTGTAATTTTTCCATCTACAAAAGATTTAAGTTTTTCAGAATGCCAGAGAATCTTAAGCCCGCCGTATCTTTTTGCGATAGCTGTCATTTTTTATCTAAAAAATATCAATATATAAAGATTATTGTTATTTTCCTACGTAAATCTTTAAAAAGAATTTATGATAATACTTGTATATGGATATACAAAATCCTTCAATCGTGAAACAGGAGACTTGTAGATTATGTGGAGGTAAATTTGAAAAAATGTTTGGGTTTGCACCGACCCCTCCAGGAGATAAATATTCCTCTCCAGAAAATTCTGCAGATAGTAAAGTGACATATCCTCTTGATGTTGTTTTATGTAATGATTGCGGCCTTTTACAACTGGCTCATACTGTAAATCCAGAAATATTATATGGAAATTATATTTATTTAACTTCAAATTCATTGGGGTTGGTTGAACATTTTGAAAGATATGCTGAAGATGTTTTAAGAAACCTCGATATTCCTGAGCAAAGTTTTGTAATTGATGTTGGATGTAATGATGGAGTATTATTATTACAATTTAAAAAACAAAAGATGAAAACCTTGGGAATAGAGCCCGCAAGCAGAGTTGCTGAAAAAGCAAGGGAAAAGGGCATATCAATTATTGAGGAGTTTTTAATGTCTGATGTTGCTGAAAAAATTGTTCGAGAATATGGAAAAGCATCACTTATAACAGCAAATAATGTTTTTGCAAATGTAGATGACCCAGCAGAAACAATAAGGAGTATCAAAAAAATGCTTTCTCCACAAGGGGTGTTTGTTTTTGAAACAGGGTATATGCCAGATACAATCTCCAATAATGTGTTTGATAATTTTTATCATGAACACTTATCTTATTTTTCTGTTAGACCTCTTGAATCCTTTTTTAGAGCAGAGGGGATGGAAATGATTGATGTAGAACATCTTCCAACAAAAGGAGGTTCTATCAGGGGATTTGTTCAGTTTAAAGGAGGTCCAAGAAAAGTGAAAGATTCTGTTGTAGAATATCTTAATTTGGAAAAAGAGCAAAAAATGGATGATCCAGAGACCTTTGAGAAATTTTATCAAAAAATAAGTACAGAAGGGGGGCGGTTGAGAAATATTTTACAAGGTATTAAAGATAAAGGAGAGAGTATCGTAGGTTATGGGGCTTCTATTGGTGTAACTACTATGATTTATGAGTGGAAACTTAGGGATTTTCTGGATTTTCTTGTAGATGATAATGAATCAAGATTTGGTTTAGTTAGCCCAGGCTTGCATTTGCCAGTTATGTCTTCTAATTTGCTTTATGACAAGAAAATAAAAAATGTTTTAATATTAGCTTGGAGATATTCTGATCCTATTATAAATAGGCATGAAAAATATGTTTGGGAAGGCGGAAGATTTATAGTTCCTTTTTCAGAATCAAAAATAGACAAAACTTATTAAAATGTATAAAAGGTTTTTAATTTTGGGTGCATCTGGTTTTTTGGGGGGTGAACTTTCTGATTTTTTTAAAAATAAGGATAAGGAAGTTTTTGGAACTTGTTTTTTTGATGAAAAACAGGGATTGATAACCGTGGATTTAACAAAAGAGGGAGAATTAAAAAGAATAATTGATGAGATTGAACCAGATATTATTATTAATGCTCTTAATTTAGGAGGTTTTTTGGATCCTAATCCTAAGCAAACAAGAAGAGTGAATTTTGGTGTTAACCAGGAATTGTCAAGAATTTTTGATAAAAAAATTGTTGCTTTTTCTACAGATAATGTGTTTGATGGAAAGAAAGGAGATTATATTGAGACAGATGAACCAAATCCATTGAATAATTATGGAAAAACAAAGCAACTTGGGGAAAAAGCTCTTTTAGATTCTAATAAAGATGTTTTGGTTTTAAGAATGTGTATTTTATATAATGATAAAATCAAGGGTTATGTGAAATTTGTTTATGATAGTTTGAAAGAAGGAAAGGAAATTGAGGCTTGGGAAGATATTATAGCTTGTCCGACGCATACAGAAGATGTTTGTTTATGCTTAAGTGGATTATTAGAAGAAAATGCTAGCGGGATTTATCATGTGGCTGGGCAGGAAAAAATGTCTAGATATGAATTTGCTTTGAAAATAGCAGAATATTTTAATTTAAATAAGAGTTTGATAAAGCATCCAAACTATATAGGAGAGATAAAAAGACCCAAAGATACTTCATTAAGTTCGATTAAATTGGGAAAGAAATGTAGGGAAGTGGAAATTAGTGTTAAATGAGTTTTATTTGATTTAAGCAATCTTGCATCTTCATGAACTTATGACTGGTTGTTTTTCTAATTTTTTCAGTATTCATGCTTATATTGGAGGGAAGAGAATCTGAACATTGAATATCTTTTATAGAGCAAGGAGTTATTTTCCCAGAGTTTATTTTTAATGTGGATTTTAATTTTGTTGCTAATTCAAATCTTGAAAATTGTTCTGGAGAAGCAATATTATAAAGGTTGTTTAAATTTTTTTTGATAGCGAAATCTAAGATTTGGACAAGGTCTTTGATATAAATTGGACAAAATATTTGGTCTGTTGCGCACTTTAGGGTTTCATTGTTTTTTAATTGTTCAGCCCAGTTAGTGAGAAAAGTTTTATCTTTGTTTATTCCAAATACTTTGCTTAATCTTGCTATTAAGTATCTTTCATTGCTATTTAATAGAAAGTCCTCAATTATTTTTTTATGTTTTCCGTAAACATTGCAAGGGCAGGTTTTGTCTAGTTCTGTGTAATTTCCTTTTTCTCCATTGAAGACAGCATCAGAAGAAAGAAAAATAGGGATTATGTTATTTTCAAAACATTGTTTTATTATTTTTTTATTTCCTTCGACATTTATTTTGTAGGCTTTTTCTTCATCTTGTTTGCATTCGTTGATGTTGCTTATTCCCGAACAAAGAACAGCGTGACTTACTTCATCTAAGTTTATATTTAAATCATTTAAATTAGAATCTTCTACGTTGAAATATGTAAGGTCTGGTTGTTTATCTAAAAAAGAAGTACCTATAACTTGTTTGCCTTTACCTTCTAAATATTTTTTAAGGTTGCTTCCAATATATCCAGAAGCCCCTATAATTATTATCATTTTTTATTGTAAATTTTTTTTCTTTCGTCATCCCAGACATTACAGCCTATGCATAGGGGGATTTTGTTTCTTCCTTCAGTTGAATGGATCTGTCTTATTTTTTTATATTCTTCTCCTTGCCAGATTTCTTTAATTGTATTTTTGTTTGCATCTCCTAGTGCGAATTTGTTGTTGTAATCACATCCGCATAAAGGAACTGTCCCACCAAAATGAATTACCATTGTTGACCAAGGAGAAATACAAGGTATTGAAGTTTCTACATCTAGACCATTTTTTTTATAACTTTCAAGTTGGTTTCCCCAACTATGCATTGGTTTTGAAGAAACAATATCATTTTGAGTTAGTTTAGATTTCCAGAATTTTTGAAAATCTTCTTCTTCATGTTTATTTGAATCTTGTAAAGTCATTCTTACTTGTATTCGTGGCTTGGTAGAAGAGCCTCTAAGTTCAATAAATTTTAAGCAGTTTTTTATAACTTGCTCGAAGTTTAAACCTTTTCTTATTGATTCAAAAGTTTCTTTCGTGATCCCGTCAATAGAAAATCTTATATCATCTAGTCCAGATTCTATTAGTTCTATAGCTTTTTTTTCGCTTAATATTGAGGCATTTGTTGAGAAGGTAACATGTTTTATCCCATATTTTTTAAGGAGTTTTATTTTTTTAACAAGATTTGCATCTAGCAAAGGCTCGCCATTTCTTGATAAACAAACATGATTAATCCATTCGGAGTAGTGTGACATCTCTTCTGCTATTTTATCAAATAGCTGTTCTTCCATTTTGTTGTTCTTATCTTTCCATTCGTGGACAGTGCACATAGAACATCTTGCATTGCAAGCGCGGATTGTTTCGACTTCAAAATATTTTGGAAAATTAAGAGATTCAGACAAATCTTGTAAGTTTATCCTATTTGCCAAAGCAGTTAATTCTTCTTCCATCTCTTTATCCATCATTGTCAAAATTGCAAAGTGTATATAAATATTTATATTGAGCTTGTATTAAAATAACATAATCTTTATAAATAAAAAAGGATGTTTTTAAAAATGAGAGAATTTAATTTACTTGAAAAAAGTCATCCGCAATCAACAAAAAGGAAAGTAGAACCAGGATGGAGAACAACAGAAAATAAAATTATAGCAAAGAGGTATGACAGAGAATTCTTTGATGGAGATAGAATAAATGGTTATGGAGGCTATACTTATGATGGTAGATGGAGACATGTTGTTGAAGCTATGAAGGAACATTATAATATAAATTCAGAAAGTGCGATTTTAGACATAGGATGTGCAAAAGGTTTCCTATTATTTGATTTACAAGACATGATTCCTGGAATTAAAGTTGCAGGATTAGATGTTTCAGAATATGCAATAAATAAAGCAATGGATGGATATGTAAAATATCTAATCGATAAGCAAGGCTTGAGTGAAGAAGAAGCTAAGAAAAAGGAAGAAGAAGCAAGAAAGAAAGTTCTTCCGCATATGACTATAGGGGATTGTGAAAAACTTCCTTGGCCAGATAATTCTTTTGATGTTGTTCTTGCAATCAATACCATACATAATTTGCCAATAGAAAGATGTAGAACAGCAATAAAAGAGATAATGAGAGTTTGCAAGCCACAAGGACACAAGTTTATCAGTGTGGATGCTTATAGTAATGAAGAACAAAAACAGAGAATGGAGTGTTGGGTGTTGACAGCAGAAACAGTGATGAGTGTTGATGAGTGGATAAAATTTTACGAAGAATCAGGATATGATGGAGATTATTATTGGTTTATTGCTTAGAATTTTGATTAAGAATTAAAGAATTAGAAATAACTATCCCAGTTGAATTCTCCTCTAATTGGAACCCATTGTCTAATTTTTCCAAAATATTCTTCAGTATCTGTATCTAAAGAGTGAAAAGTAAGTCCTCCTCCAACTTTTAAATTAGAAGTGATCTTATCTGAATTTTTTCTAGGACTAATTATTAGATTATTGTCTGTATATAATAAGGTAAAAACCTGACTGGCAGTTTCTAATCTTCCAAGTAAGTCACTTGCTTGTCCATAAAAACCATCTTTCATTAACTGTCTTGAGAAAACAAGCATATCAAAAGGAGTACTACTTGCGAGAAGTATGCCTTCCCCATAATTTGTTTTTTGCATTCCATCTAAAATAGTACCTGTTAGTGAGAAAGATTCTAAATCTTGTGGGTATAGGTGATAATGATCGTGTCCAGGAATACTCATTCCATCAAGCACATGGTTTCTTATTCCTACTAAACTAAAATCTTGGCATGCTTTTACAGTTTCTTCTAAAAATTCAGGAGTTACTAATGCTCCTCTTGTTTTTCCTTGTTTTAAAGTGTAAATTCCATTTTCTGGAATAACTCTCTGTTCTTCATTATCATGATCTTTAGGAACAAATAATGAATGTCCTATAAAAGAAGGATATTTATTTGGTAAAATAAGATAACCATCTGTTTCATACATAGCATTATTGGGAATCTCTTTATTCGTCTTAGCTGCAATTGCTTGTCCCACATTATCACATAAAAAACAAGAACTTCCATCATTCTGCCATCTCGGTTCTTGTCCTGCTTCTTTTCTTTGATCTGCTTCTTTTCTTTGTTTAGCCATTAATTCTGCTCTCATAGAATATCCGGGAGAAGTTGTTCTTACAAAATCGTAGGTTCTGTTTGCAAATTCTGCTCTAATTCTTTTAATCCTAGAACCTTGAACAAAAGTTACTGGAGTACCATAGCCTCCTTTAACTGCCTCTGCCCAACCTGCAATAAAATCATTCCACTTATTTAATAAAGCCATCTCTTTTTTTAAGGAGAGAAGTTTATAAGCAAGATCATAATCTAATTGCTATATTTGAAAGTAATAGTTTTTAAAAATAATGATTTAAAAGATATTATATGGACTATAAACCTACAGATTATACAAATTGGGATTTTTCTGGACAGGGAAAAAATATTTTTCATCTATTAAGTGAAAAAGAAAAAGAAATTTGGCAAGAATCCTTGCCTTCTCAGGACAAGAGGAATGATCAAGGACACGTAGAAGTTGCTACTTATCTTGCTCTTAAACTTTTAGGATATTTTAAAGCTTCAAGAGATGTTGTTATTCCTGCAACAATTTTACATGATACTGGATGGAGCCAGATGGCTCAAGAAGAGCTTGATTTATTTAATGCCATGGTAGATAGAAGGAAAATAGATCCTAGAATGGAGAAAGAATATGATCCTATTTTGAGAAAGAGACATCATGAGCGGGGAGAAAAGTTTTCAAGGAATTTATTGGAAAGATTAGACTATTCAGCAATATATATTCCACATATTTGTGAAATTATATCACAACATGATACAAGAAAGGGATTTTATTCCCCAGAAGATGAGATTGTTAGAAGTGCAGACAGATTATGGAGAGTTTTTTTGACTTCTATTTTTATGGGAGCAAGGAAATGGGGGAGAACAATTGAGAATTTCAGAGAAGCAGAAGAACCGTCAATAAATAAGGAGGGATTTTATCCAAATAATCAGATGAGAGAAATTGCTTATATTGAAATGGAACACAGTATAAAAGAAGCTAAGAAGAGAGAAGAAGACCTAAAAAAAGCTTTGCAGGAATACAGGAAAAAAGAATAACTAAAGCATATAAATATTTTTAAGTGGCATATTTATCTATCTCATATGGAAGTAAAAGAGTTGCAAAATAAAGCTAAAGAATTAAGAAAAAAAGTTCTTGAATTGGGAATAGAAACAGGGGAGGCTCATTTTGGTGGAAGTTTTTCAGAAATAGAAATCTTGATTTCTTTGTATGATGTTATAATGAAACCAGAAGACAAATTTATTTTGAGCAAGGGACATGCCTGTTACCCACTGTATATCCTATTAAGAGAAAGAGGATTTAATCCAAAGATATCTGCGCATCCGGATTTAGATGTGGAGAATGGAATTTATGCGACAACTGGAAGTTTAGGACATGGCTTGCCAATGGGCGTTGGTGTGGCTTTGGCAAGAAAATTAAAAAACAAACTAGGAAGAATTTATGTTTTGATAAGCGATGGAGAATGTCAAGAAGGAACAACTTGGGAATCTGCACAAATAGCAGCCCATCATAAATTAGATAATCTAGTTGTTATTGTTGACCATAATAAACTCCAAGCTTTGCAAAGAATAGAAGAGGTCCAGTCTTTGGGAAATTTAAAAAATAAGTTTGAAGCATTTGGATGGAAAGTTACAGAAATAGATGGGCATAATTTTGAAGAAATAATTCCAGCTTTAGAAAATAAGACAAGAGAAAAACCTCAGATTATTATTGCTCATACTACAAAAGGCAAGGGAGTCAGTTATATGGAAAATGATCCTAAGTGGCATACAAGGTTACCAACAGAAGGAGAATTAAAACAAGCCCATGAGGAATTAGAAAAATAAAATGAGAAAAGAATTTGGCAAATTGATAGTAGAATTAGCTGAAAAAGACAAAGATATAATTTTGATAACAGGGGACATAGGATTTATGATCTTTGATGAATTCAGAGAAAAATTTCCAGATAGATTTATTAATTTAGGTATTTGTGAGCAAAGCATGATTAGTATTGCGGCAGGATTGGCTCTTGAAGGATTTAAGCTATATGTTTACACAATCACACCTTTTTTAATTGAGAGGCCTTTTGAACAAGTTAAATTAGATATAGACCAACAAAATGTTAATGTTAAATTAGTTGGTTATGCAGATTATCCAACTCAAGGATCCACCCATGCAGAATTAAACTGGGAAAATATCTCAAAAGAATTTTCAAATATAGTGAGTTATTTTCCTAGAAATTCTCAAGAAACAAAACAAGCCTTAATAGAATCCTATGAACATGAGAAACCCACATTTATAAGTCTCAAAAAAGATAAGATAAATAAGAAATCTCAAAAGGTCATCGGAATAGACAGCCATAAGTTAATGTATCACCCTACAAGAGTTGCAGATTGGAATAATCGGGGGGATTGCTATCCAGTTTATGTAGAGATTGGGTTAACAAACATCTGTAATCATCGTTGTATTTTTTGTGGATTGGACTGGGCAAGAGGAAAAGAAACACTCAACACTCAAATCTTAGAAAAAAATCTTTTAGATATGGCTTCTCATGGAGTAAAATCTGTTTGTTTTTCTGGGGCAGGAGAACCAACCCTCCATCCAGATTTTTCCTATTTAGTCAAAAAAACAAAAGAATTTGGAATAGACGTTTCTTTTTCAACTAATGCTGTTCTATTTGATGAAGAAAAAGCAAGAGAGTGTCTTCCGCATACTTCTTGGGTTAGGTTTAGTATTGATGCAGCATCACCAGAGACCCATTCGAGAATACATGGAACAAGTAAAGAAGATTTTCAAAAAATTTTAAACAATCTTTCAAAAGCAGTGCAAGTAAAAAAAGAGAATAATTATGAAACCACACTCGGAGTTCAATTTTTATTATTAGACGAGAATTCTCATGAAGTTTTAGATTTCATAAAATTAATGAAAGATCTTGGAGTTGATAATGTCCAAATAAAACCTTATTCACAAAATCCTAACAGTATAAATAAATTTAATATAGATTATAAAAAATTCCAGAAACTTGAAAGTGAATTGGAAGCATTAGAAACAGATAATTTTAAGGTTTTCTTTAGGATGAAAAGAATGGAGAGAGTTTCTCAAGAACACGATTACAAAACATGTCATGGCCTTTCTTTCTTTACAATAATCAATGCAAAAGGAGATATTGTACCCTGTCATCTTTATTATAATAATCAAGATTTTGTTTTTGGGAACATTAACAATCAACTCTTTTCAGAAATCTGGAATAGTGAAAAAAGAAGACAAATACTAGAAAAAATCAAACAAAAAGGAGTGGAAATGTGTAAAAAAGGATGCCGATTAGATGTAATTAATTCTTACCTTCATAGACTAAAGAATCCCCAATTTCATGATAATTTTATTTGAAGTAAGAACATCCTTATATTAAAATATATAAAAACTTATACTTCCAGATTCAAGGGTTTTGGCGTCGATGATGCAGTTGAATTAGCTGAAGAGATGAATTGCAAATTGTTCATTGCCCATCCAGGAGGAGAATATGGTTTTTTAAGTGACGCCATGTTAAATTGTTTTATTGAAAGAGGAGTTCCTGGTATTGAAGTTAGAAATTATTTTAATAGTCCTGAACAAAATAAAAAGTTTGATTCCTTAGCAGAAAAATATAATCTTATAAGGTCTGGAGGTTCAGATTGTCATGGGGATAAAGGCCCATTTAAAATTGGGATATATGACCGCCCAGAAAACCAGGTTCCCAAGGACATTTTAGAAGAACTAATAGATAGACTGCCAGATTAATATCTTTTATCTACATAAAAGTTTTAAAGCTGTTTTTTATCTTATCTTTATGCAAGAAAAAGAGATTCAAATTCCAGAAAATTACAAGTATATTGCTGTTTTTCTTTCTATGAGATGCAACCTTAATTGTAGTTTTTGTTTAAATGCTCTTGATAAAAGCAAGGAATTTGATAGATTTAAATTTAAAGAACTTTCTGGAGAAGAATGGATAAAAGCCTTAAATCGAATTAGAACTAAACAAGAAGTTCCAATCACTTTTAGTGGGGGAGAGCCATTTTTACATAAAGATTTCACCAATATTATAAACAATCTAAAACCAGAATTAAATATAGATATTTTAACAAATTTTTATAATAACTCATTAATTGAAAAATTCATTTTAGAAGCAAACCCTGAGAAAATAAAGAGAGATGCTCCTTATCCTTCTATTAGAGTTAGTTATCATCCAGAACAAATGAGAGCAGAGCAGATAATTGAAAATGTAAAAAAAGCACAAGACTATGGGTTTAGTATTGGGGTTTATTCTGTTCTTTACCCTAGTTCAGAACAACTTTCTGCAATCAATCAAATGCAGTTTAAATGCAAAGATGCTAAGATAGATTTCCGAGTAAAAGAATTCACTGGGAAATATAAGAAGGATTTATATGGAGATTATTCAAAATATCCTAATGCAGTTTATTCGGAAAATTTAAGGTCATGTTTATGTAAAACTTCAGAATTACTTATCGGACCTAATGGAAATGTATATCGATGCCATAGGGATTTATTTGAAGAAGAAAATCCTATTGGCAATATAACAGACCCAGATTTTCAGATAAAAAATGAATTCAGAGCCTGTAGCAATTATGGACATTGTCATCCTTGTGATACTAAAGTTAAAACAGATTATAAACAAGAGTTAGGGCATACTAGTGTTGAAATTAAGGATATTGAATAATTTAGAATATGGTAATAAGTATAATTAAATTTAAAAGCAATTATTTTCTTTCAGTCAGATGAAAAAACAAATTATTTTTGTTGAATCAAAACCGACAATATATACGTATAAGATAGCAAGAACTTTGAAATTGACTGGAAAATATGAGACAGTGCTTGTTTGTTTTTCAGAAGTGGATAGAACTTTTTTTGGTAAGGCTTTTGATAAGTTTCATATTTTAGAGTGGAGCCATAAACCCAATTTCAAAAATTTTATTGATTTTTTTAGAAAAGTTTTTGGAAAAAAGGGTAGAGAATTTTTTAATGAGTTAAAGAAAATGAGACCATATGTCTTTCAGGTTACTGGACCAGATTTATTTACAACAATAGCTATGTTTTCTCTAAAAAAAAGCCCAATAATTTATTTCCCCTATGATATTTGGCATGCTGATAAAAGAAATTATCTTTTTACAAAAAATCCTGGGGTAAAAGGTTGTTTCCAAAAATTTTTTGGAAGAATTTGTTTTAAAATAGCTGATGGAATTTTACATAAAGGACAGCCCAAAGAACTTGAATTATTGAATTGTAAACCCAATATTTTAGATTTATCTTTTCTACCTGGCTGTTTAGATGAATGGATTTGTCCCATAAAAAAGAAAAAACAAAGTAAAGAAATTCACCTTGGGCATGCTGGAGCACCTTGGCCCTCTGAAGATGGGGCTCATTCTTTTTCAGAAGTTATTAAGAATCTTACTCTCCAAAAATTGCACTTTCATGTATTTGGAGATTTTGCCAATAAAGAAGAAAAGAAAGCATTTTTTCAAAAAATAAAAGATAAGAAATATTTGCATATGCATAAAAAAGAAAAGCCAGATGAATTAAATAAAAAATTATCTCAATATGATTATGGAACTGTCCTAGGTTTTTATGATGATTCCTTAGACTTAATGGCAGAGAAACTGATGGCAGCCAAATTTTTTAATTTTGTTGAAACTGGTTTGCCGATTATTATTCCTAAGCAAGCTAAATTCATGGCAGACATAGTTGAAGATAATGAAATTGGTTTTAGTGTGGATTACCAAGATTTAAAGAATCTTAAAGAAATTATTATGAAACAAGATTATGGAAAAATGAGAGAGAACATGAAAAAAGCACAGGAGAAATTTAAATTAAGTAAGAGGATAAAAGAATTAGAAAAATTTTATGAGGAAATTGCAAGAAGTAAGGAAATTTAATCTTCATCTAAAAATAGAGGCATATTTTTAAAAACATTTATTTTTTAAAATGCCTATGAAAATAGCAGTATTTGAATATGGTATCTAAATCATAATGATTTCCTTTAAGGTATCGCAAACAAACTCTAGATCTTTATCACTTATATTACTAGAACTTGGAAGATACAAACCTCTTTTCCCAATTTTTTCTGCTACAGAAAAATCCCCTTCACATTCAGGAACATTTTCAACTGTTTTATTATAATAAACTGGTTGTTTGTGCATTGGCATAAAAAAACTTCTAGTATCAATTCCTCTTTCTTTTAATTTTTCCATAACTTCTTGTTTAGTAAGTTTCACATCATCAGATAAGATAACACCATACATCCAATAAACATTTTTAGCATAATCTTTTTCAACAGGAAGAATTAACCGTCTCACTCCTTCTAATTGTTTATTGTACCTTACTCCCACATTTCTTCTCGCTTCTACTAGTGCTTCTGCATTTTCTGTTTGAGCAACACCAATAGCAGCTTGAATATTAGTTAATCTATAATTAAAACCAATTTCTCGATGAACAAATCTTGGGATCTCGAAGGCATAATTTCTGAATTTCCTCATTTTTTCTGCTAATTTTTCATTATTTGTAATAGCCATTCCTCCTTCTCCTGTAGTAAGAATTTTATTCGCATAAAAACTAAAACACCCAATGTCTGATAAACTTCCACATTTTTGCCCATTATATTCTGCTCCATGTGCTTCTGCAGCATCTTCAATTACAAATAAATCATATTTTTTTGCAATTAAATTTATCTCATCCATATCACAAGGGTGCCCATAAATATGAACAGGCATTATCGCTTTAGTTTTTTCAGTTATTTTTTCCTTAATCTTATTTATATTAATACAAAAGGTTTCAGAATCAGCATCTACTAAAACAGGTTTTGCACCTGCAAGGATAATTGCATTAACCGACGCCACCATCGTAAATGTAGGAACAATAACTTCATCTCCTTTTTTTAGCCCAAGAGCTAAACAAGCTAAATGTAATGCTCCAAATCCACTTGAACAACTAACTCCATATCTAACATCACAGAACTTAGAAAACTCTTCTTCAAACCGATTAATATATTTTCCAGCACTACTTATCCAATTAGTTTCAAGTGCGTCTATGGCATATTTTTTTTCATTGCCAGGTAGCCAAGGTTCACAGACTGGTATCATTTTTTTTAATGTCTGCAAGCTCCATTCTCACAACGTCTTCTTCATAACCAGTTCCTGCTCTTGATTCAGAAATCATGTCAATCATCACAGCTCTTTCAATTGCTTTAAATCTGTGGACAACTTTTTTTGGAATTGTTATTAATTCTCCTGCATTTACAACAATCTTTTTAACATCTCCTGGATTCTGTGCTGAAGCAATTAAAACTTCAAATTTCCCAGACAAAATATAAGAATATTGAGCAGATAAATTATGATAATGATTACCTCTAATGGCTTCTGATTCTGTTGTTATTAATCCAACATGATTTATTTTTTCATTTAATAGGTCAGAAATAATCCCTCTTTCATCTATGTAAACAGGATCTATTTTTTCTATTTTAACTTCAAACAGATCATCTCTTTTAACTATAACTGGATTTGGAATAGGTATTATAAATTTCCCTCCTTGTTTAACAAATTCTTGATTGTTTTTCATTATCTCTTCTGCAAAATTCCATGCAAAAATTATTCCATAATCTGGTTTATCTTCTAAAAGTTTCTCTTCTCCAACAATTGGAATATGCATACCAGGGGTATAATTTCCTTGTTTAATTTCAGCTTTTTCTGCCATATAATCAATAATGTTATTATCAATCTTACAATAATTTAAAAGAGTGTTTCCTTTTGCAGGAGCGCTAATTCCCACTATTTTTTTACCTTGTTTTTTTAAATCTCTCAATAAATCTGTAAATTCTTTTTTATGTTTTTTAACCTTATTAGCAAATTCATCCAGATTCTCTTTTTTATAAATCCCTTTTCCCTCTTCTAATTTAATTAAATTGCTAACATTTTCAGAAATTTCTCTTTTCCCTTTTTTACAAACAAAAACTCTTATAGATTCCCCATGTATTTTATATTTTTCAACATCAAAAATATCCATACCATATTTACAAAAAAAATTAATCAAAGGTTTTATTGATAAATATTCCAGATGATCCATATATATTGTGTCATATTCTAGATTATCAATTAAATTAATTAAATAAGGCACTTCAATAACAAAAATTCCATCACCATCCAGCAAGATTTTTAAACTTTCCATCAACTCTTTTTTATCATCAATATGAGCAAATACATTTGTCCCAGTAACAATTTTGGCCCTACCTTTTTCTAAAACTATTTTTTCTGCAATTTTTGTATTAATAAATTCTTGCCAAGTTTCAATTCCTCTTTCACTTGCAAGTTTAACAATTTTAGGAGCAGGGTCTATCCCCAAAACTTTCATATCATTTCTTTTAAAACCCTCTAATAAAATACCAACATTACTTCCGATGTCTACAATAAGTTCATTTTTATTAAGATTGAATTTTTTACAAATTGAATCTGCCATATCAAAAAAATGCTTTTTTCCTGTTTTAGTTATTGAAGATTCGTATTTGTATTTTTCCCCATATAATAATTCTGGATTAACAACATAACTTAATTGGGTTAAACCACAATTTTGGCACTGACATACTTTTAATGGGAAAAAAATCTCAGGCTGTTCAATTTCTTCAGAATTTAAAATTCCATCAGCAGGAGGTAAAAAACCAAGATCTAAAAACTCATAAAGATTATCATCTCCACACATTCTACAATTTTTTAATTTTCTACCAAAATCCATTTTATTAAGCAGAGGCATGATCTGTTTTTATTTCTATAAATCCAAATCCTGTTTTTTCTGTAATTACATTTTTAATCCTAATTCTCTCTTTCATTAAATCCATAATTATTAGGGCATTTTTTCCAATCCTCACAGATTCTTCCTTGTCAATATCTTCTATTTCTTTATCAGCTAAATCTCTTATTTCAAAATCTAAATCCCAAATTTTACCATTTACTTCATAAAGTTTACCAAACCAATCTTGTTCTATTTCTACTCCTTTTTCCTTAAAAATTTCAAGAGAGTTTTTGCATTCTTCGTATTCTTTATTTAAATGGGGCTCTCCAATTCTTTCTATTTTCAATCTTAAAATACTCATTTTATCAATTATTTCAGCAGGTGAAAATTCCATTTTAAATTTCTTTTCTGAATTTTCTTTTGGTTCAAAATTATTTTCCATCTTCTCATCTAAATATAATTCTTTTTTAGCTAATTCTAGATCATGCTCAGTCATAATTTTTACTAAATCTTTAAATTTTATTTTGGGTTTCCAACCAAGTTTTGTTTTAGCTTTTGTTGGATCTGCAACAAGCAAGTCAACTTCAGCAGGTCTGAAATATTTTGGATGTATCATAACAATAATGTTTCCATTTTCATCACTATATTGTTCATGTATTCCCTTCGCCCCATTTGATTTTATATTTAATCCAAGAAATTTAGCAACTTCTTCTAAAAATTCCCTAACAGTATGTTTTTCTCCAGTACCAATAACATAATCATCTGGCTCATCTTGTTGGAGAATTAGCCACATAGCCTCAACATAATCCTTTGCATGCCCCCAATCCCTTTCAGCATCAAGATTTCCTAAATAAACATTTTTTTGCAGCCCTAATTTGATTCGTGTTAAGGCTCTTGTGATTTTTCTTGTAACAAAAGCTTCTCCCCTTCTTTCGGATTCGTGATTAAATAATATTCCAGTTGATGCATATAAACCATAAGATTCTCTATAGTTTATAGTTATGTGATGTGCGTGCACTTTTGCACAACCATAAGGACTTCGTGGATGAAAAGGGGTTTTTTCACTTTGGGGAATTTCTGATGCTTTTCCAAACATTTCAGATGATGAAGCTTGGTAAACTCTTGCATTTGGGCAGAAATTTTTAACTGCTTCTAATACTCTTAACGTTCCCAATGCAACGACATTCGAGGTATTTTCAGGAATATCAAAACTAATTCTCACCTGACTTTGTGCAGCTAAATTATAAACTTCATTTGGTTGAACTTCTTTTATTGTTTTCTCAATAGAGCTTGGGTCTGTTAAATCTCCATAATGCAACATCAAATTTGTTGTTTCTACTCCTGTCCAACCACTAATCATATCTTTTTCTAATAAATGTTTTAAACGTTGTCTGTTAAAAGTGCTAGCCCTTCTCACAATCCCGTGGACTTCATACCCTTTTTTCATTAAAAATTCTGCAAGATAGCTTCCATCTTGGCCAGTTATACCTGTTATTAAAGCCTTTTTCATTATTTTTAAACTAATAAACTTTTTTTAAATTTTATGTATGTGTAGAATATACTTAAAATAAGACTTACTTTTGTTTAATAAATTTGTCTACAGCATTCATGACTTCTTTAACATTTATTAAGTCCATACACCAAACTCCACAAGGCTTTTTACATTTTTTTGTCCAATCACAAGGATAACATTTTAACTTATGATGAATTATTTTTGTTTTTTTTAAAGGGGCATGGATTTCTAAATCAATACCGTTTGAAAGCATAATTAAGTTTCCATCAACAACCCAACCAAGTGAACCGAAAGTACTGTTAGAGATAATTACCTTAGCATCTTTTAATAACAGTGATAATTTTCTTAAACCAAACCCAATCAGAGAAATTGTAAAGAAAGGGTTTTCCTTACATAATCTATCTGCTATTTCTCCTTCATCATCCCCACAAGCTATAATTATCTTATATGCTGGATATTTTTTATGAAAGATTTTAATTAATTGATTAAATCTTTCTTCTCTCCATTTTCTTGATTCATTAGTTGCTCCAGGAAAGATCATTATATATTTTTTAATATCCTTTTGTTTTATTAATTCTTTAACATCTTGCTCATCTTTTTTATCTGTTATTATTTCTGGAAAATAATCTTTAACAACATCAGTACCAAAGGAAGTATTTATTAATTTAATGGGCTCTTTTATAACATGAACTTTTTTATCATATAAAATTGGGTGAGTTAGAAATGCTTTTCCACCATTAACATTATAATAACCAATCCTGCTCCGAATTTTTGGAATAAATAAAAAGAAAAAAACATTTAATTTACTCATCCTTAAATCTACTCCAACATCAAATCTTTCTTTTTTTATTTTCTTTAACACCTTTAAATAGTTTAAAAAAGATCCAATATTTTTCCTTCTCCAAAAAAGATCCATTTCAATTATATGATCTACATTTTTATTTTTTTCAATTATACTTTTATTAGCCGAAGAAGCTAGCACACTTATTTTAGTCCTAGGAAATATTTTTTTAATTTCTCTAAAAATTTGGGTAGAATGAACCATATCTCCAATATGATCATTTCTTAGAAATAATATCTTTTTCGGATTTTTTATGTTATTATATTCACTTTTTATGAACAAAGAAGTTATTTTATCAAAAAAATAATTAAATCTTTGATGTTTTTTGTCTTTGATTTGGTATAATTCAATTTCTTTCATTTTCTCCCAATCTTTTTTTAATAAACTATAAGTTTCTTCATCAGTTTCTTTCCAGTTTGATTGCTGGAATTTAAACTTCTGCAAGAGATGATATGATGCCACATTTCCTTTATCAAAACTTACATTAATAATTTTTAATTTAAGCTTATTGAATCCAAATTCAATAACTTTTTCTAAAACTTCTGACATAATATGTTTTCCCCAGTATTTTTCACTTAACCAATATCCCACTTCTGCTGATTGTTTATTAATATTTTTTAAACTAATTCCACCAACAACTCTTTTATCAAATTTGAGTTGAACAGAAAATTCATATCTTGTTCTTGGCTGTTCATGTTTTATTTTCTTGCAAAAATTTATCCACAATACTCCCTCACTTGTTGTATAAGGATATTTAACTGCTGGAAGATATTTTGATATATTATAATTATTTAAATTCTCAACTATATCATTTACATCATTTAAGGTGGGGTCTTTCAAGATGAATCTTTTTGTTTTAAGTTTCATTTTAATTTTTAAAGAAAAGATTTAATCAGACAAGCCAGTGCTGGATTTTTCTTTTCCTCACCCAAATATTCAGCATAATTTTTTCTATTCCCCTTCCCATTTTTTAGAATAATAACAATTCCTTTTAAGTTTTATTATAGTAGAAGAATAGCAATTTAATTCATTTTAATGTCTCTAAATCCTTTTCCAGTTCCCTCAACAATTCTGTTCTTAATCGCGACCCTTTTTTTGTTTGATTTTTCTACAGCAACATACAATCTTCCAATTTTTTCTAAATCTCTATTATTATTTTTTTCTTCATTTAGTTGAGCGTATATTTCCCATTGCTCTTTATTAGCTTCATAAAGTTCATCAAACCATTCATGTTTTATTTCTATACCAGCCTCTTTAAATTTTTCAATAGCCGTATTATATTCATTATACTGTTGACTTAAACGGGGCTCCCCAGTTCTTTCTATTTTTAATTTCAAAATACTCATTTTGTCAATTAATTCAGCAGGCATGATTTCCATTTTTATAAAATGAGAAATTTCTTTTTAAATATTTATATAAAAATTATGGGTAAAAAAGATAAATCTTTAAAAACTTCAGAAAGCTAAAATTAAAAAATGAAGATATTACTAATTTGCCCTCCATCAGGGATACCTTTCAATGGAGATAATTATCCACTTGGACTTTTATATCTGGCAGGAGTCTTAAAAAGGGAAGAACATGAGGTTTAAGTAAAAAATTATCACGGTAAATCGAGGGGGAAGATTAAAGAGTAAATGGTAAGTTTGATAAAAGAGTATGTTACAGAAATTTAGGAATAAAGTAGGTTAATAATGAGACGTATTTCCTGTTTGAAAGTATCAAAAAGTGAAAAA
>SDBV01003402.1_pt1 | contig 23524 bp, 16 predicted proteins | sample 2277081 | NCBI WGS metagenome assembly SDBV01 (sample SAMN10402039, study PRJNA504765) | marine sediment metagenome | isolation source: marine sediment core GS10_PC15, 223 cmbsf | place: Arctic Ocean: Southern Knipovich Ridge | collected 2010 | reverse complement strand
TCCGTTGGCCCGTTAAGGGCCGCCACAAGCTCTCGTAATGCGAGGGCTTGTGGCGTTTTCTCGATTGCTGACTGCCCCGTTGCCCTCAAGTTGCCCTCAAAGCTGGCCTCCGCGTCCTCGATTTGGTCAGGCCTTCCATGTCTGCCCCTGGGCTCTTGGCCTGATCGGTCATTCCCTCCGTCAATTCACCGGCTATATCATCGGCTGGGCCATCGGCGTTGAACGTATCGTTGGCGAGGGATTGCATGGCTGACTGGCTGTCGGCGTCGTGGAGGTGATAGTACGGGTCGAGGATTTCCGACGAGCTATGGCCCAGCCAGGCGAGGGCTTTTCGGTGAGCCACCTGCATGGTTAGCACACAAGCTGGCGAAGTGATGGCGGAACGAATGCAGCTTGTACTGCTTGGGCTCAGGCAGGCCATCCCATCGCCCAGCACCTTCCTGGCCAGTCTTTGCAGGTACCTGTTAACTACGTGCGGCGCAATCGCGAACAGCTGATCATCCCCCTTCAATCCTTCATCCGCAACGTACTGACTCACCATGTCCGCACACAGCATCAAGCTGATCTTCCTGCCGAAGCTCCCCTTCTTGGCAGTTTCTTCACGGATATGAAGCTTCTTGAACTCCCCACAGAAATCCGACACCCGGACATTCATCAGCTCTGTCGGGCCGCGAATGCCCGTATCGTACATGAACATTAACAAGACCCGGTACTTGTGGCTGGCATTGTCGCACAAGCTACTGGCCAAGTGACAGAAAACAGGGGCCACGATCAGGGTCACTATCGGGGCCAGACAGTGTTTGAGAGCGATTGTCAGAAAACGCCAGCATTTCGGGAGGACGATCTAACTCGCGGAAGTGGCAAAGGTTGCCAAAAAGAAGCAACCCCCTGCAATAGCAGGGGGTTGCAATCGATACGCCCGAGAGGACTCGGACCTCTGACCTGCGGTTTAGAAGACCGCTGCTCTGTCCAGCTGAGCTACGGGCGCATGTGAAAGTAACTTAACCGGTGGCAGGGGGTTTGACAAGACGGCTGGTCTCGCCAGGCTGGGGCGTCGACGGCGGGGTGCCGTGGTCTGACGCCAGGCGTCAACCACGGCACCCCGACGCGCGAGGATGAGGCATGGTTGCGGCCGGCGTCGCGAACGATCGCGTTCTCTTCTCACCGGGGACTGCGGCCTTGGTACACGTCACGTACCTGCTGGAGAGTGTAGACGTCAGGCCCTTCGTTGGCAGCTTCCGTTGCTGCTATGGTCTTGGCCACCCATTCGTTGGTAGCCTCGATAGCAGAATCGATCTGGTCGCTATCCCACCAGATAACGAAACTCCAATGCTCATCCACGAGTCTCAGGCGCCTTGGGAGCTGATCCTCCTGCGGGACGTCATACTCATACCATAAGGCATTGGTGCTGATGCCATCCCAGTCGCTGATGCCATTCCACTTTATCGTGCCGGAAGTCGGCCAATCCGGCCCGCCAAGGTCCTGGGGTTGCAAGAACGATTCCAGCTCCTTGAAGCGTTCCCAAGAGCCTTGGCCATAATGCTCCTCCAGAACACGCATTAGCTCTAAGTGCGCCCGGGAGAACTCAAAAGCTCCTACAAACGCTTCAAGATATGTCGGATCGTTGCCGCGATAACATGCAAGGTACTCCTCCGCGTTGCCATCTCGCAGAGCGTTGTGGCACCGCCGGAGCAAGTCCCGAGGCGTGTTGTCTGGCGGCGCGGCGGAAGCGGGCCAGCCCGGCTCCGTGGGCGTTGCCGGCGTTTCGACGGCCGGCTGGGCGTCGTCACTGGCGGCCCGCTCCGCGGCGAGCTGCTCAGCCAGGGGCATTTGGGGGGGCAGGCCGGCCAGGGCGCGCATCTCCAGCGTGAGCTTGCTTTGACGCAGCTCGGTGGAGTCTACGCGCTGTACGAAGGACTCGCCGGGCCCGACCACGTAGCCGGCGGCCAGGTAGTCGTCGTAGCGTTTGACGGGGCTTGGCACGGCCCAGCCCGCATACGACGTGCCACGATACTCCTCGCCGTACCAGTCGTAGGAGTAAATCTCCACGTCCTCGCCGGCGTAATGAAGGACCATCCACACGCTCTTTTCGCGGTCGAGGTTCACGACCATGACGTAACGCTGACCTTCCAGATCAATGAACTCGCTGACCATCATCGGGATCGCCGGGTCGTAGTCGTAGCCTTGCCGAGCGTCGACCAGGACTTCGCTGGGCGTGAATGCCTCGCCCCCGCCAAAGCCGTGCGGCAGGTAGGTCACGCGCGTGACGGCCATGTTGAGGAACAGGTCGCCGTAGCGACGGTGGAAGCCTGCGTGGATGTCACGCATGGTCTCCCACGTGTCCGTCCGCCGCCAGAACGAGTCGATCGGCGCGTAGCGGTAGTCCTTCTGGGGGTCGCGCAGATAGTAGTGGTACCACATCACGCCCGTCGCCCCCGAGGCGAGGGATGCGTTGAACTGCCAAATCTGCGTCTGGTAGGTCACGTCTACCATGCTGAAGTGCGTCACCGAGGCCTGCGTCGTCCAGAACGGAATGCCGTACCGCCACGATGCCTCGCGGACGATGCGCATGTTGGCGAAGTAATTATTCCAGCTCCCCCGGCCGGTGCCCATGCCGCCGTACTGATTGAAGCAGAAGTAATCCAAATCGCCATGCTCGCCGAAGATGTCGACGTACTCGACGTAGTCCTTGGTGCCGATGTAGCTCTCGACTCCCGGCGAGTAGCCGCCCATGGATACGAAGGGCCTGGCGTTGGGGATGCGTTGCTTCATGCGGGCGGCTTCGGTGGCGGTGCCGTAGTCGCCCTGGGCGAGCGTTTCCGGGTCGAACCGGGGCTCGTCGCACAGGTGATAGCCGAAGAATGCGGGGTGGGCGGCGATGTCGGCTTTGCTTTCGGCGGAGCGATCGGGCTCGCCCGGCGCGGGGGTCTGCGCCCGCCCGTCGCGCAGAATCAATTGGACGTCATACTCCGCGCACCAGTCGAGCAGTTCCATGACCTTCGCCAGATGCTCGGGATTGTCCGAGATCCACTCGGGCCCTTTCATGACCGTCACACCGTTTTCCGCCCAGCCGGCGACTTCTTCCTTGGTGACGTGCTCAGCCTCGCGGGCGTTGTACAGGCCCAGATAGTTCCAGTAGCCAATCGGCATGCGGTCCAGTTCGAACGACTGAGTCTTGAGGATCATGGCCCGGAGCATCTGGGCGGTCGGCTGGGCGGCCGGGTCGCCGACTTTTGCGTAGATCTCGTCGCTTTCACGCTGGTAGACCTCATAGGCCAGTCCCTCTTGGTGCTCCTCGTGCGTATATTGTCGCTCGCAGCCGGTCAGTGCCATCAACGTTGCCAGGAGCAGGATTGGAGTAGCCGTCGTCATTTTCATGCCAGATCTTCTTTGAGTGTTATGGGCTTGCCCGCGCGGACAGGCCGCCGGGCCTGGGCTCTATCAAGCTGAGCTACGGGCGTAACCAGCTACTTCATTTTCTGGACTTTGAGGGCGATGTCAACGGTTTGGCTTTCCGAGTTGATCGCACTTACAATCGCCGCATGCCGCTCTTTGACAGCTTGGACATTTCTGCGGGGTTGGCGCTGGCGGATCGCGTTGATCCGAAATACGAGTCGGTATTTGACGCAGCCGGCAATGACCGGGACCGGGCGGCGATGGCGATGTACTTCCTGCCGCACCGATCACGCAAGGAAGTGGTCAGCGTAACTCGCCCGCGAATGATCAAGTGGTACTGCCCGTTCGCCGACCAGCGAGACTTCCCGACGGGGCATCGCTACTGCATCAACGTTTACACGGGGTGTTCGCACGGGTGCACTTACTGCTATGCGGCCAGCTATGAGCCTGACGAGCCGGGCTGCAAGCGAGATTTCGAGAAACAGTTGCTGCGTGACCTGGCGGATATGGAGGCCTTCGATGTTCCGCCCGCACCGGTGCATTTGTCCAACAGCACGGATCCGTTTCAGCCGTTGGAGGAAACGGTGGGCCAAACGCGGCTGGCCTTGGCGCAGATATCGCGGCATCGAAATCGGTTTACGTCGGTCGTCTTGCTGACGAAGAATCCCGCCATTGCCGCCGGGGCTGGGTATGTGGAATTGCTTAAGGAGCTTTCGACGTTGCCGCAGGACCACCCGCGCCATGATGAGTTCCACAAGCGGAACATTCCCGGCCTGCGAGTGGAAGTGTCGTTGGCGTTTTGGCGTGACGAGGCGCGGCAGTTTTACGATCCGGGCGCACCCAGCATCGAGAGTCGAATCGAAGCGATTCGGACGTTCCGGCAAGCGGGGATTCCGGTCGTGCTGCGAATCGACCCGCTGTTGCCGCGCGATCCACTGCCGAACGGCAAGCCGTTGTCGAGCTTTGGCCTGCCGAACGTCCAGCCGATTGAGGATTTGCAACAACTCGTCGCGTTCGCCGCCGAGCAGGGGGTAATGCACATCGTGTATTCCGCTGCCAAGATCGTTCGCCCGCGCTTCAAGCTGATGGGCGAATCAATGCAGAAGCTGAAAGACGCCTACGAGCAAATCGCCAGCCCCCAGCGACTGGTGTTCCGCGGCGGCAGTTGGCGCTTGCCCGAGCCTGTCCTCCGACAGCACATCGTCGACCCATTCCTGGCCCTCTGTCGCCGCCACCAACTGCCCGCGAAATTCTGCAAACAAAACCTGCTGACAACGCCATGAGCCCCGCTTAGCCGTCAGCGTTGGTATGTGCCGATGATCTCGCCTTGGGCGAGGATGTGGCCTGCCATTTGGGCTCGTAGTGCGTCGGCGTCGAGGTCGGGGGTGGATATGTTCGTGTCCAGTGCGTATATCGCGAAGAAGTAGCGGTGCGTGCCCGACGGCGGGGCGGGGCCCTTGTAGCCTGTGGTGGGCCAGGAGTTGGGGCCCTGCAGGCCGGCCGGCTCGGAGAGCACCCCAACCGGCAAGACACCCTCGGGCAGGCCCGCCAGGTCGCCGGGCAGATTGTATATCACCCAGTGGACCCACGGCGTGTCGCCGGGCGCGTCGGGGTCGTCGCAGATTATCGCCAGCGATGCCGTCCCGTCGGGCATGCCTGCCCAGACCAGCGGCGGGGAGATGTCCTGTCCGTCGCCCGTGTACTTTCGCGGGATCGGCCCGCCGTCCATAAACGCGCTGGTGGTGATCGTCATTGCCATGGTCGTTTCTCCTGCGGGTCGGGGGTGGGCAGAGCGAGGTGAGCGTTTGCAGCCCGCCGCGCCCCAGCCAAGCATGGCCAGGACGGCAAGAAATGTCAGCGTCTTATGCAGTATCATCTTGAGGGCTCCCTTCCCGCGGGTAATTATACCGTGTGGCCACCGGGCCGGCAAACTGCAAGGCTGGCCCGCGAGGATTGCATTGCAGGCAGGCGGGACCTGGCGTATCATCAGGTGGTGCGTTTAGCGTGATACCAGTGGATAAAGGGCTGTTTTGATGAGGCGAAAAGCTTCCAAGATATCTTGGGGTAGCGCGGCGGCGGCCCTGTTTGTGCTGGCGGCGGGCTCGGTGTTCCTGACGATCGTCTGGGAGGCAACAAGCCAGCCCGACGAGGTGGACAGCGGCTATGGGGCTGCGGGCGATGAGGGCGCAGAGCAAGAGGAACTCTCGCGCCAGTCGGAGGCGATAACTTCCAGGCCAGGCGAGTCGGGCCGCGATGAGAGAGAGGCAACCTTTTTCGACGAGGGCAACGGCCGCTCCGGGGATCGGGCCAAAGAAGATAGCGCCGAAAGGGCGGCCGCCGCGGCTGACTGGGGCGCGGATTCCGACCCGCTGCTGGTTGACATGGCGGCCGGCGGCGAGGGCGAGGATTCGCTACTCATTGAGATAATTCGCGGCGACCAGCAGTCACAATACGTGCCCGATCAAGATGTCGATTCGCAGCCCAGCCAGCCGGCGTCCGTTATCGAGTTGGGCGCGGTGTTGGAGGTCCCTGCGCCGGTCGGCGAAGGCGCCGTCTCGCCGGTGTTCGGCCTGCCGGGGCGAAAGACGGAACACTTCACGATCTACAGCCAGCTCAGCGAGCAGGCGACGGTAGACATCGCCCTTCGCCTTGAGGCGATGTACGATTACTACGCCGAGCGGTTCAGCGACGTTTACTCGCCGATACCTTTTGAGAAGAGCGTTTTCCTGTTCAACAACCGAGCGTCTTTCGTAGCCGCCGGCGGGCACCCGACCATGCCGGGGCAGTTCATGAGCGGCGGCGACGGCGCGGGCGCCAGGCTGATGATGATTTTCCAGGAGGGCAACATCGGGGCGTTCATGTCCTCTTGCCCGCTGATGTACCACGAAGGCTTCCACCAGTTCCAAGCCATCGAGATATCCGAGGGCGGCAACCCGGCCCGCCAATGGCCTCTCTGGCTGGACGAAGCCTACGCGACCGTCTTCAACAACATCGTGTGGACGGGCGACGGGTGGGTGGACGGCATGATCAGGCTGGAATACGCCGACAGCTCCACCAACAGTGCGGACGGCTTTATCAAGCTGGACAAGCTGCTGAGCATCACGGGGGCCGAGTGGCACCAGATGACAAATGCCGGGCAGATTTGGCCCGTCTACATGGAAGGCATGTCGCTGATTTACTTCCTCAACAACGCCAACAACGGCAGGCACAGCTCGCTGCTGGATAACTACGTCGAGCAACTGTCCACGGGGAAAGACGCGAGCCGATCGGCCAGGCGGATAGCCGCTCTGCAGTCGAGCTTCGGGCGGTGGCACAGGAAGAGCATGAACATACACATCACCGGCGCGAAGTATTACGAGGTGCTGACTGCCCTGGCGACCAGCCAATTGGCCCGCGCCCACGCGAAGGGGCAGCGGTTCCTTTCCGGTGGGGATTTCCTGGACAAAGCCCGCGCCAGCCAACTGAGAATGGCGCCTGTCGGCGACGATCAATGGCTGCCCGACAGCCTGCGACAGGAGCTGCTGTACTATCACAACAGCCTCACCGCCTCGCACCAGGCCTTCAAGTTCGAGATCACATACGCCACAATGGGCGCCAAGCCGGTCTTGCGCGTGAGTCAGCCCCGGTTCGGGCTGATCCTCGAGGGCACCTTCGAGCTGGATGGGGATGGCAATGTCGAGAGCGTCGACGTGGAATACATAAAGTGCCCCTCGCTGGACCTGGCGATAGCCAAGAAGAAAGTCGGCACGAGGGACTGAGCGCAGGCGGGTCCGCTATCCATTTAAGAGGGCGTAGAAGAAGGCGGCCCCCATTGCTTCGTCGATTTCGGCCGGCGTCATCTTGTCGCGGCCTAGCTGGCGCGTGGCGTCATTGATAATGCTCGTCATGTTTATCACGAGAGCCGTGCTACGTAGAGCGGAAAACCCCTGCATGGTGTAGCCTTTCGCCTGGACCAGCCACAAATCGTCGGTGCGGGTCAGGCGTACGGCGACGGTCCTGTATGGCAACTGGCAGACGGCCGCCGTTTTTCCACGGGGCCAGATTGGGTACGCCTTGGCTGAGTAGGGGACCGGCAGCTTGAGCGTCACCCCGCCGCCCTGGACGGATTGAAAGGCGTCCCATGCCTCCTGACCGTGCTCCTTGATCATCTTCTCGCGGAACTTGATGCACGCCCTCATGAAGCGGAACGTTGCCTTGGCCGCCATCAGTTCCGCCGTGGCGCCCTCAAAACAGGCCATGTAGCCTTTCAGGTCATCGTCCAGCAAGGCCTGGGTCATGTTCTCGACGGCCTGTTGGGGAGTGTCCGGGGGGGGGTAGGTCTTGCTGCATCCGATCGACGTAACGAGAACTGCCGCCAGTAAGGTAATGGATAGCGTGGCCTTCATTTTGGCGCCCCCTCGTTGCTGCCCCTCAGCCTCCCGCCTCGAGTGGCGCGGGCCGCTGTGGGCCTCTGCAATTATAGCATGCGGGCGGACGGCTGGCGCGAGATGCTGAAACGCAGGCTACTTGGCGGAGGGTTTTGAATTTCGTGCTTCAGATTTGTTTCGAATTTCGAGCATGGTATTTCGAATTTCGATCGCTTGGCCCGCAGGGCCGATCGTCGGGAGGCTAGATGAACGTCTTGCCGTCGACCTTGGCGAGGAACATGCGGCACTTGGCGGCGTCGGCGAGCGTGACGGCGGCCAGTTTCTCGCGGACCAGTTCCTGGATTTCCGACCACACCGGGCGGATGGGACACTCATCCTGATCGCACTTGGGCGGCGTTTCCTGGCAGCGGTTGACGGCGATGGGGCCCTCGATGGCCTCCACGATGTTAAGCAGCGTTATGTCCTCGGGTTCGCGCGACAGCAAGTACCCGCCGTGCTTGCCTCTGACCGGCGTGACCAAGTCGGCCCGGGCCAGCAACGCGAATATCTTCACCAGGTACTGTTTGGGCAGGTCGCGGGCGTCACATATAACATCCAGCGGCACGGGCTTGTCGCCATGGCGTTGGGCCAACACCTGAATCCCCCTTACAGCAAGTTCAGCAGCTTGAGAAAGTTTCATTACGCACCCTAATTATCATATATCGAGTACAAACCATTCTAGGCGCCGACCTGGTAATGTCAAGCGGCCTTCGACGGCTGGGCGGCAGACCGGCCTGCTCTGCCATATTATCGGTCATAGAGGCCAAAGTCTGATAAAGAAGTTCCTTAATCTGCAGGCTACTGGCCGGCCGTCCTGTCCAGGGCGGGCAGAAAGTACTCCGTCACCACATGGTCCCAGCTCATCAACTGGGCCAATTCCCACCCGCGCCGGAGTCGTTCGGTGATCGCTTCGTCGCCATCGATCAGCGCTTCGGCCAGAAGTGACGCTAGCTCCTGGGCTTGGCGGTCCTCAAGTCGGCTGCGATCGTCAATGGTCAACGATTTGAGCTGATCTATCTCCATGGGCTGAGGGAGGGCGACAAAATCGCCAACAAGGACATTGGGATGCAGGCCTTGCTCGCCGGCCGCCCGCTGGGCGAAGCCCTCGCACCCGCATACGTTGGAGACTACGCAAACCGCACCGTAGCTGAGCGGCTCGAGCTGGCTGATGCCGAACGGCTCGTAAACGCTCAGGCCAAACTCCACGTCCACACCACGGCGGATGTCGGCGAAGGTCATATCGGCCGGCATTCGCTGGCCGCACGCGGCGGGCTGCCAGCCCCACTGGTTGACCAGGGCGACCCGCACGGCATGATGTTCGCGGTTGAAGTGTTCGAACATGTCCGCCAGCAGGTCCTCGCCGGGCACGAGGTCCGGGTAGCCGTGCTCATGGTGCACGGGCCAGCCGTAAACGCGCTCCATCTGGCGGACGTCGCGCTTGCGTCGCTGCCCCCCGAGCGTACCGAGCATGAAAAACGCCGCCGACTCGCCGCGCGCCGCCAGAAGCGGCTCGAGAGCGTGCAGTATGCGAAGGTCGCGCCATATGCCCTTGCTCAGCACGGGCCTGGCCACGTGAGACATCACCCACGTCGGCGTCGGGCCGAACAGGTTGGCGGAGTATTGTTGCATTCGCTGACGGCTTTCGGCGCGCTCGTCCGGGGTGATCCGCTCCGCCGGGATGCCGTTGAACACCAGGTCGATGTCCTCCGCGTGGAAGTGGCTGTCCACGAAGGTCAGCTCGCGGCGGATCTGCTCGCCCACGGCGAATACGTGGTCGCAATGCTTGGCAGCCTTGACCAGCGGATGCTTGTAGTTGTTCAGCACGGACGGGAAAACTTCCTCGATCGTCAGCCCTTGCAGCTCGGCCTCGGCCAGCACGTTGTAGAACATGGTGTCGTGCCCGGCGCCGGTCTCCACGATAGGCCTGACCGATGCGACCTCATGGGCATAGAAGACCGTGCGTGTGTTGGCGTTGTCGTGCATCATGGCCTTGAGGGCGGTCGGCACGCCCATGTATTCGTGGGAGATGACGATCATCTGCTGCCCGTCGTCGCCGGCCAGGGCGCGCATGGCCTCGTAGCCGGGCTCGGCCAGGCGGACGTACTGCTCGAAGTCCCACACATTCTGGAATTGGTCGCTCGGTACGGAGAACTTTTCGTACATCGCGGCCTTGAACCGATTGAGCCTGTCATGGTTCGCGCGGAACACATCCACGAGCACGACTTCCGTCTCGACCGTCTTGCCCGTGCAGGCCGCCGTCACCGGGCGCGTGCCGTAGATGATGTTCACGTCGTGGCGGCGCTCGATGGCAGAGAACTTGCTCGCCAGCTCCGGTGGGGTGAGTGAGTCCATGGAGCTGTACAGCACGCGCCCGTCGGGGCCCAGCCGATGCTCAGCCGGCGCGTCGTCGGAGAACAACGGGCCAAGGAGAATCGTGCGGCTGACCCGGTCGGCGTAGGCGTCGGAAGTGACCAGCCCGGCGATAACCGTGCCGATGCCGCCGATCTGTTCGACGGCTTCATGTGTTACGTGGACTACTATCATCTGTGTTTCACACTTCATGCTCGGTGTTTCGAGCTGTTTACGATTTCGAGCTTAGAATTTCGTGCTTGTCTTGTTTTTCGAATTTCGTTTTTCGTATTTCCGCCAGCCCCTGGCGGGTATTGTTTGTCACTTATAATGATATCGGTATCACGGAGAGAAACATGAACGTCATCGGACAAGGCGGCCCCTGCCAAGCGCTGAACGAAGATCAGGTCAGCCAAATAGTTGCGGGTGCTGCAGATGCATTGGCCGCCGACGGCAAGCGGGTGCTGGCGATAATACCCGACCTCACCCGCACATGCCCGCTGGGGCTTGTGGCGCGCGAACTCCGCAAATCTCTGGCCGGGCGGGCTGCCAAGCTGGACTTCCTCGTCGCACTCGGCACGCATCAGCCGCTGTCGGGCGAGCAAATCGATAAGCTGCTGGATATCGCGCCAGGCCAGCGCGCCGATGTGCTCGGCGATAGCGAGGTGTTCAACCACGATTGGCAGAATCCCGACGCACTTGTCAAAATAGGCACGCTCACCAGCGATCAGGTCAGCGAGATATCCGAAGGCCGATTCGCCATGGCCGTCGACGTGACGATCAACAAGCGCGTGTTCGATTACGACGTGCTGCTGATCGTCGGGCCCGTTTTCCCCCACGAGGTGGTCGGCTTCTCCGGAGGCAGCAAGTATTTCTTCCCGGGCATATGCGGCCCGGAGCTGCTGAACTTCTTCCACTGGCTCGGCGCGGTGATAACCATCCCCAAAATGATAGGCCAGAAGGACACGCCCGTCCGCCGCCTGCTGGAAGCCGCCGCCGACATGCTCACCGGCGAGAAGTTCGCACTGTGCATGGTCGTCCGCGGGGACGACTTGGCGGGGCTGTACTTCGGCCCCGTACGGGACGCCTGGTCCACCGCGGCGGACCTGTCGGACAAGACGCACATCGTCTACGTCGATCAGCCGTACGATTCGATACTGTCCTGTGCCCCGCCGATGTACGACGAGCTGTGGACCGGCGCCAAGTGCATGTACAAGATGGAGTGCGTCGTCGCCGACGGCGGCGAGCTGATAATCTACGCCCCGCACATCACGGAGCTCGCCGTCGCGCACGGCCGGATTATCGAGGAGATCGGCTACCACACGCTGGGGTACTTCCTGCACGATTGGGATCGCTTCAAGGGCTATCCCTGGGGCGTGCTGGCCCACTCCACCCACGTCCGCGGCGTGGGCGTCATGGACGGCGATGTAGAGAAACCGCGCGTGCGAGTCACCCTCGCCACCGGCCTATCCGAGGCGCTATGCAGCAAAATCAACATGGGCTACCGCGACCCAGCCAGCATAGACCCCGCCGACTGGCAAGGCTACGAAACCGGCGGCGGCGGGGCGGACGGCAACGAGCGTCGCCTCCACGTCCCCAAAGCCGGCGAGATGCTCTACCGCCTAACCAACCCGCCCCAGTGGGCGAGCGTGTAGGGTGGCCTGTAGGGGCATCTTCTTCTGCGCGGCGGACCGGGCCACCGCGCAAAGGTGTAAGCCAGCGATGTCTCATTACCTGAGGTGCGAAAGGGGGTAAGCAGAGCGTGCGTATGTAGGCCATGAGCGCATCGGACGGTCGCCGATCCCTCAAAAGGCGCGCCAATCCCCACTGTGACGAATATATTTAACCCTACGTGGTAAGTATTTAGTTGACAAACCCAATGTTGATAAGCGATATTATCAAGTAGGGTTGGCGGCAATCAGTTCAAGGGCTGTGCATCACTTTCGGCTGCACTTAGCGGCGCGGCAATGGAGAGCAAATATGGGAATTACTGCACGCAGAACGTCTTTGCGGAAAAGGACCGTCAAACTGTCGTTACGGAGGGAGAACCCCTTCCTGAATCGCAACAAGATCACTGACCCGCAGGAGTTCTATGGCCGGCAGGATGTGATTGACGACATTCTCGAACGTATTCTGCATTCGGAGCCGCAAAGCGTGGCTATCGTGGGCGAACGTAGAATCGGGAAATCTTCCTTGCTGACCCATCTGCATGACCAACTAACACACGGGCATATGGGCGGGGACGTTGACAAGCGCGTGGCTATTCGGATAGATCCGGAGGAATTGGTTATTCGCGAGCCCAAAGGCTTCACATGGGTGCTAATTGACGAGTTGGTGTCTGCAGAGCCAGATCTGGCTCGGTTCGTCAAAGAGTGTATTCCCGTAGGCTCATTGGAAAGCGTGCCGTTCCGGCGCCCGGAGATTATTCTGAACAATCTGCTCAAGGGCGCTTGTGGGGAGGGCTACCGTTTTGTCTTCTTCATTGACGAGTTCGAACTGCTTGCGCAGAATGAGGAACTGAGTAAGGTGAAGTATCTGCATTACCTCCGGGGTATCTCGGATAATTATGCTCTGGCCTACGTTACGGCGTCGCGCCGCACCCTTTCGGATATTTCGCACGACGTAGACCCGGAAGGATCGCCCTTCGATAATAATTTCAGTCCTACTGTAGAGATCGGTCTGTTGTGCGAAGACGACTGCCAGGCCCTGATGGATGGGCAACTTCGCGAGGCCGAACAGCGGGCGGACTACTTCACAGATACTGATCGTTGCGAAGCGGAGGCCATCGCGGGCAAGCATCCATACTTCCTGAAAATCGCATGTTCACATCTGTTCAATTGGGTTGCGGCTGGCCGGCCTGCCGACAAGCCTTGGCAAGACTTGTTTCGAGACGAGGCCGAGGAAGAGTTTGACCGAATGTGGCGCGCCCTCGACATGACGGAGCACAATTGGCTGCTGCGCGCTCAAGTTCCAGATGACCTGCCGATCGAGACGGCGCAGATATGCAAAGTCCTGGAAAAACTGGTTGATCGTGGCCTACTGGAGAAGGTCGAGAATTCCGACGGCGAGGGTGAGCACTATGGGCTATTCTCGAAAGGGCTCTCCGAATACATATCGCAGCGAGTCGAGGCTCTTCAGGCCGATTGTGAAGAGATCGAACGCTGTATTCTTGAAGGTAACCTTCGCTGGGAGCCCAAGGCCCTTCGAACGCGCGTCGAGCACCTTAAGGTTATGAAGGATGAACTGGACAACAGGGGGGAAACGGCGGATGCCTTCGGCAACACTTACGAAAAATGCAAGGGGCTGATCACGATCTTGGCTGGTACGCAACGTCTGGTCGAAGGCATGGAACACTTTGAGCTAGGCGGTCAAGGCCCCGGGGTCTCGGCAGCGATGTCAAGAGATGAAGTGGACCGCGCTTTGGATAGTGTGTTGGCGACTTTGTGTAAGAAAGACTGCTACAGTTGGGAGGCGAACGACCACAAGCTCAATGTCCGAACAGGTAAAGCTCTGCTCGACCAGATGGTCGTCTACATGTCGGGACATCGCCGTGACCGTGTGTTCGGCAACGGGTTCGATCGCCTCCTGGCGGCGCGTATTCAGTTTATGCGTCAATATGGCACAGACCAATTCAAGGACTTCTCGCAGCAATTTGACGGTGCATTCGGACGCCTGTTAAAAGTCTGCGACTACGCCCGAGCTCGTAAGATCCTTGAGCCCGACTTCGGCAAGTTCTTCCGTTGGCTTGCCGAAATATTCGATCGATCGCCCGAATGGCTTGTGTTTGGCATGTTCGTACTTCTGCCTTTCGGGTTCTGCGGCTTCGTGCAGAACGCATTGACGCCCTTCTTCGGAGAGGCGACACCGGCAGTTGCACTCGGAGTGATCGCGGTCTTTCACATTCCTTTGATTTACCAAGTTACTTACTCGGCCCTGTGGCGAGAACAGTCCTGGCTCACAAATGCGCCGCGGCACTATCGATCGCTGCTGTTCCCGAGGGGATTTGGCCCCGTGATGGTTCACTATGCCGTCAGTCTGTTCCTGGCCAGCGGATCGTACCGCGAATTGATCGGCAGACCGGCACTGGCCCTTGGCATCGCCGTGGGGCTGATCGTTCTGGCATTCATCGTACTTACGGCCTGCCTGAAGATGACCTTCAAGCTGGCAGGATTTGCCATTCCGTTACGCCGGGCGAGTTACTCCTGTTCGCTGCAGTTCCTGGAAGCCCTGTGGGTCGCTATGGCCGGCTCGTTGCTTCTGAGCATGATATTCCAGGACATGCCACCTGCATCCCACTTTGGCCAAAGCATGGTGGGGATATTTCCCCTGACCATCGGATTCTCAAACTTCGCGATCTCGGTTCCAATGGTTCTGCTATTCAGTTCCGTCGTGGTCCTGATGAGCATTCTATCGAGTTCGGCAAAAGCTTTCGAAAGCCGCCGAGATTCTTGGTAAAGCCTCCGCGGACAGGCGCAGAGGGCGATGAGTAGCCGCTCTTGGTCAGACAATGCTGGGCGTGCAATACCTGCACTGGGGCCTTTGATGCCATGCCTCGACTGATACGGTGGGTAAGCGCTCGCCAAGCCAGCTCTTGCTCACGGGCACGCCCAATCGCGAGCAGTTCCACATCCCTTTCCCTTCCGTGGGCAACAAGCCGAAGGTCGGCCGTGGCGGATTGCCCACCTTACGAGCTATGGACTCGGCGCCGTAGCCGGTTCACGGGATGTTGCTGCGCAAGGCTGCGTGTCTTTGCAGGGCTGGTCGGGCGTAGCGGGCGTGGGGAGAGTCGCTCTCGGCGATCTCGGTCAGTTGTTGGCGGGCCTGGGGCGACAATTTGTGGCCCAGACGAACGGCAACCAGCAACTCCATTGGCGTGCTTGTAGGCTCTTGGAATATCCGCAGCACGAACTGCTCATCGCCGTCTTGCCATCCGGCAACGAGCGTGCCCTTTCCAAGGACCATTGTCCGGGCTGCGTCGTTCCACGGAAGGTATGCTTTTCGTGAACCCGAGGGCACCCAAGGGGCCAGTATCAACGCACGCCACAGGCGCCGCTCAAAGCTCCGATATTGCTCACGAGTAGGCTCGTCCAGCCGGTCGGCATAATCATATGACGCCAACAAGCTACGCATGACCGCTGCTCGACCCGCTGCCCGGAGGTCCTGTTCACCGAGGCGATCAAGCTCTGGCAAGGCGGCCTGGATTTTGGGCCTAACATGCTCCCCTTCATATGCTCGCAAGAGCCCCAGGCCATTGCTGCCTTCCAGCGAGACGGCGAGCAAAGCGTCGCGTGCCCACTGGTCATCATGCAAGTCGATAACCAAGGCTGCGGTCGACGAGAAAGTGTGCTGCGCCAGTTCGTGGCCTTGCCGGCGGTAGGCCAGGCCAGGAAAAAGGGCCCTCGGCCATCCCACAAAGCGCGGGTCGTGTCCGGCATCACGGGTGATCAGCTTGACAACGTCAGCGGCGAACGATACCACGCGCGCCAGATGATCCTCGCGTTGTTCGGTTAGCGATCGATCACGTAGCTCCGCGAATCCTGGGCCAAGAGGAATGATTGCGTCCCGGCCATAGCATCTGACGACCTCCGCCACAGCCGCTTGCCATTGGCCTGCCAGGCGCTCTTTGGCCTCGCGCGAATGTGGCGGCACATCGGTGATAGCGTCGAGCGCAGCGGCGTAGGCATCCGCTTCTTGCTCGATCCGCTCCCAGATAGGCGGCAGGGCTTCTTTCTGACCGGCCTGAACAGGCTGAGCGGCTGGCTCAGCAGCAGGGGGTTTGGCAGGCGACTCCTTTTGCCGGCAACCGACGATACCAGCGGCCAAGAGGCACATCACGAAGATGATTCCGACGCGTTCTGGCATGGCGTGCTCCCTATGGTCGGTCGCCGGGCCATTCCGGCAATATCCGGCGGCCAACACACCACCGTAACACTTCAGACGCTCAAGGGGACGAATTGTTCCATGATTTGTCGACGTCCAATTCGCGGCGAGCGGCAGGGGCGACAGGCGGCTCAGCGGGTGTCGTGGTTTGACGCGACTTGCCTGCAGGTAGGCAGGAGCGGCAACCACGTTGTGGCCGGCCCGACCTGCCAGACAATCCACCAACCAGCATGGTTGCGGCAGACGCCGCAAACCATGGCACCCACCTACCCCCCGTCGACCGCCATCGCGGCGGGCACGGCCCGCCCTACGGGCTACGGACTATCGCAGAACAGCGAAGCGGGCGGCCGATTTACATCGCCCGCCCGCTGGGAAAATTATACCACACGTACAAGCAGCCTACTTACGTCTTCGCCTCAGCAGCGCCATCCCGCCCATGCTCAGCATCGCCATCGTGGCCGGCTCGGGGGTGTGGTGAAAAGGACCCATCTCGCCGACTATGAGGTCGTCACTGTGGTCGCCAAGCACCCCGACATCCAGCCACAGCGGGGTGATCTGAGGGGCTGCGTATTTGACCTTGATGGGCGGGAGCTCATAAATCTCCTCAGGGCCCAACGTATGTGGGGTTTTGTTGTAAAGCGTCCCCATGACAGTGTCGATCTCATAGAAAATGCTGAACGAGCTGAGACCCGACAGAAAGCTCGACGGGTCGCCAGTCGGAAAACCCGGATCAAGGGTGTCTTGCAGCACGTCGATGATCTGCCCGGGCGACGCGCCTTCCAGAACGCCATTTCCCGTGCCGACACGCACCGTCAACGGGCCGAGGCCGCTCATGCCGACCAACTGCAGGGCAACGATCTCGGTGTCGATCACATTGCCGGACTGCGCATCCCTGTGAATGATCCCCATCGGCTGGCCCTGGGATGTGAGAACCACCTCTTCGGTGAATCCACCGGGGACGAACGGATCGAATATCGTGAACGTCACATCTCCCACACTGTGGAACACGTCGTCGCCCGCGACGATCGGCGTGGCCCTGGCGACTGGGGTAACACTCACGACGACGAGAACAGCCAACATCAAGCCGGTACAGATTCCTTGCGTTTTCATCCTGCGTCTCCTTCACTTTGGGGCTTCCCGTACAGCCTCACGCCCACGACTATCGCGGGCCTTTTTAGAAAATGCACCACTATTGTGTCACCGCCTGCGGCCGCATGCAAGTATTTACTTGACTCAATATCGAAGAAGCAGACATGGCGGGGGGAGTTGCAGGACCTAGGGCGTGCACCGTCTGCGCGGCCCGTACGGGCCGCGAATGCTGCGCGGCGGATCTCCGAATCCGCCGCGTTGGGGTAGGCTAATCATGTTATCGAAACCGTCACGGTAATCCAAGAACGCGGCGGATGAGGTCGCAGATCCGCCGTGGCGGGATATCCGCCGCGCAGACGGTCAGGAAGCCCACCGCGCAAAGGTGCACGTCCCCAAAGCCGGCGAGATGCTCTGCCGCCTAACCGACCCGCCGCAGTGGGCGAGCGTGTAGAGGCCCGCAGGGCCGAAAGTCCTGCCTGCCGGCAGGCAGGACTTTCGCCCTGTCGGGCTGACACCCGTACAGTTGGGTGCCGTGGTTTGACGCGACTTGCCTGCCGGTAGGTAGGAGCGTCAACCACGTTGTGGCCGGCCCGACCTGCCAGACAATCCACCAACCAGCATGGTTGCGGCAGACGCCGCAAACCATGGCACCCGGCTGAGTTGCAGAGGGGCATGAGTAGGGCGGGCTGTGCCCGCCGATTCCCCCGTCCGCCGCCATCCCGTCCACCGCCATCGCGGCGGGCACAGCCCGCCCTACGAACTGTCATTCCGGCGGGCACAGCCGTAGGAAGTTTAGTGGATTTTTGGTTGACAAAGTGCGGCGGATAGTATAAAAGGTGTGTCAGTGAGGCGTGGTCCTGGCGGTATTTGGACCCAGCAATCGAAGATAGGTGTTTTTCACTTCTGTGTTGTGCATTGGTGACTGATTGCCAATAGGAGTACTTCTTTTGGGAAGATCGCGAGCTATTGTCTGCGGCGCGGAAGCGTGCAGGACGTGCGGGTGGTGTGTAGACTTTCGGGACGTTTGGCGGCCCAGGAGTCTGTATTGGCCGTTGGACAACAGTCGCATCTGCCAGAGACGAGGAATGGCTAGGAGCCGGTGGAGGTCGGCGGAGAACGGCGGATCGGCCTGAACCACACGGGCCCGGCCGATGACATCGTGGTCACGATGAGCTTGCTGGCGCTGGGTAGCTTGGCAGTGATTCGTAGACGCAATCGTAAGTAGAGTGAAGACACCTCCAAGGCCGAATCGCCAGTGAGGAGATCCGACCGAACGGAGAACAACAAGACGGTCAAGAGGCCAAAAGGAACCCAATCATGAAGAAGCTAATTACAACTGTTGTAGTAGTAGCAATGATCTTGGCACTCACTGGTGCGGCGCAGGCTTTGACAACCACGGAATGGGTTGAGTACGCCAGCAATCCGGTCTACAGCCCCGGCAAGGCATACTATCCGACGATTCTCAAGGAAGGCGGCACGTACACGATGTGGTCGGACATGTCCGGTGGCGTGAATATGGCCACTTCGACCGACGGGATCAACTGGACGTCCCAGGGCTCGGTCACGGGACTGTCTGCCCCCAAGCATACTCTGGTCGAGAAGATCGGCGCTGAATACCGTATGTGGTACTGGCCCGGACTGAGTTATAGCATCAACGATATTCGCACGGCAACCAGTTCTGACGGGCTGGCGTGGAGCAATGATCAGGCCCTCACGCAAGTCGGCACGAGCGTGATCACTAACGTCATGGCCTGGAACCGCGGGTCCTACGGCCCGGCGGACGTCATCTACAATCCTGCCGGCAGTGCGACGATCACCAACCCGACGGACGAGGCTTCCGTTTGGGCCAACAAGTTCGTCATGTACTACGACGGCACGACCGGTGGCACTGAGGCCCTGGGCCTGGCTGTCTCCAATGACGGAATCAATTGGCGCGGGTACAACGACGGCGTTGCCCCGATCTTGGACGGCACCGGCGCGGGCGGCGACTGGGACGAGTCGTACGTCAGCCGTGGTACGATCGTCAAGGAAGGCGCCGATGACTATCACATGTGGTTCAGCGGCGGCGCCGGCACGATGAACCATGGCATCGGTTACGCATCCTCCACGGACGGGATCAACTGGACGAAGGACGCCTCCAACCCGATCTTCCACAAGACTGACGGAGTTGCGTGGCGGGACAATCGGACTTACACGCCAATGGTCATTGGCGACGAGATGTGGTTTACCGGCAAGAGCACCGCCGGCGTATATTCAATCGGCTATGCCACGCCCGAGCCGGCGACGATGAGCCTGCTGGCAATCGGCGGTCTGGCGCTGATCCGCAGACGCAATAGGAAGTAAACTGAACTGTAAGTAGAGGAAACGTATCCAGGCCCGGGCCCCCACGGTGGGGGCTCGGCCAAACGGAGACGAAGACAACGGTCAACAGACCAGAAGGAACTGAACATGAAAAGGTTAACAATGATTCTGACGGCAGCGGCGATGCTGCTCGCCTCGGGCAGCTTGTTGCACGCGGCTGAGGTTACAGTCAATCCCGGTGAAAGCATTCAGGCCGCCATCGATGGCGCAGGGGTGGGCGACACCATCATCATCTCGGCAGGCACGTATTCTCACACTTCGACATTGACCATTCTCAAGAGCTTGACCCTCCGGGGCGCAGCCGGAAGCCTACCGACCCTTGAGTTCTCAGACGGCGCGTACGATGGCGTTAAGATTCAGGCTGACGACGTAACCGTCCAGGGCCTGCGCATCTACCGCAACGGGCACACCAGCTACAACTCGCTCCTGAGCGTGCCCAAGGGCCCGAGCTACCCCAACTACACAGTAGCCCACCAGCGTGCGACCATTCAGGACTGCACCTTCGAGGGCGGGCGGTACGGCCTGTACGCCGCGCCGGGCGATATAACCATCCAGGGCAACACATTTCAGGACAACTACAGGGACAGCATCGTTCTGATCGGCGGCAGCGGCACGAACACGATTAGCGGCAACCATTTCACCGGGGACGCCGGCAGCAAGAAGGCCATCCTCGTCGAGCCCGCCAGCGGCGAGCCCCCGATTTCGGGCACGCTGAACGTCGAGTACAACACCGTGGCCGGCAAGCGCCACTTCCTGGTCTTCAACCACTGGAATCATCCCGACACTGACCAACTGGCGCTGAACATCGTTCACAACAGCGTCTGGGGCACAGCCAGCAATGCCCTGGCCTTCTATGCTCCCTATGTGGACGACACCAACGGGTTCGACAAGTTCACCGACATCAACATCGCCGACAACATCTTCAGCGAGTCCGGCATGGCCGTCTACGTGGACTACGAGGACTGGGGCGGCGCCCCGGCGGCGGACAACCGCCCGGTAGCACCCAACGGGTTCATTGACGTCGTCAACAACTTGGCCTTCGGCAATGCCGCCGGCGACGACGATGTGACCGACCCGACCGGCAACTACGGGTACCTGGACCTGGCCGGCATGACCCCCAGCGGCGCGAGCATGAGCATGTTCGGCTTGCTCGACAACATCGTGGGCAATCCTGGCTTTGCCGATCCCGCCAACGGCGACTTCCGCATTACCGACATGTCGCCAGCTTGGCTGATGGCGAGCGATGCGCTGAACATTGGCGCATGGCAGATCCCCGAGCCAGCCACAATGAGCTTGCTTGCCATGGGAGGCCTGGCGATAATTCGTAGGCGGAACCGTAAGTAGAGGAAATATGCCCAAGGCCGGATCGCCACGGTGGCGATCCGGACGAACGGAGATGAACACAGCGGAGAATCCAAAGGGACCTAATTATGAAGAAGCTAGTTACAACATGTGCGGCCATAGCAATGATCTTGGTCTTCGCCGCGTCAGCCCAGGCCGGGGTGACATGGAACGTCAGCGCGGGCGGCAGCATTCAGGCGGCCATTAACGGAGCCGCAGGTGGCGACACGATAATCGTGGGGGCTGGGACCTACGCTGAGCAATTGGTGATCCCCAGCGGCAAGGCTGGCTTGACGATTCAGGGCGACGGATCGTACGCGCAGGTTGCTCCGAACTTGGGTACGGCCACATACGCGACGGCCATCATGGTCAACTCTGACAACGTGACGCTTCGCGGGCTGGATATATCCAACGGCGACGGGATTGCGATGTCGGGCGACAGCGTGATAGAGCAGCATGGCGTGTGGGACGACGCGTGGACTTTCGCGAACGGCGCCAACGGGCTGACCGTGGACGACTGCAAGATACACGACATCGGCCACGGCGTGCGGTCTTACGGCGACGGGCTGGTGGTGACCAACAGCGAGATGTACCACCTTGGCCGCAGCGGCGTTCACGCCTCTGGCTCGGACGGGTCTGCCATGTCAATGAGCATCCAGAACAACTGGTTCCACGACTGGTCGGAGTACAACAAGTCAGGGGCCGCCATCATGGTCAAGTACGACAGCCGCTACGGCGAGGTGTCTTACAACTACATTTCCGGCATGCGAATGGGCATGGCCTATTACTACGGCGGGCCCAACGACACTGCCGACGCCGCAGGCGAGATACTCTTCTCCCACAACACAGTGGACATGGACTTCGACAACGGCGACGGCGACCTGGAGATGACCATGGGCATGAGCTTCTGGGGCACGGGCGAGAACGTTGATGGCACGGTCGTTCGGGATAACATCTTCGCCAACGCCAGATGGTACGCCCTGTACCAGGAAGGCGCGACGATCGACGGAGCCATCGAGGTCGACAACAACCTGTTCTACAACAACTACCACGACTACTGGCCTGACTATCAGTACCCATTCCAATGGTTCGGTGATGATGCCCTTGCCCAAGCGGGCTGGTGGGATGGCCCGGCCGACGGCTTTACCTTCACGGACAACATCACCGCTCTGGACCCGATGTTCTCGATGTCGGGCATGACGGCCGAGGAGTTCTGGGCGCTGATGGTCGGCTCGCCCGCGCTGCTCACGGCGTCGGACGGGACCAACATCGGCGCATATCAAGGAGCCGGCGTCCCCGAGCCGGCGACGATGAGCCTGCTGGCGATGGGAGCGTTGGCGATGATTCGCAAACGCAACCGGAAGTAGCAGATGGCGGTATAAGAATGATTGACGGGCCCGCACCTTCTGCGCGGCCCGTACGGGCCGCGTTGGGGAAGTCAATCATACTATCGCAACCGGCAGGGCATTCCAAGAACGCGGCCCGTACGGGCCGCGCAAAGGTGCCGTGGTTGGACGCGACTTGCCTGCCGGTAGGCAGGAGCGTCAACCAAGTTGTGGCCGGCCCGACCCGCCAGACAATCCACCAACCAGCATGGTTGCGGCAGACGCCGCAAACCATGGCACCCGGCAAGCATGCCCACGTAGGCGTGGGCATGGCACCAGGCTGAGGCGCAGAGGGGGATGAGTGAGGCCGGGCCCATGCGTTTCTTCAGGCCAACGGCCTGACATATGTCAGCCTAGGGCGAAGCCCTGGGTACCCAGCCATGTCATTGCCCAAGCCCTGAAGGCCTGCCTGCCGGTAGGCAGGGGCGCAATGAGCCTATCCCAAGCAGCCCCAGCATGCCCGCGTAGGCGCGGGCATGGCACCAGGCAATCCCGATGCACATCGGGGACACGCCTACGTACTCGCAGCACAAACCCATGTTGTCGTTGTCCGATCAACTTCTGGCTGCACGCGAAGATAGTCCGTAACGAAGTGATTCACAAATCTGTGGTGATCGACGTAGACACTCAGCAGAATGTCCGACCGCCCCCCGGAAAGGACCCGTATTTCGCCGAGGGAGATGTGCTCGGAGAAGGCATCGTTGGTTGCCAACTCCTTCACTATGCGCTCGCACAAAACATACTGGTAGCCCGTTGCCGGTGCGGCTCCTCCCTGCTCAAATCTATCCTGCCCTGGGAACCGAGTGTCGATAAAGATGAAGGACTTCAACTGGGCCCCCGGCCCGACGACCTCAAACCGCTCCTTGATCATCCCTTTGGCGATCATGCTGTTGAGCTGTTTTCGCACCGCCTGGTCAGTAAGATGAAGCTCTGCTACCAGTTCTTTCCTCTTTACGTAAGGATTTCGAGAAATACATGAGAATATTCTGTTCCGTGTTGCAGACATTCGAGCCATTGTTCAGGGCCCTCTATGTGCGTTAGAAGTCTAGCCGGCCGGTACGCTCTCAACGATCTGAGAGATTATAGTACGCCTTCAAGGTACAGGTCAAGCAATATCCATACTCTAGTGTTCCATATCGGCCGGATAATCGGAATGTATTGAGCATATTGTAACAGTACTGATATCGTCGTATAACGGACGCTATCGGTCGCGGAACGGCGGGGGCAAGATCGTAACGATCCAGGTGTTCCTTGACCTGTGGCCGATATACGTTATAATAAGTATGACATGGGATATCGCAAAATCAACCGCAGCCG
>SDBV01003401.1_pt1 | contig 23526 bp, 11 predicted proteins | sample 2277081 | NCBI WGS metagenome assembly SDBV01 (sample SAMN10402039, study PRJNA504765) | marine sediment metagenome | isolation source: marine sediment core GS10_PC15, 223 cmbsf | place: Arctic Ocean: Southern Knipovich Ridge | collected 2010 | reverse complement strand
GCACCCGAAGGAGCCCGACCGCTGGGTGATGTTCCGCGGCAGTCCTTCGCGCAACGCGGCCTCGACCGGCAGCGCGCCGCTTTTGAATCTGCAATGGCGAATTCCGGTGGCCGACGATCCCCTGGTGGAAAGCATCCTCGGTCAGTTGCAGCAAGCCCACCTCGAACACGCCATTCCCACCTTGCCGGGGCTGCATCCGCTGGTAGTCCACAAAGAGTTTCTGGTCGAGCGCGCCAACCGGGAGCCCTTGCGCGTGACGGACGTCGTGCTGATGCGAACCGCCCGGGTCCTGGTGGCCGCGGATTTGGGAACCGGCAAGCGGCTTTGGGAGGTCCCGGCCGACGATCCGCCTCCGGCCACAACCACCAACTCCAGCACGAATCCCTTCGGCTCCCAAGCGCCAAGTTTGGCCGCGGCCCTGGGAGACCGGATCTGGGACGATGCCACCTACGGCACGCTCAGCAGCGACGGCCGCCGCGTGTTTTCCATCGAAGGTCTGGCGATGGGGATCAGCCAGGCGTCGGCGCGGCGGGTGATCATCAACGGGAGGGTCCAGGCCGCCACCCCGAGGTCGCACAACCGGCTGGCGGCGACCGACGTTCGCACGGGCAAACTCGAGTGGCACCTGGGCGGTCCGGCCGGCCCGTATGCGTTGCGGCTGGCCGAAACGTTTTTTCTGGGGCCGCCGCTGCCGTTGATGGGACAGCTTTACGTGCTGGCGGAGGTCAACCAGGAGATCCGGCTATTGGCGTTGGACCCCAACCAGAAGGGGAAGCTCCTCTGGTCGCAACAATTGGCGATCGTCGACCGCAACATTCGCACCGACCCGTTGCGGCGTCTGGCGGGGGCTTCGCCGTCCTACAGCGACGGCATCCTGGTCTGCCCCACCTCGACCGGGGCGGTCGTGGCCGTGGAACTGGCCACGCGATCCCTGTTGTGGGGCTATCGGTACGAACGCCCGGAGACCGTCAGCCGCTATTCGCCGATCGCCTTCCGGGTGGGCAAGTATCCGGGTTTGCAGCCGATGCAACGCTGGTCCGACGCCAGCGCCACGATCGCCGGCGGGCGGGTGTTGATCACGCCGATCGAGTCGCAGGAGTTGCACTGCCTGAGCCTGATCGACGGCGAGCGACTCTGGAAATACCGCCGCGACGACGATCTCTACGTGGCCTGTGTCCACCGGGACAACGTGGTTTTGGTGGGCAGCCGCGGGGTTCGGGCCTTGCGGATGGCCGACGGCAAGCCGGCCTGGCAAGACCGCAGAGTCCCACTGCCCGACGGAAGCATGCCCAGCGGCCGGGGATTCCTCAGCGGCGATCGATACTTCGTACCGCTGACTTCCGCCGAAGTGCTGGCCATCGACCTCGAGGCCGGCAAGACGGTCCACGTGTCGAAGTCGCGCAAGGGGAACGTGCCGGGAAACCTGGTCTGCTACCGGGGGAAAATCATCTCCCAGGGCTTTGACGGCGTGGAAGTGTACCGCCAGTTGGACTCGGCCGGCGAGGAGATCGACCGGCTCCGGGCCGCCGATCAGGAGTCCGAGGCCCTGGCCCTGCAAGGTGAAGTCTTGCTGGACCTTGCTGGACCAGGAGACGACAAGCACGCCGAGGCGATCGCGTGTCTTCAGCGGGCCTACGAGTTGGACGACGTGCCCAGGACCCGCAACCTGTTGCGCGACGCCCTGCTGGGCGGCTTGCGATTGGACTTCGCCGCCCATCGCCACCGCACCGAACAGATCCAGCCGTTGCTCGACACGCCCCAGCAGCAGGCCGTTTACCTGCAACTGACGGCGCTAGGATTGCAGCGGGCCGGCGAGTGGGACGCCGCGCTGGAGCATTACCTGAAGCTGGTCGAGCTGGACCTGAAGGATCGCGGCATGGTGCAGGTGGGCAAACCGCTTTCGGTGCGGCGCGATCGTTGGATCCGGGCCCAATTGGCGGCCCTGCGCGACGAAGCGGGCCAGCAGACGCCGGTGATCGATCGGGCAATTCAACAGCGGCTGGAAGCGGCCTTGGCTTCTCAGAACGTGGACCGCTTGCAGCAGTTCCTCGACTATTTCGGCCACCACGCCACGGCGGACCGGGTCCGAGATGAGCTGTTCCGGCGGCTGAAGAACTCCGGCCAACGGCTGCAGGCCGAATGGGTGCTCTGGCGCCGGCAAAAGTCGGCCGATCCGGCGGTGGCCGGTCCGGCGGTGGCCGAACTGGCCGAGATGTTTCGCCGGGCCGAATGTCCCCAGGATGCGGCGGCGTGCTACCGCCGGCTGGGCCGGGAACTGGCCGACGTGGTGTGTCTCAACGGGAAAACCGGCAAGCAGCTAGTCGATTCACTGCCGGGCGACTCCGACGTGGCCGCGGCGCTGCGGGGCGACGCCGCGTGGCCGGCGGGAAACGTGAAACATGCCTCGGACACCGCGAAGCGGGCGCGGACGTCGACCCACGGGCGATATGCACTGCCCTATCGAGGAAGCCCTACCCCGTTCTTGTCTGAAACGACCATCACGTACAACCAGAGCCGGCACCAGGTCCAGGGAAAGGACGCCTTGGGCAACCTCCGATGGCAGGTCCCCCTGGTCGCCGCCAGCAGTTCGAGCTACTCTCGGGCCGCGCCGTACGCGCGCGTCTGTGGCCATTTGTTGGTATTGTCGGTACGCAACAGGATCCTGGCCATCGACACGTCGGGCCCCGCCGGTTCCAACTCGCGGAAGCTGCTGTGGAGCCACGACCTGAGCGACCCGACCATCGACGCGGCCAACGTCCGCCGACTCGGGGTCCCGATTGGCCTGCCGGGTTGGGGATTCCAGCCGTTTCATCGCTCGTACTCCGCCGCCGCGATCAGTTCGCTGGGGCCGGTCACCGATCGGTACGTCTGTTTCCAGCGCTATCGGAATCTCGTGGTCGCCGATCCGCTCAGCGGCGACGCCCTTTGGGTCCGCGGCGGCATCTCCGAGGGCAGCGCCCTGTTCGGCGACGATCGATTCATCTTCGCGCTGGCTGCGGATAAGGACCAGGCGCTGGTCTTTCGGGCGGAGGATGGAAAACTGCTTGGAAAACGCAAGGTCCCGCGGACCAAGATCAGCGTGGCGGCGGCCAACGGCACGCCACAGTCCACGCTGACCCCCTTCCGTTCGACCTGCCTGGCCACGCTCGGACGGCAACTGTTGCTCTGGCGGCCCGACGGCGACCGATACGCCCTGACATTGTTCGATCCGTGGCAACAACGTGCCGTCTGGCCGTCGCGGAAGTTCACCACCGGGGCCAAGATCTGCCTGGTCGGTCAGGAGGCGGTGGGGGTTTTCGAGAAGGACGGCCGCTTCGTGCTGCTGAACCTCTCCGACGGGCGAACGATCGTCGACGCGCAGCTTCAGCCCGAGGAGAAGCTCTCGGAAATCGTCGTTCTCCGCTGTGGCGGGCAGTACGTGTTGGTGACCAGCAACGCGCGGAACCAAGGGGTCGTCAACATAGTCCCCCAGCCCTTGCCCGGCACCGCCTCCGAGTTGATTTACAGCGGTCGAGTCTACTCGTTCGACCTGGCGGGCAAGTCGATGTGGAAAGGGCCGGTGAAGATCGAGAACCAACACCTGTTGCTGAACCAGCCGGGCCGGCTGCCGGTGGTGAGCTTTGCCTGCGGGATCTACGATCGGCAGCAGCAGGGCTCCAAGCGGCACCGGGTATCGGTGCTGCTTCTCGACAAGCGGACCGGACGGAAGGTGTTCGCCAAGGAGTTCGACAACATGACCAGCGCCTTCGAGCTGGCCGGCAACGCCGAGAACCACACCGTCGATTTGCGGCTGACCCAGGACAGCGTGACGCTGAGCTTTACCGACGATCCGATCCCCCCGCCCGAAGAACCGCAGCAAGAGCAGAAGCCCAAGTCGTCGGCCGTCGGCAACGCCCTGCTGAAGGCGGCGTTGAAGGCCGCGGCGGGCGGGACGGCGAAAAAACCAATCGAACCACGTTGATGTGAGAGAAGCGGTATGTTTCCAAATGATTTGACGGACTACTAGATGGAAAGCGAGGGAACGATGAAAGCCGTCACGATCGGCCTGCGACTCACTCTGGCCGCCGTGCTGCCGGTTGCGGCACTGCTTCTGGTGGCCGGTGAAGCGGCGGCCGCCGGCAACGATCCCGAGGTGCGCCGGGCTACCGAACGGGGATTGCAGTGGTTGGCCGCCCATCAATCACGGCAGGGACACTGGACCGGCAACAACGGCCGGTATCCCACCGCGATGACCGGCCTGGCCGGGATGGCCCTGCTCGGCGAAGGCTCCACCACCGTCCAGGGAAAGTATCTCGAGAACATCCAACGCGCCGTGAATTTCCTCGTCGCCCGCAGTCGCAGCAACGGCCTGCTCGGCGACCCGTTGCGCGACGACCGCTACATCTACGGCCATGGCTTCGCCATGCTGTTCCTCTCCCAGGTCCTGGGGGAAGAAGAGGACGTCGAGCGACGCGAGGAATTGGTCGACGTGCTCATCCGGGCGGTCGAGTTTGCGGGTCGGGCGCAAACTAAGGCCGGCGGGTGGGGGTACGTCAGCGCCCACGACGGCCGCGACTTCGACGAAGGCTCGACCACGATCACCCAGATGCAAGGGCTGCGGGGCTGCCGCAACGCCGGAATCCCCGTGCCTAAGGAAATCATCGACCTGGCGATCAGCTACATTCAAAAGTGCACGGGCCCCGACGGCGGCGTCCAGTACCGCTTGAGCCAGCCCGGCGGCCGGCCGGCGATCACCGCCGCCGCCATCGCCTGCCTCTACAACGCCGGCCAGTACGACAGCGACTTCGTGCCCAAACAGTTCGCCTACTGCAAGGGGAAACTGGATAACATCGCCAGCAGCGGCTTCGGCCACTGGCACTATGCCCACTACTACTACGCCCAGGTGATGTATCGCGAGGGCGGCAAGACCTGGGAAGTCTACCGCGACAAGCTCTACAAGCGGATCGTTTCGGAGGCCGGCGCCGACGGATCCTTCAACCAAGGCTACATCGGACCGGTCTACACCACGGCGATCAACCTGACGATCCTGCAACTGGAAAACGGGATCCTGCCCATCTACCAACGATAAGAAAAACCACGCAACCCGGCTTAGAGGATTTCATTATGTCATCTGAGGGACTCGACCACCAAGACTCCGCCGCCGTCGAGAAGCTTCGCAGCGCGCATCGGAAGATCATGGAACAGTTGTCCCAGGTCATCGTGGGCCAGACCCACGTGATCGACGAACTGTTGATCTCGCTGTTCAGCCGCGGACACTGCCTGCTGGAAGGCGTGCCCGGGCTGGCCAAAACGCTGATGATCAGCACGCTCAGCCGCACCTTGGACCTCTCGTTCAACCGCATCCAATTCACGCCGGACCTGATGCCGGCCGACATCACGGGCACCGACGTGATCGAGGAGAACCGCTCGACCGGAACGCGGGACTTCCGCTTCCTGGAAGGCCCGTTGTTCAGCCACGTGATCCTGGCCGACGAGATCAACCGCACGCCGCCGAAGACCCAGGCCGCCCTGCTCGAGGCGATGCAGGAGCGTCAGGTCTCGGTGGGCCGGGTGCGTCACAAGCTGGCCGATCCGTTCTTCGTGCTGGCCACCCAGAACCCGATCGAACAGGAAGGCACCTACCCCTTGCCCGAGGCCCAACAAGACCGCTTCATGTTCAAGGTCTTCGTTCAGTATCCCAGCTTCACCGAGGAGTTCGAGATCGCCCGGCGGACCACCACCACCATGACCGACACAATCGAGCCGGTGATGAGCGCCGCGGAGATCATCGACCTGCAGCGGATCGTCCGCGAGGTGCCGATCTCCGACCACGTGATCCGCTACTCGCTCTCGCTGGTGCGACAGACCCGGGTCCGCGAGGCCGGCGTACCCGATTTCGTACAGGAACAGGTGAGCTGGGGCGCGGGCCCCCGGGCGGTGCAGTTCTTGATCCTGGGGGCCAAGACCCGGGCGCTGCTGCAAGGCCGCACGCACGTCACCTGCGAGGACATCCGGGCGTTGGCCAAACCGGTGTTGCGTCATCGCCTGGTGCTGAGCTTTACGGCCGAGAGCGAAGGCGTCACGCCCGACGCGGTGATCGACAGGATCGTCGCCGCCACCCCCACGCGAGAGGACGAACTAACCAACGACGCCCGATTCCAAAAGATATTTGCATCGTAGCATGCCCGAACCCCAACGATTCCTGCACCCCAAGGCGATCTCGCGGATCTCGCGGCTCGATCTCCGCGCCCGGCACGTGGTCGAGGGCTTTCTCTCCGGCATGCACCGCAGTCCGTACTTCGGCCAGTCGGTGGAATTCCTCCAACACCGCGAGTACACCTGGGGCGACGACCTGAGGTACGTCGATTGGAAGGTCTGGGCCAAGCAGGACCGCTACTACGTCAAGCAATTCGAGGAGGACACCAACCTCCGCTGCACGCTGCTGTGCGACGTTTCCGGCAGCATGCGCTACGGATCCGGGGCGATGAACAAATACGAGTACGCCTGCACGATCGCGGCCAGCCTGGCCTACCTGTTGTTGCGGCAGCAGGACGCGGTGGGCTGTGTGGCCTTCGACGATACGGCCCGAATGACCGTGCCCCTGCGGACCAAGCGGAACCATCTCGACTCGATCATCCAGGCCATGGACGTCAGCACGCCGAACAACAAGACCGATCTGTACCAGATACTGCGCAACGTGACCGAGACCTCGCCGCGGCGGGGGCTGATCGTGCTGGTGTCCGATCTGCTGGTCGAGCGGCCGGGGTTGTTTAAGGGGCTGAAACTGCTGCGCAGCCGCGGCCACGACGTGATGATCTTCCACGTGATGGACGACGACGAACTCGACTTCCCTTTCACCGGCCCCACGCGGTTCGAGGGACTCGAACTGCCGGAGCATCTCCGCTGCAATCCCCGGGCGTTGCGCGAGGGATACCTGGCGGCGCTGGGCGCCTACTTGGAGGAAGTCCGCCGGGGCTGTGTCCGACACAACGCCGACTACGCCTTGATCCGCACCAGCCAGCCGTTGGACGCCGCCTTGGCCGCGTACCTCAGCCATCGACTGGGCAGGCACCATAAACGCAACTGAACGATGCTCGATTTCACTTTCCCCAACTTGTTCTGGTTCGGTGCCGTGCCCGCGCTGGCGGTGATTGCGGTACCCTTCTTGATCCACCTGATCAACATGCTCCGCCATCGCCGGGTGGAGTGGGCGGCGATGGAATTCCTGCTGTTTAGCCAGAAGAAGAACCGCACCTGGATCGTGTTGAAGCAACTGTTGCTGCTGCTGCTGCGGATGGCGGCGGTGGCGGCCGTGGTATGGCTGCTGGCCGGGCCGCGGCTGCACAGCGAGTTCGGCCGGATGCTGGGTACCAGCAAGACCCATCACATCGTGCTGCTGGACGACAGCTTCTCGATGTCGGACCACTGGGCCGACACCAACGCGTTCGACGAAGCCAAGCGGATCATCAGCCAGATCGGCACGGCGGTCACCCGCCCCAACCAGCCGCAGACGTTCACGCTGCTGCGTTTCTCCGGCGTCACCCGGGGAAGGCCGCCTGAGATGTACGAAGTGCCGGTCGATAAGAAGGACTTCCGCGACAAGCTGGGTAAGGTGCTCGATGAGATGGAGGTCTCGCAGACGCCGGCCGGGCCTGCCGAAGCCATCGAGTCGATCCAACAGTTGTTCGGCCCAATCCGTGGAAACACAGCCGCCGACGAACGCCAAGTCGTGTACCTGATCTCCGATTTCCGCACCCGCCAGTGGGACGATCCCACCGATCTGCGAAAACAACTGCTTCAGCTCAACGCGGCCGACGCGGAGATCCAGTTGATCAACTGCGTGAACCAGCCGCGGCCCAACCTGGCGATCACGTCGCTGGTCCCCGCCGAGGGGATCCGGGCGGCCGGCGTGCCCTGGTTCATGGAAGTCACCGTGCAGAACTTCTCCGACGTGACCGCCCGCGAGGTCTCCGTCCTGCTGGAGGAAGACGGCCATGGCCGGCCCGGGACGAAGATCCCCGAGATCGAGCCGGGCGAGTCGGTGACGCAGCGCTTTCTGGTCCGTTTCCCCACCGCCGGACAACACCAGGCGACCGCCCGGCTCCAGAGCGATCTGCAGAGCGACGCGATTCGGATCGACAGCTCCCGCTACGCCGTGGTCGACGTTCCGATCGACGTTCCCGTGCTGTTGGTCGACGGCAGTCCCGACGGTCGCGACGCCCGATACGTCTCCATCGCGTTGGCCCCCGGCCTGCCGGTCCACACGGGCATCAACCCGCAGATCCAGACGCCGGCCTATCTGAACCTCGTTTCCGCAGATGGGCAGGGGCCGCTCGATGAGTTCGGCGCGGTCGCGCTGATGAACGTTCAGCGATTGGACCCGGGGGCCATCGAGGCGTTGGAGCAGTTCGTCACCGGCGGAGGCGGCCTGGCGATCTTCGTCGGCTCGCGGTGCCGAGCCGACTTCATCAACGACGAGTTGTATCGCGACGGCGAGGGGCTGTTTCCGTTGCCGGTGACCGGCGAGCGGGACCTGTTGGTCGATCGGCTGGAGCCGGCCCCCGATCTGCAAGTCGAACCGCACCCGATCTTTCGCATCCTCGCCGGCGAGCGCAACAGCTTCCTGGCCACGGTGATCGTCGAGCGCTATTTCGCCGCGCCGGACGGCTGGCAACCCGAGCCCGACTCGACCACCCGGGTCATTGCCCGGCTCCGCAACGGGGCGCCGTTGGCGGTCGAGAAACGTTTCGGCGAGGGCCGCGTGGTGGCGTTTCTGACCACCGCTGCGCCGGACTGGAACAATTGGGCCCGGAATCCGAGCTTCGTGGTGGCCATGCAGGACCTGCAAGCGTACCTGTCGCGGCGTGCGGCGACCGGGCTGTCGCGCCGAGTGGGCACCAAGTTGGCCTTGGAGCTGGACCCCCAGCAGCACCAACCAAAGGTCCGCTTCGTCACGCCCGCCGAAGACGCCACGCCCACGGCCACCGTCGAGGCGGTGGCCACCCAGCAAGGCCCGCTGCAGGTTTCGCTCCCCGAGACCGAAACCAGCGGCGTGTACGAAGCCCTGCTGACCGGGACCGACGGCAACGAAGAAATCCGCCGCTACGCGTTCAACGTGGAAGCGGCGGAAGGCGACCTAAAGGCTCTTTTCCGGCCCGACCTGGCTGACCGGCTCGACGGCGTCCAATACATCTACAAGCAGGCTTCCATGTTTCAGCATACCGAGACCGAGACGGCCGGATCCGACGTCAGCGACTGGCTGCTGTGTTTGCTGGTCCTGTTGTTGATCGGCGAGCAGATCCTCGCCTTCTCGACCAGCTATCATCCGCCGCGGCCCGCGGCGGCGCAGGCGAAAGGAGGTCTGCGATGACGCCGACCTGTTTGCCGTTGTTCGCCGCCGCTGCCAACGCCGCCGAAGCTGCCGACCGCGTCACCTTCGAGTGGGGACGCATCCAGGCCAACACCGACTGGATTCTGCCGATCGGCGTATTCGTGGCCGTGGGCGTGTTCGTCTGGGCCATGTACCGCCGCGACGCGGTCGAGTTACACCCGTTGCTGGCCTGGCTGCTGGTCGCCTTGAGAACGGCCGCCTTCGTGGGCCTGCTGGTCCTCTACCTGCAGCCCCAGTGGCGGAGCGAGCGCGACGTGACCCGCAACTCCCGGGCACTGCTGCTGGTCGATACCAGCCTGAGCATGGGATTGACCGATGCCGAGTCCTCGACGGCCGGCGGTACTAAGAGCCGGATCGAAGAGGTGGTGGCGGCGCTTAAGGATTCCGATTTCCTCCGGCGGCTGAGGCAGACCCACGACGTGGTGATCACGCGATTCAACGACCAGTTGGACGGCGATCGCCTCGCCCTGCCGAAATTGGAGGCGATGGTCCCCGAACCGACGTCGGCCGAGGGCGACACTGTGGGAGGCGTCTCTGACGGCGACACTGTGGGAGGCGTCTCTGACGGCGACAGAGCCGGGCAATTCGAAATCGCCGACGGAGTCGCCTCCCACAACGCCGACGGAGTCGCCTCCCACAACGCCGACGGAGTCGCCTCCCACAACGCCGACGGAGTCGCCTCCCACAACGCCGACGGAGTCGCCTCCCACAACGCTGCGGTTGTCGATTGGGACAAGTTCGCCCCCGGCGGCGCCGAGACCCAATTGGGCCTGGCGCTGCGGCAGTTGATCGACGACCAGAGCGGCGCACCGCTGTCGGGGATCATCGTTTTGACCGACGGGGGCCAGAACGCGGGCATCGATCCGGAAACGGCCATTCGGCTGGCCAGCAAGGCCGACGTTGCGATCTTCACCGTGGGGATCGGCTCGGACAAGCAACCGGTCAACGTGGGCGTCAGCGACCTGGTGGCCCCCGCGCGGGCCTATCCGGGCGACAGCTACGTGGTCACCGGATACGTTCAGGCCCAGGGCATGGCGGACCAGACGATCGAAGTGGAGTTGCTCTTCCGCGAGTTCGACGGCCATGCGGCCGCCGCGGATCCCCTTTCTGGACAGCGCGGTTCCGGTCAGGTCGAGGACCGGCAGCAGGTCACTCTCGGCGGCGACGGTGAAGTGATCCCGGTCAAATTCGAGTTGACGCCCGAAGCGACGGGCCGCCGTACGCTGGTCTTTCGCGTCCGCGCCCCCGAAGGCGATCACCGGGCGGGCGACGACTTTCGCGAGGCGGACATCGAGATCGTCGACCGCAAGAACCACGTCTTGCTGCTGGCCGGCGGGCCGACGCGCGAGTACCGCTTCGTGCGGTCGTTGCTCCATCGCGATCGCTCGACCAACCTCGACGTGCTGCTGCAAACGGCCCGGCCGGGTATCTCGCAGGAGGCCGACAAGCTGCTCCGCGATTTCCCCGTGACCCGGGAGGAGATGTTCGACTACGATTGCCTGGTGGCGTTCGACCCCGACTGGCAGACGCTGGACCCGATCCAGGTCGATCTGTTGCAGCAGTGGGTCGGCGAACAGGGCGGCGGTCTGATCGTGATTGCCGGACCGATCTTCACCGGCACGATGATCGGCGGCTGGGTGGAGGATCCGGCCATGGCCAAGATCCGCGACCTCTATCCGGTGGTCTTCCACCGCCGCTTTTCCTCGGTGGCCAACGGCATCTATTCCACGCCGCGGAAAGAGCCCTGGAAACTCGATTTCACCCGCGAAGGGCTCGAAGCCCAATTCCTCTGGCTGGAGGACACGGCCACCGCCGGCCGGCAGGCGTGGGAGGGATTCGACGGCGTCTACAGCTATTGTCCGGTGCAGAAAGAGAAGCCGGGAGCCACCGTGCTGGCCCGATTCTCCGATCCCCGCGCCGGCGCCGGCGGCGAGCAGCCGGTCTTCTTCGCCGGGCAGTTCTACGGCTCGGGACGGGTGTTTTACGTCGGCAGCGGCGAAATGTGGCGGCTGCGGCAGGTCGACGACACTTACTTCGAACAGTTCTACACCAAGCTGCTGCGACACGTTTCCCAAGGCCGCCTGTTGCGAGGTTCCAGCCGCGGCGTGTTGCTGGTCGGCCAGGATCGCTACCTGTTGGGCAACACGGTCGAGGTTCGCACCCAATTGACCGACGTGCGGCTCGAACCGCTCGACGTGCCCGGGGTCCAACTCCAGGTGGTCCGGCCCGACGGCGCGGTGCAGAACGTGACCTTGGATCCCGATCCGAACCGTTTGGGGACCTACGCGGGCCGATTCCCGGTGCTCGACGAGGGCTCCTACCGGTTGGAGATGGAAGTTCCCGAGAGCGACGGCCAGCGACTCACCCGGCGGATCCAGGTTCGGGTCCCCGACCTGGAACGCGAGAACCCGCAGCGCAACGACGCCCTGCTGAGCCGCATCGCCGAGGGCACCGGCGGAAAGTACTACGTGGGGTTGCCCGCCATGCTGGAAACAACCGGCGGCGGCATCGTGGACCGCTTGCCCGACCGCAGCGAAACGGTCGTCTTCACCGCTGTGCCCGACCCCGCCTGGAAAGAGAAATGGCGACGGTGGATGATTCTGGGTCTGTGTGGTGTGTTGTGTTTGGAATGGTTGATTAGACGATTGGTGAAACTAGCGTAGGCCGGGTCGAGGAACGAGGCCCGGCTGATCGGACAAGTTGGCAGTAGGCAGTAGGCAGTAGGTAGTAGGCAGTTTATAGTTTGCAGTGGGACAATCTCGTGGCCCGGCGAAGCAACAAAAAACAGGTTCATCCGGAATTCGCGTACTTGGCATCGGATGCAGGGGAAGTACGGGTTCCTCTTCTCTGTTGCCGAATGGGCCGGATCGTCGGAAAACACCGTGCCTTGCCAGAAACTCATCAACAGAGAGGAGGAACCCGTACTTCTGTTGGTTCAGCGAGTACGCGAATTCCGGATGAACCAAGAAACAGCCACAACGTAAGTGGGAAATGCCGGCGATCTTCGCCAAGTTCTCAATCGCAGGGATCCGGTGTCATCCACGAACTGCCTGCTGCAAACCGCTATGAACTATCTACTACCTACCACCTACCACCTACAGCCTACTACCTACTCCCAGCCAATCCTTTTTTTCGAGCGACCCTAGCGTGATCGTGCTAGCAACGAGGAGCTAATGGCCACCACGAGCATCGAAACCCGACCGCAACTTGCCCCCGCCGTGCAGTGGACGCTCGGTTCACTGCGGACGTGGATCCGGTGCTACGTCTGGCTGGACGGGCTGGCGGCGGCCGTGGCCTGGCTGGGCGCGGCGTTCTGGGGCACCCTGGCCATCGACTGGTTCTTCGAACCGCCCGCAGCGGTGCGCGTCATCATGCTGGCGGTTGCCGGATGCGTGCTGGCCGGCCTGTTGCTCGGGCGGATCGGGCGTCGGGCCTTCGTCCGCCTCAGCGACAGCAACATGGCCACTCTCTTGGAGCGACGCTACGGCCAACTCGACGACAGCCTGCTGACGGCCGTCGTGCTCACCCAGCGCCATGCCGACCCTTCCCAGCGCAACCCCGCCCAGTGCAACCCGGAGATGTTGGAGCGTACCTGTCGGCAGGCCGCCCGGCGGATCCAAGAGGTCGGGCTGCCGGGCGTCTTCGATCCGGCGCCGTTGCTGCGAAGCCTCACGTCCGCCGTGCTGCTGGCCGGTTCGGTGGCGGCTTTCGTCCTGCTGTGTCCCGATGCGTTCGGCACGTGGATGCGGCGGAGCCTGGCGATGTCCGGCGAATTGTGGCCGCGGAAGACGCTGCTCGAGATCGAGGGCTTCGACCGCGGCGTGGAAAAGGTCGCCCGCGGCGCCGACTTCGAAGTGATCGCCATGGCCCACACCCGCTGGCCGGACGATCAGCCCCACGGCCGGCTCGAGCGTCCGGTGGTGCCGCAGACGATCCAGGTCCGCTACCGCATCGAGGGCGGCCGCCGCGATCGCGAGTCGATGAGCCGCATCGGCGTCGCCCGCCCCGACCGGCACGAGTTCCAGAAATACGCCTACACGTTCCAAGGCGTGCTCTCGCCGATCACCTTCGACCTGATCGGCGGCGACGCGCGGATCAAGGACCTGCGGATCCAGGTGGTCGACAGTCCCACCATCGACCGCATGGAACTCGATTACTACTACCCCCAATACATGGGCCGCGGCACGCGGACCTTTCCGTTCACCGGCGTGATGGAGGTCCCGCTGGGCACGCAGATCGTCGCCCGGGCCGAGGCGAACAAGCAACTCGTTGGGGTCCGGATCGAGATGGTTCGCGGCGAGGAGTCTCTGGCGCAGCAGGTGCTCGAAGCGGCCGATCTGGCCACCGACGGCCGCAGCTTCCAACACGCGCTTCCGCCGCTTTACGCGGACGCCACGCTGCTGTTTACGCTTTCCGACACCGACGGGATCACCGGCCGCGAGCCGTTTCGGCTGGCCTTGGTGGCCATCGCCGACGAGTTGCCGCAACTAGCCGCACGGCTTCACGGGATCGGGCAGGCGATTACGGCCAAGGCCCGCCTGCCCGTCGTCGGCGAGGTCACCGACGACTACGGCATCCGGCGGGTATGGTTCGAGTCGAAGGTCGACGACGAAGCCCCGGCCGAGCACGAGATCGGCGCCCCCTCGGACCGCCCCCTGACGCTGAAGCTCGACCCCGCCTCGCCACGCGCTGCGCTGGAGGTCGAGCCGCTGGGCCTGACGCCGAGCCAAAAGCTGCTGGTGACCGTCAAGGCGGTGGACCACTACGACCTGGCGGAAGAGCCGAACATCGGCAGCAGCGAGCGTTGGCTGCTGGAAGTCGTGACCCCCGAACAGTTGCGCTCCATGCTCGAGCAGCGCGAACTCGTGCTGCGACAGCGTTTCGAGCGGATCATCCAGGAGGTGACCGAAACCCGCGATTTGCTGATGCGAATCGAGTTCGGCGTCCCGCCTGCCGACGAAAAGAAAGAGACGGACAAGGAAACCGCCGAGGAGAAAGCCGCCGACGGCTCCGAGCCGGGCGACGAACCGTCGGACGAGCCAGCGGTGACGACCCCCGAGAGGCAACTCGTGTTACGCACTCGGCACGCCCAACTGGCCCTGCAAAACAGCCGCAAGAACGCCCATGAAACCCGGGGCGTCGCCGAGGCCTTCGACGATGTCCGCCGGCAGTTTGTCAACAACCAAATCCACAACCAGGAGCTGGTCATTCGGCTCGAGCAGCGGATCGCCGATCCGCTGCACCGGATTGCCGATGAAAGGTTCCTCGAACTGCAACTGAGCCTGGCACGGCTGACGGAGAAGCTCGAAGACGACGTGCTGGGCCCCAGACGGTGCGACCTGGCCCGAGAAAAGGCCGACGACGTCTTGCTCGAAATGCACAAGGTCCTCGAGGAGATGATCGAGCTGGAGGACTTCAACGAGGCGCTGGAGTTGCTCCGGGCGATCATCGAACTGCAAGAACAACTGGGAGAAGAAACCAAACAGCGCCACAAGCAGAAACTCTTGGAGGACTAGACATGCTAGTCAACACGCGTTTCCCCATAGCAGCCGGCCTGGCCTGGCTGACGATTCTACTGGCGGCCGCACCTCTGTGGGTCAACCCGCAGTCCGCGGTGGCCGCCGAGGCGGATGCCCAACCGAAGGACGAGGCCTCCGGCGAGGCATCGGACGAGGCCGAACCTGCGGCGGCCGAGAAGCTCTCCTCGCAGCAGCAGCGGATCCACGAGAAGTTCGAACATCTCGAAAGGATGATGCTGCGAATGGCCGAACTGACCGAAGCCACCGATCCGCATCGGGCCGCCTTGCTCCGGCAGGCGGTCCAACAGAGCGGCGACCGGCTGGTCAACGTGCAGTTCGATCGGCTCGTCGAACTGCTCAGCAAAGACCAACTCGGCCCGGCGATCGACAATCAAAAGGACCTCGGCACGGACCTGCGAGCCCTTTTGGATCTATTGCTCAGCGAAGACCGCGGCAAGCGAATCAAAGACGAAAAGGCCCGCATCCGAGATTACCTCAATCGCGTCAACCGCATCATCAAGCGAGAGAAGGACCTCCAGGGCCGCACCCAGAACAGCGGCAATCCCAAGGGCCTCGCCGGCGAGCAAGGACAACTGGCCGATAAGACCGGAGACCTCGCCGAAGACATCAAGGAGAATGAGGAAGGCGGGGATAAGGCCGAAGGCAAAGGCGAGGGTGAAGGCAAAGGTGAAGGCGAAGGCAAAGGTGAAGGCGAAGGCAAAGGCGAAGGGGAAGGGAAAGGTGAAGGTAAGGGCGAAGGCAAAGGTGAAGGTGAAGGTGAAGGGAAAGGTGAAGGCAAAGGTGAAGGCAAAGGTGAAGGCAAAGGTGAAGGCAAAGGTGAAGGCAAAGGTGAAGGCAAAGGTGAAGGCAAAGGTGAAGGTAAGGGCGAGGGCAAAGGTGAAGGCAAAGGCGAAGGCAAAGGTGAAGGCAAGGGCGAAGGCAAGGGTGAAGGAGAGGGCCAGCCACAGGACCAGAACGAAAACCCGGTGCGCAAACGACTCGAGGCCGCCCAACAGCGGATGGAGGAGGCCCAGAAGAAGCTCGACGAGGCCGAACGTGAGGGGGCCGTCGACAAGCAGGAAGAGGCCATCCGCGAGTTGGAACTGGCCAAAGCCGAGTTGGAAGAGATCCTCCGCCAACTCCGCGAAGAAGAGATCCTGCGGATGCTGGCCCGGCTCGAGGCCCGATTCGGCAAAATGCTCGAAATGCAGCGACGCGTCTACCAAGGGACCGTACGGCTGGACAAGATTCCCCAGGACCGGCGATCGGGTAACGACGAGATCGAGGCCCGCCGCCTGAGCGAATCGGAGAGAAAGATCGTCATCGAGTGCGACAAGGCGCTGTTGCTGCTGCGCGAGGACGGCACCGCCGTGGCGTTTCCCGAGGCCGTCGAGCAGGTCCGCGAGGACATGGAGCAGGTCCGCCTTCGCCTGCTTCAGGCCAAGGTCGGCGAGACCACCCAGCTCATCGAAGAGGACATCATCGCCGCACTGGAGGAAATGATCGAGGCCTTGAAGAAGGCCCAGGAAGAAAAAGAACAGGAGTCCAAGCCCGGCAAGCCGCAGCCGAGTCAGCCCCAGGATCAGCCGCTGATCGACGTGCTGGCGGAGTTGAGAATGATCCGGGCGTTGCAGATGCGGATCAACGGCCGCACCGAGCGGTATGCGAAACTGATCGAAGGTGAGCAGGCCGAGCGGGCCGACTTGATCGAGGCCTTGCAGCGGCTGGCCGAACGCGAACAACGAATCTACCGGGTTACCCGGGACCTCGAAATGGGAAGAAACAAATGATCGAACTTCAAACCAATTTGTTGTGGGAGGCGTCTCCGACGGCGAAATTCTTGTGGGAGGCGTCTCCGACGGCGAAAAAACCCAGCCGTCGCGCTGGCCGATTGTTCAACGTTGCGCTGGCCGTGGCCTTGGCGGGGTTTTCGATCCTCGCCGACGGAGTCGCCTCCCACACCGCCGCCGGCGCCCAGTCGTCCGACCCGCTTTCGCAAGCGCCGAAGTGGCAACCGCCCGAGCGGCAAGAGGTCCGCGACCGGGCGATGGCGTGGCTTAAAGAAAACCAGGCTGACGAGTCGACCTTGGCCAAGGCCGACGAAATCTTCTCGGCGTTGCCGGATTCGGCCAGCGGGGCACAACGGCTGGCCGCTCTGGCGGAAACGTTCTCGCTGATCGACGAGAACGTGGCCGATCTGGTCCGGCTGTGCAGCCATCCGAAGCGCCGGTTCTTGCTGCCCGACCGGCCCTGGCTGAGCGACCCGAAAACGCCGCCGCTGGTCGCCCACAACATGCGTCTGCTCTACGGGCGGTGGTTGGTGCACGAGCAGATGTACGACGAATCGCTCGCGCAGCTCGACGAGCTTAAGCCGCAGCAGGTGGTCGCGCCCGCCCTGCTGTTGTTCTACCAGAGCGTGACCTATCACACGTTGCTTCAGAAGGAGCCGGGGCTAAAGTCGATCGAACGGCTTCTGTCCGGCGCCGAGGCTTTTAAGGACGCTGGGCAGATCCCCCGACGCTACGTGGCCGTCGCTCGGCTGATGCAGCAGGACCTCGAAGGTCTTCAGGACGACACCCTGGACCACATCGCCCGCCGCATGGGCGACGTCCGCCGCCGGCTGGACCTGGGTCGCGCCGGGGAGAAGGTCCGCAAGGTCGAAGACGGCGTGATCGAGTCGCTCGACAAGCTGATCAAGAAGCTCGAAGAGGAGCAGAAGAAGAACGGCAGCGGCAGCAGCAGTAGCGACAACATCCGCTCCAGCAAACCGGCGCCCGACAGCATGCCCATCGGCGGCAAGGGCCCCGGCGACGTGACCAAGCGGCCCATCGGCGCGGGAAGCGGCTGGGGGGATCTGCCTCCCAAGCAGCGCGAGGAAGCCCTGCAGCAGATCGGCCGCGACTATCCGTCCCACTACCGCGACGTGATCGAACAGTACTTCCGCCAACTGGCCGCCGAGGAAACCAGGTAGCCGCTTGTATCCGCCTAGTGCCGCTCGCGGCTTCGCAGTTCTTCAAACACGAGTCACAAAGACCATGTGCACGTTCCTACTCGCCATGACAGCCATTACCGTGGCCGCCGCGCCGCCGCAGTTCGACGTGCAGACGCTCGACGGCCAAACCGTCACGGGATCCTTGGTGAAGCTCACCGGCGAACAACTCACGCTGCGGACCGCCGGCGGCCCGGTGTCGTTGCACGTCGACAAGTTGATGATGCTTTCGCCCGCCGAGCAACCCACCCTACCGGCCGAGCAGCCTGCCGTCCGGATCGAGCTGGTCGACGGATCGTCGCTGGTCGCCCGGGAGTATACGGTCAGCGACGGCCGTGCCCGGATTACGCTCGCCGACGGCCATGCGGTCGAGACGTCCACCGCCGGCGTGGCGTCGGTCCGACTGCGGCCGCCGACCGATCAGTTCGCCGCCGAGTGGTCGCAGATCCTCGGCGAACAGGTTCAGAGCGACCTGCTGGTGGTGCGCAAGGGCGACACGATCGATTACCACAAGGGCCTGCTCCGCGACGTCACCGACGAAGTGGTCCGCTTCGAGCTCGACGGCGACGTCCTGCCGGTGAAGCGGAGCAAGGTGTACGGACTGCTGTACTATCGTCCGCCTGGCGCGAGCCTGCCGCCGCCCGTCTGCCAACTCACCGACACCAGCGGCTCCCAGTGGTCGGTCCGCTCGTTTTCTCTGGCGGATGAGGTGCAGGGGCCGGGGATGCAGGGGCCGGGGATGCGGGGGATTGGGTTGCAATGGACCACACCCGCCGGTCTGACGGTGACCCGGCCGTTGGCCACTGTCGCCAAGATCGATTTCTCCGGCGGCAAGGTGGTCTTCTTGAGCGACTTGAAACCGGAATCGGTCTCCTTCACGCCCTACTTCGGCACGAACGAGGAGATGCCGATGTTGGCGAAGTTCTTTGGCCCCCGCAACGACAAGAGCCTGGAATCGGGGCCGCTGCGGTTGGGCAAGCAGGAGTACCGCAAGGGCCTCGCCTTGCACAGCCGCACCCGGGTCGTTTACCGCCTGCCCGATCGGTTCCGCCGGCTGAAGGCCATCGTGGGCATCGACGACGCCGTCCGCCCCCATGGCCACGTCCGCCTGGTGATCTCCGGCGACGAGAAGGTCTTGCTGGAGACTACCGTCACCGGCGCCGATCCGCCCAAGCCGGTCGATTTGGATCTGACCGGGGTCCGCCGGCTGGCGATCCTGGTCGATTTCGGCGAGAAGCTGGACGTGGCCGACCATCTCGACCTTTGCGAAGCGAGGGTGATCAAATGAAACGTTGCCTCGTGTTGGCCGCCTTGGCCCTGAGCTGGGGGTCCTCTGCCGTTTGGGCCCAGTCGGATTCGTCGCCGTCTCAGACGCCTGCCGCAGACATTAGCGTGTCGCCGTCGGAGACGCCTCCCACAGAAACAAATTCGTCGCCGTCGGTTGCCGTCGACCCGGCCGTGCTCGAGGCCGAGTTGCAGCGGATCGCCGTGATGGACCGGGCGAAGGACGCCGTGCTGGCCGTTTTCTCTTCCAGCGGACGCGGCGGCGGCTCGGGCGTAGTCATCTCGCCGGACGGCTACGCCCTGACCAACTTCCACGTGGTCAAGCCGTGCGGCAACGCGATGAAATGCGGCATGGCCGACGGAAAGGTATACGACGCCGTGATCGTCGGCATCGATCCGACCGGCGACGTGGCCCTGATCAGGCTCTTCGGCCGCGACGACTTCCCCCATGCCGAACTGGGCGACAGCGACCGCCTGCAGCCCGGCGACTGGTGCTTCGCCATGGGAAACCCGTTCCTGCTGGCCACCGATTTCCAGCCCACGGTCACCTACGGGATCGTCTCCGGAGTACACCGCTACCAGTATCCGTCCGGGACGCTGCTGGAGTACGCGGATTGCATCCAGACCGACGCCTCGATCAACCCGGGCAACTCCGGCGGGCCGCTGTTCGACGCCGCCGGACGCCTGATCGGCATCAACGGCCGGGGGTCGTTCGAGAAGCGGGGCCGGGTCAACGTGGGCGTGGCCTACGCGATTTCCATTAACCAGATCAAGAATTTCCTCGGCTATCTTCGCAGCGGCCGCATCGTCGACCACGCCACGCTTGGCGCCCAGGTCGGCACCGACGCGGAAGGCCGCGTGGTGGTCTCCAATATCCTCGAACAATCCGACGCCTTCCGCCGGGGATTGCGCTACGACGACGAGTTGATCCGCTTCGGCGGCCGGGCGATCTCCACGCCCAACGGTTTCAAGAACGTGCTGGGCATTTACCCCAAGGGCTGGCGGATCCCGATGAGTTTCCGCCGCGACGGCCAACGCCACGACGTGTTGGTCCGGCTCCGCGGGCTACATGGAAGAGAGGAACTGCTTCAGAAGGCGGCGGGGCGGCCGCGGCAAGTGCCGATGCCGATCCCCAAGCCGGGCGATGAACCCAAGGGACGCGAGCCCAAAGACGGCGAGAAACCGACCCCGGGTGAGAAACCGGACCCCAACAAGAAACCCGATCCCCAACGGCCCCAAATCCCCGTCCCTCCCGGCCATCCGCCGATCCGGATGATGCAGCCCAAGGCCCCCATGCCCAAAGTATGCAAGGACCATTTCGAGGCCCGGCGGGGATACGCCAACTACTTCTTCAACAAGCTCAACCGGGACCGGGTGTGGAAGGACTTCAGCGCCCGGGCCGACTTCCGCGGCCTGGGCGGACCGTGGACGCTGTCGGGCAAGCTGGCCGGCGGCCGGCCGTTCCGTTTCCGGCTGACCGACGTCGACGGCCTGCTGGAGCTGGCCTCCGGCGACATAGAATGGACCGCCACCGACGACCTGGGCTCCTCACTGCTGCCACACCAGAGCGGCGGCCTGATGCCCGCCTTGCACCGTTGGCGGAGGCTGGCGGTGGAAGGACCTGAGGAGTTCGGCGAGGTGACCTATCTGGGCACGCTGCCGCTGGCCGGGCACAACGAACCGGTCGACGTGCTGGTGGGCGTACACAAAGACGTCGAATGCCGCTTCCTGTTCGATCCGGCCGGGGGCCATCTGCTGGCCATCGAGTTCTTCCCCGACGAGGACGTCGATCCGTGCGAGGTTTACTTCCACGAGTATCACCAAGTCGACGGCCGCTTCCTGCCCGGGCGGATCGAGGTCCGCATCGGCGACGACCCGTTCGCCACGTTCGATGTCCACGAGTTCGAGTTCGAGAAGACCGTAGAAGAGAAACCGTAGAAAAACCCCAGAAGCCGCATCTCATGCCGCAATCACCCGAACCCCTCGTGCTGACGCTCCACGCTGCCACGCAGAGAGCTTGTGAGTTTTTGGAGTGCGGTGACTTGTCACCGCTTTCTTTTTCCGGCCGATTCGCCGTAGCGAGGGTCTGGATCAAGTGGCTGCTGCCGGCCGTGATTCTGCCGGCCGTGATTCTGGCAGTAGGGTCGGTGGCCGGCGCTTCGTCGATCGGCGACACCATCGCGGCAGTTCAGCCCAAGATGGTCAAGATCTACGGGGCGGGGGGATTCCGCGGCTTGGAGGCCTATCAGAGCGGCATGCTGATCTCGCCGGAGGGCCACGTGCTGACCGCCCGAAGCACCGTCTTGGAAACCGACGACATCAAGGTCACGTTGGACGACGGGCGGAAGTTCGACGCCACGCTGCTGGGGGCCGATCCCCGGCTGGACGTGGCCGTGTTGAAGATCGACGGCCAGGGGCTGCCCTACTTCGACCTGGGCGGGGCCGTCGAGGTCGACGCCGGCATACGCGTGTTGGCGTTGAGCAACCTCTTCGGCGTGGCCACCGGCGACGAGCCGGCCAGCGTGCAGCACGGGATCGTGTCGGTCAGGACCACGCTTCAGGCCCGCCGCGGCGTCTACCAGACGCCCTACCGCGGGGCGGTCTACGTGCTCGACGCGATGACCAACAATCCCGGCGCCGCCGGCGGCGCCCTGGTCACCCGCCAGGGAGCCCTGGTCGGGATGCTGGGCAAGGAACTCCGCAACGCGCTGAACAACACCTGGCTGAACTTCGCCGTACCCATCGCCGAGTTGCAGCCGTCGGTCGAGGCGATTCGCTCCGGCAAGTTCGTCCCGGCCGGAACCGACGGGCAAGGACCCAAACCGCAGCGCTCGCTGGAGCTGTCGATGCTGGGAATCGTGCTGGTACCCGACGTGCTTCAGCGGACCCCGCCCTACGTCGACCACGTGCATCCCGGCTCGGTCGCCGCCGAGTCCGACCTCCGGCCCGACGACCTGATCCTGCTGCTCGGCGACCACCTGGTCCAGTCCTGCAAATCACTTTGCAGCGAGTTGGAGTACATCGACTTCGAGGACGCCATCAACCTGACGGTCCTCCGCGGCCAGGAGCTATTGGAACTGACCCTACAAGCCCGATTCGACGACGAACTGGAATCACCATAAGGAAAAGGGGACAGGTACCTTTTTCGCCCCAAACAACGTTACCCAACCAAACCGCCACGACGCGAAAAAGGTACCTGTCCCCTTTTCCGTGTCCGAAAGTCTGAAGATGAACCGAAAAAACCTCCTCTGCACCGCCCTGGCCTCGATGCTGGCGTGCTGCATTTCATTACCGAAGGGCGTGCTGGCCGCGGACGACGCCGAGTTGGAACTGCTCGAGCAGCAGGCCTTCCGGGCGGCCGTCCAGCGGGTGGCCCCGTCGGTGGTCCGTATCGAGACGATCGGCGGGCTGCAGCGCGTCGGCAAGGTGATCTTCGGCGACGGCCCAACCACCGGACTGATCGTCGACAAAGACGGGTACATCGTCTCCAGCGCGTTCAACTTCATCAACCGCCCGTCGCGGATCCTGGTCCGCCTGGGCGACGGAGCACTCAAGCCGGCCGAACTGGTGGCCACCGACCATAACCGGATGCTCGTGCTGTTGAAGATCGACCCCGACGGGCCGCTGCCGGTGCCCCAGATCGCACCGCGGGGGGAACTCCGCGTGGGCCAATGGACGATCGCCGTGGGACGCACCTTCGAGGGCAACCGGCCGAACGTATCGGTGGGCATCCTCAGCGCGAAACAGCGGATCTGGGGCAAGGCCATCCAGACCGACGCCATTGTCTCGCCGAACAACTACGGCGGGCCGCTGATCGACGTCGCCGGCCGCGTGCTGGGCGTACTGGTGCCGCTCTCGCCCAGTGCGGCCACGGAAATCGCCGGCATGCAGTGGTACGATTCGGGCATCGGGTTCGCCATCGACGCCGAACACGTGCTAAGCATCCTCCCGCGGCTGAAAAAGGGCGAGGACCTCTTTCCCGGCGTGATCGGCGTGAATCTCAAGGGACCGAACCAGTCGACCGGCGAGCCGGAGATCACCGCCTGCCGGCCCAACTCGCCGGCGGCCAAGGCCGGACTGAAAGTGGGCGACCGGATCGTCGAGATCGAAGGCTCCCCGACCGCCCGGGCCGCCGCGGTCAAGCAAGAGCTCAGCCGCCGCTACGCCGGCGAGAAGGTCCATCTGGTCGTGATCCGCAACGAGAAACGGATTGAATTCGACGTCGAACTGGTGGCCAAGCTGACGCCCTATCAACACCCGCTGCTGGGCGTGCTGCCGATGCGAACTCCCGGCAACCGGCCCGGTGTCGCGGTCCGCTACGTCTATCCTCAGGGTCCGGCTGCCGCGGCCGGGATCGAGCCGGG
>SDBV01003400.1_pt1 | contig 23528 bp, 21 predicted proteins | sample 2277081 | NCBI WGS metagenome assembly SDBV01 (sample SAMN10402039, study PRJNA504765) | marine sediment metagenome | isolation source: marine sediment core GS10_PC15, 223 cmbsf | place: Arctic Ocean: Southern Knipovich Ridge | collected 2010 | reverse complement strand
TCGCGGGCGTGCAAAGAAGAAGCTTCAATCCTTTGAAGATCCTTGTCGACCTGCGCGGGAAGATCCGGGTGCTTGCGAGCCAGCTGAGTGAAACCGAGGCTGCTTCCGAGGGGCTCGTTCAGCTCATGAGCCACGCCGGCCGCGAGCTGGCCGATGGTCGCCAGGCGATCCGCGTGTCGGAGCTGTTCTTGAAGTTTGGAGCGGTCGGCCTCGGCTTCTTTTTGCTCGATTGCTATCGCCACTTCCCGTGCGATTAAATCGATCAGTTTCCGTTCCTCTTGCAAGAAAGGTCCTTCGTCGATGTCGGGTTTTTCTTCCCCGTATATCACCTCGATGACACCGCGCCGCTTTCCCCCGACGAGAACGTCGGTCCGAATTGAATGTCTGTTTTCCCCATTATCTTTTGTCGAGTAAGTTTTGCCGTCGAGAACTATCCTCGCCCAGGTAAGCTCGGGGTATTGCCAGGCGGGGGGAAGGCAATCCACGATACGTTGCATGATATCATCGATTCCATCGCCAGGTTGAGAGCTCGCCTTGCTGATCTTGTAAAGACACGTCAGTTCCTTGACCCGCTCTTTTTGCGCGAGGCGCACTCGTTGGAAAGTCACAGCGATAGCCAGAATTTGGGCCAAATTCTTACACAGGTCGAGCGTTTCTTCGCGGAAGAAATCTCGGTGTTTATTCTTTATGACCATCAGACCGGTGTCATCATCACCGACCGCCGAAGGGAAACACGCCAAAGACAGGTACTCACCGTTCGAACACACACCGCCGGGTACCATGGTTCGCGCTTCTTCGGATCGAACGGCCGCCGCATTCCCGGCGTCATTGGTCCAGACAATCCCGCCTTCCAGAATCGACCGTAGCGCGGCGGTCGAAACATCAGTCATCCGATAGAGCCGTTTGGGTTTTCGCGTACCTCCCCAGCGAGAGCACTTATTCTCCTCATTCAACCAGATTTCAAGAGCGTCGCATTCCAGAAATGAGATCAACTCCCCGGCGATCTCGATGAGAAAATCGATATTGGGACGCCCTCTGTTGGCACAAAGCAGTATCCAGTGCGATAGCTCGTGAAAGCTCTTTGGCATTTTCAATATTACAACTACACGTGTCTTATCGTTGGGGACACTTTGAAAAATCGATTGCGCTCCGGATCGTTGTACATTTGATAATCGATCTCCCAGGGGGAGACCTTCACGTCCCCGTCCTTGACCGTCATGGTCAGGGCCATGGGCGTCACCTTCCGGTATCCCGAATTGGCGGGAAGATCCCCGTTATTCTCGCCGCCAGCGGAGAAGAGAGTCATCAACAGCAAGTTCTCGTCGTCGTATGTACGAACGAACCCCGAGTTTACCTTCTCATGACCGCGAACCAGGGTGTGGCAACCGATACGCTGCAGGAACGCCGCCGCCTGCAAACGTCCGAAGGGGAATCTGGACGACTGCTCCTGAAGCTCCACGGGTATCACGTCGGCGGTGCTCGGATCACTCCACATCATCTGAAATCGAATATCCGGATCGTTAAGGCTGGACAGATCCTTGTAGCGCTCCTTGAGCAGCAGGTCCCTCGGGATCCCTCCGTGGACGAACAGTGTTTCCCCAAAAAGCAACATGTTGGGCATGTTATCGAAAAACTTGATGTAGTGCCTGAAAATGTCTTCGGATACGAAAGGCTTGAGGGTGTTGATCGCCTCTGCGGGCCTCACACCTCCGAACACCTGCCCATTGTACTCAATGTAGTATTCGTGATTTCCCCGAAGAAGGTAAACGTGGTCCGGGGCCGTGGTGGCAATCTGCATGACCGAACGCAGCACACCGTTGAGGCTGAACATGCCCCTGTCGATGTAGTCGCCCAGGAAGATCAGCTTGGGTTCGGGGTTGTTTTCCGGATCTTCCTTGAACGCGTTGACCTTCTCAAAAAAATGCGACTGCATGACCACCGACTTGAGGCAACTGTAGCAACCGTGAAGATCTCCAATCACCGTCAAATCGTAGGTGCGCCCCGGCTTTGGCGGCACGACGTAAACGTGTCCGTCGAGGAACGGCTCCCGCCCCGCCAGATCGCCCACCTTCTGTACGCCGTTCAGCTCGCCGGCGCCTTTGGCCCCCTGGTCGGCGAACATGCTCTTCGCCTTTTCCATAAGCCCGACATCGGCCTCGACCTGTTTTTGAAGTGTTTCCAGGTTGCCGGAGTAATGATGCTCGAATTGATCGAAGAACGGATGCGTGGCTTGCACGGGCACCCGCTCGACTACCTCCGTCACGCTGACGGGAGGTCTCTCGCCCTCGTCCACCAGCACAACCGTCAGATCGGACTCGAGCAGCGCCGACAGCTCGGCCCTGAACTTCACCTCCGCAGGGTGGGCGATGCCGTCGGCCATCAGTAGCTCGTCGACGATCTCCATGAGAGATTCCTGCCCCCCCCTGTCGAAGCTCTGGAAGATCTCGAAGCAGCGCAGTTTGAGTTTCGATTCGACAAAGGAGTTCTGATCCTCGTCGCTGGAAACCGCCTCGGTGAAGAGCTCCTTGATGCGCTGATCGATGCGCTCGAACTCTTCGTGAAAATGCCTGGTGAACTTTTCGATGAGCTCGGCCCGCAGCTTCTCGTCCGCATCGGGCATCCCGACGTCCACCCGATGAACGACCAGTTTTCGGATGTAGTCGGACACGAACACGCGCTCCGACTCGTCGAAGTCGCCGTCAATGTATCCGAAGGTTGTGAGGTAAAAGATTACCGCCTGCATCTGTTGCTCGGCGACCTGTGGATTCTTGCTGAATGTGAGCATGGAGAAATGTTAGTCCAACAAGCCGCACTCGTCCACCTCCCGACATTTATTAAAAGTCGTTGATGGCGAATCGCCTACAAGGCTTGGGCTCGCCTCTTTGGATCTCGGATTATCCCTAGGCGACGCTCATGAAGAAGAACCCCGCGAGGATCATCCATACGCCCACGCCGATGGCGATGAGTCCGAGCACGCCTTGCTTTGGGGCCAGCTTGGCGACCAGGTTGTCCATCTTCTCGACCGCTTGCGGCTGTTTGACGAACATCTTGAGCGTTCCCACGCCGAGCAGGATGCCCAGGGCAAATTGAAGCACCGAAGAGGCCAGATAAGTGGCCCAGTAAATCGGCATGAAGGCGATCCAGGCCAGCGACAAGACTGAGTTGATGATTCCCCACGCTCCCCAGAAAGCCGAGGCAACTCCGATCCATCCCTGGTACGGAGCGATTTTAGCGATCAACTCTTTGGCTTCGGGCTTTCTCGCAATGATCAGATTCGATGCGGCGAGCACGCCGAGCAAGACGAGCCAGATTCCTCCGATGAGTCCCATGGTGTTTTTTCTCCTTCTTTTGAAACGAGTCGATATGTGAACTCATTTCAAAACGAATGACCGGATCGAATGTTTTGTCGTTATTCGCACGAGCATATCTACTTAATTCACATAAAACAATAGGGGAAATTAACTTGTAAGGAGCAGTGGAGATGTCCGGGTCATAAACAGTTAATTATGTCCGCTCAATCGGCGCAGTTTCTCTCACAATCTCGGGATTTTTAGAGTAAAATGCTCCCGACACGTTCAGCGAGAACAGGTTAGGCTCGAAGGTAATGCCACAGATCGACCACTACTCACAATGCAGCGAGACCGCGAGGAACGCATCGCTCGAGCAGTTTGCCCGGCGCTGGCCCGGCCACTACCACCACCTGCACGCCCTGCGCTGACCCCTTGCTCGTAAAGGAGGAGCCCATGATCCTTTCACCCAGAACAATCTTCGCCTTCCTCGCAACCGCATCTCTTTTTTCGGGCTGCACCCCGCAAGAACAAGCCGGCACCGGGGAGCCGGCAACCGACTCGGGAAGCGAGGCCGCGCCGACAGAGGATGAGGCAAGAAAGGTCGTCATCGAGGCACCTGCCATGGCGGACACCGAGTTGGACAGGAGCGTCGAGACTCGTTACGAGCCAAAGTACCTGGATCCACTGCTGGAGAAGATTCGCAAGCGCGAGGACGACAGGAAGGCGGCCCTGGCAAAGGAGACCTCCGCAAACGAGGAGCGCCAAAAGAAGGAGAAGGAAGCGAAGAAGAAGAAGGCTGTCTCCTTGGTCAGTTCCCTCCCGGATGATCAGCGCCCCACCACCCTCGACCAGTTCAAGATATTGCCCCACCTTCCGCCGGTGCCCCAGCACTACACGGGAACCTGCTGGTCCTTCGCCGGGACCTCCCTGCTGGAGTCAGAGGTAATCAGGATAACCGGCAAGGAGATCAAGCTGTCTGAGATCCACACCGTTTACCATGAGTACCTGGCCAAGGCCGCCCGTTACCTGGCCGAGCGCGGGGAGTCGGCCTTCGGTGAGGGCTCCCAGACCAACGCCGTAACCCGCATGTGGAAGGAGCACGGCGCCTTCCCTGAGACAGCCTACGATGGGGTCATCAACGAGGACGGACTCCACGACCATATCAGGATGTTCAGGGAGATGGAGGACATCCTCCACCACGTTCGCGACAAGGCAATTTGGGACGACGCCACCGTGCTGGGCATGCTCAGGGTGATGCTCGACAGGAACCTGGGCGCGCCGACGACCGAGTTCGAATTCGACGGCGCAAAGTACACACCCAAAAGCTTCCTCGGGGACGTTCTCAAGGTGAACCCGGATGATTACGTGTCCATCATGTCCACCATTCGCGAACCGTTCTGGAAGAAGGGGGAGTACGAGGTCCAGGACAACTGGTGGCATTCGAAGGAATACTACAACGTGCCCCTCGACGACTTCTACCGCGCAATCAAGACGGCCCTGGAGAAGGGCTATACACTGACCATCGGGGGTGACGTCTCCGAGCCGGGCAAGGACGGGGCCAACGACGTGATGTTCGTGCCGCCGTACGATATCCCGTCGAAATACATTGACCAGCTGGCCCGCGAGTACAGGATAGTCAACAAGTCCACCGGCGACGACCACGGCATCCACCTGGTGGGCCATGCCGAGCTGGGCGGCCACGACTGGTTCCTCATCAAGGACTCGGGACGGAGTTCCAGACGTGGCAAGCACAAGGGCTACTACTTCATGAGAGGCGACTATGTGCGCCTGAAGATGCTCACCATCTCGGTCCACAGGGACGCCGTGTCCGACCTGCTGGCGAAGTTCGAGTAGGTTCCAAAGGGATCAGACCCTGAGTAGTACTGCCCAAAAGCTCCTCGAATTGTCAGTTACTCGATGATGATCGGATTGATGGCCCGAACGCCGACACCGCCCAGGTAGCCGTAGGAGTTGGCGAAGTCCTCTCCCACGACCGAAAGGCCGAACGGCTCCTCCGACTCGATGCGGTGAGCGCCGTCCACACAGCCGAGCACCCCTGTCGGATTGTCGATATCCACCCTGGCGACCTCCCAGTCGGATGACCCCACCCGCTGGAACTCCGCGTCGGCAATCACACCGAGGCAGTCCAGATCCACCGCGATCCCCGCCGGCCTCACGATGATGATGCCGTCGTAGCTGAAATCGTACTGGTTGTCGGTGTTGAAGACATAGCGATCCAGGTACTGGCCCGCGGGTGGGGACAGAAGCATCATGGGATCTCCCCATTCGTATGCCGAACCGCCCACGTACCATCTTCCGGTCATGATCTGGACAGCGAAGAAGGGCGCCTCCGGCTCGCTCGGATCCGGCGGATTGTCGAGGATCGCGGTGGCGAAGTGGTCGATGGGGCTCAAGAACTGGAGCATCTCCCCCTGGGTCAAGAAGCTGTATGAGGCCCCTACCCCGTCGACCGGCGGATCGAAAGTAATGGTCATGTCGTCCGCGCCTGCGATGATCCGCCAGAGGGCCTGATCAACATCCGCCGTCACCCCGGCTCGCACCTCGTGGCCCGCAAGAACAGTCTCCGAACCCCACGCGACCAGGGGAAGGAGCTGCTCCTCTACGTGGTCGCAGGCGTAATAAGTGGGATCGGGCACCATCGCACAGGAGTGGCCGCCGAACACCGCGATGGGCTTTGTGGCCCTGATATAGGTACCCGTCAGCATCTGGTCCACTAGAGCCGGTACAATCTGGGCCACGTCGAATCGGTTGATGGTCACCGGGGCTGACTCGACGCCCGCCGCCATCGCCGGAACCCCTCCGCCGGCTGCGGTGGCCACCGTCGGGGTAAAGAAAACCTGAGTGCCGTCCTCGAGGCCTACCACCGTCAACTGGGCCTTCTCCTGGATGCCAGGGGGTCCGTTGTTCCACGCGGCGCCGATGTATTCCTCCGCCAAACTCGTGGCCGGTATCAGCAACGAGGCATCGGTGGTTGCCAGGCCCTCTCCGTAGGGGTTCCACTGGTAGGCGAGCACCGGAACGTCCGATGTGATTCGAAACGCGGACAGGACCGAAAGGCCCGAGCCCTCTACATGGGTCGACTGCTCGGGGCAACCGGAGGCGCAAGTCAACTCAAAGATGTGGAGCTCCCCCGGGGCGAGGTTGACGTCCATGCCCGGCACGGTCCTCAGAGTGTTGCCCGCCCCGCGCATGTCTTCGATGATAACGTGGGCGATAAAACCAGAGTCCAGCTCCTGGGGGTTGGAAACCACCACCGCGTAAGGAGCCCCATCGGCGGAACTGATATTGTTGAGGTCCACGGGGTAGAACTCACAACCGACCGACGTGAGGATCTGGGCCGCGTCCGCGCAGGTCTCGGGAATGGCCGGCCCGGTGTACTCGGTGTCGGTATCCCCGTCGGAGTCAGTGTCGGAGTCGCCGTCACCGTCCGTATCGGTGTCCGTATCCGTGTCCGTGTCCGAATCCGAGTCCCCCGAACCGTGGGAAGCGCCCGCGGACTCACACCCCGAATTGGCAAAGACGGCGACTGCAAGCAATACGATTAAGACATGACGCATTTTCAATCTCCTGTTTTTAATTATCGTAGTTTCAGAATGCCACAAAAAGGACTTGTCCGCAGGTTACCTCTGTCCGGGCAGATAAGAAAAGAGCAAACACCGGATCGAAGAGCACTGTAGCAACACCTTAGAAACGACTCTTGCCATCGAAGAACTGAATGGCCGCCATGAACTGCTCGGTAGAGCCGTGCGAGGAGGCGCCAGTTCCGGAGTACGGAGCATCGGATGGAAGGCGATAGCCCGCGTCTTCCATTGCCTGAACTATGGCATTGGCGTCGGGGAAGTCTCCCCCGGGACCGGCGTTGCCCCATGGCTCGAAACCCAGTTCGCTCGCCGTCTCCCCCGGCGAATCCTGGGCGTTGACGTCGTTGGCCCAGAATGCCGCAAAGTAGGATTGGCGAACGTGAAACCCGATCTCCAGCCCGGAGGTGGTGCCGGCCGATTCACTCAGAAGGTAGGTTCGGTCGTTGTCGACATTGTACTTGGAGCGTACGTCATCAATAACAGTAACGCCGTCCGCAGCCCCGGCAGCGCCGTCGGAGAAATAGTCGTCGCCGCTGAGGATCGCGACGATGGTAGATCCCATGCCGTAGTAGTCGGCGCTCACGAACTGGGCGATGTTCTGCATCATCATGGCGCCGCCCTCGGTCCCGCTGTAAACGAGCATGAACTTGGCGGGATCGCCTATCGAAGATGTGACGATTATCCGATAGGTCAACCCCCCGACGGTCACTGTGGTACCTGTAGGGGCGGTGGAGCCGCCGCTGCCGCCGGAAGAACCCCCGGCAGGCGGAACCAGGTCGCCGTCGGAGTCCGTATCCGAATCCGTATCCGAATCCGAATCGCTGTCCGAATCGCCGTCGGAGTCGCCGTCGGAGTCGCTGTCCGAGTCGCCGTCGCTCCCGGTATCGGAGTCGCCATCGATGCACTGGACCATCGTTATAGCCAGAGCTGCAAGGAGTAAGAAGAGCAGGGTGATCATTCTTTTCATCGGTCCACCTCCACATGTCTTGTTGAGACCTTGGAATACAAAAACGGCTCGCCTGATTCAGCTAAATACCCGAGCCTCGGTCTGGATCACAACAAGTAGCTCACCAGCAGAACCTCCTGTAAGTTCTGAATTGAACAAAACAAAACACAGGAGGTCTGCTGATGATTGTCCGATTATACCGCGCCCAGCGCAAACGTATAGAAGAAAAGGGGTCAATACCCATCACTTGTCACAATGTACGCTTAGTAGTAGGCTTTCCACGATGCCTCGAAAACCACGCGATGATTTTCCCGGAGCCTGGCAACACGTGATGCACAGGGGCGCCAGACGAGCGCCTATCTTCAGAGACGATTCGCACTGTGTACAGTTTCTGGACACAGTCGGAGAGGTCGTGGAGGAGTTCGAAATCGAGGTCCATGCCTACTCGCTGATGCCAAATCACTACCACCTATTGATGCGCTCTGTGCGCGGCAATCTCTCTGCCGGAATGCGCCGTCTCAACGCGGTCTACACGCAGCGCGTGAACCGGTTGCACCGCTGGGATGGTCCTCTCTTCCGCGGCCGCTTCCACAGCCAGCTAGTATGGAGCGAGCCTCACCTCCCATATCTCCTGTCGTACATTCACCTCAATCCGCTCCGCGCAAACCTGATAACAAACTTGAAGCACGAGTGCTGGACCAGTCATCGGGAGTATCTGGGACTGGACCCGGCGCGCGACTGGTTGAGCACAGAGCATCTTCTGGGTCTTTTTACAAGCGGTGACGAACTCCACAAGTACGTGCTCGGGCTGCACCGAGGCTCCCTCACCTGGCCCGAGGCGATGTCCCTGGCGACTGGCTTGTTCTTGGCAGAGGAATCTAAGGGATCTCAGAAGTCCGTCGGGCCGCCGACACGAGCGCCGAGTCGGTTCCGGTCACCCGCCACAGTTTTGAAACAAGTGTGCGAGGTAACCGGCGCGACGCGTCGTGAGCTGAAGCGGTCGGTGATGGGGCCGCGAGCCAACCCGGCGAGGCGCTTCGCCGTCTGGGCTCTGAAGCGCCAGACAGATCTCACTCACGCCAGGATCGGGCAGCTTCTTTCAATGACGACTGTCCAGGTTGGAAACGTGCTGACGCGGTTCACCTTAAAGGTATCCCCGATCGAAGAATGGACTGATGAATGGTTTGAACGCTGGGAAAGTGATATGTGATGGGTATTGACCCCTGTTCGTTGCTGTTCGTTGAGTAGGTATGCATAATGTATGAAATATTAACAGGAATCTTGAAGTCAGTCTGGTTTTTGCTTCTGGAAATGTCACCGTATCTTCTTTTCGGTTTTTTCATTGCCGGACTATTGAATACAATTATTCCAAGGCAGAAGATTTACAAGCATTTATCGGAGAACAAATTAGGCTCGATTATCAAATCATCTCTTTTTGGAGTGCCTTTGCCCTTGTGCTCTTGTGGTGTAATTCCTGTTGCTGCTTATCTTCGAAACCAGGGAGCGGGGAAAGCTTCTACTGTTTCTTTTCTTTCTTCCACACCGACCACGGGAGTGGATTCCATTCTTGCAACGTATTCTCTTCTTGGACCCCTGTTTGCCATTATCAGACCCATTGCTGCTTTTTTTGCGGGAATCTTGAGCGGATCTCTTGTTGCCGTTTTTGAGAAAAAACAGAATATTGAAACCATAAAACCTCCAGAAGGATCTTCCTGCAATATATGTAGTAGCGCGGAACCTCATTCACATGTTTTGTCAGAAAAAATAATAAATGTTTTCAGATATGGGTTCATTGAACTGATCGATGATGCCGGCAAATGGATATTGATCGGTGTTATCGCCGGGGGCATTATCGAATTTCTCATTCCTGGAAATTTCATCGAACAATATCTCAGCAATCCGCTGCTTGCTTATCCAATAATGCTTGTTATTTCTATTCCAATGTATATTTGCGCTACCGGTTCGATTCCTATTGCTGCTTCTCTTATTATCAAGGGAATGTCTCCCGGCGCAGGTTTGATCTTTCTCATTGCCGGTCCAGCTACCAACACCGCTACTTTGGCTTTTGTTTCGGGAAAACTCGGGAAGAAAAATCTATTCATTTATCTATTTTCCATAATAATTACGGCTCTTCTTTTCGGATTATTAGTTGATCACATCTGGAAAATTTCCGGCAAAGACATGACTTTGTTAACCGGTGGAATGAAAATGCTTCCGTTTTGGTTGAAAACGCTCTCGGCAATTCTTCTTTCCGGGTTGATAATTCTGGCGTTGGTGAAAAATTTCTCACATAAATTTTTCAAAAATAATAAGGAGATGATCGACATGAAAGGAATCTATATTGTCCCGGACATGACTTGCAAATATTGCGTCAATACAATTGACAATGCTGTTAAGACCATACAGGGAGTAAAAGAAATCAATATCTCATTGCATGACAAACTGGTCAAGATCGATGGTGAATATGATGAAGAAAGTATAATAACCGCAATTCGTAACGCAGGTTATTCAATAGAAAGCGGGAAGAAAAATGAAAATACGTAATTACAAAGAACTCGAGTTGGCGAAAACGCCGCACGGAATCAATGCCAACAAGCTTTATGATAACGATCACGCTGTGATTATGCATTTACACTTGAAACCCGGTGAGAGTTTGAAACCGCATATCACTCCGGTTGATGTTGCTTTTTATATTTTGGAAGGAAGACCCACCATTATGGTCAAGGATGAAAAAGTTCAAGTAAAAATGGACGATATTATCGAAAGCCCAAAAGACATTGTACATTGCATCTATAACGAAACTGATGCAGATGTGCGTGTACTCGTGATGAAACTCCCCAAACCAACGACAGAAACCAAAATGGTGTAAGGAACTTGACGTAGGCCCGACCGAAGACGGCGCTCAATACGCGATTTTGCCGGCAGCCTGACGAATTATGCAGGTTAAAACTGATGCGAATTGCAACGGAGCAAAAAGCTACGCATGGCGATTTGTAGTGCCAAGGATTTTTTCGCGCCTGTAATTGCCTGTAATTGCTCAGCTACATTTTAAAACTGTAGAAGATGCGTCAGGTCTAGTGGTTGGCTACCCATTCAAACGTATTCGTAATCAAATCAACAAGACACAGCCCGCATTTGCGCCGTTTACGATTACTTTTTGAAAAGAATTCGAGCGGCGAAATAAGGATTACCCGACCGACACCAATTTGTTTTTCCGCGATGAGGTCAAACGAGTCCGAATCTTTGAAGGCGGTAAGGACCACCCGCCATCCATCACCCGCAAGCTGGGTCAGTGGAATATTACGATGCACGTTAACCTTGCCCACGTCTCGGCGGATTCTTTCAGAACCTTTCAGCTCGAATTCGCGGCGCTTCGGCCCTTTTCGTGCTTGAGACGTGACCGTTACATCGAACCCAAACCGCGATTTCAGCTGACGTCCGGCCTCTGACCGCAAAGAACCGGCTGTGGCAAGGTAGATCACGGTCTTGCCTTGATTTAAATAACTATCAATGGTTTCAAGCTGGCTCTCTGAGTATTTTTCCTTGGGCGCAACCAATCCCAAAGTGTCATATCCCGGAAGGATCTTCTCCTTCATCCAAACGCTCACCTCTTCCGATTTCTGAATGTCCTGGTAAAAGGACCAAATGTCTCTATTCTCCTTCGTTCTGGTCGTAACGTCCGGGTTATTGACCTCTGCAAATAGAATTCTAAACACCTGTTGTTCGTACTGCTGGTACCCAAGAAACGCTACGGCTGAAAGAAGACCCGCAGTCCAAATTACCCCGAACCACCGAATACGCATGATCCGAAAGCGCCACACAACCCCAAATAGCAATAGGGCGCACAGGCCTGCGAAACTCAAACGATAAATCGAAGGGTTAAGCCGCGACTTCCCCAGCCAATTCATGGCATTGAGTGCAAGCTGTTGATTGGATCCCATATAAAATGAAGGGTTGCTAAACGGATTGTGGTCGCAGGTTACCGCAATTTTCCCCTTGCCGAACGTCCGCGCGGCAAGGCCAGCCAACGGCCCCCTAAGCTCACCCGCGTCGTAGGAGTTGTTGCCGTTGTGGGTGGGTGAATTGCCCGGATCCCAAGCATCGCTCCAGCTCTCCTTTTTCGAGAAGCCCACGCCAAACGACGTATCCAGGCTGCATCCATTGAAGAAGTAGACATTATTAAGTCCCTCCGTCAATGGATGTTCGGTAAAGCTGTTGAGGGCAATCCAATCCCTGGAATTTTTTGTATTGTTGTCCACGCAGATCGAGTCGTATCGCGCCCGAATATCGGTTCCCTCCATAAAGGGATTGAGCAATTTGGTTATGCCGTGAGCGTTGGTATGCTCGATTGTGGCCCACATACCGCCGCCATTCTTGATAAAATCGAAAATAACCTCTCGTTCCTCTTCATTCATCTCCGTGGCCTGAGGCGTTTGTTCTCCTACGAAATAGATGTCGAAACCGTCCAGCATACCGGGTCTGAGACGCCCCTCGCTGTGGACGTAGAACACAAAGCCCGCCCTTTCAAGCATTCGCCGAAAATCATGGTAGCCAGAAACGATGTGGTATTTATTTTCACCCCGAACATTCCTGCCATCGATAAAATGCCGTCGCACATGAAATTCGTCGTAAAAAATCCGGTTTCCCGCCATACCTCGCGATCCGAAACGATAAAGGTTATAACCGTGCCAGACAGCCGCAAAACCAACCGCCGCTATCAGCATGCCAATCGCCGCGATCATGAGAGGGCGCCTCGCCCGTTGCCATCCACGGTATACTCGCATGGCAAACGAAACTTTTGTTTTCTTCTCAGATTCTTTTTCTTTTATCATGGTCCAAAAAAAATTGTCTATGGCCTTCGCGCAACCACTACTTCTATTTAGGTTTTTTTATACGCTGATACAAAGTAATGTCATTCTTCTTCAAAATCACTTTGTATTCCTTCGATTGCTTTATCTGTTTTAACCGCTTTCGACGAAGTTTCCGATGCAATTTTCTCTCGATGTCCTGCTTCCACGTCATGATATATTCCACTGGCTGATCGGGCTCCCGCGGTCTCTCCAAGCACCAAATATGATCCCGGAGCGCGAAGTGCGGACAAATGTGAAGCGTCGCCCATATGGTCGCGTCCTCGGGAACAATGGACTGGATCTCTTTTATCGTCTCGTATCTCTCAGCCTGCTCATCGGTAGTGTATCTCAAGAATCGCTCGTATCCAGCTTTGAAAGACTCGTTTGGCCAAAACACACCATAGAGCGAACTCATCGAAATGGTTGCGGCCAACATCCCGACAAAGAGGGCCGACCTGAATGCGTCAGGGTTGATGTCTCTAGTTCGAACAAACGTTCCATTAACGATGCGCTCAATCACACCGGGAATCGACATCATCAAGAATGGAATGAGAAACACCGTATACTGCATATTGATTTGAAAAAGCGCCTTTTTGCTGCCAAAGAATGTCACGCCAAGTCCCCAAAGAAAAAGCAGCCATCGCTTCTTGGCAAACACCGGCAATAGTAGAAACGGAACGACCAACTTCAAAAGGTAAAGCACCTTAAGATTGGAAAACGCGTATTGGAGCATGAAAAGGGGATTGGTGATCAGTGTCAAAACGATACTCATAGCCATGGATTTGCCGGGGATGAGTATCTTCTTTAGATAGCCTTTATACGAATATGAATCCGCTATAACGACAAAATTTACAAAACCGCCATAGATCATCGACACCACAATCGTGATCAGTCCAACGCGAAACGCCTTTCCAGTCAAGATAGCATAGAGACCGATGAATATGGCGAGCGCCGGCATGTCCTCCCTGATGAGAAGCAACAGAGTCAGGAACACAAAGTACATCTTGTACTTTCTAGATTCCAATGCATACATCAACCAAAGGAGCGTGGCGCCAGCCAAAGTCAAGGAATGGAATTCATACATATTCGGCGCGTTGACCGCCGGATGCAGCAGGTAGATGGCACTAGCCATAATGCCGTAAAGCGGGTTTTGAAATCTGCGCCTAAAAAAGAGAAACACAGGCACCGCGCCCAAACCAACCCAGAACGCCTGAAAAACAAACAATATCTGTGCGTTCCGCCAGATGAGCAGTATCGGCGAAATAAACACCAATATGGGATCGAAATGGCGGTTGGTATGATTCCCCGTCGGCAAGAAGGAGCAACCGAGAAAGTTCCCATGAAGACTATGCCAAAGCGACTGGATATATAGACCAAAATCCCAGGCCCTGGTTCCCATATTTTGGTGATGTGTGATTTGGAATGAAGAGATGACCACCGTGTAGGTGAGCACAAAGATCACGACAACAAAAGTCGGCTTCCACGCTTTCGGCTGGAATGGCATCAACATCTTTCTCGGCTCCAAAACATCCACATAGAATCGGTAAAAGAAATTGATGGCGATGGCGCCCATAAACAAGCTCGCAAAAACGGAGAGAAATGGCTGGCTGTCGTCCATATTCAGAATCCGCAATAACGACACCGTCACTGGAATCAGTAGAATCGACGCGAAGTGGTTCACCTTGAAACAGAATTCACCAAATCCCCAATCTTGCTTCTTTCCGTATTTATTATAGCCAATGATAAGCGCGCCAAAAGAGACCAGCACCGAAACTACTATGCTTATCAATATCGTGGTGCGGGCATGACCATCCAGTTGATTGTCTTTCAGGTTGAGCGATCCATCAAAGAAGACTATCAACCAGAAAAGAAGGCCAAGACTGGCGCTGAGCACGGAAAAGATCGAAAACCACGTCACCGCGCCAAGTAGTTTTTGAACCTGTTTCAATATTCTGTCTATCTTCACCTCATTGTTGCAAAAAGCCAACGAATGAAACCGCTGTCACTCGCGCCAGTGCACGCCATCCGCGCCCGTACTCGAATTTTCAGGACTTCACGAACGGTGAGTTCGCTGCCGTCCCGAAAATTCTCCGGCCGGCTACGCCTGACGCACCTTTGCGCGTTGCCTCTCGCGGTTTTCTGCAACATCGAGGTTCAATGCCAAGGCAACTCCTCACATCTGTCCTATCCGTGTCAATAACCTGGCAAGATAAAGCATTTTTTTGTGAGCCGATCAATCAAATTAGTCCAGACTTTGGCCCTTGCTTTCCCAATCCATGAACCTGCATAATTCGCCAGCCTGCCAGTAAAACCGCGCTTCCCGCACCGTCTTCGGCCGTGCTCGACTCTCAGGATCGAAACGACCTGGGTCCTGCTCGTGAATTCCAGCTGTGGAAAAAACTTTAATAGTTGACTGAAGATGCTCGCTATTCATGGTATTATCGCTGTACTTTCCTGTGGTTTTTTAGCGATGGCATGATGCTATTAATCGCGGAGGGGGTTTTTATCAGCTGAAAAGCTGTTTTGGACGTTAGTGCGCGCGAACAAAATAAGCGATATGTCTAACGCTAAAAATATCGACATCTCCGTAGTGGTTCCCGCCTATAACGAGGAGGAGAGCGTTCCGGTCCTCATTCGGGAGATCGTCGAGGCCATGAAGCCCCTTTCCCGGCAATATGAAGTCATCATTGTCGACGACGGAAGCGATGATCGAACACGGGACGTTCTCGCAGAACTCACGTCGACATACGCGCAGTTGCGATGGGCCTCCCACAAGACGAATCTCGGACAAAGCGCCGGGATGGCAACCGGATTTCAGCTGGCCGGGGGTTCCATCATCATCACCCTGGATGCGGATGGACAAAACGATCCCGCGGATATTCCCAAGCTCCTTGCCACCCTGACAGACGGGGTGGACTGCGTGTGCGGGATTCGGGCCGTGCGAAGAGATACTTTCGTGCGTCGGGCGTCGTCGAAGATCGCGAATGGATTCAGAAGTTTTATCATCGGAGACACGGTCACCGACGCCGGGTGCGCCTTTCGAGTGATTCGACAGCGGGCCCTGAAGGATATGTTTGTTTTCAACGGCATGCATCGATTTCTGCCCACGATTCTGCAGGCGCAAGGGTACCGGGTGGTCGAAATTCCGATAAGTCACCGCGAACGGGCGCTGGGTCAATCGAAATACGGCATCAACAACCGGTTATGGCGGGGAATTCGCGACTGCTTTGCACTCAAATGGTATCGTGCCAGGGCGATCCCTGGAAACAGACGGATAGATGACTGAGAATTCCGATACAAACAAGCAAGACGACGGATCACCGGCCGATCTCAGCAAGCCGCTGGTCCCCGATTTCAGACGCGCATACCTCAAGACCGGGATGGTCGTACTTTTCCTGGCCCTTTTCGTGGTGCTTTTAAACCTCACCTCTGCGGGGGAGTACCTGAACGTGGAGGAACTGCAAACCGTGGTCTCCGACACGGGAGCCTGGGCGCCCCTTGTCTTTTTCGGACTCGCCGCGACCCTGATATTCGTCGGAGCCCCCCGCCTGATTTTCTGCACCCTCGGAGGCGCGCTATTCGGCTTTGTCGAGGGATTCGCCCTATCCCAGATGGCCACCCTGCTCGGTTCGCTCGGACCGTTCCTGTTTGCAAAATGGAGCGCTCGGGAATGGGTGACCGCCAAGTTGAGTTCTTTCAAAATAGCGCGAGAGCATCTGCAGAACCCATCGGTCATGGACGTTTTTCTACTTCGCCATATACCCATCTGGGGCGTCTTCATCAATCTGCTCCTAGGCAGCAACAACGTGCGGCTGCGCACGTTTCTCATCGGATCCTTCTTTGGATTTCTGCCACAGGGCGTCGTCTTTACCCTCATCGGCTCAGGAATCGGAGAGGAATCCACATTGATGGTTGTCTCGAGGGTATGGTGCGCCATCCTTGTCCTGGTTATCGCCGCCATCATCACGCGACGGGTGACGCGACAAACTCGGCGTCCACCGAACTCATAAATGCCATTTTCCCACATCGGCGAGCTGGCCGCTCTCAGTACAGCCTTTTGCTGGACTGTCACATCCATGGCCTTCGAGTCGGCGGGCAAAAAAGTCGGCTCCATGTCGGTCAACTTGATTCGACTGGTGATCGCGCTCGTCTTCTTGACAATTTTTTGTTGGATCGCACGGGGACGACCCTTGCCGGATGACGCCTCGGCCCACGCCTGGCTCTGGCTCTCGGTATCCGGAATCGTCGGTTTCACGATCGGCGACCTGTGTCTATTTCGAGCGTTCGTTGTTGTCGGCGCGCGTATCTCCATGCTCCTGATGACCATGGTGCCACCGTTTACCGCCCTCCTCGGTTGGGTCCTGCTGGGGGAACACCTCGAACCTGTGGACTGGATGGGCATGGCCTTCATTGTCGGCGGTGTAGCCTGGGTGGTGATCGAGCGCAGGCCGGTCGGCGAAATGAAGACCGAGCGACCGTCCTCCTCGGGCATACTCCTGGGTATCGCCGGCGCGGCCGGTCAGTCCCTCGGCTTCGTGCTGAGCAAGCTGGGTATGGGAAGCTATAACGCCTTTGCCGCGACGCAGATACGCGTGATCGCGGGGATCGTCGGTTTCTCGGTATTATTCCTCTTTATCGGCTGGTGGCCCCGAGTCTTTTCCGCGCTCAAGAACCGGGGGGCAATGGCGCGCATCTCCCTGGGAGCCGTATTCGGCCCCTTCCTCGGCGTCTCGCTATCCCTTGTCGCGGTCAAGTATACAGAGGCGGGTGTGGCGGCCACCCTCATGGCGCTTACCCCGGTGATAATCATCCCGCCTGCCGTCTGGATCAATAAGGAGCGCATCTCGCTGCGGGCAATCATCGGCGCGTTCGTCGCCGTCGGGGGCGCCGCCCTGCTGTTTCTCTGAAGAGGGTCGCCCGTTTTATCGCGACAACACTACGAACTGCAGTCGTTAAGGCACTGATGCCACGTTCCGCAGTCGTCGGTGACGTCGCAGTCGAGGGGGCCGCAGTTGTCCTCTATCTCGAATTGGGGCGTGTCAGAAGAGGTGGCGCCGGTCAGGGCGTCGTAGCAGTCGTCATCGCAGATGTCCTGATACTGGTCCTCTGTCATATCGGCGGGGAGGGTGATCCCGCAGTCGAACAACTTCTGGCAGTAGTCGTCGCACGCAGCGATGGCTTCCGCGTCGTCGACAATCTCCTCGTCGTCGCACGAGCCGAGCCCCACGAGAAGACACGTAAAAATCAGCAGGATGGAAAATATCTTCATGGTTACCTCCCTTGAAAAGCATACATATCACAATCATAATGAAAATGTGTCCGGCACTTATCGTGGAGGCTCGAGACTAGGTTCACCCGACCGAGAACGATCTTGATCTCCCGGTTGCCAGACTGATACTAGTGACAGACCATGAAACTCAGTACGCGAAAAATGCAAATACTGTTGCTGCTGACTGGAACCGTGCTGCTTGGCTTGAGTCAGGTACGCTTCGGTGTAGGGCTGCTGGCGTGGGTCGCTCCGGTGCCTTTTCTGGTGTTTCTCAGGCGCACTGACGGATGGCTCTCCCGACTTGCACTCATGGGTGTCCTCTGTCTGGCCTGGACCGTGGCCGCCGCCAAATACATTACGCCGCCCTTGCCATACGTGCTGATTTTACTCAACGGCGTTTCCTTCGGCATCGTGAACGGCATCGGCTACCTCGCGTGGGATCGCCTGCGCCGCGGTCTTCCCTCTCACCTCTCAAACATCGCCTTTGCTGCGATTCTGGTCGCGATCGAGTGGCTGCAGTACAGCTTCACGCCGCTGGCGTCCAACGGCGCTGCCGCCTACACTCAGCTCGAGAATCTGGCGTTTCTGCAGATGGCCTCTCTGTTCGGGATCACCGGACTGAGCCTGCTCATGTACTGGTTTGCCGCCGTGGTGGCCGATGGTCTCGTCGAACGGCGGGTTGCCTGGCGCCAGACAGCGCTGGTCGTCGGGTTGATTGTCCTGGCACACGTGGGAGGCGCTTTTCGCATAGGATCCCCGTCCAGGGGCGAAACAGTCACCGTCGCCACAGTGGGTACCGATTCCACCTGGTTCGGCGGCCCTTTGCCAGGTGAAGCGGAACGGCGCAAGATCGACGACGCCCTGTTTGATCGAACGGTCAAGGCGGCAATGGCCGGCGCAAAAATGGTCGTCTGGAACGAGGTGTCCACTTTTGTCGACCCGCAAGACGAACAGCGTCTGATCGACCGGGCCGGTGAACTAGCCAGGAACCATCAGATCCACTTGGTCGTGTCCTATATTGTGCCGGTACAGCGCGACCCATTGTAGGTGGAGAACAAGTACACCTGGATCGGTCCGCTGGGCGACGTGATCGACACCTACCTCAAACACAAACCGGTGCCCGGAGAGCCCTCGATCGCCGGAGACGGAAACGCAAAGGTGATCGAGACCGGATTCGGCAAGGCGACCGGCGCCATCTGCTTCGACTTCGATTTTCCGCAGGTGGGTCTGGACCGGGCGTCAAGAGGCGCTGACATAGTGTTTGTGCCGTCATCCGACACGGCTGGAGTTGATCCGTTTCACACTCAAATAGCGGCCGTGCGAGCAATAGAGGGCGGATACTCGGTGGTGCGCTCCACGCGATCGGGTCTGTCGGCCGGCATCGATCCCCAGGGCCGGATCCGCGGGTGGCTGAGCGCCAACGAAACGAATGAGCGCATTCTGCTGGTCACCGTACCCAAAAAATCCGTTTGGACTCTGTACAGCGTCATCGGCGACGCCCTGGCATACATTGCCCTGATGTACCTTCTTATCTTGCTGGCAATGCAATTCACGAGACGAAAACATCCGGCCCTCTCGAGACACTGACCGGCTCACCCCCACTAAGCATCTGGAGGAGTCGGGTGGAAACTGCCTTGAACTAGCCTATTCGGGGACCATCACGTTCTGGAGTTGGATGCCGGTCATGTCGGAGTAGGTGTAGGGTCCCGCGCCGATGGGGACCGTGACGAACGTCTCGGTCTGTGGGTCGATCTTATACGCAGCGTTCGCCCCTTGGGAGACGGCCCAGACGTAGCCCTCGAAATCGATGGCGACGCCGATCGTGTCCGGAACCCCCACGGGGATGGCCTTTACGAAAGCCCCGGACGACTGGTCCATCTTGACGATGTTGCCGCTGGAGTCCGCCACCCAGATGTACCCGCTGCTCAGCTCCCGACCGACCGCGATCCCCCGTAGCATCGTGCAGTTCGGGCAATTAGCGCTGATCTGCGTGACCACTTCCGACTGGTCTTCCGGGTCGAAGCGCCGGACGCACAGCCCCCCGTCGGTCCAGACACGCCCGTCGGAGTCGATCGCGATCCCGTAGCTGCACAGCCCCATCGGGAACTCCGTTGTCTCCAGGGTGTTCGCGTCCACCCTCACGACCATGGGACCGACGAAGTTGTTCACGTACCAGAAGCTGCCATTGCCGTCCAAGGCGCCGCCGTACGGGCAACCTCCCGGCGCAGGCCCCTCGGCCAGGATTGCCCCGGTGTCTCCGTCGAGCTTGTAGACCTTGTTGGCAACGATGCCCAGGAGCAGGTCGCCACCCAGACGTGGCCTCCCTGGCCCGTGTCCGGATCTTCGTTCCCGTCCCAGGCGGTCGGCCTGCCTCCGGCAGGGGGGCCGATCTCCGTGTTCCAGATCATGCACTCGTCCTCGAGCCAGGGCTTCACGTCGCCCGGCCCGGTGGATGTTTCGATGACACTGTTGTCGTTGCGGTCGATGCAGTCGTCCTGGTCTGCGGCGAACTTCGTGACGGAAGAGGCGGCGGTGAGGTTGGGGTTGCGGTTCGTGACCACCATGTCACCGTGCCGGTTGACCGACGTGCGCAACGGGTCGTTCGCCGTTCCGTAGGGCGCGGTGATGTACCTGGCCTCCTCGACCGCCGTGACGGTATTGACCTTCGACAACGTGCCTTCGCCGGTGTTGGCGATCCAGATGAACGACTTGACGTCGGGATCTCCATCGGTGTCGCTGTCGGCGTCGGAATCCGCGTCCGTGTCGCCGTCCGTGTCGGAACCGCCGTCCGATCCGTTGCTCTCCTCATCCCGCCCGGTCCCCTGGCACAGCGCAATAACGAGCACTGCCAGCGCCAGGAGCGTCGTGTTGATCAGCCATCTCCACATCGCACGCTTCCTCTCTCGGCCCCCGCAATCACTGGTCCCTCAACGGACCTGGTAACGGGACAGGCTGTTGTCCTGATCCCAATGAACACGCCGTCGTCTCACTCGCAGTTTGCCGAGCTATAAGTATAATCCGAGTCAACGGTCCTGTCTATTTCGAACCTGTAACATTTCGAACCTGTAACAAAAGCTGTGCTCTAAAAACGTTTCGGGTGAGACCCACCACAAAGTGAGAAGAACCGAAGAACCGGATATGGTTGACGTGGTCCTGCTCCGGCGGCCCGACGGAGGAAACACGGATGGTTTTCGAACGGATGACAGAGCACCTGCAAACGGTGTAGAGACCAGATTTTATTGGCATTTCAGAGCAACATCTTCTCGAACAGGCGCGTAACTGCAGAGTAGAAAAAGTCATGATGCAGTATGTGGAGGCACTCCTGTGATCGTTAATCTCGCCGCCTCGGTTCGCGCACGGCTGATGAACCACGCCCGTGAAACGGCCCGTCCGTTTCAGGAGGTCTTTCAGTACTACGCTATGGAGCGTTTCCTGTACCGACTCTCGCGTTCGCCATGTAGCCGGCGATTCACACTCAAGGGCGCGCTCATGTTCCGTATTTGGGATGCACCAATGTCCCGTGCTACTCGACCCGCCCCGATGATCACAATATGATATAGTCGCTTCGGGTCGAGCGGCGCCAGAGCGAAAGGAACAACGATATGAGCAGAGCGATCACCATGAACATGGTTGCAATCCTCGTGGCTTTTGGGGGAGGCGGCTGCACCGGCAACCCGCCGCCGCTTTATCAGGACGCGGGCCTCGACGGCGACCCCGGCGGTGACACGGACGGTGACACGGACAGCGACACGGGCACCGGGGAGCCGGTGGAGGAGGGGGGGCCCTGCGAGATCATGTTGTGGAACTACGTCATCATGGCCGGTGAATGTCAGCCCGTCGGAGAGGAGTGTCCAGGGGGCATCTTCCCGATATCACCGCAGGGCAACTGCGTTGACGGTCTCGACTGCTGCATTCGGGACGACCAGTGCGAAACCCAGGCCTTCGGCTTCGCCTCCTGCCAGGCCGATCCATGCACCCTCGGCTATGCGGTGGGCTGCCCGGATCATGGTTGGTGCTGCCTACTGGGCAAGGGCCGGAAGCCCGGTGTTTTCCAGCGCTTTCCGTAGCGGTTTCGGTTCCGCCGCGATGCTGGTGCACGAACTTGGGTCGGACAGGTGCCGGCGATATCCCGGTCCTGATCGAACTCAAAAGCAGCCGGCAGGTGGCGACAATTGAGAAAAGCTTTATCTCCGTACCGTCTGAAAAAGGAGCAGGTCGTTCGTCTGTGGCTTGCCCGGCAGGGATTGAGTCGCCCCCACGGCAACGAGCTCGACTCCTCCACATTCGTCGAGCATCTGGAAAGAACCGGCGGGCTCCAGCTGGACAGCGTCAATGTGCTGTCGCGGGCCCACACCCTGACTCTCTGGAGCCGGTTCGGCGTCTACGACCCGGCGCTGGTCGACAGGTGGACCTACGTCGACCGCATCGCATACGAGTATTGGGGACACGAGGCATCTATCCTGCCCGCCTCCCGCCTCCCGCTCAGCCGCCGGGCAATGGCGCGCTTCGAACCCAGGGGAAGCTGGTGGGCGTCCCGCGTCCCGTCGAACGGATCGATCCGGCGTGTGCTGCGGAGAATCCGGCAGGAGGGACCTCTCGAGAGCGCAGACTTCGAGCACACCGCGGGTAGCGCAGGTCCATGGTGGGGTTGGAAGGAAGACAAACAGTCGCTGGAAATGCTGTGGCACCGGGGAAAGCTCGCCACCAGCACGCGCAAGAGCTTCCGCCGGGTGTACGATCTCGCCGAGCGGGTTTACGGGGAAGCGCCCGCCGCGCCACTGTCCCGGTTCGAAGACAGCTGGCTGATCACCGGTCTTCGGGGCAACGGCGCGGCCACCGAGAAACATCTCGCCGGCTACTACACGTCCCCCCAGTTGAGCGCCGCCGACCGAAAGAAGGTCATCGCCCGCAACCTCGAGCGAGGCGCCGTGGTGGAGGTCGAGGTAGGCGGTCTCGGCGGCAAGTGGTACATCCTGCCCGCGCACCTGGAAGACATATCCGCGCTGCCGGCACACCGGGGGACCACGCTGATCTGTCCGTTCGATTCACTGCTGTGGCAGCGCAATCGCGCCGAAGAGCTGTTGGACTTTCGATACCGGATTGAGATCTACACGCCCCCGGCCAAGCGGGTGTTCGGCTACTACGTCATGCCCATCCTTCACAACGGGCGTCTCGTCGGCAGGCTCGATCCCAAGTTGCACAGGGAACGGCAGCTGCTGGAGATCAAGTCCATTCGTCTGGAACAGCGATTCAAACGCAGCAGCGGTTTTGACGCCGCCCTCGCCAGCGCGGTTCGAAGTCTCGCCTCTTTCGTGGCCGCCAACGACATCTCACTGCCGCGAGGTTTCAAGAAGATACCGATCTGATCTCGGTCAAGAAGGGCTCGATAGTTGTTCGACTTTTCGGAAAAAGAGTCTGACTCCTTCAATCGGGGCAATGTCGTAGTAGTCTGATATGCCCCCCCGATCTTGGAAGGTTTCCGTAGCGGTTTGAAACCTCGGACTGATGCCAACTGAAAACGGCCACTGGACAGGATGTCCGGGGGCCGTGATAGGAGATCAGTCCATGGGA
>SDBV01003399.1_pt1 | contig 23530 bp, 44 predicted proteins | sample 2277081 | NCBI WGS metagenome assembly SDBV01 (sample SAMN10402039, study PRJNA504765) | marine sediment metagenome | isolation source: marine sediment core GS10_PC15, 223 cmbsf | place: Arctic Ocean: Southern Knipovich Ridge | collected 2010 | reverse complement strand
ATACACATTGATGTATCCTTTATCCCCATCACTGTCTTTAATCATTATCTTTCCTTCAATAGTTGTCGCTGCATTACCATCTTTCTCATAAGCTGTATTCTCAGCCCCAGCTGTGTTGCTAAAGTCTGCAAAGTAAGTCGTTGTTCCTGCAAACAAAAGTCCAGCTGTAATTGTATTAGCACCGACAGACCAAATTCTTATTCCTTCATCTAATGTTGCAGATCCACCATCAGTTCTTACTTCGATTCCTATTGAAGAGGCATTTGCTAAACCAGCTCCATACATATTAACTATTAATCCCCTAACATTTCCTGTAACTGTTGAAGCACAATTCATATTTAAACTCATTACTGCTGATTCACCACCGACTGTAACTGAGTTAGTTGTATAAGCTATTTCTCCTTGATAAACATAAGCATCCTGAAGATTCTTTTTTACAGTAATAGTAAAATCAGCACACTTTAACCTTAAATTAGCCATAGGTGTAGTACCGTGTGTCAATTGCTGATATATCATATTAACTTTACTGACACTTTCTGGGTTTGCTCCAATGAAATTTACTTTCATCTGAACTGGCTCGAAGTTTTCTACTCCTGTTGAACCTGCAAATGTTACAGTTTGTTCAGTTGTTCTGCTTCCTATATCAAAGGCAATACTTGAAACTCCACCAGCTGAACCAGGAGATAATGTAGCACTATCAAAACTTATTCCTGTCGTGACTGTTCCTGTAAAATTTATTCCAGTAGTGATAGTTCCAGACAATAAAATTCCTGTCGTGACTGTTCCTGCAATATCTACACCAGTTGTACAAGCAGCTTGAAGATATAATCCCCTAGTATAAGTTGAAGTTCCAGACGTATCTGCATCATCAAGAGCCCAAAATGCACTTCCATAAGTTCTGCTTCCAGCATTCATATCACCCATTTTTACTTGGACCCCGTGAATATTTGTATAAGCATCTACGCTACCAGATGTTACTTTAGCCCTAACACAAATTGCTTCTGTACTAAGAGTATCCTGGCTTCCACCTGCATCCCAAGATAATTCTGCTTGAACAGCATACATTTTTCCGATAGTTACAGCTGCGGAACCTTTAACATAAGCATAAAAGAATCCACCCCATAATTGATTACATTGAACAGCATTAGTTACTCCAAAAACTTGTAAACCATAAACATCTCCACTAGCATTTGCTTCTGTGTTTTCTGCTCTAAGATACATTCCTTTAAATTCTGTGAATGTGGCCACATCAGCCCAATCAGTCATTCTGTATCTAAGTTCAACTCCTTCTGGGTAAGTGCTAGTAGAAGCGTCTATATCAACAAAACTTCCTGCAATTGTTCCTGTAGCCATACGACCTAATAAAACAAAACTATCAGCTGCAGCATCTCCAAAAGTAAAATTACCTTGAATAGTTAAACTTCCAGTAAGAATTAAAGTTGTAATATCCCATGTATAAGAATCTGCTGTGTATGGTGGACTCGCAGGTCCTCCATCGCTTGTTTGTCTGAGACCAGGTAAAACTGCCATTTTTTACCTCACTGAAGATCTCGAATCTTCCCTTGAGCATCAAGTCTTGTACATTTAATTTCGCCTAGTGTCTCGTAAAGCAATTGGGTTGTGAATTTGTCTATTACAAAAGGGGTTCCTCTATCTACACCAGCTTCAAAGAATCTAGTAGGTTTAGCAATACTCAAACTAAGTCTTGCTTCACCTGAACCTTCTGGGTCAGAAGTATCTAATAGATAAATTCTACTAAGAGTATCTTGAGGAGTATCTTTGGATGCAATCATTGGGATTGAATAAACAGTGCTGATTCTCATTCCAGCATCTAGTCCTTGTTCTGTCTCAATTCCATTGACACTAATAGTCACTTTAGCTTCACTCACGACATTATTATATCTTAACTGGTCAGAATAAATTCCGATTATAGTTCTAACAGTATCCCATCCAGTCAATATTACAGTGGTATTTCCACCTGCGTCTTTAACATTGTAAATATTTGTTCTAATCAAAGAGTCTGTTAATGATCTAGGAGTATCTGAATTATGGCTAACAACAGAATCATAAGTTGTTGCACTATCTCTATCTAGTCCGAATATATCATAATAAGCTGATCCAGCTCCACCAGCGAAATCTTCTTCACCATCAGATGAGATTACTCGATCAATTGTTTCAAATCCTGTTATACCAGCATAAGTTCCAGCTGATCCTGTTTGTGATTCTACATCTCTTAGTAATTGTTGGTTCATTGCATCTTTGTGCTTTGCAGCTCCAGACATCATTTGTTCTGCTAAGTTAGCTGCTGCATCATCATCAACACTAGCTAAGTACTCTTGAATTTCAGAAACCTCAAAATTATGCGCGACTGTCTTAAGTGTATTAGTAACTTCTACGAATGTTCTCTTGATAGATTCAGGGATTGCTCCACTTTCAGCAACTCCACCATCTGCATCTGATCCTGCTTTGGCAGTAGCTAGTCTCCAACCAGACTTTCTCCAGATTGTTTTAGGTAAAAGTCCGAATGCATTAGCTTCTTGGTTAAATTGATCCCAGATAAATTTACCAAATACAGCATTAAAGACACCTGTAGTTCCTGTTTCAACAGGATCATCTTTAAGAATATCTGTACCATAAAAATGTGCTTCTAATTCTTGTATTGTGTTTGCTTTGTAACTCATTGTCTTGTTTGTAACATTTTAATTATATCTTTTTGACTTTTAGGTGCTTTTCCACCCAAAGCTTTACTGATTAAACCTGTTGCAGGTCTTGGAGTCTGAGCAGATTTATTTACTAGATTATCTAATTTTTTCTTTACTTCATCAAATTCTGACTTTTCAACGAATTTAACATCTTCTCCTTCTCCACCTTGTGCTTGTTCACCACCACCAGTTTCTTCTTCTCCAACTTTAGGTAATTGAACTTTTTTCTCGCCTTCAGCACCATTAGCTTTGTCTACTTCTTCTTCAGGTTTTTTGTCTTCATCGTCATCTTCTTTCTTTTTTTCTTGATTATCTTCATCAGGTTTTTTATCTTCGTCTTGCTTTTTCTTTTCTTTGTCTTCCTCTTCTTCGTCTTGTTTCTTTTTTTCTTTATCCTCTTCGTCTTCGTCTTGCTTGACTAAAAGATCTAATTTTTTATTAATCTCTACAATATCACTAGAATTCTTTTCGATTTGATCATTCACTTTTTTTATTTCAGCTTCTTCCATACCTTTATTTAAATCATTTTCATTTATATACTTTTCGGAGTTTTTACTTACCGACGATAAACTTGAACTCTTTTCAGTTAACTCTTTTTTCTTCTTTTCACCATCAGAATATTGTTTTTCTACCTTCTCTACTTGTTGTTTTATTGAAGCACAATATGCTTTAGGATCATTCTTATCTTGGTTTTTTGATACACAATCATCAAAATCTTTATATCCTGCAAATGGTTTTTTTATGTCTTCTTTAGAAAGTTCAATTGCTCCTTCTGGATTATTCATATCAAAGATTGTCATATCTAAACGGATCAACTCTTGCCGCAAGACTTCCATCTCTTTTTCAATTTCTGGATGATTATGTAATCCAATTGGGTCTTCTGCATGGACATGTGCGCCATCTTTTTCATAGGCTTTCTTTAAATTCGACTTGGCTAAAAAATTAACCCTCTCCATTGTAGCTTCCTGATTCCCCATCCCGGGAACTAATGAGAATTCAAATCCTTCTAGTTTCTTGAGAATATTAGTTAACCCTGATTTATCGAATTTCACATCTTTAATTTTATTTCTTCCACCAAATGATAATCCTTTATATACACCATCTTTGATTCCTTGCCAAACCATATCATCATGTTCGTAATCTTTAAAGATTTCTCCAGTAATCATAACCCCTTCTCTTAATCCCTCTGGAGTTTGTTTATCCTTGAATTCAAAATTTAGAATTTTTCCTACTTGCCTGTTTGAGTGCCTATCCATAAGGATTCCACCACGTTTCATAATTACAGGCATTATTTTCCTGAATTCACTCATGGGCAATAAATCATTCTCTTTGTCTCTAACTTCAACACTTCCCCAAGATTTGAACATTCTTGCACTAGTATCTAGAATTTCAACCTCATCCATCTGTGTTGGATTAACTTGTTCAGCCATAATAATTATAGAACTCTTTTGTTTTTATATTTATCTAGTTAGATCAACAACTCCTTTATATTTTACTTTTGCAATTTCAATCGCATTTGTCATAAAAGGCTTTGGATCTGTACCAAATCTTCTAATCTTTGCAGCAATTTTTCCTGCTACTTTCAAGACATCTTTAGAAGGCACACTTAATTTTCTTTGTACCCAACCTAATAATTCTTCTGGATCAACAAAATGTTTATCTGTTCCATCATTTACTGCTGATGCATAAGGAGCGGTATATTCAATAACAATCTTTCCACCCTCTTCTTTGATTTCTCCAGAGATTAACAATGCCCCAGTATCTGATATTTTCATACTTACTATATTCTCTTGACTTTTAGTGAAGATAAAATCAGCAAGATCTCTCATTATTTCTTTAGAAATTTCTTCTGTTTCTTCCGTCATAAAAAAAGGAAGAAAAGGAAATAAATAAATGTTCTTATTCTGAATTTTCTTCAGATTCTGCGTCCTCAGCTTTTTCTGTTTTTTCGGAATCAGCTTCTTCAGCTTCTTTCTTTTCAACAGACTCAGCTTCAGGTGCAGTTTTTTCGTCTTCTGCCATGTTTATTACCTCATATTTGTTTAGTTGTATATGACTTTTGAATATATCTGCGTTTAAATTTGTGTCGGTAGCCTATTTTATCAATACATTCCAAACACATATCAACTGAGACTTCATAAGATGGTCCATTGATTGGTTTTAAAGTCAAATCATCGACGGTACCATCTATCTTTGGGTTGTGGAATCCAGTATTATTTAGTTTAAAATCCTTTCCATATATAGCAATTTCATTCAATTTTACCCAAGATTTATCATTTATTTTTATTATTAAAGGATGGAGTATTTCTTGATCTATTCCACATAAAGGACACCTACGGAGTCTTACTCTCTTCATTTCTTGCTTGTCTAAATATACTTGTTTATTCTGGACGGTCATCTTCTCTTTGATTATGTTTAACAAGCTCCTGAAGAATTTTGGGCAATAAGGATTTTTGTATAGTTGTTTGATATATTAAAATTATTCTATCAATGACAATTCCTTCGAATGTTGGATTTGAGGTAGTGATATTAAATAGTAATCCTTTATTGAAATAATAATAATCTTTATTGTCTCCTCCCGATGAGAAACCATAACTCAACATCTTTTCAGAACTCACATTCGCCCGGGGGTAATATAACCCCTTTTGAGTTACATCCATAATCATCTCTCCTTCTTTTGTGAAGATTCGGAGTCGAACCCCCGAGTTTGCCTCAGACGGATTAAATAATACTTTCAATATTTTACCCTCTGCATTTTGTGCTACTATGTTTTTCTCTCCATCAGATATTTCAATGTTCTCAAGCTTCATTTCTTTTATCATATTAATATATTCTTTTAATTCTTTTAATTCTATCTTTCCAATTTCTTGGATGGGCTATCCAAACTCTAATTGTAAAAAATCTACAATGAAATAATATTTGACTTTTTGAAAGATATAAAGTTCCAGGTAACATTTAAATCACCCTCGTAAATGTATGGCGCTGGTTAGGATGCGAGAACCAATCTCTGTCTGGCTTGAATCCAAAACTTTCAGAAGTCTTTCTGACTAATCCCTTGAGTGTCTCTAATTTTAATCCCCTCAAACTCTTTCTTTTGATTTCTTTAGAAATATCAGAAGTTCGATTGTCGTTTGGTCCAATCCATTTATATTTAAAATCCTCTGCCCCTGTAGCTCTGCCAAAATTGAATTCTCTTATAGAGTTTTTTAATATAGCACTCTCAGTACGTGTGATTAATTCTGCTTGCTGTTTGTCCACCCCGGCATTTATTATTTTTTTTGTAATATCAGTTAGACTCTCCTTTGCTAATGCTCCTTTTAAGATTATTTGTTTTATCTTGTTTGATTTTGTCGTCGATAAACCTTCAAACTTTCTTTTGAATAATTGTGTAGAAATAAATTCCTCTAAGTCTTGTTTTTTTAAATCAAATTTAATCCCTTGTTTTTCTAATTCTTTTGCATCATTCATAATCAAATCGTATGCATCTTTACCTAAGTCTCTTTCAGTTTGAGCTCCTAAGATAGTAAAGAATTCCTTTTCTAACTTCTGATCACTTAATTTTGTTTCTTTTGTTCCACCAAACATTCCTTGGTCTTCCGGAGGTCTTGTTGCTTCTTCTGAAAACATAAACTCTTCTGCTTGTGGATCATATTCAACTTCAAATCCCATCTGGCTCATCTTCAAGGCATTATCTATTTTGACTCCCTGAATCTTTGCCTCTATTACTTCGTCTTTTTCCTCTGGTTCTTCTAATGTAAGTTCATAATCAAATACCCCAAATCGTTCAAGAATCCATGGAAAGACTTTCTCGTTGAAGAGTTTCTGTCCTTCTTCTACTGCTTGGTTTGTAACTGTTATCTGCAATCCTTCATTATTTAATCCACCTGATTGAGTCAAGTCACCAGAGAATAAGGGCATCACCCCATATATTGCTCCTATACCTCTTCTCATTTCATTACGAGATTCTATGAATTGCATGTCTCCTAATGGTCTCATTAATTCAATCCATTCTATTTTTCCTTTTCCTTCTTTGTCTGCAATTAACATTGGATTAATAGAATGGGGATCTTTTCTTGCCTCTGCCTTTGCTGTCTCCCAGGCGGTTTGTGCGGATGCAAAGTTTGTCGTAGATATGGCAAGAATCCCCCTAGGAGGGCGTCCTTTCTGATAGTTTAATAATAAATACCTATCTTGTTCAATTAATGTGACCATCTTCATCCAGATAGAATGCATTAAACTTCTTCCATTAATTGATGTAGGATTATGTTTAGACAAATGTAAGACTTCTCCTGGTATATAGAAAATATCTCTTGATTCATTGCCATAATAAGTTATTCCTCTGTAAAATGCTGGTTGAAGTTTAATCCCCTGGGCATCTTTCATTCCTTGAGAATTTGCTGCTTCTTCAGTTATTATTCTTGTTCTGTCTGTAACTGAAACAAATACCTTTTTTCCCTCTAATGTATATCCAAGTCGCCCCTCTGAATCTGCTATAATTGCTATAACTGTTGGACTTGCACGTATAATTTCTTTTGTATCTGCATCTATAATCTCTCCATCCAGACCAAAAATATAATCATTTATTGCAATCAAATAGCCATCATCAAAAATATTCTCATCTTGCTCGAACATTTTTGTAACATCCTTCAATGACTGATTGTTTGTATTTAATCTTCTCATAATTTTATTTAATGTTTCTAATTGACTTTCATCTGGATTTTCGACTTTCTTTTCTATCTTAAATCCTCGTCGGAATATTTTATTTTTAAGTGCATTTATTACAGTCATAAAAATATCTGATTGTATGGCTAGGTGCTCCATGTGGTGATGCCCTATTTGATAGTACGGAATATATCCTATTGGTCCACCCCTTCCACCATAAGATCCATATCCTTGTGCTTGAATCTTATAGAAATCTAAAGAAGGTCTTAATTTCTGGAAGCTTTTTAATTTTTTACTAATCAGATTCATCATTCCAGAATAATTTCCTTCTTTTGTTATGCCAATACCATTTACCATATTATTTTATGTTTTCTTTATTTTTATAATTATCTATCATAGGGTGTTTTGTTTCTCTTTGAAGGCACATTTAAATATCCAAACTGTCTTTTCCATTCATTAGTATTTCCATCCTTTCCTGCAAATCCAGCTCTCCCAGAATCTTTGTAGATGCTATTCCCATAATAAGTATCTCCAATATTTACCCAGCAAGTTCCATCATCTCGCAGGACACGTTTAACTTCATCAAAAATATCACAAAGGTGTTTAATGTATAAATCAAAAGTTGATTCTAATCCGAGCTGCCCTTCCACACCATAATCTCTTAAGGACCAGTAAGGGGGACTTGTCATACACATATTTACAGCGGCGGCTGGCAATTCCTTCAATTTTGTTAGTGCATCTCCATGAATTATCATCCAAATATATCCTCCCCTCCTGTTAATATTCCTATTTTTCCAAAATCTTGTGATTTATCACTCAAGGCATATCTCAATGCATCACACAAATGATCGTTCAAATCGACTGGAACATCTATTATTCTATCCTCTTTATCTACTTTCCATTTATATGTTCTGAATTCCTTAATTAGATCAGTTGATTCTTTTGAAAGATACATTTTGTGTCTTTTTATGAAATTAATTCCACGCAATACACTATCTTTTTCTTTCTTCACTGAAAAAACATTATACCCTGCCTTTGCAATGTCTTCGATTATCTCTGGTCTAGCAGAATCTGCATATATTGTTGATTCCTTTGTTAGTTTCTTTAACTCCACTAATTTATCTAATTCTCTTATAATCAAATCACTCGTTAAGTTAGTTTTATATAATAATTGTTCTGTAAATATTCCTTCTTGATGATATTTAACACCAACCATTGCTGTTGGATCATTGAATCCAAAATCCAATCCATAAAATTTTTGCCCTTCAAACTTCTCAAATGAATCATCTGTATAATCCCAATTAGAATATATTGTTGCCTGAGTGACCCCTCTCTCTCCTAGACCATAAATTCTCCACATATTACGATCTGTATTTTTTAATTTTAGAATCTCCTTGATTGTTTTGTGTGTTAAAAATGGATTATCTAAATAGGTACTCTTATGAAAATTTACATCATCCCGAGTTAGAATATCATCATAAAACCAATGAAATTCTTCTGAAGGATTATAATCAAAATAAACTGTTTCGTGTGTTCTCATCATAATTTGTTTTACATCCATTTTTTTGAATTCAAGTATTTCATTAAAAAATGTTATGTGCCTTCTAGGACCACGCACTTTCCTCTCATCATCAGAAGAGTAGAATCTAAATGTATTTGATCCAATCCGATAAGTCCCTTCTGTTTTGTTATGATTTTCTCCTGAGTAAATTCCCATCAGATTAAGTATATCAAAGAAATCTTTTATCACAGAAATCCTAAGTGCAGGATAAGTTCTTCTGAGTATATCAATAGTCTTATTCTCCCAGTTGGTTAAACATTCCTCTATAAAATATTGAAGAATTGTCCATGTTTTAGTAGAACCTGTTCCACCTTGTAATACTAATATTGGTTTTTTATTTTTTCTCATTACCCTCATCAGAGGGCTCGCTTTCATCTTCAGATCTTGCATCTATTATCTCCAAAATTAATTTATTATGTTTGACTAAATGTTCTGTTTTCTCTGCTATTTTCTCTTTGAATCCATATTGCTCCATTAATCTAGTGACTAATTCTGCTGACTTGTTTCCTACATCAATTGCTTTTAATCTATCTTTATCAGATCCTCTCTTTCTTAATTGTTCTGCTAATTGGATATTTTGTCTAATTGTGTAAATTAATCTCTTACCAACATCATCTATTTTTGTAATATCTATTTTCTTTATCCAGAAATCTCTATCTTTGTATATTGTTAATTTTGAACATTTCCACTTCTCTGAGAGTTCATTAACCGGGATACTATAAGGTCCATTCTCTTCTAAATATGTTAATACCTCTGCTCGTCGTTCTCTTGTTTCGCTTTGTGGTTTTTTTCTTTTTGATTCATCCATTGTATTTTAATGATTTTTAATCAAAGTTTTTTACAATATTCACTTATTTGATCTAGACAATCAGATGCGAGTTTTATAGTTTTCGCTATGTCCTCAAATACAAACTGCCCCCATTTACTACTATAAACTATATGCCCAAGTAATTCTCCCTTTTCATTACAAATAGAGTAATGTTCTAAGTCCTCTTTTTTTATTGTTAATCTATGCATTTTACTTTCTTGGTTTCTTTAATCCTGCATGGCTTAATTTTCTTCCTAGAATCTTTTCCATGAACCATACATGACACTTAATATGTTTCCTTACTCCTTTAATCTCTCTGTAAACTGCTAAATATCCATTATGTATGTGGTACAATCCACCTTTTATTGGGTCTTTTTTATTGTATATCATCTTTAGGTAGATGGTTAGATTTACCCATATAGTTCGGAAAGCAGGGAGTGCATTCCCTCCCCAATTTTTAGGCATAGCTTTCCAGGAAATCCTTCCCTGCAGGAATATGATTTCCAGATGGGAGAGGTAGGAATCCAACCTACCCACCATGTTTTGAGACACAAGTAAGTTCATTAACGATTGTGTGCACACTTACCCCGTCTACTCTCCCATGTGGGCCTCGAATGAAAAAGAGTTCAATGAAGAACAATCTCAGTCCAGCCCACGTGCTGAGTATTAATCTAATAATTGTTTGCCCATTTCTTCTTCAATTATATTGTGAATCCCTTCAGTATTTTTTTGATAAGCTATTCTATCCTTTATTTTTTTTATGGAATCACCCACATCTTCTTCATAATAAAAATATCTCATCTTTTCTTTCATAATAGGATGTCTCTTCTTACTTAAATTCTCCTTTTCTTCTCCATAGATTTCCCAATCGATTGCTTCAATATTCAATAAAGATGTGAGTAAACCTGTTTCAGTTCCACCATTATTATAAATTATTCCACCTTTACTATGAAGAGATATTCCTTTAACCCAATTTAATCTAGCTACTTTTTTCCCTTCTCTCATCCATTTGATTGCTTGTTCAAAATTTGCCATTTATTTTACCTCCTTGTATATTATCTCTCCACGTTTCTTTCCTTTAGATGCGATGAGTATCTTACTAAATATATTGTTTTCTAATAACCATTCACATTTTTCAGTTTCAATTTGATCCAAATATCCGTTTGATTTTGCTTCTACTCCAATAACATGATATGGTTTAGTTTTTTTTAAATTATCAAATTTAGTATGACATTTACAACAAAGCCAGACAAAATCAGTTATGTCTCTCTTATATTCCCCAGATATGTTTGCAACTTCTATCCTACAATTAGTTCTTGAACAAATTTCACAACAATCAGATTTTATCTTCCTTCTTTTAACCCAATCATGAAGTGCATGATACCCAACATCATCTCCCTTCCAACTTAGATTATCTATACCAATTTTCTTAGGGGTATTTTCAGATATTCTTTTCTTTGTTTCTTCCGTATGCTCCTTCCCTTTGTGATATTCATTTCCTTGATTATTCTTTATTAACTTACTATTTTTTGCTAGTTCCTTCAATTTTGGTGATTTAGAATAACATTTTTGATTGCAATATATTTTTTCACAATCTTTCCCACAAGTTCCACATTTATTCATTTTTCATAATCTCCAATATTTCTTTTCCAGAAAAAGGTTTTATACAAATGAAGTCACAAAATCCTGCACCCAACATCATTGGTTTGCCTGGACCTAAAAACAGATTTTTAACTTTGACCAATTTTCCTTTTTTCATTTTTTCTTCTCCATTAATCCTAAAACCATAAAAACATTAGATAAGAAAAAACTAATTATTATACCCATATCCATAAGTGCATCATATACTGCTATATGAATTTCAAAAGCAGAAAGTTCAGTAGAATATAAACTATAAATAAGATTATTTCCAAAATCCATATAAACTAACAAGAACATGAATACTAAAAACATAATCTGTAATGCAAAATATTGTTTTGATTTCATTTTATGTCTCCTTGTTTCCAATGTAACTTAAAATGTTCACTCTGAGACATCTCTTTTAAATTCTCCGGTCTATTGTCATTGTGATTTCCATTTATATGATGTATTACTTTTTTCATTCTTATTTTATTTGACTTGCTAATCTTCTCCCTAATCTTTGGATTAGACATTTGTTTTTTCATATCAATTTTTCCTTCTCTTAATAATTTTTTTCTAGTCTCGGATTGTTTTCTTCTTTGCTCTTTTGTGGGTTTATACCCTTTTTGAAACCCCATATTTTTTGTTTTAGTATTTGTACAAATAGGGCATTTACAATTTTCCTTATGGTTTCTTCCTCTACTCATTAGATTCCTCCTCAAAGATTACTTGGTTGCTCCATTTGTCCACGATCCACCTTTTTGATTCGAGGTCAGCTCTTACTTTCAACTCGAAGCGAGCTCCCGCAGACCTTGCCTTCTTGCCTCTTAATTGTTTTTCTGTTTTCATTCTTCTTCCTCCTGGTCCAGGATATTCTTAGTTACCCACATATTGAAATCATATTCAGATATTAATTCTTCTTTCATTTCAAACCATTTAAATAATAATTGTCTGTTTTCTTGTTTGATTGTTCTTTTGATTAAAAAATATATGAATCCTACTCTAAAGTTTTGCCATGATGTTTTTAATTTATTGAACATTTTTATTTTTCATCTCAACTCCTCACCTGCTAGTTTGTCAATTACATCTAAATATGCTCTATGGATACATCCTTTAATATTACAATTATGAGAACCAAATTCTTCCTTCAACTTCTCTATAAAATCATCAAACTCCGCACTATCCTTGTTGTCCGTAGCTTTCATTTTTGTACCTCTTTGGTTGTGAAGAATCTGCAAAGTCCAAATTTAGATGGGTGTTTTCCTTCTACCATTCCACAATTTACACATTCCTTGTTGTCTGAACTATTCATTTTTTCCTCCTCACATAAAGGTACAAAACCATCTGTATACCCTATATCTCCACAAGCACCAGTTATATGAAGTCCTTTACGTTTATATTCAAATATCTTTCCACAACCTTTAGGACTATGATTAGGCGAAGGTTTGAATTCCTTTTCTAAATAAGCCTGTGCCTTACTTGAAAGAGTAGCACCTAAACTTAATAACTTCTCAATTTTCTTTTTAAAAACTTTTTTATTTCCCATAACAACACCTCTCACACATATTTATAAGAACGGGTAAATTATCATAAGAAAAACAAACAAATCTCTCTTTAGTATTAGTTTTCTCCTGATTACAACATAAACATATTTTGTTGGTGGTCATTTTTCACATGATTTCATTTTATTTCTCCTTATTTCTAATTCTTCAATTTCTTCCTTAATTTTGTAATATAATTCCCAATATCTATCTGTTAAATATCTTTTCTCATTAACAATAAATTTCTCTTTCAATTTGTTAAATCCTTGTGTAAAACTCATCTGCTTAATTCCTCCCCTGCTAATTTGTTTCTTTTTTCCCAAAATTCTTTCCAAGTTATTTCTTTTGTTTCTAATTGTATTAATAAAAATTCTTCATTACTAATAAATTCCTTGACATGTTGAGAGCAGTCACTACCACACTCTGCAATAGTTCCAATGTGCATCTTCTCGCTCAAATTAAAAGTGCCCTCATGACCAGATGGTTGAGAAGAAGATATTCTGGAAGTCTCTTTTTCTACCACATGAGGACTATGATTAGAAGTGCCAGAGGTTTCAACTTCAATCGGCATTTTAGAATTCGCCTCTGGCTTGCCCTTAGAAGTCTTAAGCGATTTAAGATTTTTGGGACTATTGATTATAATTGGGTCTAGTTTATGCTCTTTGCATACACAATTTCCACCATCTTTGCATTCAGGACTATGATTTTTCGGTTTTTGGCATTTATAACAATATCTATATTTTGAAAGTTCTGGTTTCTTGCAATTACACTGGTTCATATAACCCTTTTTGGGTTTTTTGCAAATACATTTCATTCTTGCACATTTACCACAAAATGTATCCTCTTCAAATTTCTTGCATGGGCATCTATAACAAGGTTTAATAAATAATCTCTCAAGTGATGGCTCTGATGGTTCAACTTGTGTTCCATGTTCACTTTCTTCATGCCCACAATTCTTACATGTTTTTATCATATAAATATCGCAAGGATACCCTACCTTTTAAGGTTGGGAGGAATTGCGACCTCCTTTTTTTAGTTTTGGTTTGAGAAGAAAAGAGTTGGTTGATTTGAAACCTTTAAGAAATCTCTTTGTTTTCTCTAAATTCCTTTTTGCCTCTATAATCTTTTTATTTCCTACACTTATCATATTTCCATTATAAAAAACTGTAATATATGAGGTCGTGCCTTTTGGTTGAAGTTGAGTATATACATTCCCAACTTCATGCACAGCAATACATTCTGGACTTTTCCAAACTTTCTTTAAATTAATAGGAAAACCACAGTTCATAACAGCACAAACATTAGTCACTTTAAATTTAGTTCCCATGCCTTTCTTATTTCTTTTCTTTTTCATCTTGTAAAATCTCCTATTTTTAATTGTCCTTTAAGATTTTCTGGAAGTCCATAAATATCATACTCAAATAAAGGTTTTCCTTCTTGCTCTAAAATATATCTTCTGACTTGTTCTTGTGAAACATGACCTGCACTTCCACAATAATATCCGTTTGCCCATAAACTCTTAAATCTTTTAATGTGTAATGGGTAATTCAAATAAACCAAATTCTTAAATGCCATTCTTAATTGTCTTGAAGTATTACCTTTTAATTGATTTACAATTTTAAAAGGTGTGTTAGTTGGCTTTGCTCCTACAAATAAATGTATGTGGTCTGGCATTATTTCCAAAGCTAACATTTCAATCTTTAGGTCTTCACACTGCCCTTTTAATATATTTGTAAGGACTTCAATAATCCTTTTATCTTTTAAAACTTGTTTCCTATATTTTGGTATCCAAACTATATGATAATTGATGTTGTGTTTGCAGTGGTTTGAAGTTCTGACCTTTGCCATCTTTACATCAATTCTATGCTCTTCTGGATTGAAATGTTTTTGTTTCATCGTTTCTTTTCAAAGTAAGAAGCCAAAATAAACAAAATAAAATTATTCAAACTTCTTTTCTGTTTTTCTGCTTCCTTTTTTAGTTTTTCCTGTAATTTCTTATCAGGGTATATTGTTAGTCTATCCATTTTGACATATCGTGAAAATCTATTTTAGCAAATGACCATTGTAAAGAGTTCTTATGTAGAAAGTTAATAACACTATTTTGAACATTCTTATTAGAATAAACTTCTAGTGTCCCATTATCTCTACAGACTATATTCTTTATTCCTTCTATTTTTATTAGTTCGTTTTTTACATTCATTCTCCAAATATCCTATAATCAATCTTATTTTTAGATTTCATATAATTCTCTGCAAGTTCTCTTGAAAGAAAAACCTTAACTGGCTTCCATTTAAATTCTCCTCTCTTTCTTCTTTCAATTACATATCTTTCCATTGTATTTTAATAAGGTATTATACCTTTATATACCTTTCTGTCTTGAGATACCCTACCCTTTAGGGTATGGGAGTATATCATTTTATTCTTTGTATTTTATGAGATAATTTCCACACTTACATTTCCTTGATTTTCTTGGTACATTCTTCCATTGATTATAAGATTCTTCTCTGCCACATTCACATTTAATCTCTAAAAGAGGAATATTACTAAAATTAAATTCTTTAAATCTTTTTAATCCCACTTGGTCTATCATCCACTTTTTGAAAACTTCTCTATTAACTGCGTGAATATTTGCTTCTTTAAGGTCCATTTTCTGCATCCTTTGATATTAGTATATCGTCTATTCTAAGGATCATTGTACTTACCTCAGTTGCAGAACTAATTGCCTGAGACTTAATCTTTAATGGCTCGATTATTCCTGCCTTGAGTGTATCTTCTATTTGGTTAGTGAATAAATTTAATCCATAATTATTTGATTGTTTGTGTTTTTTTCTCAATTCAGTCAATATGTTAATTGAATCTAATCCTGCATTATCTGCTAAAGCTTCCGGGATTGACTCGAGTGCATCTGCAAATTGTTTGACTGCTAATTGTTCTCTTCCCCCTAATGAGTTTGCATATTCTTCTAGTCTTTTACTCAAGGCCATTTCAATAGCTCCTCCGCCTGGAACAGCAGTTTTACTCAGATAACATTCAAATACATCCCCTATACCATCTGTTACTGCTCTTCTAACTTCGTCTAAAACATGACTTGTAGTAGAACAAAGTAATATACAGACTGCTTGTTTGTTGGGACAATCTCTTATATATAAAAGTGATCCCTCTTTGTTTTTTTCTTCTTCGATTGATCCTGCCTTCCCAAGAACATTTTTATTTACTTGATCAATATTAGAACATAATTTTCCCCCTGTGGCTAAAACTAAGTGATCCATATCTAGTTTTGCTATTCTTCTGATTGCCATAATATCTAAATCTGCAAATTTCTGTTGTACATAATCATCTATTCCTTTTTGACATATCACCACCTTTGCTCCAGAATTAAAAATCTTCTGAACCATTATATCTAAATCTGTTTTATCTGATTTTACAAATTCTTTCAATTGCTCTGGAGAAGTTACTTGTGCTTGTACATCCATCTCTGGATTCTTTATTTGGAGATCAAAGTCTACCAATAATATTTTTGCATTTTTAATCTTCTTTGGCATAGCTTCCAATAAGACAGGATTAGGCAATACCATCCCTTCGATTAATTCAGATTGATCAATACTCTTTCCTTTGACTCTCTCTATTTTTACATTCTCTCTTTCTTTTGATTGTAAGACTGCTTTAACTATTAACTCAGACAGATTCTCTTTATTTTCTTCAGCTCCTTTTCCAGTCAAGGCAGTGATAGCTACTTTCTTTAATTGATCTTCAGTCAAGTCTTTTATTGCTAACTCTTCTAGAAATTCTTTGCATTTTTTTCTTGCTAAATTATATCCTTTTACTATCGTGGTTGGATGTATTCCTTTATCGATTAAATGACCTGCATTTTCTAAGAGTTTTCCAGCCAACATTGCGACAGTAGTTGTTCCGTCACCAATTTCTTCTTCCTGAGTTTGTGCTGCCTCAGCAATCATTTTTGCAGCAGGATTTCCTAATTCCATTTCGCTTAAGATAGTTACTCCATCATTAGTGATTGTGACTTTTTTTGTTGGATGTAGAATTAGTTTGTCCATTCCTTTAGGTCCAAGAGTTGATTTCATTAATGAATAGATTAATTTCCCTGCTTCGATATTTTGTGCATGAGCTCTTAATCCAGTAGTTCTATTAGTATTTTCAATCCCTCTTTCTTCCATATTAACTGAAAAGAATTATAGTTTATAAATCTTACTTTTTTCCCCAAATTATGAAAGGCCTACTGATTCCAAATTGTGTTCGTATGACTTTTCCCTTCCCCCACAATCCTTCTAGATAATCTTTGACTGTATTCCAGCTTGTAATTACTCCTTTTTTTCTTAAGTCTTTTTGAATCTCCCCAGTTGTTTTATGATGATTTTTAGAAACAGAAAGAATTTCTAATATATCATTTTCTAGGTTCTCAAATTTCTTCCATCTCATCCCTTTTTTTTTCATGTTAATCCAGAACTTTTTGTAAAGCCTCTATTTGATTGTTCCATTTGATGACTAAAAGTGCATCCTCCTGTAATTCTTTTTCTAACAATTTGAATTGTCTCATTTTTACTTGTCCTACACTAATATTCACAGAAATAAGTTTCTTCAATTCTTTAATCTCTTTCTCTATTTTTTCAGGATCCATATAAACTATAATTCTTTTCAGTTTATAAAAGTATTGAATATATTCTCGGCTTCAGTGCGCCCTCCTCCACCGAGATTAGGGGTTAATAGGCCATTTCCCTTTATTAATTAGAATTAATTAATATTTATAAAATTATCGGTTTACTCTTTATTAGGAGTAATTACTTTATGGAATACTACTCTCTCTCCTCAATTCTTTTAAATTAATTATTCCCACATACTTTTCACAAAATTCATTATAGTCTCCACCTTTTTCTTTATAGACCTGCAGTAAATCTATATATTTTTGCTCGTTGTCAGAAAGTTCAGCTTGCCAGGGTTCTTCAATAATTCTCTCTAGTAAAGAAACCAACCTTTGTTCTGTTAATTCTTTTTGTTCCATCTATTTTGTATCTGCCTTTTGATTGGGTTTGTCATTTGCCCGAATTGTCTTATTTTTATATGGAATTTTGCATGCGCTTGATGGTCTTTGAATAGCATAAGGTTTTCTATTCTATTATCTCTTTTATGGTGATTAATATGGTGAATACACTCATTACGTTTTAATACTCTTTTTATAAAATCCTCTACAACTGCCCTATGTTCAAAAATCCACCCCTTTTTTGTTAAAGAATATTTATGATCTGGTTTGTGAATCCACACATATCCTTTTCTAATTTTTTTTGTTTTCAATTTTTTCATTAATTCCCTAACATGTGAACATAGTATTTTTCCTGCTTCCCATTGATTTCTGTGTATTGATCCCCATTTACAAAGACAATTGATGTTTTTAATCTTTCCATCTTTCCAATAGATTATTTGTTTGTGCTCAAGTGTGAAATGTTCCGTTTTCATTATGATCGGGGTCTTTCCCCCGCGTCAGCCTCTCAATCTTCCACGATACTCGGTAATAGTTGCACGGACTTCTGCAATCCAGGCAGGTATTGATACAACTTTCAGGGCTACGTTCCCAGGATTCTCACCCTTACTCTCTCAATGCATTATCACTATGCCTTATCTGGTGTTGACATATCACTAATACTTTTCCCCTCGATTGAATTACGAGATTATGATTCGGAAAGCAGGGAGTGCATTCCCTCCCCAATTTTTAGGCATAGCTTTCCAGGAAATCCTTCCCTGCAGGAATATGATTTCCAGATGGGAGAGGTAGGAATCGAACCTAGCCGCGTAAAGCTATCAATATCACAACCATGTTCTCCCATGGGGGCATCGTGTACATTATGTATGTTCCTCAACTCCAACCCCCCTTTGTTGAGTATAATCCCGTCTCTCCGAGGTGTCTCTTAAAAAATTTAAATAATAATTTCTTTTGGAAATGTTACGCTGACTTTTTCTTCTTTTTTGACAAAATCCAATTCATTTTCTTTGGCAAATGTTTCAAATTGCTTTTTATCCAATACTTTTCTGACTGCAATTGGCATATTTTCTTCTGCCCAACCACGAGCAATATCTTCTGAATAATTCAATTTACTTAAAATCCTTATTCCAATTCCACCAAGAAGTTTCTTCTGTTTTGTTTCTTCAAATTCTCTCTCTGCTTGATCCCATAAGGTTGCTTTAATATCTTCTTGTTTAGTTTTTAGCACACCAATTCTATTGATCAAAGCTATATTCAAAGCATCAAATTCTTCTCTCTTTTTTGAGAGTTCTAATTCAAATAACCTAAGATCTTCTTGTTGTGATTTCAGTAGTTTTACGTCTTTTTCTTGTATCATTTTTCTTCTTCAGCACATCCGTTGTTGGTGTACCATCTAAGAGCTCTTACGATTGCCCGGGTCTCCGCCATACGAATGAAGTGTGGTTTGATGAAATCTCCAGTCACATTGTCTTCTGTGGCATCTCCATGCCCTTCAAATCTTTGAATCTCTCTTCCTGTAGGATCTGTTAAATATACTATTGCTTTGAAAACTGCAAACTTCTTTTCAAGATTTATTAATGGTTTTCCATCTGTATCTCTAATTATACTGGTTTGTATATTCAATCCATAAGTATCTTTCTCGGCTTTTTTGTGTGCTGCTGTTAAAAGAGTTTCAAAACTTACTATATCATCTTCCCATTTCTTTTCAGATTTTTTAGTTTTCTGGTCATTTGCTTCTTGATCTTCCATCATTGCAACAAAACTAACTTTTCCATCTCTGATTTCAATCTCTGCCTCTCCAAGTTTCACATATTCTGGCTTGACCCAATCTTCTTTCTCGAGAATATTTCCTGGCTTTTCTTCACTATCAAAAGTGATTTCTTTTCCATCAATTTTTGTTATTGTTACTATCATTTTCTACCTCCTTCTAATTCTTTTTCTGTGATATTGAAAAAATGTTTTAACATATTAAAGCCTCTCTATATCTTTTTTCAGCTCTTTCAGCTTTTTTTAATAAATCTATTTGGTCTATATCTAGGCTATGAATTAACTGTGCATATAACTTTGTATATCTGTTTAGTAATCTTGTTTTATTCATTGTTTTTCTCTCTGTAAATCTTGAATCATATTTAACATAGCATCTTGATTCTCTCTAATTAATTTAAGACAATCATTCTGTGTTTGTTGCATTTCTGACATTGCTATAACCAATTGGGTTAATTTTTCTATATTATTCATTTTGAATCTCCTTTAATTCTCTTAAATATTTTTGTGCATCTTCTAAATCATCAAAAGCCATAATACTATTGGGGTAATTATCAAAATGACAATCAAGCCACATTGGAATCCATAAAAACATGCATGTTACAATTCTTCTTTGAATAACATACCACTCTCTTCTTTCTGGTTTTTTATCGCCTTTCAAAATATCTGTTCTTTTAACTATTCTATATTTCATTTGAATATGTCCTCCACTTTATTTTTTCTAAATGCTATAACTTCTTTACCTTTTTGAGTAATCTGCCAGAATGTAGCATGCCCCATTCCTATTCCTTTAAACTTCTTCATTTTAATCAAATAAACCCTCCGTTCTATTAAGCAATTCTTTAGATTTCATGTTTAATTCTTTGGCTTTTTCTACCTCTATCTTTGCTCTTTTATTTAACTTTTCCTCTTGCCCACATTTACATATTTTTGAGGTCATATTACACTCCTTAGTGATTGATTTTTCTTCATCTTTACTTGTTCTAATTCTGGAAGTGAAGTTCTGCAAACATTACAAGTAAAACAAATTTGTGTTAAACAATTATGAAATGTGCTAAAAGCTACTTGTTGTAAATGTTTCTTCTTTTCACAGGTTTTAATACAACCTTGAATATATTCTTGTTGTTCATATTCAACTTTCATTTTTTCTCACAGGATTTTAAATGTAATTTATAATTATGTAATAATTGTTTATCAGTGTGAGCTCTTAATAAATATTTACAATAAGGACAATTACCTTCGGAGAATTCAATTTCTTTTCTTATGTGCCTGATTTTTAGTTGTTTAAGCATACCCTATAGAGTAACCTATAGCTTTTAAATGTTTCTATTTTTGTTAGACCTCTGTTTCCAATGGAACTTTAATCAAAATTTCCAAGAACAATTCCTTCTTTTTTTCTCAGATAGAACTCATTAATTTTCCCTAAACTAACACTTTTCCCAGTAGCATATTCTTCATGTTTTATCTCATGTCCTCTAGTCTTGCCTTGATTATTTTTACAGATTTCACAAATTCTTGCTTTCCCTTCTTTTATTAATTCTCTTTTTTCCCCACAATAATCACATAGCATTTTAATTTTAATTTTTTATACTTTTAACGCATTACTAACTCCCAACGGGTACATCAGTTAAAAGTCTGAGTTCCATAAAGGATATAAACCTCACCTACTCGCTCCGTCACAGCACATCAACAAAGTCTTAATTTCCTTTTATGCAGTTTGTCCTGGCTCACCACCAAGAGTAGTACATTCAATTCCGTTAAGTTTTCTTTATTGAGCATATTAAATATAGAAAAATCTTCTTTATAAATGTTTAGAATATAAGGGGATCTTGGTTGCCCAGTCACCCCCAATATGCTCAACAACTAACTTAACATTAGAAGTCTAAATTATAAGCAATTTACCAAATATAAATGTTTCGATAAGAAAAAAATGCAAAAAAAATAAGTCTAGTAAACTTTGTTCACTTGGATTGAAGAATCAAGATATGAATCGTCGACCTCTGCATCCTGGTAATCATCATCCTCGTCAAGATCAGTCACTAAGACAACAAACTCTTCTAGTCTTGCTCTCTCGTTTTCGTCCTCGTCTCCATCAACATAGTAGTAGACTTTTATTTCAACAGTCACTTCTGCCTCTTCGTCTTCATAATCAACATCAATATCTTTAACTACAATTTCAGTTAGATGTCTGTAGCTTTCAACTTCAAAGCTTCCGTTGTAATAAACATTCAATGCTTCTATTACCTCTTTCTTGAATTCCCTTGAATCAAGTTCCAATCTAACAAGTCTTTCAGCTTCTGCTTCCTCAGACACATCCTCATCACTAAACTCAGCCACTTCTAATTCAAGTGAATCAAGTCTTGATTCGATTCCACTCAGATTAATCTGATAGTCTGGGAATGTGATTCCGTCGATTGCTGCATTGAGCTCACTTTCTGAAACTCCAGCACTTATATTTTTATTAACAGAGACTACATATCCCACGTTCACCAAGCTCAAAAGAATCACTGCTACAACAAGCCACACCAATAATATATTTTTCATTTGTATAACCTCCCGGTTGTCTTATTCTTTGAATAAGCACATTTAGTTAAGCCGCGACCTACGGTCATTATTCATTAAAATAAAGTATTTCGAGTATAAAAGGTAATATGTTCCTAAAATATACCCTATATTTGAACATAACCTTTTAATCGCCTAAGATATATAATACATGCTCTCCTTGTTCTGTTCGGCATTCTTTGATTAAATCATTCTGTTGAAACACATAACAAATTGTTCCATTCACATTGAGTGTATCTGCTTTAATATTTTCAAACTTAATCCATCCATCTTGGCAGTTTTTGTACCTTGTTCGGTTCTCTATCTCATCAAAAAAGTAGCACCTTGTCTGTTTTCCATCTGAATTTACCTTGCTCAATTTATCACACACTCTCGGTTGGCAGGTAACCTCTTGACCGTCTGTTCCATAGTAAATATTATCTGAATCAAGACTTATTCCTGCTGCAATTAGTAATCCTAATATAACAATTCCCATTCCTGAATTTATTATTGCTTGATTTTCCATTTTAACTAAATATAATTTCTATTAATATAACGTTCCAAGTAGTATTGTAAGTATCAGTTGCATCATTTGCGTCTCTAAGAACATTTAATGTAAATATGTCACCATCATCAAAGCTTAATCCATTATAAGCTCCAGAAGGAACTGTCACTATACCTGTTCCACTTGCCTGCCCTGCATAAGTTGAATATGTATCAGTTGCATCTGTAGTCTGGGCTGTACCAGCTGTATCTGTATCCCATCTGCTTGTAAAAAATTTCAAATATAAATTTCCTGAAGAATCTCCATCATAATAAATTTTGATAGATGTAATTCCTGTCGCTCCTGTAGGAACCTGAACATTATTTATCCAAGCCTCAATAAGACCATCTGAGAAATCTACTGTTGCAGTAGATGTAGCACCAATTCCAACACTGGTTCCACCCATATATCCTAGACCAGGAATTAGGAATATCCTATAAGAATTAGCTTTCAATAACCCCCCGCTAACTATTAAATTCCCATTAACATCTAAAACCTCTGAAGGATTAGTCGTCCCGATGCCTACATAGCCACCCATAATCCCAAGTTCATCTGCTGTACTTATTGAAATATCAATCTCATCACCATCTGTTGCTTCAAACCTTAAAACTCCCTGAATATTATTAGTATTATCACCGAGTTGAAGTAATGCTCCAGGACTACCCGTCCCAATTCCTACGTTTCCTGCATCATCAATAGTTAATCTTTGAACCATACTTCCTTGTGGAAATCCACCACTTTCATTAGTATTAAATCCTAAGAAGAATGTATCTCCTGAGTTAATCAAAGTATAA